>Ga0214473_10010029_pt1 | contig 11171 bp, 8 predicted proteins | sample RVTome_7_FD_203509 | JGI IMG/M metagenome (GOLD analysis project Ga0214473, IMG submission 203509) | Soil microbial communities from uranium-contaminated site in the Upper Colorado River Basin, Wyoming, United States - RVT98D197 | ecosystem: Environmental > Terrestrial > Soil > Contaminated >...
CTCCTCCTGATGCTCCAAAGAGTGATCGAGAGAACCATCCTCATCAGTGAGAACAAGGAGCTCAAAGCCAAACTTCAGGAACGTTATACGTTCACCCATATTGTTTACGGAAGTCCAAAGATGGAGGAGGTCATGGGGCTGGTGGCTCGGGTGGCCCCCAGTCAAGCCACTATCCTCATCCGAGGGGAGAGCGGAACAGGAAAAGAATTGATCGCTCATGCGATTCATTATGCAAGCCCTCGTTCCGAAAAACCTTTGGTGAAAGTCAGTTGCGCAGCGATTCCTGAAACACTCCTTGAAAGTGAACTCTTCGGTCATGAGAAAGGAGCCTTCACGGGTGCTACCCAGAGAAGGATCGGTCGATTTGAAGAGGCAGACGGGGGTTCTATCTTTCTCGATGAGATTGGAGACCTCTCACCAGGCACCCAGGTGAAACTTCTAAGAATCTTACAAGACAAAGAATTCCAACGACTGGGATCAAACCTCAGCTTCAAGACCGATGTGAGGGTGATCACCGCCACCCACCGAAATCTCGAGGAGGCTATCAAAAAAGGACTCTTCAGAGAGGATCTCTACTACCGGCTCAATGTGATCTCCATCACCCTTCCCACTTTGAAAGAGAGGAGAGAGGATATTCCTCTTTTGATTGATTATTTCTTAAATAAATATTCAAAAGAGAATCAAAAATCAATCTCCGATATTTCCAAGGAGGCCAGAGCCATTCTCCTCCGTTACTCCTATCCCGGAAATGTCAGGGAACTGGAGAACCTCATTGAACGGGCAGTGGTTCTTTCCCGGGGAGAAGTGATCACCACCCAAGACCTTCCTTTTCACCTCAAAGAGGAAAAATCTGAGAAGCTTTGGGAAGGGCCTAAAAAAGAAAAGAGCCTCCCCGAGTCTTTGGAGGAGATTGAAAAAGACTCCATCCTCAAGGCCCTCCATCAACATCATGGAGTTCAAACGAAGGCCGCTGAAAACCTCGGCATCAGTGAGAGGGTGCTGCGATATAAAATGAAGAAGTATCGGATTCGTTCGAATCCCCCCTCTTCCCCCTTGACAAAGGAGGGGGATAAAGGGGATGAATGAATCTCAGGAGAATGAAATGACCTATACCCGCTACCGTTTTTCATTCGGATATGGTTTGACCCCTGTTGTCAAAAATCTAATGATCATCATGGGGATCGTCTTTATCATCCAGATGTTTATCACCCGATGGATTGATTATTACTTCGGATTGATCCCCCTCATGGTTTGGAAGAGATATTTTCTATGGCAGCTTTTTACCTACATTTTTCTTCATGGAGGACTCTCCCATATTCTCTTCAACCTTTTGGCCCTCTGGATGTTTGGCGGAGAGTTAGAAAATTACTGGGGATCGAAGAAGTTTTTACGATATTTTCTCTACTGCGGAATTGGTGCCGGTGTGTGCACGGTGATCTTTTCTCCATATCAATTCGTGCCTGTCATTGGAGCTTCCGGAGCCATCTACGGAATACTTCTCGCCTTTGGGTGGCTTTTCCCCAATCGCCCTATCTTACTCTATTTCCTCCTCCCCATTCCCGCCAAATACTTCGTGATCATCTTCGGTCTCATCGAACTCTTCTCCTCTATGCAAGGAACCGGGGGAGGCGTTGCACACCTCACCCATTTGGGCGGTCTCGTTTTCGGTCTCCTCTATATGGCTTATCCAACGATCCGTCAAAAAATTCGCAAGGAATATTACAAACGGAAGGGGTCTCAAAAAGGCCCTGGAGACAAAAATTACTATCATTAATCAAAGGATCAAAGGTCCATGCGGATAGGAGTAAAGGATTCAAGGGGTCGAGTCATAATCTTGAAAGAAAAACACTCGAACCCACGGACCCTCAAATCCCTGCCTGCCGGCCCCGGTCCCGACCGAGGGCGGGGCAGGCAGGCTCGAACCCTTTTTGGTTATGATCTTCATCGGAACAAGCGGCTATAACTATCCCCATTGGTGGAATGGAGTCTTTTATCCTTCTGACCTCCCCCAGAAGAAGTGGCTTGAATTTTACACCGAATATTTTAACACGGTAGAATTGAATGTGTCCTTTTATCGCCTCCCTAAAAAAGAGGCCTTTGAAGGCTGGTATAAACGGACGCCGAAAAAGTTTGTCTTCGCCGTTAAAGGGAGTCGATTCATCACCCACATCAAACGCTTGAAGGATTGTAGAGAACCCCTCTCCCTTTTTTTCGACCATGCTTCCTCACTGAAAGAGAAATTGGGCGTGGTGCTCTGGCAACTCCCCCCACGATTCAAATTCCAGAAGGAGAGGTTAGAGGAATTTTGTGTTCTTCTCTCAACCCTTCCTCGTTCTAAACATCATCGCCACGCTTTTGAATTTAGAGATGAATCCTGGTTCTGCAACGAGGCGTTTCGGGTATTGGAAGAATTTCATTTTGCCTTTTGCATTGCCCACGGTTCGGGCCTTCCCTTGGCGGAGAAAATAACCTCCAATTTTATCTATCTCCGCCTCCACGGTGGTGAAGTACTCTATGGTTCTGATTATTCGGAAAAGGAATTAAACCAATGGGCAGTTAAAATCCAAAACTGGAGGGAAAAAGATAAAACCGTATTTGTCTATTTCAATAACGATGCCTATGGCTTCGCTATCAAAAACGCCCTCACTCTGAAGAAACTTGTATCCAGTTAGTTAATAATCAAGTTATGCATTCCCTTTGAAAACCGGAATTCCCCTTGTCGAAAGCGTGTAGACTCGTGGTGAGATTTGCATTTCCTTTTTACGATATCTGTCTTAATTTAACATATATTTACATAATTTGACTCATTTGATCATTAAGTGTACGAAAATGTACGAAAAAGCATTCACACATAATCTATTGAATTGATAATGTTTTTCCAAATAATCCTTATCCACTGCTATCATTTTATAGAGAAAATCGTACAGTAAGCCTCCAATTTGAATTCACCCTCACAACAAAACATTATAATAACAATGAATTAGGATATAGCTGCACCTAATATACTTGGCACGGTATTTGCTAGCCTCCAACTTCCACACCATTTCCCATTCTTTTCATTGACAATCCTTTCGTTGCTGTCTGCTCTGCATGAGCAACAGCTTCAAAATGATGAATTAAGTTGGAATGAGGTGTCGATACCCGGAACAAAAGAATTCCCCCTGTTAGAGATCTCTTCCAGCCATCGAAGTCGTTCGGAAAGCGGTGTCCTTTCTATCATGTCTTCTTTAGAAGTGGTTTTAGATGGTCAGTTCTAACTATGTAGAAATGGTTATTTTACCTATATGAAAATAATTATTTCTCATCTGCGAAATTGGTTATCTATTTTATGTAAAAATAGGAATTTCTTAGAATTGTTTTTAGAAGTTAATCGTGATTTGATGACACTAAGGGATAGATTACCCAGGGAGTAATATTGTTGCTTGCCGGGCACAATTGACTCTGGTCTAGGAGGAGAGATGTACCTGAGGTTTTATCATCTCAAAAAAGACCCCTTCAATGTCACACCCGATCCTGAATTTCTCTTCTTAAGCCCTGGCAATAGAGAGGCTCTGGCTTCCATCATTTATGGTGTTGAAAACAGAAAAGGCTTCATCGTCATTACGGGAGAAGTGGGTGCGGGAAAAACCACTATTCTGCGCTCCTATCTTAAGAAGGCGGATAAAGAACATTTGAAGATCGTGTTTCTCTTTAACCCCAATGTCTCCTTCAAAGGACTCCTCAAGGTGATTTTCAGTGACTTGGGTTCGACTCCTGGGACGGATGACGTCTTTGAGATGGTGAATCGCCTTCACCACCTGCTGATCGAAGAGTACAGGCAGAGCAATAATGTGGTTCTGGTCGTCGACGAGGTCCAAAACATGCCGGTGGAAACCCTGGAGAACCTCCGTATGCTTTCCAATCTGGAAACGTCGACCGACAAACTCATTCAGATCGTTCTCGCCGGCCAACCTGAGTTCAGGAGACTTCTCGAACGAACCGAATTACGCCAGCTTAAGCAACGCATCGCCATTCAGGCTACCATTTCTCCCTTTACCCGAGAAGAAAGCCATGCCTACATCGAGCACCGTTTGGAAAAGGTGTCCACAGATAGCACGGAGAGGGTTTTCACCCGAGGGGCACTGAAGAAGATTGTCAAACAGGCAAAAGGGTTTCCACGCAATATTAATATCCTGTGTGATAATGCCCTTATCACTGGATTTGGATATAACAAAAAAACAGTGAACAAGAAGATTGTGAAAGAAATTATGCAAGATCTGGAGGGGAGAAGGAGATCTTTCCATTTCAAGCTAGCCTTCGCATGTTTGGCGGGATTTCTTCTGGTAGGGATCCTCTATTTCGCTTCTCCTTTGAGAGATATGCTTCCCCTCACCCACAAAGACCCGAGTCTCTCGCTGAGTACGCTGTCGAAAAAGGCCTCCCTCGAGGAAGGGAGTCTTCCCATCCAAAATGCTCAAATACAAGAACCGTTACAAACGGCGATAGATGAGCAGGAGCCCTCTCCCCCGGCCTCCCTCCCGGTACACGACGAAATAGAACCTTCCCGCACGGAAAGGGAGACAGAAACTAAAGAATCCCCTATCCCCGTTAAAACGTTCTCCCCTCCAGAAACATCTTTCCCAGCGATGAGGGTCGCTGAAACCGGAGACACCCTATTTACAATGACTCTCGAAGTCTACGGCTTCGCGAATGAAGGTTTGATCTATTGGGTCAAGCAACATAATCCATTCATTACAGATGTAAGCAGAATCCGGACTGGACAAAGGATTGTTTTCCCCAAACCGCCCGATTCCGAAAAGAGGGTGAAGCACGGCCCTTCGAGAAGAACTAAAGGCTCCTAACGGAGAAAAAGACCCATGAGTAAGATTTACGAGGCTTTAGAAATGGCAGAAGAAGTCCATCCGGAATCAAAGCTGCCGGACAAGCTGTCTCCGGGGTTTCCATTGAAGGAGCGATTTGATATCGTACTCAGAAAAGAGACCGAAAAGAGGATGATCGGGTTATACGAGTGTGTTGAGACTCTTCTCCCCAATGTTAACAAGAAGGTTATTCAGTTTGTAGGATCCCATAGGGGAGAAGGGACGTCAATGGTGGTGAGGCAATTCGCCCGAATCTCTTCCTTTAAGTTGCAGAAATCGGTACTCGTTCTTGATACCAATGGGAACAACCCCGCCCAGCATGATCTATTCAACGTCAATTGTGAGCGCTCCCTTAACGATGTGATTACAGACGGCGATCCCGTAGAGAAAGCCTATTGCCAGGTTGCCGGCACTCAACTCTTTGTGTGCTTGGTTTCGGGAAATTCTCTCCCTTCCTCCCAGGTATTGAATGGCAACGGACTCTGGGAGACGTTCAGAACTCGTTTCGATCTTGTCCTGATCGATTCTCCACCTCTCGAGGAATCCCCTGACGGTTTGGCGCTGGTGCGGAAAGCGGATGGGGTCGTCCTGGTCATGGAGGCGGAGAAGACCCGCTGGCCCGTTGTCCAAAAATTAAGAGATTCCATTATTCAGTATGGAGGAAAGGTCCTGGGAGTTGTGCTCAACAAGCGACGCTATTACATTCCGGGATGGATTTATAAACGGCTGTGATCGGACCTTTCCTGCTTTGAAGAAAGAAGCATAGATGTTCACGAACTTATTCCTCAGATCAACCCGTAAAGGAGAAAAAGCGATGCGAGCGCTCTTGAGCCTCTCTTTAGTCGTTTTTCTGGCTGCCTGTGCCACTGGGAACGCCCCCCTGCCTGTTCTTGAATCCCAATTGGCGCCAGCCTTGACCCCTCAACCAACCTACAAGCTGCAAGTCGGAGACCAGCTCGATATAAAATTTTTCTACAACAGTGAACTGAATGAAGCCGTTGTCGTCCGTCCCGATGGCCGAATCACGTTGCAGCTCCTCAGCGAGATCAAGGTCCATGACATGACCCCTTCACAGTTGGAGACCCTGCTCAAAGACCGATACGCCTCACAGCTGGCAAAGCCAGAAGTGGCTGTCATTGTCCGGTCTTTCAACTTGCAAAAGGTGTTTGTCGATGGACACGTCCTTAAACCGGGTGCGCTTCCCCTTCTCGGATTCATGACCGTTATGCAATCCATTTCCCAAGCTGGGGGGTTGAAAGATGGCGCCAGGAAGAAAGAGATCCTTGTCATCCGGAGGGGTGATCAGGGTAAACCGGTTGTCCTTAAAGTCAATCTGGATAAGGCCATGTCGGGGAAAGACATGAGCCACGATATTTACCTTGCTCCCTTCGATGTTGTGTTTGTACCGAGGTCAGCCATTGGCAATGTTAACGAGTTTGTGGATTACTATATCCGGAAAAATATTCCCATCGGTGCGGGGGTCGGCTCTTCGATTCCAATTTTTTAAGATCTGTGGCTTTTTCCATAGGGAGGCAGGATGGAACAGAACAGAACAACTATGAGTCTGAAGGACTTCCTCACAATCCTGTTCAAACACAAGTGGAAGATCCTTATCACCTTCGTGACCATTGTGGTAACCATCACCCTCGTTACCTTTACACTCCCTTCGATCTATCAGGCCACATCGACTTTGCTTGTAAAATTCGGCAGGCAAAACATCTACCGTTCCGAAATGGGTGACAAAAGCTCCTGGATTTCTCTCAGCTCCGACGAAATGGTCAATTCAGAAATTCAGGTTCTGACCAGCCATGATCTGATTGAAAATGTCGTTAAGACAATGGGTGCTGAACGCCTTTATCCGGTCATGGCCAAAACACTGCAAGATTCGGGAAGATCTGGCGAATCGCTGGTGGCGGTTGCTGTCCCCATGTTCAAGGGTTCGCTTCTGGTGGAGGGAGTCAAGAAGTCAAGTGTCATCCAGGTCTCCTTCGAGCATGAGGATCCTCAGATCGCAGCCCAGGCGGTGAATCTACTGATCGATTTCTTTAAGGAAAAACACCTTCAGGTCCACAGCGCCCCCCAAAGCTCCTTCTTAGAGCAGCAGCTCACGGCTTACGAAAGAGGTCTGGAAGAATCAGAAAACAATCTGGAGACTTACAAACAAAAATTTCAGGTCTTCTCTCTCCCAGAACAGAGGACACTTCTTCTTCAGCAACGTGCAAGCTTTGATTCGGCGGTGAAGAATACCTGGAATCAAGTGGTAGAACTCCAGCACAGACTGGATGCATTCAAGAGGCAGATGCAAAGCGTCCCCGAAGACATACCCCTGGCGACGGTGACCGATCGGCACTCGATCGTGGACAATGTCAAGAACACTCTTCTGAATCTCCAACTGAAAGAGCAGGAGTTCCTGATCAAATATAAAGAAGATAACCCTATGGTGGTAAACGTGCGGAAGGAGATCGCACTGGCGAAGGAGTATTTGCAGAAACAGGAAGAAGACCTGAAAAAAATACAAACGACGGGGAAAAATGTCGTTTATCAGGAATTGGAGAAGGAGATGATCAAGACACGGGCTGAACTTGAGGCGCAGAAGTCCAAGACAGTAACCTTGTCCTCACAAATCAATCAGCTCGATCGCGAGTTACGGCTCCTGGACCTTCGGGAGAAGGAGTTCCAACGGTTGGCCCGCGACCATGAGATGAATGAGAAGAACTACAAAACCTATATTGAAAAAACCGAAGAAGCCCGAATTCTTGAGGATATGGACCGGCGTAAAATGGCCAATGTCAGCGTCATTCAAAAAGCACCGGTGCCCCTTGGCCCCGTCAAGCCTCGAAAGAATCTTTATATTGCTTTTTCCTTCATTTTAGGAGTGATTGGAAGCCTTGGGCTCGCCTTTTTTTCTGAATATACTTCACAGGGGTTCTTAACGCCCGAACAGGTTGAAATGCGCCTCGGTCTTCGGGTCCTGATTGCTCTGCCTTATCGCCCCGGCGCTCGAAAGGCGGAGGTCGAAAAATTTTGAGGAATCGATCTGAGGTTCTGAAATGCTAAAGAAATACAGCCGATCGCTGACAAGAGCATTTGCTTTCATTGATATCCTCTCTCTCGTGCTCTCCTTCTGCCTTGTCTCCTACTGGAGGTTCGGATCGGACCATCTCAATCTTTTTGCCCATCAGGTTCAGTATCAGATGCTTTTCGCCGTCTATATGACCTGTTGGCTCTGCCTGTCTGTCCGTTTTCACCTCTATTCTTCCAGAAGAAGGTCTTTATTCAAGGAGGAAATGTGGGATATCTGTAAAACGGCGTCCCTGTGCCTGATGATGGCCTCGGTCTCGGCCTTTTTCATCCGGCAGTTTCCAGTCAGCCGGATCTTTCTCGTCCATCTCTGGGTCTTCCAGATCCTATTGCTGACTGCATCCAGGTTCCTTCTTAGGCAGTCCCTTCAATACATCCGAAGACGGGGGTATAATTACAGAAATGTCCTAATTATTGGCTGTAACTCGCGTTCAGCGGAAATCGCAAAGAGGATCGAGGAGACCCAGGAACTCGGATTACGGATTCTGGGGTTTGTCGATCATCTGGACATGGGTGCGAATCGACAATGGGTGAAAGATTTCAATCTCATAGGAACCCTTAATGACTTAGAGACGATCCTGAGAGAGAACGTCGTAGATGAAGTACTTATTTTCCTGCCGATCAAATCTTTTTACGTAGAGATTCAAGAAATCATTCTTACCTGCGAAATGGTGGGAGTAGAGGCAAAAATTCCGACGGACCTGTTTACGCCCAAAATCTCAAGAGCGACGATATCCCGGTACGATGGGATACCCGTTATCGATCTGTACACGAGCCCCAAGATGAATTGGCAGCTCTTTGTCAAGCGTCTTATGGACATGATGACCTCCGGCATCCTTCTCTTACTACTCTCTCCTCTTTTCCTTCTGGTAGCCTTCATGATCAAGGCGACATCTCATGGACCGGTGTTCTTTGTTCAACGCCGGGTGGGTTATAACGGGCGTCAATTTAGTTGCCTCAAATTCAGGACGATGGTGCAAGATGCCGAAGAACGGAGGAAGGAGCTCGTACATTTGAATGAGCTGACAGGTCCTGTTTTCAAAGTAAGAAATGATCCCCGGGTGACTCAACCTGGTCGATTGCTTCGCAAAATGAGCATCGACGAACTCCCACAGCTCATAAACGTCTTTTGGGGAGATATGAGTCTTGTGGGGCCAAGGCCCCCCATTCCAAACGAAGTGGATCAGTACCCTCTGAATGATCGCAGAAGGCTGAGTATGAAGCCAGGGATCACGTGCCTATGGCAGGTCAACGGAAGAAACAGGATCCCTTTCGAGAAATGGATGGAACTCGACCGCGAGTATATCGACCAGTGGTCCTTGGCCCTGGACTTAAAGATTCTCGCCAGAACGATCCCGGCCGTTCTCAGAGGATCTGGAGCATCCTGAAGCTCTTTGAAGAGATTGGGCTGGGAGGAGTGAAAAGACAAAAAGTGAAGATCAAAGGCAACATGAGAGATGGAGAAAATTGAGGTTTTGCATTTAATCAAAACATTACATCTGGGAGGAGCTGAGAAGAATCTCTTTAATTTGGCGAGATCTTTCGACCCCCATCGGGTGGAGATCCATGTGGGATACTCCTCAGGAGGGGAATTCGAAAGTAAGTTCAGAGAGCTCGGCATTCGGTTGTTCAAGTTTTCCGAGACTAACGACAAGATCAAGAGTATCAAGACATTTTCCATCATTCCGAAGCTCGTCAAATATATTCGCGATAACAAGATTCAGATCGTCCACACCCACTCCTTTAATACTCATGTCTGGGGAACCCTCGCCGCAAAGATGACACAGAGAATACTGGTAGAGCATGTCCATGACGCCAGGTACATGGACCCTTCGGAATACAAAAGGAGAGGCGGCTACGTGACCCAATACCGATACATTAGGTACGTGAGGGGGTTATCGGATCGGGTCGTCGTCCTGACAGAGCAGAACCGCCAATTCTTATTGCAGAAGGGTTTCTACGATGAGCGACGCATTCGGAAGATACAGAACGGGATACCTTTGAATGGGTTCAAAGGGATCGAAGGAGAAAGGGGCCAGAACCTGAGGAAAAGGCTTGGTCTTACGGACAGAGATCAGGCGATCTTGACCAGCCTGCGTTTGTCGCCCGAAAAGAATGTCGATTTGATTTTCCGCGTTGCACCTGTTGTCGCAAAAGCGGTCCCAAGTGCGGTCTTTCTCGTTTTGGGGGACGGTCCCCTGTTCCGTCAGTTTTCAGCCAAAAGCGAAGAGTTAACATCCTGCCGCATTAAACTAATTGGGTATTATTCGGAGATCTGCGATCTCCTGGCGATTTCGGATCTCTTCCTTCTTCCCTCGCTTTTGGAGCTTCATTCGATCGCGATCCTTGAAGCATTGAGCATGAAGGTTCCGGTGATCACTTCTCAGGACGTGGGATCCAACGATGAATTCATTACAAGCTGGCAGAACGGGGTGCTTCTCGATCCGTTTTGTGATGCGGGATGGGCGGAAGCCATTATCCGGCTATTGAGGGAGCCGGATCTTCGGAAACAAATCGGTCAGAGAGGTTATGAGACCTGCCTGAGCCGGTTCAATATAAGAAAGGTAGCAAAAGAATTTGAAGATCTCTACAGCGAGCTCGTCCGAGAGTAAATTGAGCCTTGTCCTGGCTGCTGCATTTGGGATTGCCTCGGCATTCGCGATCCTCAAGGTACTCCCTCTGAGCGATAAGAATATCCTGTTTCTTCTGGCCTTCCCTCTGGTGGGGATCTTTCTTCTTCTGGTGATTATGAATGTAAAGATTGCATTGATTCTCCTTCTCTCCACGAGAGCCTCCCTGGATTATGTGCTCGGGCTCACAAGAGTGGGCATCCTGGGAGAGAATATCGGAATCGGGGGGGGGATCAACCTCTTTGTCCTGATTGTTGCTCTGCTGTTAATGGTTCAAAAGCCAGGAGCCATATTTGAAACCCCAATCAGTAAGGCATGGATCTTCTATCTCCTCATCTGTGCCCTCGCGGTCTTGTATTCGCCTGTCCGCGGTCGCGGGGTTAGATTGTTCCTGAATCTGCTGACCTACTATGGGATGTTTACGATCCCTTTCATTCTTGTCAATCGCCTTGAAGATAAGAAATTCTGGCTTAAGGTACTGTTTTTCTCTACTTTTTTCCCCGTCTGTTTTGCCAATTTGGATTTGCTCCGCGGCGGTGCTGGCGACCAGTACGGAATGCGGATCATGGGGTCTTTCCCGCATCCCAATATTCTGGCCTTT
>Ga0214473_10010030_pt1 | contig 11170 bp, 9 predicted proteins | sample RVTome_7_FD_203509 | JGI IMG/M metagenome (GOLD analysis project Ga0214473, IMG submission 203509) | Soil microbial communities from uranium-contaminated site in the Upper Colorado River Basin, Wyoming, United States - RVT98D197 | ecosystem: Environmental > Terrestrial > Soil > Contaminated >...
AACTCTTACAGTTTTACCGTTCTTAATGTCAATTGAAGGAATAACTAATAAATAACGCATAATTTCTTTTTTTTAAGATTTAACTTCAGTCAAAATTAAGTAATTAAGCAATTAAAATAAACTTGAGAAGAAAAAAGTATGAGAGCCTGTAAGTGGTCATTCAAAATTTGTATATGCTGAACATTAAGTGCATCAACTTCGTATTAGCTACAATTTCCACAATTATTTGTTTGTGAGGATAATTCAAATTGAATTGTAGGATGCTCTATGCCAAAATCATCGCGCAATTTAGCAGATATTGTCTCTACGAATTGATTAGCAGGCGGAAAATTCTCAACAACTAAATGCGCAGTCAATGCAGTTTCGGTTGTGCTCATTGCCCAGATGTGCAGATCGTGCACATCAATAACCCCTTCAATTTTCTTGAGATAATATCCTACTTCTTTTAGATCTATACCTTTTGGTACAGCATCCATTGAAAGCTGAAATGAATCTTTTAGCAATCCCCAGGTTCCGATTGTAATTACCAACACTATCACCAAACTTATTGTAGGATCAACCCAAAGCCATCCGGTAGATACAATCATGAATCCTGCGAATACAACTCCAAGTGAAACTCCGGCATCAGCTGCCATGTGGAGAAAGGCGCCTTTTATGTTAAGGTCTTTTTCTCTTCCCTTCATGAATAAAAGTGCTGTAATTGCATTAATGAAGAAACCGATTCCCGCGACAATTATTATCGTCTTTCCATGAACATGTTCGGGAAGAATTAGTTTTCTTATCGCTTCAATTGTTATAGCACCAACGGCAATCATTAGAAGAATTGAATTAAATAAAGCAGCAAGAATTGTCGATTTGCGCAAACCATAAGTTCGTCTTTCAGTAGTTGCTGTTTTAGCAAGATAAGTTGCTCCCCATGCAAGCACTAATCCTAGTACATCGCTAAAGTTGTGTCCGGCATCGGCAAGGAGCGCCATTGAGTTTCCCAGCAATCCATAAACAACTTCGACAACTATGTATACTACATTGAGCACAATTCCGATTAGAAATGATTTGTTGAAATTTAGCGCATTTGAGTTGTGGTTATGTTTTATACTGTGTGACATCTTCCTAATTCATTCTGATTTAATTGGGGATTTTTCAGTATCGGATTCACAATGGTCGTCACAGTTACAAAGCAAATTTCCGCTCCTCACTTTTTCAAATGCTTCTCTGCCTTCTTTGAAGGCAAAGTAGGCAATGCCAAGTGAACCGAGAAGATCAAAATATGAAATAGTAAAAAGTTCGTACAAACTGCTGGATATTAATAAGATGAATGAAAGATAAAAACAAGTTTTTGTACAGTTTGCATCTGCGATAATTGCATCGGAATTTAATTGTTTCCCAATTTTCAATTTTGATTTCATCAGCCAGTACATTGTTAAAATAGAAATTACTCCGATTATTATTCCGGGAAGAGTTGTTTCTGGTTTTACAGTGTAAATAATATTCGCAATTGATCCGGCTATCAATCCGGAAGTTAGTACATAGAAAGCTGCACCTGTTACTTTCAAGGCAGTCTTTTCAAATGAATCCCTTGTCTGAACTTTAGAATATTTCATACGGAATATCATATGTGCTATTCCTACTCCAGAAATAACTTCAACAAAGCTGTCAACTCCAAATCCGAGAAGTGAGAGTGTTTCATCACCAGCACCAAAATAAACGGATATCAATCCTTCTACAATGTTGTAGAAGATTGTTATAAGACTAAGTACGAATGCTATTTTTATTTTATTATCTGTATCGCTCATAATGGTAACTTTAGATAGACTAATTTAATTGATTTTATGAATCCATCCACATTTTAATTCCTAAAATTACTCATAGCAAATGTCAAACTGCATAGTTAGTTCCAAACTAATTTTCTATCTCTTTTGCATTACTAAAAGCAAATTGTTGATAAAGTATTGGCAACACAACGAGTGTTAAAAGCGTTGATGTTATCAATCCACCAATTACAACTGTTGCAAGTGGTCTTTGTACTTCTGCACCCGCTGAAGTTGATAATGCCATAGGAATAAAGCCAAGAGATGCAACTAATGCTGTTGTAATCACGGGACGTAATCTTGTTTCAGAACCTCTGATTACCGCATCACGAATATTCATTCCTTCTTGAATAAGTGTGTTGTAATAAGTAAGCATAACAATTCCGTTAAGAACCGCAACTCCGAATAAAGCAATAAAACCGACTCCTGCAGAAATTGAAAAAGGGATATCCCGAATCCAGAGTGCTATAACACCTCCAACAACAGCGAATGGTATTCCTGTAAAAATAATTATTGCCTGCCTTATCGAATTTACTGAAATAAAAAGCATAATAAAGATAAGACCCAATGCTATTGGAACAACAATAGTTAAGCGCTCGCTCGCTCTTTCGAGATTTTCAAATTCGCCGCCATACTTTATTTGATAACCAACCGGTAGATTTATCTTTTCATCAATTCTGGACTGCAATTCTTCAACGTAACTCTGCAAATCTCTATCTCGTACATTGCTTTCGGTCACAATCATTCTTCTTCCTGAAGAATGCGAAATTTCGGCTGGACCTTCAATCATCTTAAAATCTGCAATATCTCCAAGGCGAACCATTATTCCGGGCCCGACATCGGCGGGATTGCTCGTTTTTGGAATCAGCAGATTCCGGATTGATTCAATATCACTACGAGACTCCTGGTTTAATTTTACAACTAGGTCAAATTGTTTTTCACCTTCATAAATTTTTCCAACGTTTGTCCCCGCAAGCGCTGTTTCAATTAATATATTAGCATCTGAAACGTTTATTCCATAGCGTGCGATTATATTTCTATCAATAATAATTCTAAGCTGGGGAAGTCCTTCAGTTTGTTGAACACGAACATCAGCAGAGCCCTCAATGCCATGCATAATTTCCGCTACATCTTTTGCAATACGGGCAAGCGTATCGAGGTCTTCGCCATAAATTTTAACACCAATATCGGATCGAACTCCGGCAATCAATTCATTAAAACGCATTTCAATTGGCTGCGAAAACCCTCCGCCAATTCCTGGAATTCTGCCCATCACACCAGTCATTTTTTCAATCATTTCATCCTTTGTTTTGGCAGTTCTCCATTCATCACGGGGTTTCATTTTTATGTAAACATCGCTTTGATAAATGCTCATGGGATCGTTCGCAATCTCCGGTCTGCCTGTTTTGCTAATCACACTTATCACTTCAGGGATTGATTTTAATTCTGCTTCAAGCATTTGGGAAGTGTGGATTGCTTCAGTAAGCGAGATGCTTGGTAATCGTCTTAGCTCAATCAGCATATCGCCTTCATCAAGTGTGGGGATGAATTCTCCGCCCAAACGTGTGAACAATAAAATGGAAGCAATAAAAATAACTGCGGCTCCGGTTATTACTAATAATTTGTGCTTTAAAGCAAATAGAAGAGTTTTATGATAGCGAGGTTTCAAAAACTTAATTACCGGACTTTCCTTCTCTGAAACTTTTCCATTCTTAAATAAGAAAGTGCTTGCAACCGGCACGTAAGTTAATGTTAAAAAAAGTGCCCCGATAAGTGCAAATACAACAGTGTAAGCCATCGGTTTAAACATTTTTCCTTCAGTTCCCTGAAGTGTAAGTATGGGAAGGTCAACTATAATAATTATTGAAATACCGAACACTAACGGTCTTCCAACTTCCAAGAAGGAGTTTACAAGAGTTTGTTGAACTCCCTCCCGAACTCCGGTTGAGTGTTGACGATCGTTCAGCTTGCGAATCGAATTCTCCATCAGCACAACAGCACCGTCAACAATAATTCCGAAATCTATAGCACCTAGAGACATCAGATTGCCGGATATTCCATTTAATTTCATCATTATCAGGGCAAAGAGCATAGAAAGAGGAATTACTGAAGCTACAATAAACCCTCCGCGAAGATTCATAAGCAACAGAAAAAGAATTATGATTACTAATAAACCGCCTTCACTTAAATTTCGTATAACGGTTCGGATAGTTCTTTCAACTAATTCTGTCCTATCATAAAATGGGACAATATCAACACCTTCAGGAAGAGTTTTCTGAATTTCTGAAACACGTTGCTTAACTCTTTCTGTAACTAATCTTGCATTCTCATCTTTAAGCATCATTGCAATGCCGCTTACGATTTCTGATTTGCCGTTTACAGTAACAGCACCTTGACGAATTGCCGCACCTTCACGGACATCAGCAACATCTCTTATAAAAATTGGAGTTCCGTTACTCGATTTAACAATAATGTTTTCAATATCACTCATTGTTTTTGCAAGACCTTCACCAACAACAATATATTGTTCCTGTCTATGCTCAATATATCCGCCGGGTGCATTAGCATTATTATTTGATACTGCTTCAATAACATCGCGAATGGAGAGATTAAATTTCAAAAGTTTTTTTGGATCAATTTGAACCTGGTACTGTTTAAGTTCTCCTCCAAAAGTATTTACTTCTGCAAGTCCGGGAGTTCCTGCAAGCTGTCTTTTTATAATCCAATCCTGGATTGACCTCAGTTCCATTGGAGAATATCCTTCACCTACAACTTCGTATTGATATATTTCTCCAAGTCCTGTTGAAACCGGTCCAAGTTCCGGCTCAGAAAGTCCCTCCGGTAAATCTCCTTTAGCTTCCTGAAGACGTTCAAATACAAGCTGTCTACCAAAATAAGTTTCAACATGTTCTTTGAAGATTACTGTAACTGCGGAAAGTCCGAATTTGGAAACAGAACGGACTTCTTCAATATCAGGAAGATTCTGCATGGCAATTTCGATAGGATAGGAGACAAGGCGCTCAATCTCCTCCGGTGCCAATGCAGGTGCAACAGTAAATATTTGAACTTGATTTGTTGTAATATCAGGAACAGCATCAATCGGTAATTGATTCGTTGCATAAATTCCAGCAATGATTAAAGCAATAACCACAAGTATTACAAACATTCGCTGCCTGACTGCAAAGAGAATTATTTTACTAATCATTAATGATCGTCCTCCGTGAATGTTTCCTTCGCGAGTTCAGATTTCAAATAGAATGCCCCGCTGGTAACAATTCTCTCGCCTGCTTTTAATCCGGAAAGGATTTCAGTAAAATCTTTTGTTTCCTTTCCGAGCATGATCTCTCTTCTCTGAAATGTTGTATCGTTCAGTGCAACAAAAACATAAGCACCGTTTTTCTCTTTCATAATTGAATTTGAATTAATTTTTGGATTCGAACCGCCAAGTTTGGACGACACTTTTACTGTTACAAACATTTCCGGTTTTAATTTGGTGGAATGATTTGAAACTTCAAACCTTGCTTTTACGGTTCGGGATGCCGCCTCGACAACATCATAAATTCTTGTTAGCCGTGAATTATAAATATCATTTGGGTAAGAAGCGGGGATTACTTCTCCCGTGATCTCCTCTTTAATTAATGAAAGATCCTTCTCAAAAACATCTGCGAGCACCCAGAGGTTTTGAAGATTTGCAAGTTGAAAAAAATCCTGCCCGACATCTACATATTCACCAAGTCTGGCTTCACCACTAAGCAAAGTACCGCTGAAAGGTGCACGCACAGGAAGTAGAGTCAGTGGAGTATGATTATCTGCAAGCTGTTGAATTTTATCTTCACTTAAACCGATAATTTCAAGCTTCTTTTTTGCTGATTCATAAATTGATTTTGCAGTTCCGTGTTCAGTGTTGTTTTCGTCTATTCGTTTTAATCTTTCTTCAGCCTGAATAAACTCAGATTGCATTGCAAGAAAATCCTGGCTGTAAAGTTCAAGAAGCACCTGATCTTTTTGAACGCGGTCTGAAATAACCACATGAACTTTCTCAATTCTTCCCTTTACGCGGGATGAAATGTGTGCAGTGAATGCTTCATTCAAAGCTATTCTTCCTGAAAGCATAAGCGGAATGTCTACTTCTTTTGCTTCGGCTGTTTCAGTTTTTAAATCTATATGTTCAAGCTGATGTGATGTGAGGATAAGTTCACTTACTTCATCTGAATGAGTTCTTTCCGGGTACTCTTCCTGCCCGTTCTGTTCTTCCTTTTTATTACCGCAGCTCATTAGAAAAGCAGAAATTATTGGTATAAGAATTAGATTTATTTTTTTATTCATATAAACTCCATTTAAATAATTTTTTATTATTCATTTTCAAACAACTCTGATGCGATTTCAAGATTGGTGTAAGAAACAATTGTATTGTATACAGCCCTCGCATATTCGATTTGGGCTGATCTATACGTTCGAAGAATATCAAACAGATTGAGTAAATCAATCTGACTATTCTGATATGCAGTAATTCCTGCCCGCAGTTCATCTTCAACATCTATAATGAGAGTGTTATCAAACAAGTGCAATTGTTCTTCAGCAAAGGAAAGATTGTCGAATGCGGTTCTAATACTTTGCTCCACTCTAAGCCTGGCATATTGGAAACGAATATCTGAAATCGAAAGATTTGCTTCTGCTTCCTGCACGTCTCCACGCACTCCGCTTGAATAGAACATTGGAAGTGAAACACCAACATTAAAACCAAATAATTGGTCGAAACCATTCTTAGCAGAATATTGCCGGTTCTGAAGCGATATTCCGAAATTAAAATCTGGTAAAGAATTTTTTTCAGCTAGTGATAAATAGGATTTACTCTGTTCAATTTGAATTTCAGTTATACTAAGAAGAATACTTTGGGAAGAATGATAATTTATAACCGTGTCCTTATTTATTTCAGTGAACTGATAGTACAGAGAATCAGAAAGGTTATACTCTGTTCCAATCTCTCTTCCCATCAGAACTTTTAATTCCCCAATCACCCGCTGATAATTTTTCATCGCATCAAAAAGATCATTCTTCAATCCTGATATTTCTACCTTAGCTCGTATGACATCGAGATAACTGCTTGTTCCAGCCTGGTAACGGTCAGTCACCTGCAAAAGGAAATCAGTAAGTAAGTTTATATTTGAATGAATACTTTCTACAATCTGGTTTGCAAGAAGCCCACTGGAGTAGGCTTTCTTTACCTCTGAAGTAATCAACTTTTTTATTCTTTCATAATTCAGCTTTGCAATTTTCTTTTGCAATTCGGCAGATTGAATTCTAGTGCTTCTTTTTCCAAAGAATTCAATGGTTTGGGAAAAGTTTAAATCCAATTCAGCTGTTTCACCAAAATCGAAGCCCGTTGGGACTTCATTTATATCAACAGAAAATTCTGCGTTTTGCAGTCTCCCTGCCTGAAGAATTCTCCCTGTAGCAGCATCAATTTCTTTTGATGCAGAGATTATTTCCGGATTATTTTCAATCGCAATATTAATTGCTCCGTTGAGTGATAATCTTATTGTATTGTTACTCTCTTGTGCATATCCATCTAAAATTGTACAAATGAATGCGAGCAAAATAATCTTTTTGTACATACTTTCTCCAAATGATTTTATGATTTACTTGTCCACCTTTGGCGGAAAAACACGTATCCCCTAAAGGGATTAACGAAATGAAAAGAAATTGGTTAAATCAGAAAGGTTCTATTAAATAAATAGACTTCAGTGGATTGCTTTATTATTAAACGATGATCTGTACTTTCAAAATAGACCTGAACCATTTGTGATTCTGTCTCATTAATGCAGTGAAGGCATAGACTTTTGTTAGGTTCAAGTTTATCCAGTTCATCTTTTAAGGATTTCGAATTACTGTTTGTATTCTTTATGATTTCACAGTAATCGTATGTGCTGTGACAAGTACCATCATATCCAAATAGTCCAATTTCGGAATGAAGAAAAGTAAAAGTAATTGCTGTTAAAATTATAATAACAATTTCCTTTGAGGTTTTATTTTTCCTATATATCAGCATTCTATCTAATATTTTCTTTACAATGCTTAGCCGCTTCATTCACAATTTTATTTATATGCTCATCATCTAATGAATAATAAACCATTTTTCCTTCTTTTCTGTGGTTTACCAACCTGTTATTCTTTAACAACCTTAACTGATGAGAAATAGCAGAAACAGAAACGCCTGTCAAGGCTGCAATATCGCAAACGCATAGCTCATCTACTGCAAGAGCAAGCAAAATCTTTAACCTGGTAAAATCACTTAAACTTTTAAAAGTCTCAGAAAGTTCATTAATCAAGAAATCATCTAGTATTCGCTTCTTAACCGATTTCACTTTCTTTTCATCAATGAAATTAACTTCGCAAACTATATTATTATCTTTATTCATAACATTTGAGCAAACGTTCAAATGTAATATAGAGTTTCTACCCGATTCTGTCAAGTCAGTTTTATACTTTCTAAAATCACTTAGTTACTTACTTTTCTCTCAATGAATTTCTTTCCATCAGGAGACAAGCTCTTTAAATACTTTCCCTGTTCTTTCTTAAACTTTAGGTCATGACATTTGATGCAAAAACCCTTTGTACATTTCACAATACTTACTTCTATTCTTCTTCAGTTTACAAAAGGGAAGGAGGGAGAGATTCTAATTTTAATAATATAGTACTTTTAAGAAATTTAACCCTCGTTTGACCTCCCGTTAATAAAGAGGTGAACAAAGCCATGGGGACTAATAGTCCGGATGAAGTTTGGATAGGGAATCGAGCAGCATTGGTGATGAGATATGTCTTTTATTTAAGTGGTAATGGAGTTCATTATAACTGTTGCCTAAGTTAGCATAAAGAGATTTCCCTTTTATGAAATGAACATTTCTGATATTAAAATGCAGCAGAACTCCTTTGCACATCTCACACGGTTCAAGTGTGGAAATAATTTTTAATTTACTTCGTTCCAATTTCAGAAATGCATTTAAGCTTATTTTACTTATCGCATCCTTAATAGCATTTATCTCTGCATGTCCGCAAATGTCGGTATCTCTAACGACAGTATTATATCCTTTACCTATAATTTTATTATTGTGCAAAAGAAGAGAAGTAATTGGCAGATCACCATTTTTTTGAGCTTGCAGTGCAAGATTGTATAATTCAATCTTTTGCTTATCTGTTAACTCTTGTTTATTTAATATTCTATAAACTTCTGAGTTAAAAAGCAACATAAGAAGAAGCAGTCCGGTGAAAATTAAAAAGATAACAATAATCTTTTTCACTATTCTTACTGCACTTTTTGTAAAACAGCTATGTAGTAATCACAGATGAAAGCTGAAAAGTAAAATGATTCGTTCTTGTCATCAATAAAATCTAGAAATTTTGTTATCAAAGAATGCTTTTGATACCAGTGAGATGCAGGCTGCGGCGGGGCGAAAACCCGTAAAGCTGTTGTCTTCTTCAGATTAAAATTGTTCCTGAAATAATTATAAAATTTTTTAGGAGAATAATATCTAACGAAAATTTTTTCTCCTCCCACATTAGCAATTACTCCATCTTTTTTTAATCTTCTTAAAGCTCTTTTAAACTCACCTTTAAATATTAGTGCAAACTCCCACAAGCAAAATTCGGGCATAACAGAGACAATAAAGAAAGCATTTGGATTTAATAATTCAGAAACATCGCTGCTTAGTTTTGAGAGATCATCTAAGCAATTCAATCCGCCAAGATTCGATATTATCAGATCATACTTGCCGGCTGCTTTATTTAGATCGGACAAATTTAGTTTTTCGAATGAAAGGTTTTTTAATGCACTTTTGCTTCTGGCATTTATCAACATTTTATCAGAAATATCTGTTGCTGTTACAGTATATCCAGCATCAGCAAAATGAAAAGCATCTATCCCGGTTCCACAATTAAGTTCAAGGACGTTGGCAGGCGGCTTAACAAAAGATTCAACTGTTTTATAAAATTTCTCCCGCATTTTTCTTACAGGAATATTCGTATCCTGCATGGAATCATATTCATTAGCCATGTTTCCAAAACCGGTGTTTATTTTTTCGATGTCTGTAAGGTTCATGCTATTCAAATTGAATTGTTCATCTTCAAATATTCTTCTTTAAAGAACTTTATCATCTTTAATCTTAAGAAAATCATTTTAACAAAATAGAAAAAGAAGTAGTTAAGCTTATTCCAGTTTCTGTTTCTTATGATTATAAAAACTCTGTATTCAGCGTGTACGAAACGATGAAGAATTTTATAAAAACTTCTTCCATAAACAAAGCCCCGCATTGGATCAAGATCGTCGGAGGTTTCCCAATTTGTTTTGTCACGCAACTCATTTCTAACTTTTTCATAGAATAATGTGCCGGGCAAAGGGTAAGAAACCGAGATTCCTATATCAGAAGGCAGGCAGTCTCTGATCATTTTTCTTGTAAGATTAATATCTTCTCTGTTTTCTCCCGTGTAACCGAATTGAATAAAGAATGAAATATTCATTCCGGCTTCTTTAACTTTCCTTGATGCCTCGTAAATTTGTTCAACCGTTGTTCCTTTGTCCATTGCATTAAGAATTTTCTGACTTCCGGATTCAGCACCGATCCATATTTCTTTGCAGCCTGATTCTTTCAAATCATTTACTGTATCGTCTTTTAAAAGAAGATCAGGGCGGTTAAGACATTTGTACTCGATTTTTATGCTTTGTCTTTTTAATTCCCATGAAAACTCTTTTACCCACCCGGGCTTTAATCCAAAAATGTCATCTGTAATCCATAGATGATTCACAGAATATTTTTCTATTAAATTCTTAATTTGAATGACAGCTCTTTCAGGTGAGATTGAGTTGTAGGTTTGTCCGTAAAGTGGTTTTGCACACCAATTGCATTTGAAAGGACATCCTCTTGTGGTCGAAATATTAGTCGAAAAATATCCATGATTATTCATCCATTCCTCACGGTAGTCATTCATAGTAATAAATGAATAATCAGGATTGGGCAGTATATTCAAATCTCCAAGTAATTTTCTTTTGGATGTCACGTAGATGGATCCATTAGATAAATATTTCAATCCGTTGATTTTGAACTTGTCAGTCTCAAAAGAATTATTGCTAAAGGAAGCAACAACTTCTATTAATGTTTCTTCTCCTTCACCATAAATAATTGCATCACATCCAGCAGATAAATAAGATTGCGGAAAGTCTGTCGCGTCCGAGCTGTAAACTACAGTGGGTATATTATTTTTTTTCCCTTTTTTTATAAACTCAACTGCTTTATCTCTCATCTTAGAGAGACACATTTTTGTTAGGTAATTAAACTCATCATCATACAAAAGAATAAGATCAGGCTTTT
>Ga0214473_10010032_pt1 | contig 11169 bp, 9 predicted proteins | sample RVTome_7_FD_203509 | JGI IMG/M metagenome (GOLD analysis project Ga0214473, IMG submission 203509) | Soil microbial communities from uranium-contaminated site in the Upper Colorado River Basin, Wyoming, United States - RVT98D197 | ecosystem: Environmental > Terrestrial > Soil > Contaminated >...
CCCGCCCCGCCTGCCGCCGCTCCGGTAACCCCCTCTGATTCGGCTGTGCCGAACTGGAACGTCCATATTACCGCGCCCTCCGGGCTGAACGCCCGCACAAAGGCGTCCCACGCGCCGGCCGAGGTCTGTCCGGGTAGGGAGCCCTCGGTGTTGCCGGCGGCGAAGATGGTTCCCGTCCTGTCCACCGCTACTCCAAAGACCTCGTCTGAGAGCAGTGTGCCGAACTGGCTGGTCCACAGCGCCGCGCCTTCCGGGCTAAACTTGGTCACAAAGGAATCCCAGGCTCCGGCGTGGGTCTGGCCGGGCATTGGGCCATACGTATAGCCCGCCACGATGACATTTCCTGCCTCATCCGTCGTAACTGCGGTGGCGCGGTCCTGGGCAGGAGAGCCGAACTGGCGGGTCCATAGCTCCGTGCCTGCGGGGCTCAGCTTCCGCACGAAGCAGTCATCGAGGCCGGCCCTGGTCTGGCCGGACAGGATTCCCTCAGTAACGCCCGCGATGAAGATGTTTCCTGTGCCGTCCACGGCAACCGCCCATGCCCTATCCAGGGCCGGGGTGCCGAACTGGTGGGTCCAAAGCTCGGTTCCCGAGGGGCTGTATTTCCGTACGAAGGCATCCTCGAGCCCAACCCGGGTCTGGCCGGGCAGGGCGCTGCTTTCGCCTCCGGCCACGATAACATTCCCCGACCCGTCCGCCGCCACGCCGAATGCCCAGTCCGGCTCAGGGGAGCCGAACTGGTGGGTCCACATCTCCGTGCCTGCCGGGCTGAGCTTCCTCACCCAGGCGTCATCGTAACCGGCGTTGGTCTGGCCGGGTAGGGTTCCCCCTGAATGGCCCGCCAGGATGATGTTAGCTGTCCCGTCAACGGCCAGCGCCAGAGCCCCGAGGGAAACGGCGTCGGTGAACTGAAGGGTCAGAATCTCTTTGCCCGCCGGGCTGAGCTTCACCGCATAGGCGTCCCAGGTGCCACCGAGCGTCTTTCCGGGCAGGGCGCCCTGTGTAGCGCCAGCCGCAATGATGTTCCCCTCCCCGTCCACCGCCACCCCGTTGGCCCTGTCCCAGGCGGGGGAGCCGAACTGTCTCATCCAGGCTGCGGCAGGAGCAGGTGCAGCCGTCGGCACGGGCACTGCGGTGGGTGTCGCGGTGAGGACAGGCGTCGGAGTGCGCGTGGGGGTCAAAGTGGCCACACGCGTCGGGGTGAGGGTGGGGGCGGGAGTGTGATAAGAACACCCCGCCAGGGAAAGCAGGAGCAGGGCCCCACCGACCCTGGTCAGTCTGGTGCCGACGCTGCGTCTCATTTTGCTACCTCCTGGCGTCTCTCCGGCCGGAACCAGGTCACGTCTATAAGTCGACCGCAGCGCACTACGGCTGGTTAAGCCGAAGGACGAAGGTATCGCCGGTGCCGGCGTAGTTCTGTCCGGGCAGGATGCCGTACGCCTCGCCCACCACGGCTATGTTCCCTGCCATGTCCACCGCCACGTCGGTTGCCGCATCTCTGCCGGGGGACCCGAACTGTGTGGTCCATATCTCGTCGCCCTCGGGGCTGAGCTTCCGCACGAAGGCGTCATCAAGCCCTGCCCGGGTCTGGCCGGGGAGGACGCCCAGGAGATAGCCTGCCACGACGATGTTTCCCGACGCGTCCACGCCCACCGACATCGCCCCGGAGTAGATGGGCGTGCCGAACTGGCGGGTCCACAGGTCCGCCCCCGAGGGGGTGAGCTTCTTCACGAAGGCATCATCAGAGCCGACCCGGGTCTGGCCGGGGAGGGCGCCGACGGTGTGGCCCACCACAATGATGTTACCTGTCCCATCCACGGCCACCCCCGCGGCCTCAGTGAGCAGGGTGGAACTGAAGCGGACGGTCCAGAGTTCCACTCCGTCCGAGGTATACTTCCTCACAAAGGCCTCGGAGGCGCCGGGCGCGATCTGGCCCGGGAGGGCCTCACCCTGGCCGGCGTCGGGGTTCTCCACGTCGTCGATGGGAACCCCGGAAGTCTCGTCCACCCTTGGAGCACCCTGCGAACGGCCTGCCACGATGATGTTTCCTGAGCCATCCGTCGCCACTGCGGTAGCCCTATCGATGTTGTTGGCGGAACCGAACTGGCTGGTCCACAGCTCAGCCCCGTCGGGGCTGAGCTTCCGTACATAGGCATCTTCGTTGCCGGCGCTCTTCTGGCCGGGCATCTCGCCCTCCGTACCGCCGACCACGATGACGTTCCCTGACGGGTCCGCGGCCACCGCGAAACCCCACTCCGCTGACGGGGAGCCGAACTCGCGTGTCCAGAGCTCCTTCCCTTCGGGGGTGTACTTCCGAGCATAGGCGTCATCCCCCCCGGCCGGCGTCTGGCCGGGGATTGAGCCCACCACGTGGCCGGCGGCGAGGATGTTACTTGCTCCATCCACTGCCAGCGTCAGGACCCCCACCGAAACGGAGTTGGTGAACTGGATGCTCCACATTTCCGTGCCGGTGGGGCTGAACTTCTTCAGGTAGGCATCCCACTCCCCGCCGAGGGTGTGGCCGGGGAGGGCGCCCTGGGTGGCCCCGCCCACGATGATGTTGCCTTCCCTGTCCACTGCCACCGTATTTCCTCTATCCCAGGCGGGGGAGCCGAACTGCCGGGTCCACGCCGGGGCAGGCGCCTTTATGGTAGCGGGCGGAGTCCCTGCGGTGGGCGCCGGCGATGTGGATGTTGGGCTACCCGCGGCTGTGGGAGTGGCTGTTGATGTCGAAGTGGCCACCGGGGTTGGGGAGGTGGTGGGGGTAGGGGTGCGCGTGGAGGTGCGGCGGGAGCAGGCAGGCATGGCCAGGATTAGAAGGACCACAGCCACCATGGTGAGACGACGTCCAAGAATAGTGCTTCTCATTGCTCCACCTCCAGTATTACCTCCGCCGGGAGCATGTTATCCACCTGGCCCGGACGCAAACCGCTGGTCGATGCGGATGACAAAGGCATCCCAGTCGCCGAGATTGCTCTGGCCGGGCATTGCGCCGTAAGTGTGGCCCACTGCATAGACGGTGTTTGTCGCGTCCACCGCCACTGCGATTGCCACATCCGCGGCCGGTGAGCCAAACTGGCTGGTCCAGATCACTGTGCCCTCCGGGCTGTACTTCCGCACATAGGCGTCATCAAGGCCGACCGCTGTCTGGCCGGGCAGAGCGCCATATGCGTGGCCTGCCACGATAATGTTTCCTTCCCTGTCCGCGGCCACCGCCGTGGCCTCCGTTGAATCGCGCGAGCCGAACTGGCGGGTCCACATCTCTGTGCCCGCCGGGCTTAGCTTCCGGACAAAGCCATCGTCGTAGCTAGACTTGGTCTGGCCGGGCAGGATACCCATTGTGTGGCCAACCACGATGATATTTCCTGAGCCGTCCACCGCGACCCCCAGAGCGGCATCGGGGGCGTTTGTGCCGAACTGGTGGGTCCACAGCTCAGTCCCTGCCGGGCTGAGCTTCCGCACATATCCATCCCAGGAGCCGACAGGGGTCTGGCCGGGCAGCGTGCCCCGCGTGGCGCCCGCCACGATGATATTCCCTTCCCTGTCCACGACCACGCCGTTAGCGCCATCCAGGTCTGAGGAGCCGAACTGGACGGTCCAGATTACCGCGCCCTCCGGGCTGAACTTCCGCACGAAGGCGTCTTCCTCGCCGAGGGCTGTCTGGCCGGGCAGAGCGCCATGAGTGCCGCCCGCCACAACTATGTTCCCCGACCCGTCCGCTGCCACCCCGAAAGCCGAGTCCGTTTCTGATGAGCCGAACTGGCTGGTCCACAGCGCGGTGCCCGTCGGCGCGAGCTTTCTCACGTAGGCGTCATCCAGGCCGGAGTTGGTCTGGCCGGGCAATGCTCCCTGGACGTGGCCAACCAGTAGGATGTTTCCTGACCCGTCCACCGCCGATGCCAGAGCCCCGATGGAAATGCCAGTGGTGAACTGGCTGGTCCACACCACTGTGCCATCGGGGCCGTACTTCACTGCATAGGCATCCCAGGAACCCCCCAGGGTCTGTCCGGGAAGCGGGCCCTGCGCGGCGCCAGACACAATCACGTTCCCTTCCTTGTCCACTCCCACCGTATTGCCCCTATCCCACGCGGGGGAGCCCACGTGGCGAATCCAGGCAGTAACGGGAACAGGCGTCCCTGTCGGCGTTGGGCTGGGAGTCGGCGTCGAAGTGGCCGTTGGTGTCGGCGAGGTTGCGGGGTCAGGGGTGCGACCCGAACAGCCTGCGAGCGCGAGGAAGAGGAGGAGCGCGACCGCCCGGTTCAGACGATGGCCAGCAATATGCCTCATTCTCATCTCCTGGTCAGGGCTGGTTCAACCGGACAAGGAAGACATCCCAGTTGCCGGCATTTGTGTGGCCGGGCAGAGCCCCCTGTGTGGAGCCCGCCACGATAACGTTCCCATTCAGGTCCGCGCACACGGCCAGAGCCACATCGGGAGTGGGGGTGCCGAATTCGTAGGTCCATAGCTCTGTGCCCTCCGGGCTGAACTTCCGCACGAAGACATCATCGAAGCCTGCATTGGTCTGGCCGGGGAGGGCGGCCTCCGCATGGCCAGCTGCTATGATATTCCCCGACCCGTCCACCGCCACCCCCATCGCCCCGTCCGCACCGACAGAGCCGAACTGCCTGGTCCACAGCTCTGCGCCCGAGGGGCTGTACTTCCGGACGAAGGCGTCCGCGGTACCGGCGCTGGTCTGGCCGGGCAGGGTGCCGAAGGTGTGGCCCGCCACGACGACGTTCCCCGACGAGTCAGCCGCTATCCCGAAGGCTGAATCTGGAGTGGAGGTGCCGAACTGACGGGTCCAAAGCTCGGCTCCCGAGGGGCTGTACTTCCGGACGAAGGCGTCCCAGTTGCCACCGGACGTCTGGCCGGGCAGGGCCCCCTGTGTGGCGCCCGCAACGATGACGTTCCCGTCTCTGTCAGCCGCTGCTCCCCAGCATCTCTCAGAACTGGCTGTGCCGAACTGGCTGGTCCACAGCTCTGTGCCCTCCGGGCTGTACTTCCGCACGAAGGCGTCATCGTAACCGGAGTGGGGCTGGCTGGGTAGGGACTCGCTTGCGCCGCCCGCCACGATTATGTTTCCTGACCCGTCCACCGCCACCCCGAAAGCCCAGTCCGGAGCGGACGACCCGAACTGGCGGGCCCACAGCTCAGTCCCTGCGGGGCTTAGCTTCCTCACCCAGGCGTCATCATAGCCGGCGTTGGTCTGGCCGGGGAGGGTTCCCTCGGTATGGCCTGACAGGATTACATTTCCTGACCTGTCCACCGCCACCGCCAGGCCGCCGTCCGAGCCGGACGTGCCCGTCTGAAGGGACCACAGCTCCGCGCCCGCCGGGCTGAGCTTCCACACGAAGGTATCCCAGGAGCCCGCGGTGGTCTGGCCGGGCATTGAAGAGTACGTAGCGCCCGCCACGATGACGTTGCCTTCGCTGTCTGCCGCGACCCCGTTCGCCCTGTCCCATTCATCCGAGCCGAACTCGCGGACCCAGGCCGGGACAGGGACAGACGTGGCCGCTGGCGAAGGCGCCGGTGTCGGTGTCGGGGCGAGCGTGGACGTTGGCGTCCGCGCGGGCGTCGCAGTGGCCGTGGGTGTCAGGGTGGCCACGGCTGTCGGGGAGGTGGTCGGGGCAGGGGTGCGCGAGGGAACGGGCGTAGGGGTGGAGCACGCCGCCAGGGCAAGGAACAGAATGGCCACTGGCATTCCAGCGGCAGCCAAGCTACGGCCTCGTTGTCCCATCGGTGCCTTCCTCGTTCCCTGAGAAGAGGCCTTGTTGGGCCAGTCTCTTGCAGGGCAGGCCCAGGTGCTGATAGGCCAGGCGGGTCGCCAGCCGGCCCCGGGGAGTCCTCTCCAGGAAGCCCAGCTGAAGCAGATACGGCTCGTAGACATCCATTATGGTATCGGGCTCCTCGGAGATGGCGGCGGCGATGGTCTCCAGCCCCACCGGCCCCCCCTCGAATTTCTCGATAATTGTCAGGAGCACCTTCCGGTCCACCTCGTCCAGGCCGGTCTGGTCCACTTCCAGCCGCGACAGCGCCTCCCGGGCCACGTCGCGGGTGATGATCCCCTTGGCCCTCACCTGTGCATAGTCCCTCACCCTCTTCAGCAGGCGGTTGGCCACCCGGGGGGTGCCCCTGGCCCTCCTTGCCAGCTCTTCAACGCCTCCCTCCTCTATCTCCACCTTAAGCACACGCGCGGAGCGGTAGATGATGGAGGCGATGGCCGTCTCGTCGTAGAAGTCGAGCCGGTAGACCGCGCCGAAGCGCTCGCGGAGGGGGGAGCTGAGGAGCGCGAAGCGGGTGGTGGCGCCGATGAGCGTGAAGGGGGGGAGCGTGATGCGGAGGCTGCGGGCGCCCGGCCCCTTGCCCACCACCAGGTCCAGGGCAAAGTCCTCAAGGGCGGGGTAGAGCACCTCTTCCACGGTCCTGCCCAGGCGGTGGACCTCATCGATGAAGAAGACGTCCTCCCGCTTGAGGCCGGTGAGGATGGCGGCCAGGTCACCGGCCCTCTCGATTGCCGGGCCCGATGAGGTGCGGATGCTGACCCCCATCTCGGCGGCAATGATGCAGGCGAGGGTGGTCTTGCCCAGTCCGGGGGGGCCGAAGAGGAGGATATGGTCGAGAGGCTCTTTTCTTTGCTGAGCGGCCTCTATGGCGATTTTCAGGTTGTCCTTGACCTTCTCCTGGCCGATGAACTCGGCAAGGCGGCGCGGGCGTAGGGAAGCCTCAAAGGCCTGGTCCTCGGGGGTGGGGCGCGCCGACACTAGCCGCTCCATATGGGAATTATATCATGATTCGGCTCTCGCCGCCTGAAACCGCCGGCGGGGGAGTAGCCCTTTCCTTCGCTTCTGCTGTAGCTTTGGTTCTCTTGACGCTACTTTCAAAGGGGGGCTAAGATAAGGGCAAAGACTGCAAAGGAGGTGGCCATGCCCTGGACAGCTAAGGAGCTCAAGCCTGCCAAGGAACTTCCCGGTATCTCCAAGAAGCAGATTGAACAGCACCACGACGTCCTCTACAAGGGGTATGTCAACAAGCTCAACGAGATTGAATCCAAGCTCGCCACCGCCCCCGCGGCGGAGGCCAATGCCAGCTACAGCCTCATCCGGGAGCTGAAGAGGGAGGAGGTCTTCACCACCCAGGCCATCAGGCTCCATGAGGGCTACTTCATGAACCTGGGCGGGGACGGGGCCCCGAAGGGGCCCATCGTGGACCTGATCAAAGAGGACTTCGGCTCCTACGAGAAGTGGGAGGAGGAGTTCCGGGCCCTGGGCATCGCCGCCAGGGGATGGGTGGTCCTGGCCTTCGACTGGGCCGACAAGAAGCTCCGCAACTACCTCTCCGATATCCACTCCGATGGCGTCTGGTCCACCTCCCCCCTTCTTATTCTTGATGTCTATGAGCACGCCTACTTCATAGATTACGGCACGGGGCGAAAGGCCTACATCGAGGCCTTCATGAAGAACGTCAACTTGGACGTGGTGAACCAGAGGGTCAAGGACCTGAGGGTCCTGGAGCACCGCAAGAAGGCTTAGTCCGGCCGCCCGGCGCTGGTCCCTGGCTCAATAGTACCGCCCCCTGAGGGGTGATAGTCATTGAAGAAGGGTATGGGGCTGTGTATAATCTAGTAGCTGCAAATGATTGACACCGGAGAATTCCATCGCGGGACCACTATTGAGCTGGAAGGTAAGCTCTACCAGATAGTAGACTTTCAGCACATCAAGGTTGGGCGGGGCTCTGCCCAGGTGAGGATGAAGCTGCGGGACCTGCGTGAGGGGCACACCCTCGAGCGCGTGGTGCAGGCGGGAACCAAGTACATCCTGGCCCGTCTTGAGCGCCGGCCCATGCAGTACCTCTACCACGAGGGGGACCTCTACTACCTGATGGACCAGGAGTCATTCGAGCAGACCACCCTGTCCAAAGAGTACCTGGAGGCGTTCCTGCCGTATCTCAAGGAAGGACACAGCCTTGAGCTACTGGTCTACAAGGACGAACCGGTGGGGGTTGAGCTGCCCGCGGCCGTGGCGCTCAAGGTCGCCGAGACGGGACCGGCCTACAAAGGGGATACCGCCCAATCCGGCCGCAAGCCGGCGGTGCTGGAGACTGGCCTCACTATCCAGGTCCCCCTTCACATCAACCCCGGGGACAAGATAAAGGTGGATACGCGGACGGGCGAGTATCTGGAGAAGGCGAGCTAGGGCTTGCTCCGGGCCGACCTGCACCTGCACACCTGCTACTCGCCTGACTGCCGAGTATCTCTCAAGGAAATCCTGAACCGCTGCCCGGAGGTGGGGATAGACTGCCTGGCGGTCACCGACCACGGCACCATAGAGGGGGCCCTGAGGGCGAGGGAGATGGCCACCTTTCCCGTCATCGTGGGCGAGGAGGTGATGACTCTGGAAGGAGAGGTGCTGGGTCTTTTCCTGGAGAAGTGCGTCCCTTCCGGCCTCACCGCCGCGCAGACAATCGAGCTTATCCGCGGGCAGGGGGGCCTTGCCGGTGTCCCGCACCCCTTTGACGGCCTCTACCGCTCATGCCTCAGCAGGGAAACGATACTGGCCCTCCTATCCCAGCTCCACTTCATTGAAGCCTTCAACGCGCGTTCGCTCTTCCACCGGAACCAGGCCCGGGACTTCGCCCGGAGCCGCGGCCTTCGCATGTCGGCCGGGAGCGATGCCCACACCCTCGGTGAGGTGGGGCGCGCCTATGTGGAGATGCCGCCGTTCGAGGGCCCCCAGGGCTTTCTTGAGTCCCTGGAAAAAGGGAAGATCGGCGGAGGCAGCACTTCCCTCTGGGTGCATTTCAGAGGCCCATGGCAGAAGCTGGTCAAGGGCCGGGGGCGCTGATGCTCAGGATAGGCTGGCTTTCCACCGGCAGGGACCGGGCCGCCAGGGACCTTCTGACAACGGTGCGCGAGGCCATAGCGCGGGGCGAGGTCAAGGCCGAGATAGCTTTTGTCTTCTCCAACCGCGCCCCGGGGGAGAACAGGGAGAGCGACCTGCTCTTCGACATGGTGAAGGGCTACAAGATGCGCCTCCTCACCCTTTCCTCGTCCAGCTTTGGTATATCCACTCCTTCCCGCAGGCTGGAATACGACAAGAAGGTGATGGGGAAGCTGAGGCGTTACAAACCGGACCTTCTGATCCTGTCGGGCTATATGCTCATCGTGGGCGAGGAGATGTGCCAGCGCTACCCGATGATAAACCTCCACCCCGCCGCCCCGGGAGGCCCCAGGGGGACCTGGCAGGAGGTCATCTGGCAGCTCATCCGGGCGCGGGCGCGGACCTCGGGAGTGATGATGCACCTTGTGACCCCTGAGCTGGACCGCGGACCCGCGGTGACCTTCTGCACCTACCCCCTGCGTGGGAAGAGGCTCGACCCCCTGTGGCGGGAGATGGAGAAGCTCCCCTGGGATGAGGCCCGCGCCATGCGGGAGAAGCTCCCCCTCTTCCGCGCCATCCGGGAGGAGGGACTCAAGAGGGAGTTCCCGCTCATCGTGGCTACCCTGCGGGCTTTCGCGGAGGGGGAAGTGAAGATAGAGGGGGAGAAGGTCCTGGACCGCCAGAACAGGGCCGTCAAGGGCTACGACCTCACGGCGCAGATCGAGAAGGCGCTGGCCATCAAGCCGGTATGAAGATTGTCGCCTTTGACCTGGAGGGCCCTCTTTCCCCCAATGACAACGCCTACGAGCTGATGGGCCTCTTCGCCGGGGGCACGGAGGTGTTTGAGGCGGTCAGCCGCTATGACGACCTGCTGACCCTGGAGGGCAGGCCGGGTTACGAGCCGGGGGATACGCTGGCACTTATCGTTCCGTTCCTCCTCTACCACGGCACGACTCAGGCAACGATTGTCAGGCTGGCCAGGAAGGCCGCGCTCACCGCGGGGGCCGAGGAGCTGATTCGCTGGCTGATGGGGAGGGGATGGCGGGTCCTCTGTATCACCACCACCTACCAGCCCTACGCCCGCGCCATCGCCCGCCGCCTGGGTATCCCTGTCAAGGACGTGGCGTGCACTCCCCTCCCGTTGGACAGGTACCGCCGGGCCTTCTCGCGTGAGCAGCTTGAACCGGTGAAGGGGGTGGAACAGGCCCTCTCCTCGCTGCGCCCGGAGAGGTACGACGAGCAAATCAAGGCCCTCCTGGACAATTTCTACTGGAAGGTTTTGGCTGCCTCGCCTCTGAAAGTGGTGCTGGAAGAGGTGAAGCCGGTGGGAGGAAAGAGAAAGGTGGAGGCCCTGAGAAGGCTGGCGGAGGATACGCCCCTGGGGGAGGCGGTTTTCGTGGGGGACAGCATCACTGACTTTCCCCTCTTCCAGGCGGTAGGGGAGGCGGGGGGGCTGGCGGTGGCCTTCAATGCGAACCAGTATGCGCTTCCCCATGCTACCCTCGGCCTGGCCGGGGAAAGCCTCCTTCCTCTGGAGGGAGTCCTCATGGCCTGGGAGGAGGGGGGAAGGGATAGGGCAATGGCGTTTGTGAAAGCGGGTGGACGGCAGGGCCTCCACTGGCTGGAGGGAAAGGAAGAAAGGCCCCTGGAACTCCACCGGCACTTCCGCCGGCTTCTTCGGGCCAGAGCGGGTGAGCTGGGATGAAACCTGAAGTTGTCGGCCTCGGCGCCATGAACCTGGACCGCCTCTTGCGGGTGGAGAAGATTGTCCGGGAAGGCGAGGCCCCCGCCCATGAGATGTGCCTTTCTGCCGGGGGTTCAGCGGCCAACACTATCTATGCCCTCGCCCGGCTGGGCGTGCCCACGGGCTTCATCGGGGCGGTAGGTGATGATGAGGAGGGGCGAAGGCTCGTCGCCGACCTGGCGGGACAGGGGGTGGATACGAGCAAAATAGCGGTGAAGCCCGGTGTCCCGACAGGTACTATCTTCGGCCTGGTGGACAAGAAGGGGCATCGCGTGCTTTATGCCCTCCCCGGCGCCAATGCCAGCCTTGCCGCGGAGGACATAGACCTGGACTACATCAACAAGGCCGGCTTCCTGCATCTTTCCTCTTTCGTCGGCGATGAGCAGCTTCGGCTGGAGCGCATACTCCTGGAGAAGCTGTCCCCGCGGGTGAAGGTGAGCTTCGCCCCTGGACAGCTCTTCACCTCAAGGGGGCTGGGGGCGCTGGCCCCGCTCATCAGGAGGAGCCAGATCCTGTTCCTGAACCAGGTGGAGATTGACGAGCTTGCCG
>Ga0214473_10010033_pt1 | contig 11169 bp, 10 predicted proteins | sample RVTome_7_FD_203509 | JGI IMG/M metagenome (GOLD analysis project Ga0214473, IMG submission 203509) | Soil microbial communities from uranium-contaminated site in the Upper Colorado River Basin, Wyoming, United States - RVT98D197 | ecosystem: Environmental > Terrestrial > Soil > Contaminated >...
GTGTAGCGTCCATGTCTGGGTTGCGCCTCGGGCAGGATCGATCGGGTCGACACTCGCTTCGACTATTCTGGGAGCGCCCTGGGTACTCCCGCTCACACGATACAATTGCTTCCCATGCGCGAGAGGAGCTGATTGCGGCTTTGCCGGCGTCCAGATATTGTATGGCGTGGGCGTGGGTTTCGGACCGAAGAGGGAGGAAAAAGGGTTGGGGATTTGTACCGGCCGCAGGATGAAAACTCCCGGAAGGACAATGGCACAGACAACGACAATTCCTCCAATGATTTTCAGCCATTTCGCGTTTTTGAGGCCGATCAGACGATTTTTCAGCCCGCCGGGACTGGGTGCTTGGTTCGTCTCCGTGGAGGGCAGTTCCGAAGAGTCCATATTCAGATGATCAACGTTTCCGTTTTCCCGTATATCCATAGTAGTGGTTAGGTTCGAACCTTGTCAATTCTCGAGCTTAATTAATGACCCACCAATTGAACTTTATATCCTGATCAATGGCCGTATCGATGCCGACCGTGAATCCGATGCCGCTTTCACTTGTTTTGATATAGAGCACTTGGTTGCGGGTGGAGGTTACAGGTGTCACGTAGATAAGGGACGTATCGGTCACGCTTTCCGTCGGTATGAAGATTTCCGTTTCCCCCGAAGTTAGGACTGACGTGCCGACGGGTGAAGCCTGGGTCAGCTCTCCGGATCGGGTTACATCCGGTGAACCGGACGCGTCGATGCGCAGTTTCGCTGTCGTGAGTTCTCCGGTAAATCGCGCATTCCCGCTCGCATCGACACGCGCGACAGCATCGCCGTTTGTTCCGCGGATGAGGAGACTTCCGAAACTCGCGAAATTCGCGGAACCCGATGCATCCGGAGATGCACGGGCGAGATTGACCGTGAGGTCGGAGTCGGGGAGTGGGCTGATGGTTCGGGCGCCAAGCGTTCCCTCAACCGAGAGATTGCCTGTGACGGTGAGATCACCGGTGATCACGACCGAACCGGTCGCATTGACGGCAAGGATGCCGTCAAGGAAATTAAGGTTCGCGCCGCGATTCTTCTGTACGAAGAGCGTTTCACCGACGGCTTCGATTCCGGCAGAAGTTATCCGTATATTTCCGTCGACCAAAAGCGGACCCGCGACGCTTGTTTGGCCAAGAATCGTATCTCCCAGGACCGAGAGCGACGAACGCAGGAGAATCGGCTGATCAATGATGACGGTCTCGCCCGTATCCGGCGGACCCGGTCCGAAGCCGAGCGACAGAAGCGCCGCGCTCGTTGCATCCGGCGTGTAGGTCGTATCCGGCTCCGGCGGTCCGGTGGCCTGCTCGTCCGGTGCAAGATCGGGAACGAGCGTATCTGTCGGTGTCGGTCCGCCAGCTAGCGGAGTAGTCTTCGGTGTCGGTCCGCCGGGTGGCGAAGTAGCCGTCGCCGCGATTGAGGCTTCGAGCTGGGAAATTCTCGTGTCGAGGTCTCCGAGCGGCGTCACAATGCGGTCGGCGTATAACGATCCGCTGATGGTGGTATCGCCAGCAATATCGAGATTACCGGAAATACTCGCGCTTCCACGATTGTTAAATTGTTGTATTGTCAAATTGTTAAATTGACCGGTCTCGGCAGTGAGCGTACCGGCGAAGGTTGCACTCCCGAGGGCATCGAAGGTGACCGTAGGCTTTCCGGGAGCATCCCTGTTGTTGATTGACAATTCCTGATCCGATCCGAGTTCAATCGCAATACCCGCGCTGTCGCTTGCAAGGGGCGAGATGACGTCAGTTGAAATCTTATTAACGAATGACGGACCCTGCACGTTTTGAGTCAGGAGCTGTGCGTTTTCAACCACCTCCAGTATGTAGTCGCGAAGGCTCGTTCCTGCAATCGACATCGAATCGACGCTGATCGTTTTCGCCCGGACAAATCCGGTTTCAAGGTTTGCCGCAACCAGACGGGAGTAGGTCGCAACGTCCTGTATAACCTCTCCTGCCTGGTTTTTAAGTTCAAAGAGTCCGTTGTTGTCCGTCGCTTGCGATAACGTGAAATCGTCTATCGTTTCATCAACCGGCACCTCGCCCTGACCGTTCAACGGAATTTGGCCGTCCGGGTCATTGATAATAAATCCGTGCGTGGTTCCGTCCCGAATGTTCGGCCAGTCTTGCCAGTCGTACCGCGGCGCGGTGAGACGGTAGGAGACGGTTGTTGGTTTTGAGGTATAGATCGATATGGTTTGGCTCTGTTGGTCGGTCGTATACCAGCTCCGTGCCTGCCCGGCAGGGGAGAGGAGGACGACGAGATCGTTAAAGTTCGTCCGTATATCGGTGACTTTCGTAAAGAGCCAGAGATCCGATCCCTCCGGCTGGTGCGAGAGGTCGAGTATCGCGCGGTATCCCACACCCGGTATCATATCGGTTGTCTGTACGTTACCGGTGACTTCCTCTTTCACGCCGACCATACCGGCCATGTACGTGGCATACGGGATGCCGTTAATCGTGTACGGCGGGTCGATCGTGCCGGCATCAAGCTTGCCGGTGCCGGTTGCGCCGATGAGGACGGTTCCGGAGCCCGCATTGATGATGACGTTATTGTTGCTCGTCGAAGCGATCGTACCGCCGCCGGTGAGCTGGATATCGCCGTTAATGACGAGTGAATCGCCGCTTGCGGCAGGATCGAGGTAGTAGGTGTTATCCGCGACGTCCATGTATCGTTGAGCCCGAATATCGCCGTCATTCTCGATAACAAAACGTACCGCGCCGGCAGCGGATGCCACGAGGATATCCTGATTTCCGGTTTCGTTGAGGATGACGAGCGCCTGTCCCTTTGCCTGACCCCGGATCGTGACAAGGCTCTGGGCGATATTCCCGGTGCCGTTCAAAAGAATGAGGGCACTTGCGGTAGAGGTCGTTGACTGTCCGCCGCCCGTGGTACTCCCCAAGGCAAGCGAGCGATCAACGACAGGGTAGGGGTAGATGAGGTTGTTGGTCTGCGTGAAGAGCGACTCGCCGCCCGGACCTACCTGACCACCACCGCCCGATGGGCCAGTTGCACCGGTCGGCCCCGCGGTACCCGTCGACCCCGTTGCACCGGTTCTGCCGGTTGGCCCTGCCGACCCGGTTGCTCCCGTTGCTCCTGTTCTTCCGGTCGGCCCTTCGTCGCCGGTTGCTCCTGTGGCGCCATTCGGTCCGGCGGTCCCAGCTCCTCCCGCAGTTCCCGTTGCTCCCGTTGAACCCGTCGGTCCTCCTGACCCGGTGGCTCCGGTTGATCCGGTTCTCCCCGTAGGACCGAGTTGTCCTGTAGCGCCCGTTGCACCCGTTCTCCCCGTCGGTCCTTCTTCACCGGAAGCTCCGGTTGCGCCGTTCGGTCCGGCGCTCCCTGCCCCTCCGGCCGTTCCCGTCCCTCCTGTTGATCCCGTAGGACCGCCGGATCCCGTTGCACCGGTTGCACCCGTCCTTCCGGTCGGTCCTTCCTCACCTGTTGCGCCGGTCCTGCCGGTCGGACCCGCATTGCCGGTTGCCCCGGTAGTTCCGGTTGGTCCGGCGCTTCCGGCGCCTCCGCCGGTTCCCGTTCCTCCCGTTGATCCCGTAGGTCCTTCTTCGCCTGTCGCGCCCGTTCGACCCGTCGGTCCCGCACCTCCCGTTGCTCCTGTCGCGCCCGTTCGACCCGTCGGTCCCGCACCTCCCGTTGCTCCTGTCGCGCCCGTTCGACCCGTCGGCCCTTCTTCACCCGTTGCTCCCGTCGCACCAGTCCGTCCCGTCGGTCCCGCACCTCCCGTTGCGCCGGTCATTCCCGTAGGTCCTGCACTTCCGGCTCCTCCCGTTCCTCCCGTTGAACCCGTAGGCCCTTCTTCACCCGTTGCACCGGTTCTTCCGGTTGGACCTTCACCTCCCGTTGCGCCGGTCATTCCCGTAGGTCCTGCACTTCCGGCTCCTCCCGTTCCTCCCGTTGAACCCGTAGGCCCTTCTTCACCCGTTGCACCCGTTCTTCCTGTTGGTCCGGCATCGCCCGTTGCTCCTGTTGCACCAGTCCGTCCCGTCGGTCCGGCAGCTCCCGTTGCACCTGTTCCGCCCGTCGTTCCTGTTGGGCCCGCACCTCCCGTTGCTCCCGTTGCGCCGGTTCTGCCCGTTGGACCGGCATTTCCCGTTGCGCCGGTCATTCCTGTGGGCCCTGCGGATCCGGCACCACCGGTTGCACCGGTTGAACCCGTCGGTCCTCCTTCACCGGTTGCTCCCGTCATTCCTGTTGGTCCTATACTTCCCGTTCCCCCTGTCGCCCCTGTTCTCCCTGTCGGTCCTTCTTCACCGGTTGCGCCGGTTCTTCCTGTCGGTCCTTCTTCACCGGTTGCGCCAGTCATTCCGGTAGGCCCTGCGCTTCCGGCACCTCCCGTTGCACCCGTTGAACCCGTAGGACCGGCTGATCCCGTTCCTCCGGTTGCACCGGTTCTTCCGGTTGGCCCTTCTTCACCCGTTGCGCCGGTTACACCGGTCGGTCCTGCGGACCCGGCTGATCCCGTTCCTCCGGTTGCACCGGTCGGTCCTTCTTCCCCGGTTGCACCGGTTCTTCCGGTTGGCCCCGCCGATCCCGTTGCTCCTGTTGCACCAGTCCGTCCCGTCGGTCCGGCAGCTCCCGTTGCACCTGTTGCACCGGTTGTTCCGGTCGGCCCTGCATCGCCCGTTGCTCCCGTAGCTCCCGTTCTTCCGGTAGGACCTGCTCCACCCGTCGCGCCCGTTGTTCCGGTCGGCCCTGCGGAGCCGGCACCACCGGTTCCACCCGTTGATCCGGTCGGTCCTTCCTCACCCGTTGCACCGGTTCTTCCAGTCGGACCGGCATCGCCCGTTGCTCCCGTTGCTCCCGTTCTCCCGGTCGGTCCTTCTTCACCTGTTGATCCCGTTCCACCCGTTGTTCCCGTGGGTCCGGCGCTTCCTGCCGATCCGGTTCCTCCGGTTGAACCGGTTGGTCCTTCTTCACCCGTTGCTCCGGTTCTCCCCGTGGGTCCCGCCGATCCCGTTGCTCCCGTTGCTCCCGTTCTCCCGGTCGGTCCTTCTTCACCTGTTGATCCCGTTGCACCATTCGGACCCGCAACTCCTGCGGTTCCCGTTCCTCCGGTTGCTCCCGTCGGACCTCCTGATCCCGTTGCACCGGTTGCACCCGTCCTTCCGGTCGGCCCTTCTTCACCGGTCGCTCCCGTAGTGCCGGTTGGACCCTGACCACCCGTTCCTCCCGTTGCTCCTGTCGGTCCTCCGGATCCGGTTGCCCCAGTTGCTCCGGTTCTCCCGGTAGGCCCTTCTTCGCCTGTTGCACCGGTAGTGCCGGTTGGTCCCTGATTACCGGTTGCCCCCGTTGCTCCCGTCGGGCCTGCTTGGCCCGTTGCTCCCGTTGCACCGGTTCTTCCGGTCGGACCCGCATCGCCTGTTGCGCCTGTCGCGCCGGTTCGTCCGGTCGGACCCGCGTCGCCGGTTGCTCCTGTGGAACCGTTCGGTCCTGCAGTGCCGGCAGTCCCGGTTCCTCCTGTTGCGCCCGTTGGTCCGGCACTACCCGTGGCTCCCGTTGCACCCGTTCTTCCTGTCGGTCCGGCGTCTCCCGTTGAGCCGGTAGTTCCCGTCGGTCCTTGTCCGCCGGTTGCGCCCGTTCCACCGGTCGGTCCGGCTGAACCGGTTCCACCCGTTGCTCCTGTCGTACCGGTGGGTCCTCCGGAACCCGTGGCTCCCGTTGCTCCCGTTGGCCCCGCGCCACCCGTTGTACCGGTTGATCCGGTAGGGCCGGGGAGTCCCGTTGCTCCTGTTGCTCCCGTTTTTCCTGTTGGTCCTACTTCTCCCGTGCCTCCCGTTGCCCCGGTCGGTCCTGTTTGTCCGCTCACGCCGGTTGCACCGGTCGGGCCCGCACCGCCAACACCGCCGGTTCCGGTAGAACCCGTTGCGCCGGTTGGACCGAATGTTCCGGTTGTTCCGGTGAATCCCGTAGGCCCCGCAGTACCCGTACCACCCGTCGTACCTGTCGGCCCCGCACTACCGGTTCCTCCCGTTGTCCCAGTTCCTCCTGTCGGTCCTGCTTGTCCGGTTGATCCGGTAGAGCCGGTTGGGCCGCCGCCACCGGTTGCTCCTGTTCCGCCTGTACTTCCCGTCGGTCCGGCTTCGCCGGATGATCCGGTAGAGCCGGTTGGACCGCCCCCGCCGGTTGCACCCGTTGATCCGGTCGGTCCGGCTCCGCCTGCGCCAGCTGTTCCCGTTCCTCCCGTTGCCCCCGTAGGCCCGAGTGCTCCCGTTGTTCCGGTGACCCCTGTTGGACCAGCACTGCCGGTTGCACCCGTTACCCCGGTCGGTCCTACTTCACCTGTTGTACCGGTTGCCCCGGTTGTACCGGTTGGTCCGGCAGAGCCGGTTGCTCCGGTTGATCCGGTCGGTCCTGCTTGTCCCGTTCCTCCGGTTGTCCCGGTAGGACCGGCAGATCCTCCTGTCCCTGTGCCACCGGTTGAACCCGTTGGGCCTTGGCTTCCGGTTCCTCCTGTTGATCCGGTGACACCGGTAGGGCCTTGGCTTCCGGTTCCGCCGGTCATTCCCGTTGGCCCTTGACTGCCGGTTGCCCCTGTTGTACCGGTAGGTCCGGCCGATCCGGATGCACCCGTTGAACCGGTAACTCCCGTCGGACCCTGGTTTCCGGTTCCTCCCGTTGAGCCGGTCGGTCCTCCTTGACCCGTCGCACCGCTTCCTCCCGTTGTTCCGGTCGGTCCGGCAGTACCCGATATCCCTGTTGATCCTGTTGGCCCAATTTGACCGGTTGCTCCCGTCGCTCCGGTAAAACCGGTCGGCCCGGCTTGTCCGGTCGATCCGGTTGATCCGGTAGGGCCTGCCTCACCTGTTGCGCCGGTTGATCCGGTGGGCCCTGCACCGCCTGATCCTCCGATACCGGTTGGTCCCGTTGCGCCGGTCGGTCCTGCTTCTCCCGTTGTTCCCGTCGCTCCGGTTACCCCCGTCGGTCCCGCAAATCCGGTTCCTCCGGTTGAACCTGTCGGTCCGGCCGATCCGGTTACGCCTGTTGAACCGGTTGAACCTGTCGGTCCGGCCGATCCGGTTGCGCCTGTTGAACCGGTGGTGCCGGTCGGACCTCCCACGCCTGTTGTTCCAGTTGATCCGGTCGGGCCGAGGTTTCCCGTTCCACCGGTTGCTCCCGTGGGTCCGGTTAAACCTGTTGCTCCTGTCCCACCCGTCACGCCCGTCGGTCCTCCTTCACCCGTTGCACCCGTTGATCCGGTCGGTCCGGCAGAGCCGGTGGCACCCGTTGATCCGGTAGGCCCGGCTTGTCCTGTTGCTCCTGTCCCACCCGTCACGCCCGTCGGACCTTCTTCGCCAGTCCCACCCGTCACGCCCGTCGGACCTTCTTCGCCAGTTGCGCCGGTAGTTCCTGTTGGACCTCCTCCTCCTGTTGCACCCGTTGATCCGGTGGGTCCGGCCCCTCCGGCTCCAGCGGTACCGGTTCCTCCCGTTGCGCCGGTTGGACCGCCTGATCCTGTTGTTCCCGTGGCTCCGGTGACTCCTGTCGGGCCGAGGAATCCTGTTCCTCCCGTTGAGCCCGTAGGACCTCCTTCTCCCGTGGCTCCGGTTGATCCTGTTGCTCCGGTTGGGCCAAGGAAGCCGGTTGTTCCCGTTGTTCCAGTTGGACCCTCTCCGCCGGTACTACCTGTTCCTCCCGTCGGTCCTGCAGTTCCGGTTACACCGGTTGCACCCGTTGGTCCCGATTGACCGATTGCGCCGGTTGAACCGGTTGATCCTGTTGGGCCGGCTTGACCTGTGACGCCGGTTGAACCGGTTCCTCCCGTCGGTCCGGCCGATCCGGTTGAGCCGGTTGAGCCGGTCGGTCCCAATTGACCGGTTGCGCCGGTTGAACCGGTTACACCCGTCGGGCCGATGCCGCCGCTTCCTCCGGTTGATCCGGTCGGACCAACCTCTCCCGTGGTACCGGTTGAACCGGTTACACCCGTCGGGCCGATGCCGCCGCTTCCTCCGGTTGATCCGGTCGGACCCGCAGTTCCTGTTGATCCTGTTGAGCCAGTAGGCCCTGCGCCGCCTGCTCCTCCTATACCCGTTGAACCGGTTGCCCCTGTCGGACCTCCGCTTCCTGTCGTTCCCGTGGCTCCCGTTGTCCCGGTCGGTCCTCCCAAACCGGTTGAGCCGGTTACACCCGTCGGGCCTGCTTCTCCTGTTGATCCTGTTGATCCGGTAACTCCGGTCGGACCGAGAGATCCGGTTATACCGGTTGTCCCCGTCGGACCGGCAGAACCGGTTGATCCGGTAACTCCGGTAGGACCTCCTGAACCGGTTCCTCCGGTTGCACCGGTCGGTCCGCTCAAGCCGGTTGCACCGGTTGATCCCGTTGTTCCGGTTGGTCCTACCAAACCGGTTCCTCCTGTTGCGCCGGTCGGTCCCGTTTCGCCTGTTGTACCGGTTGTCCCCGTTGGTCCTGCCGATCCCGTTGCTCCTGTTGCACCGGTTACTCCCGTAGGACCGGCTGATCCGGTGGAACCCGTTGATCCCGTTGGTCCTTCTTCACCCGTTGTTCCCGTTGCGCCGGTTGAACCGGTTGGTCCTCCTTCTCCCGTTGCGCCGGTTGAACCGGTTGGTCCTCCTTCTCCTGTTGCGCCGGTTGAACCGGTACCACCTGTCGGTCCTTCCGATCCTGTCCCTCCTGTAACGCCCGTCGGTCCTGCGGTTCCGGTTCCTCCGGTTGGTCCGGTCGGTCCGGCGCCTCCGGCGCCGGCAATACCCGTTCCTCCTGTTGCTCCCGTCGGTCCTGCCGTTCCTGTGGTACCGGTTGCTCCCGTCGAGCCGGTCGGGCCGACTTGTCCGGTCGATCCTGTTGATCCGGTAGGGCCGGCATCACCTGTTGCGCCTGTTGATCCGGTAAATCCCGTTGGCCCGATACCGCCGGTTGCGCCAGTTGCTCCTGTCGGTCCGGCGGTTCCCGTAGTACCGGTTGATCCAGTCGGTCCGAACTCACCCGTTGTACCCGTAGTCCCGGTTGATCCAGTCGGTCCGAACTCACCCGTTGTACCTGTTGAACCGGTTGATCCAGTCGGTCCGGCTTCTCCCGTTGAACCGGTTGAACCGGTCGGTCCGGCTTCTCCCGTTCCACCGGTTGAGCCCGTCGGTCCGACCTCACCCGTAGCTCCCGTTGCTCCGGTTCCTCCCGTCGGACCGGCTTCTCCTGTTGAACCGGTACTCCCGGTCGGTCCGGCTGATCCCGTTCCTCCGGTTGAGCCGGTCGGTCCGAATTCACCGGTTCCTCCCGTTGCGCCTGTTCCTCCCGTTGCGCCTGTCGGACCGGGTGCGCCATTTATACCTGTTCCTCCGGTCGTGCCGGTCGGGCCACCTTCTCCTGTTGCGCCGGTTGAGCCGGTTCCTCCGGTAGGGCCGGCTTCTCCTGTTGAACCGGTACTGCCGGTCGGTCCGGCAGATCCTGTGCCTCCGGTTACTCCGGTCGGTCCGACCGAACCTGTTGTACCTGTCCCTCCTGTTGATCCGGTTGGGCCTTCTTGACCTGTTGTACCCGTCGTACCGGTCGGACCGCCTTGACCGGTTCCTCCCGTTGCGCCCGTTGATCCCGTTGGACCCGCCGAACCGGTTCCTCCGGTTGAACCGGTTCCTCCCGTTGCACCCGTTGGTCCGCCGAATGCTGTTGCTCCCGTTGCACCCGTCGGTCCGAGTTCGCCGGTTGCACCGGTGACGCCCGAAGGTCCTTGCCCTCCGCTTGCCCCGGTTGATCCGGTCGGACCTTCTTGACCCGTCGTGCCGGTTGCCCCGGTTGATCCTGTCGGACCAGCTTCACCACTTGCCCCGGTTGATCCCGTCGGACCTTGGTTACCCGTTGCACCGGTTCCTCCCGTCGGTCCAAGTTGACCTGTCATACCGGTTGTCCCGGTTGGTCCTTGGTTACCCGTTGCACCGGTTCCTCCCGTCGGACCAATTCCTCCGGTTCCCCCCGTTGCTCCGGTAAATCCGGTCGGTCCTTCAACCCCAGCCGTTCCCGTTGCCCCCGTCGGTCCGGCTTCACCCGTTGCGCCCGTTGCTCCGGTTACTCCGGTCGGTCCCTGTATGCCGGTGAATCCCGTTGCCCCCGTCGGTCCGACCGAACCGGTTGTTCCCGTTCCTCCCGTTGTTCCCGTCGGCCCGACGCCTCCGATTGCGCCCGTTCCTCCGGTCGGCCCCACCGAACCGGTTGCACCGGTGCCTCCGGTTGGCCCGGCTTCTCCGGTTACGCCGGTTGTTCCCGTTCCTCCGGTCGGACCAACCGAGCCTGTTGCACCGGTTGATCCCGTCGGACCCTCTTGACCCGTCGTGCCGGTTGCTCCGGTAGTTCCTGTCGGTCCTGCTTCTCCTGTTGTTCCGGTTGCTCCGGTAGTTCCTGTCGGTCCTACACTACCCGTTGCTCCCGTCGTTCCGGTCGGTCCGGGTGATCCGGTAGTCCCGGTTCCTCCGGTCGGCCCGCCGATACCGGGGTTTCCCGTTGCCCCGGTTCCTCCGGTCGGTCCTTCTTGTCCGGTTGCTCCCGTTGCTCCCGTCACACCGGAAGGCCCGGCTATTCCCGTGGTACCGCTTGCGCCCGTCGGTCCTGCATCTCCCGTTGCGCCGGTTGACCCCGTAGGTCCCGTCTCTCCCGTTGTTCCGGTTACTCCCGTCGGTCCTGCATCTCCCGTTGCGCCGGTTGATCCCGTTGCGCCCGAAGGTCCTGCCTCACCGGTTGCGCCGGTTGATCCCGTCGGTCCGATTGCACCCGTTGCACCCGTTGATCCGGTTGGGCCAGTCTGACCGGTTGCGCCGCTTATTCCCGTTGGGCCAACCTCTCCGGCTGACCCCGTTCCTCCCGTCGGACCTACCTCACCGGTTGCTCCGGTTGTTCCGGTCGGTCCGGCGATACCGGTTGCGCCGGTTGCGCCGGTTACTCCCGTTGCGCCCTGCGGGCCGGTTGGCCCGCCGACGCCGGTTTCGGCAGAAACCCATGTCGTTCCGTTGCAGTAATAGAGGACGTTATCCGTTCCGTCGTAGTAGATCATGCCGGCCTTTTCTGCCGTACAAGTCCCGACATAGCCGGGGATATTGGGACCAAGAGAGAGCGATCCTGACATCGTTGCATCGCCGCGCAGATCCATTTCGACGCCGGATGGGATTGACGTCGTTCCGATTCCAAGCTTGCTGT
>Ga0214473_10010035_pt1 | contig 11167 bp, 9 predicted proteins | sample RVTome_7_FD_203509 | JGI IMG/M metagenome (GOLD analysis project Ga0214473, IMG submission 203509) | Soil microbial communities from uranium-contaminated site in the Upper Colorado River Basin, Wyoming, United States - RVT98D197 | ecosystem: Environmental > Terrestrial > Soil > Contaminated >...
GCGCGCGCGTTGGCCGTCAGGGTCGGGATCGGTCGTGAGCTGGTGATCGCCCTGGCTCTCGCCGCCTGCGCCGGGCTGCCACCGACGCGCGAGCGCGTCGTCCTCCAGCTGGGGGACGACCCCGCGGCCGCGGCGCGCGTGATCGCCGCCCGCGCGCGGGACGCGGAGGTCGTGTACGTCGGCGAGGTTCACGACAACCCGCACCACCACGCGGCCCAGGCCCGGATCCTCGACGCCATCGTCGCGTCCGGAGCGCGGCCCGCGGTGGCCTTCGAGATGCTGTCCGAGGACCAGCAGGCGGCCGCCGACGAGGTGATCGGCGGGAGCGCCCCGGCGGCGGACGCCGACCGCCGTCTCCGCTGGCGGGCGCGAGGATGGCCCGACTTCACCATGTACTGGCCGATCTTCGAGACGGCGCGGCGCGCGCGCCTCCCGGTCGTGGCCGCGGACCTCGACCCGGCGGTCGCCCGGCGGATCGGGCGGGAGGGCCTCGCCGCGCTCGGCGACGGGGCAGGACGCGTCAAGTCCCTGCTCCCGTCAGACCTCGCGCGAGAGCGGGCGATTGCCGCGATCATCCAGAAGGCCCACTGCAACCTGATGCCTGAGCGCCGGCTCCCTGCGATGGTCGAGGGCTGGCACGCGCGGAACGTGACCATGGCGCGTCGGCTCGGGGACACGCTCGGGCGCGTTCGCCAGGTTGTCGTGATCGTCGGGCGGGGGCACCAGGACGCGGGAGGCCTCCCCGCCCAGCTCGAGGCGCTCCGCCCGGGGACGCGTCAGCTCGTCGTGACGATGCTCGAGGCGCCGGCGGGCGAGGCGCGGGAGGCGGCCCTCGGGGAGGCGGTCGGCGATATCGTCTGGCTCACGCCGGCCATCGGCCGCTCCGATCCCTGCGCGGGGCTTCGCCAGCGGCTCGGGGACGGCATCTCCGTCCCCGGCGCTCGCACCCGGGCCCGGGCGTGACGACGCGCTGGGCGGCGACCGTGCCCGGGACGCGCGCCCTCCCGGCAGGGGAGACGGCGCGCTTCCTCGGGCTCCTGACGCTCTACGTCCTGACGCACGTCGCCCTGCGCCTCCTGGTTTCGCCGACGCTCACGATCGACGACTCCCGCGAGACGGTGTTCGGCCAAACCCTCGAGTGGGGCTACCTGCCTCGCCAGCCTCCGCTCTACAACTGGCTGGTGTGGGCCGCGTTCCGCCTCCTCGGGGTCGGCCTCCTGAGCCTGACGCTCGTCAAGTACGCGCTCCTCTTCCTGGCCTACACGTTCGTCTATCTCGCGGGCCGCCGGATCCTGAGCGATGGGGGCAATGGGCGGCTCGCCGCCCTGGGCGCGTTCTCGCTGCTCTTGATGGTCCCGGTCAACTGGGTCGTGCACGAGAGCCTCACCCACAGCGTGGCGGCGCTCGCCTCGGCGGCGGCGACGTTCTACGTGCTGCTCCGGCTCGAGGCGTCGGGGAGCGTCCCGGCATACCTCGCCTTCGGGCTCGTGCTCGCCCTCGGGATCCTGTCCAAGTTCAGCTACGCCTTCTTCGGCGGGGCGCTCGTCCTCGCGGCGCTCACGGTCGGCCCGTTCCGCCGTCGGATCCTCGACCCGCGGATCGGCCTGACGGCGCTCGTGGCCCTGGCGCTGGTGGCGCCGTACTTCTTCTGGTTCTACGGGCGGGCCTACGCCTTCGCGCCCATGTACGCCGACGAGGTCGGCGCCGGCGAGAGCCGGACGTACTTCGCCGGCGTGGCGTCCGGCCTCTACTACCTGGTCCGGGTCACGCTCTACTACCTGACGCCGCTCTGGATCGTCTTTCTCGTCGTGTTCCGGGGCGGGTGGGCGCGACGGTCGAGCGCGACGGGGTTCGTGGGCCCGGGAGGCCGGCTCCTCGAGCGGTTCCTCCTGGCCGAGGGCGGGCTCCTGCTGGCGGGCGTGCTCGTGGGCGGGGTCACGTACCTCAAGTTCCGCTGGATGCTCCCGGTCTACATCCTGTGCCCGCTCTACGCCCTGGCGTGGCTCCGGCGCGATGCCTCGACGGCTCCGCGGCTCCCCCGGCTCGTCTACACGATCCTGGCGGCCGAGCTGGCCGTCCTCGTGGCCTTTCCCGTGAGCGTCTTCCGCGGCGACTTCCTCGGGAAGCCGTCTCGCCTCACCACGCCCTACGTCGAGGTCGCGCGCCGGCTCGGCGCGACGGGCTTCACGCGCGGCACGATCATCGGGGATGACGGGGCCCTGGCGGGGAACCTGCGGCTCTGGTTCCCGCAGGCGCGCGTCATCCGGCTCACGAACCCCGACTACGTGCCGGCCGCGCCTGGCGGCGGGCAGTGTCTCGTCGCGTGGGAGAAGGCCCCGATCGACCGGGTGCCGGACGACATCCGCGACTGGATCCGGGGCGCGCTCGGGACCGATCTCACGGGGACGGGACCCGTTGGCGTGCTGGACGCGAAGTACCTCCACGCGAGGGACGCGACGCTGCGCGTGGCGTACGTGCTCTTGCCAGCGGGGCTGGGGCGCTGTGGCTAGGGGCGTGGCCACGCCCCGAGAGCCGGTGTGCCGAAACTTGACTCATCCGCAACGACTTTGGCCGGACAAGCTGGCCAGGGTCCTCCTGGTCGTCCTCGCCGCCGGGCTGGTCGGGACCGGCGCCGTTGCGCCGGCGCGGGCGAGGAGCCACGCGGCCTCGGCGGCGGGCGTCGAGCCGCGGTTCGACCTCGCGCCGCGGGACGCGATGCCGTTCCCCGCCGATCACCTCACCGTCGCTGACCCTGCGCAGCGGACCGGGCTCCGCGTGGCCGTGCCGCTCCCCGACTGCCGCGTCGCCGTCTCGGCGTGCGAGGACGTGCGGCTCCTGAACGAGCTGGACGGCTTCGACCTCGAGCCGCGGCTCGCGCTCCGCTTCTCGGGGGCGATCGACCTTGCGTCAGTGACGGCGCGGAGCGTCTTTCTCGTCCGGCTCGCGGCCGGGCCGCCCGAGGCCGTGCCGGTGAGCCGCCTGGTCTGGGACCCGGCCACGCACACGCTCTATGCGCGACCGGACGCGCTGCTCGAGCCGGAGACGCGCTACGGGCTCGTGGTGACGCGCGAGCTGCGGGACGCCGAGGGCCAGCCGGTCCGGCCCTCGCGGGTGTTCCACGCCTTCCTGCGGGGCGAGACCCGGCCGGCCTCCCGGCGCTACCGCGCGGCGCTCACCGGACTCATGACCGCACTCGGTCGGCGCGGCGTGCGTCCCGACAACGTCGCCGTGGGGGCGGTGTTCACGACCGGGAGCGTGACGACGTTCCTCGAGCAGGTCCGGAATGCTCTCGACACGCGGCTGCCCGCGCCCGCCCTCATGACCGCCCCCGAGGAGGGCGGCCGGGCGTTCTTCCCGCGCGCGTGGCTCAAGGGCCTGGTCCTCCGGCGGCAGGTCCGCGTTCAGGCGGACGCCCCGGACGCCTTCGAGGACATGCCGCTCCCGCTCGGCGCGCTGCCGGCCGACGTCGTGGGCGGGGTCGGCATCGGCTGGTATCTCTCGCCGTGGTACCTCACGGCGGACCGGCGGATTGTGGAAGGGCCGACCGGCCGTCCGCCCCCGCCGGCACGGGTCGACGTGCCGGTCCCGTTCGTCGTCGTCCTGCCCGCGGGCGCGGCCCCGCCGGGCGGCTGGCCCGTCGCGATCATGGGGCACGGCTACGGGGGCGAGATGGTCTCGAGCGCGCTTCTCGTCGCCGGGACCCTCGCGCGGCACGGCATCGCGACCGTGGCGGTGACGGTCGTGGGGCACGGCGGCGGGCCCGAAAGCCGGCTCCGCGCGACGGGAGACGAGGCGACGCTGACCGTGCGCGTGCCCGGGCGCGCCGTCGATCGGGACGGGGACGGCTGGATCGCGCGTGTCGAGGGCCTACGCGCGGTCGGATCCGCGACGTCGCTGTCGCTCCGTGACGGGCTCAGGCAGCAGGTCGTGGACCTCCTCGCGCTCACGCGGGCGCTCCGGGGCGGGCTCGACGTCGACGGCGACGGCCGGGTGGACACGCGGGGCGATCGCTTCTACTACGTTGGCCAGTCGCTCGGCGGCATCTACGGGAGCCTCCTCCTCGCGGTCGAGCCCCGCGTCGAGGTCGGGGTGCTGAACGTGCCCGGCGGGTCGATCGCCGAGATCGCGCGGCTCGCGCCGGCCTTCCGGCCGCTCGTTCGCGAGACCGTCGCTCGCCGGACGCCCTCCCTCCTGAATGGGGGCGACGACTTCCGTGACGACCTGCCGCTCCGGGGCGATCTGCCGGTCGTCGCGCCCGTCCCGGGGGCGCTCCCGATCCAGGACTACCTCGCGCGGGTCGAGTGGCTCGGGCGGCGGGGTGACCCGCTTGCCTACGCGCCGCACCTTCGGACCGCGCCCCTCGCAGGCCAGGCGCCGAAGCGCGTCCTCGTGCAGCTCGCGTGGGGCGACGGCGTGGTGCCGAACCCGACGACGGGCGCTCTCGTGCGGGCCGGCCAGCTCGCGGACGTGACCGCGCTCCTGCGCGCCGACCGCCTCGGGGACGGGGTCCCGGCGGAGTTCGCCGAGCCCCATACGTTCCTCCTGCGCGTCCGGGCGCCGGGCGTCGTCGGGGCCGTGGCCCGGGCGGCGCAGGAGCAGGTCGCGCGCTTCTTCCGCGACGACGGCCGCAGCATCTGGACGCCCGAAGGAGCGACGCTACCCGATTCGGTCTTCGAGGTGCCGGCGCCGGCGATCGCGGATTGGCTGCCGCCGGAGCCCGCTCGACGCTGACGCGCGGCCGCCGCCTGGGAGCCGTCACATCGGTGACACTCCTGTTCACATCACATCACACTCCTGCGATTGACACGCGGAGCCACGTTGCGATAGCGTGACGCCGCGCAGGAGCCGTCCGGCGAGTGGCCGGGCGGCGGAAGACGCCCGCAAGGTCGTCCGAACACGTCGTCCGTGGAGGGTAAGGAGATAGAGATGCTGTCGAGACGGTCGCCCCGGCCCGCTGGGGTCGCGGTCGTTCACGCGATCACCCTGTTGGGCCCGATCCTGGCGACAGTTCGAATCCCGGGCTGGGTCCTGGTGAGCGGGTGTTCGGGCATGTGCCGCTCGAAGATCCGGTTCGCGTCGGGGAGGGCCGCGGCGATCGACGGCTCCTCGCGCCACACGACCCGTTGCCGCCGGACGTTGGCCTCGTTGTAGACCGAGCTGTCCGACGGGATGACCCGGGTGAGGTTCCGGACGATGTACTCCACCAAGCCGTCGAGGTCGTGGTGGGCGTAGAGCCCGCCGAGGAAGGTGACGAGCCGTCGCAGGTCGCCCGGGCCGAGCCGTTCCATCATTCCGGGCGATATCGAGACGATCGTCCCAGTTCGGTCGGGCGCTCCATGCCATCCCCCGGTGCGGTGCTCCGGGTAGAGTCAAATGACTCATTGACTCTGGGGCTGGCGCCTCCCAGTGTCAAGGGCGACTCCGGCGCGACTCCGGCACCGCCGGCCTGCCGCGCCACGTCGCGCGCGGGTAAAGACGTTCTCGAACAATCGACGGGCGGCACCGTCCGGCCGTCGGCGCGCGACAAGCGTCGCGCTCGGCAGGAAGGGGGAGTCGTATGGCGGCACGCGACGGGACACGCGCGGCTCGACTCATGGTGGCGGCCGGCTGGCTCGGGTGGCTCCTGGTCGGCGCCCCGCCGCCGGCTGTGGGCCTCGAGCCCCTCGATCCGGCCACGTGGAACACCGCGACGCGGATCCGCGTCCTCGACGAGGTGAGTGGCACGGCCGTCCTCGGGGTCGCGCGGCTCGGCGGGGCCAACAACGGGACGGCTCCCTTGGACGCCAACAGCCGCCTCGACTTCGTGAACCCGACGACGATCTCGTCGGTCGAGGCCACGTTCCGGATCCTGGACGCGGCGCTCATCGGGAGCAACTTCCCGGCCGCGCCCGCCGCGCGGATCGACGGCTACTTCTACCGGGACCCGAGCGGCACGGGCTCACCGACCGACCAGATGGGGCACGTCCAGGGCAGCATCCGCCTCGCGATCGAGGAGGGAACCGGTGCCCTGTTCGCCGCGTACTTCGTCCAGAAGTGCCTGAATGCGCTCTGCTCCCAGGTGGCCACGCTGCTCAACCAGCGGTTCCCCCAGGCCATCAATCGCTTCGAGACCCACCGGCTCCGTGTCGCGTTCGACTTCACGACGGGCACCTTCACCTTCCAGCTCGACCAGAACGCCGCGGTGACGTTCGTCGTGCCCGACACCGTCCGTCTGCCGCCGAGCTTCGGGTTGATGCGGCTCCAGGCCCGCGCCGTCCTGCCGGCCAGCCCGACCGCCTTCGGGCGGATCGTCGCCCGGGTCGATGACCTCCGGGTGAACAACGCCCCCTACGACAGCTTCAGCGCGCGGCGGGTGCCACGGACCTCGATTACCCCGGGCACCGGCACGTTCGCCGGCCAGATCGAGGGGGACGTCCTGATCCTGATCGAGACGGGCGGGGAAAGCGTGACCGACGTGCGGCTCTTCTTCGAGGGCCAGGACTTCTCGAACCTCCTCGCCGGCGCCATCCAGGGAACGTCGGCGGGCGGGGGCCGCACCTTCCGGTTTCCCGGCGTGGGGCTGAGCAGCCTCGTCCCGCCGGGTCAATTCAGGACCGTCGGGGTGATCGCGACGACGGCCAGCGGCCGCCGGGCGAGCGGCTACGCCGTATGGCACCGGCTGCAGTGAGGAAGGAGCGAGCGATGCGCGTTCATCGTCGCGATCAGGGATGGCGGAGCCTCCTCTGGACGCTGGCATTCGTGCTGCTGGTCGGAACCGGGATCCCGGTGCGCGCTGCCGAGACGATCCCGCCGGGCTTCGACCGAGACCTCTACTTGCAGGGGGCGCAGAAGGTGCGGGTGTTCCGGCGCTCGAGCATCCCGCCGGTCGGCCGCCGGGAACCGTTCATCATGGGGACGGCCGCGTTCGACGGGACGGGCCGCGAGGGCCACAGCCTCAACCTCACGAACCCGCAGACCATCACGGCACTCGAGGCGGTCGTGACCCCGTTGGCCTTCTCCGCGTCTTCCGGCGCGACCGCTGGTGTCCGGCTGTTCGGCATCGCCTGCGCGACCGGGGGTGGATCCGGCGACTTCACCGGGCACCACATCGCCAGCATCGGCATCGAGATTGGCGCAAACGGGGCCCTCGAGGAGACGTTCCAGCTCGACCGGTGCGTCGATCCCGGCTGCACCCAGCGCCAGTCGGTCGCCCGGCGGGTCGTGGGCCCCGCGCAGCTGTTCCAGCCGAGGGAAATCGAGCTGGGCTTCGAGGCGAACCAGGTCCGCTTCGGGAGTTACGCGCCCGGGACGAGGCCGGGGGCGCGCCAGACCGACGGGACCGCGGTGGAACCCCATCCGCCCGGCTGCGGTCCCCCGGCCAACCACCAGAAGGGCATCGACGCGTCGAACGAGACGGCCGGCCCCGGCACGAGTGCCTCCGCCGAGGCCCTCGTCTCCGACCCGAAGGTGAACGACCAGCCGGCGGCGGTCACGCCAGCCGACGCGCCGCCCAGCGGCACGACGTTTCCCACGACCGGCTCCGTGGCGCCGGAGCAGATCACCGACCTGAAATTCCTGTTCTTCGACGTGGACCCCGCGCTGATCGCCGGCGCTCGGCTGCTGCTCCGCAACCAAGATGTCCTCCCCACGGCGCTCCCCATCGCCAGAATCGAGGTCATCACGGATCCCCTCTTTGGCCCGATCCTCTGCGTGACGCTTCCCGACGTACCGCTCGGAGTGTCGATCGGGCCCGAGTCCGAGCTCGCGGTGGAGATCGAGCTCCAGACTCCGGCCGGACCGCTCGTAGTGACGTCCTTTGAATTCTTCGCCTCCCCTCCGTAGGAGGACGCGATGGCCTAGCGCAGGAGCGCGCGCACGGTGTTCACCGCGAGGGCCGTGGCCGACGCCCGGGCGGGGGCGGCACGGTCCTTGGCGGCGGGACCGATCTACACGGAGACCTCGCGCGAGGTGATGGTGTACTTGCAGTTGTCCGGGTCGAGGCTGTCAAGCCGGCCGCTCTGTGTCTCGGCCTGCGGGTACATGAAGAACCCGAGCTTGCCGCCGCGCGTCGCCTGTGGCAGGGCCACGTCGTGGGCCGTGGTGCTCCTCGCCGTCCGGGCGGAGGGCCGCCCGCGCGCGGGCGCGAGCACGACGGTGCACCATGACCGTGGAGATGGGCCCGAAGTCGGCGGGTCAACCTTCCGGCGCGAGCTTCCGAATCGTCTGAAGGAGCTCCCGCGGACTGTAGGGCTTGGCCAGGGCTTGGCCAGGTATGCCGAGGCGCCGGCCTCCCGGGCCTGCTGCTCGTCACCGCTCAGCGCGAACGAGGTGATCACGATGATGGGGATGTGTGCCGTCCGGGGGTCGGCGCGGAGCGCACGCGTGGCGTCCAGCCCGGAGAGCTTCGGCAGCTGGATGTCCATGATGATCAGGTCCGGCAGCTCCTGCCGCGCGGTCGCGACCCCCATCTCTCCATCGATGGCCTCGACCAGGCGGTACGTCCTGCGCGCCAGCAGGTCCCGGACGATCTTCCGGTTGAACTCGTTGTCCTCGACGTAGAGGATCGTCCTGTCGCTCATGTCGATGGTTCCCGTCCTGCCTGCAGCGGAATGGAGAAGAGGAACGTCGAGCCTTTTCCCGGTTCGCTCTCGACCCAGATACGTCCCCCGTGCAGCTCCACGAACTTCTTCGTGATGGAGAGGCCGAGGCCCGTCCCGCCGAACTCCCGCGTGATGGTGGGGTCGGCCTGTCGGAACTCCTCGAAGATGCCCTCGATCTGGTCGGGGGCAATCCCGATCCCGGTGTCGGAGACGCGGAAGAGCAGCGTCTCCCCCTGGAGCTCCACCCGGATCTCGACCCGCCCCTCCTTGGTGAACTTGAGCGCGTTTCCGGCCAGGTTCATGACGCACTGCTCCTGGCCGAGGTCCTGGGACCGGAGCGCGGGATCGGCGGCCGGGCCACCATCGGCGTCATGAGCCTCGCCCGGAACAACTGCTTCGAGACCTGGCTCACCGCCGAGGTGCGATAGGCCCACCACCGGTTGAATGCGCCGGCCGCCTGTGGTTACATAACGGCGAGCGGTCGGTGCAACAGTCGATGACTCACGTCGGGCCGTGAGGCCCTGGCGTCCCGCAGGCACCCCGAACCCGCGAGGGTGACGCATGGCAGCGACGAAGGTGCTGAAGATTGTTCCGGAGCGGTGCACGGGCTGCCTCCGGTGCGAGCTCGCCTGCTCGTACATGCAGACCGGCACCTTCCAGCCGGCGAAGTCGGTGATCCGCGTCTCGCCGTTCGAGGGCCACACGAGCTACGCCCCCTACACGTGCTTCCAGTGCGCCGAGGGCTGGTGCATGACTGCGTGTCCGGTCGGCGCGATCACGATCTCGGCGGTCGGCGCCAAGGTCGTGCTCGACGACCAGTGCGTGGGCTGTAAGCTCTGCACGATCGCGTGCCCCTACGGCACGATGTTCTACAACCCCGACACGACCAAGGCGTTCAAGTGCAACCTCTGCGGCGGCGACCCCGCGTGCGCCCATGCCTGTCCGACGCAGGCCATCCTCTACGAGGACGCCGAGACGGCCGACTGGCTGGGCGACTTCGCGGCCGGGCGCGCGACGCCGTGGCTCGAGACGGTCGCCGGGAACGGAGGGCGGTGATGGCGAAGCGGCACGTCATCGTCGGCGGCGGCACCGCCGGTCACAACGCGATCAACGCGATCCGCCAGGAGGAGCGCGAGCCCGCCGAGATCGTCCTAGTGGCAGACGAGCGCCCGTACTCGCGGATGGTGCTTCCATACTACCTCGGCCGCACGATCGCCGAATCCCACGTCTACACGGCGACGCCGCCCCGCCTCGCGCAGCTCGGCGTGAAGGCGCACCTCGGCCGGCGCGCGGTCGGCCTCGACCCGAAGGCCGGGAAGCTGACCCTGGACGACGGCACCGTGATCGAGTATGACGACCTCCTGGTCGCGACGGGCTCCTCGGCCGTCCGGCCCAAGGTGCCCGGCGTCGACGGGCCCGGGATCCACAGCTTCTGGACGCTCGAGCAGGTCCGGCGGGTGGTGGCGGAGGTCCACGCCGGGAGCCACGTCGTGATGGTGGGGGCCGGCTTCATCGCCTTCACGATCCTGAACTCGATCCTGGCGCTCGGCGCGCGCCTGACGATCGTGGAGATCGCGCCGCGGATCCTGCCGCGGATGATCGACCGCACCGGAGCCGAGGTCGTCGAGGGGTGGCTCCGGACCCACGGCGTGGAGATCCGGGCCGGCGCGACGCTCACGGCCGTCGAGCAAGTCGGCGGCCGGCGTCGCCTCCGGATGAAAGAGGGCGGGGACATCGACGCCGACGTGGTCATCATGGCCACCGGCATCAAGACGAACCTCGAGTGGCTCCAAGGCTCGGGGGTGCGCGTGAACCGCGGGGTCGTCGTCGACGACCACCTCCGGTCGAGCGTCTCGAACGTCTACGCGGCGGGCGACGTCGCCGAGGGCCGCGACCTGATCACCGGCCAGCCCGACGTCCACGCGATCGAGCCCACGGCGATGGAGCACGGGCGCGTGGTCGGGGCGAACATGGCCGGCCGCGACGTCGCCTACCGCGGGAGCCTCCTGATGAACATCCTCGACGTCTGTCACCTCGACGTGGCGAGCTTCGGCCGCTGGGACGATCCCGGGGCCCCGGAGGCGGACGTCGTGGTCGGGGCGCGGCCGGAGCGGCACGGGTACCGGAAGCTCTTGTGGCGCGGCGACCGCCTGACGGGCGCGATGATCGTCGGGCGCGCCGACGACGTGTGGACGACGAACGACGTCGGGATGCTCAAGGGGCTGGTGCAGAGCGGGGTCCCGCTGGGCGCGTGGAAGGAGTACCTTCGCCGCAACCCGTTCGACGTCAAGCGCGCGTTCGTCGCGTCGCGGACGACAGCGCGGCTCCTGCCGGAGACCGTTCTCGGGCGGCCCTCGCCGCCGCCGGGCATCGTGTGGGCGACGGCCTGAACCGAACCGCGGAGTATCCTAGCCAGCCAGCGGTCGTGGACCGAACGACGCGTTCGACTGGCTGGCTCATGCCGGCCCTGCTCGTGCTGGTCATCTGGACGGTGTTCCTGCCGAGCCTGAAGAACGAGTTTGTGTCGTGGGATGACATCAAGATGTTCCCCGGCAACCCGCGCTACCGAGGCCTCGGTCCGGACGAGC
>Ga0214473_10010036_pt1 | contig 11166 bp, 11 predicted proteins | sample RVTome_7_FD_203509 | JGI IMG/M metagenome (GOLD analysis project Ga0214473, IMG submission 203509) | Soil microbial communities from uranium-contaminated site in the Upper Colorado River Basin, Wyoming, United States - RVT98D197 | ecosystem: Environmental > Terrestrial > Soil > Contaminated >...
GACGAAGAGCGGACACGCCCATCACCACCCTATGTGCCGGTCAAGAGAACGCCCGTCCCACCGCACTCCGGACACGGGATGGTCCCGTCCCCCCCACACTCTTCGCAGGCGGCAATCCCTCCACCAGTCTCCCAGATCCCTCCGCCCCCACGGCATTGCGGACAGGACATCATCTCATTCCCCTCACAGGAGGGGCAGACCCGCCGCTCTCCCCGATGTAGCATCGTTATGTTCTCTCGCACAACGTCTTGCCACGGTGAGAATAATATGCTATCCAGGCTAAGTCAACTTCAAAACCGACGCGCGAAAGCGGAGACACAACACCTGACGACGCGGCGCGGGCTCGCCCGGCGGCATCCTGCTGCCCGGCACTCTTGTGAGCGTCTTTGACCCGCCCACGCGTAAGTGATTGGAGGCCGCCCCTCGGTATCCTTTGAGGTAGAGTTAGAAAGACTGCCGGCAGAGCGTCTTGAACCACCGACGAGAGCTTCGGAGCAGGCATGCGAATCATGATGATGTCAGTTTCTCCAAGTACATCGACGGAGCGAGTTGGAGGCGTGTCCCTCTACGTCACCAGCCTGAGCCAGGAACTCTTCGAGCGTGGCCACAGGATCGCCATCCTTACCAACCCCACCTCTTGTCCCCCGATGCCACTACCGGGGGTTGACGCAACCTTCTTACTGAAGCCTCTGTTGGCACCTGTGGTCAATAAGCTGCTGCAGATCGATCCCACCGTGTACATCGCCACCCGGCGCTTTCTGAAGGTCTGGCGTCCCGACATTCTCCACCTGCACCATTTCATCCCTATCTCCGTTGCACCAATCATGGCCGCTGCTCATGTCCGGGTTCCGGTCGTTGTGACCCTTCATTCGTATTGGCCTGTCTGTCTACGCCACCAGCTCTGTCAAAATGAGGATCTGAGCTGCCAGCAACGCTATTCTCGGAACGTCTGCTCGCCTTGCCTGGCGCGTGGACTACGCGAACGGATAGGCTTACAAGTTCCCGCGCCTCTCATCAGCATGGTTCTGCTAGGGGTATGGCCGGCGCGCCAGCGTCTGCTTCAGAACGTCGGCCGGTTCATCGCCCCGAGCCCCGCAGTCGCTCAGAGTCTTCGAGAGTCGGGATATCCGACCGAGCGGATAGTGATCGTGCCTCACGGCCTCCCACCAGGTGACGACCTCGTGCGTCCCCGAAAGCCGAGACTGAGGCCACGTGGTGGTCATCTCCTTTACGCAGGGCGCCTGGTGTCTCATAAGGGTGTACAGTATTTGCTCAAGGCGCTCCATCAGGTTCGCCAGGTCCATCCAGAGCTAGTCCTGACGTTGGCGGGGGATGGACCCTTTCGGCCACAGCTAGAGCGTTTGGCCGCGTCACTAGGCCTCTCGGAGGTTGCGCGGTTCATTGGAGTCCAATCACGGTCCCGCCTGTTTGAACTCTATGCCGAGGCCGACCTCATAGTGGTCCCGTCGCTCTCAGAGTCCTTCTGCTACGTGGCGCTGGAAGGAGCCGTGGCTGGAGTTCCGATTGTGGCGACCAATGTGGGCGGAATCCCAGATGTCCTCGGCGACGCCGCGCTCCTCGTCCCGCCCATGGACCCGGCAGCCCTCGCCCGTGGAATTCTGACCCTGTTGTCCGACTACACAACCGCTACGGCCAACGCCAAACGGATTCGGGAGCGTGCCGTCGCGCGATTCGGATTCAAAACGATGGTGGACCGCACAGAATCCCTCTACTCCGAGTTGCTGGATGCTTAGATTATTGAAGGAGGTCACGATGGACCTGCGCGTCAAACACTCCATGCCCATTCGCTCACACTTCGGACTCTTGTAAGATTGTCGCATCATGACACGCTACGAAATGTTGGCGGCAACCATCACTTAAAGCATCGGCCCTGCTTCTGAGAACCCGCAGGCGGCGGGATATTTCGCGTCCTAGAACCGCTCAAGCTGAGCTGGACAGAGACTCACCTTCGCGGAACTGAGCAGTTGCGCAAAGACGCTGACAGGAAAGTCGTTTGACAGGCATACGGATATGTCCAGACGATCAGATGCTGATGACGTCCGGAACGATGATCTGGGACATTGAACCTTGAGGAGGTTATAATGCGGCCAATCTGACAATTCCTGTTTGAAGGGCTCAAGGCCCCAACGAAATGAGCACGGTGGGGGCCCTGCTGCCTCATCATGATCTTGCTGGGCTGTTGCACCTCAACGCGACTAAAGCGTTTCAGGCTTCGCCGAGTCGTTCGATACCATGCGGAGCACCACCGGGGGAAGGCGTGAGCTTACTATTCCGAAATGCGCCGCCGACAGGGCGAAGAAAGCACCCATGAAGATTTGGATACAGAAGTTGATCATAATGCTAAATACTAGGCTTCACCGAACCATGCCGGGACATCGAACCCTTAAGCTGGAGCAGATAGAGGCCCTCAAGCCGCACCTACCCTTCCTTCCATGCTCGACTGACCCATCCATTCTCGCCCATCCTAGCCTTCGTGGCGCGCGGATGTGGCGGCGTCGCCGGTGGCGCAAGGAAGCTGCCCGCTTTATCGAGGTCAGTCGCGATCCCGCAGTCGTCAATATAGAGTTGTACCAGCGGTTCAAGCCGGTCGCCGACCGGATCAACGCGCTGGCCGACGAAAATCTTAGCATCCTCGATGTCGGAGGGCGGGACTGGACATTCTCCGCCTTCCTCCCGCGCCACCGCCTGCTCATCGCGGACCTAGAGACGACAGGGATCGATGCTAGAGCCTTGCCTTATCGAAACGCCGAATTCGATGTGGTCACCAGCCACCATCTCCTGGAGCATATTTCTGCTCCAGAGCGAAGGCGCGTCGTGACTGAGCTGGTGCGCGTAGCGCGAAGGCGCGTCTTCGTGACCGGACCATTCGAAGAGAACCCCCTCGCCCGAGAGATCGACGAATTACTGGTTCGTCTCGAGCCCGACAATGTATATCTCCAGGAACACGCCCGCCTAGGTCTTCCAAGCCTCAAAGAGATTGAGGCTTGGCTCTCGGCCGAAGGTCTCCGTTATCGAGTCGAGCCGCTTACCAGGTGCAACGTCTGGCTTCTGGCCCTTGCCCTGACACGGATCAAGGATTCCATGCCTCGTCAATTCCGCGAACTCACACGCTATTATAATCATCGCTTCTTGGAATATGATCGCCGCGAGCCCGCCTACCAGAGCCTCATAGAAATCGACCTGGATCGGTAGCCTCATGGATCTCTCCGTCATTATTGTTAACTACTATTCGGCTCCCTATACCGTTCAAGCTGTTGCCTCAGTCTTGAACCAAGAAATAGCCTCCGAGGAAGGTGGGCGCGGCACAATGGAAATTCTTGTTATCGATAATGGATCATCGCCAGAAGATGTGGCGGGGTTGGAAAGCTTGCCGGCTTCTGTGAGGGTTATCCGCAACCCGACGAATCTTGGCTTCGCAGCAGCCGTGAATCAGGGGATCCGCGAAACTGGGGGGCAGTTCCTGTGCCTGCTAAACCCAGATACACAGTGTTTTCCCGGGGCCCTCCAGTGCCTCCTGGAACACCTTTATCGCCGTCCTAACGTGGCGGCCTCAAGCCCACTGACGTGGTGGGATGAGCAGCGAACCTTTGTTCTGCCTCTGACCCGCCTCCCGACGCCGCATTCTCTGATGCTCGAGAGCCTAACGCGTCTGAATTATTGGGTGGGCCGCGTGGTTTGCGCTCGGTGGCACCGTCGAGACCTCACGCTGTGGCGAAGCACATCACCTGTAGATATGGATATGCTCTGCGGGGCGTGCTTGGTGATCCGACGCGCGGTCGTTGAAAAGGTAGGAGGATTCGACCCAGCCTTCTCCCTATACTACGAAGATGCCGACTGGTGCCGACGGGTGCGAAAAGAAGGACATCGCCTTTCCTATGTCCCGGCCGCGGAGATAATCCACTACCACAACCAGAGCGCGAAGTCGGCCCCCGAGCAGAGCAAGGACTGGTTACGAAAATCCCGCAACTATTACCTCCAGAAGCAGTTCGGTCGATGGCGTACTGTCCTTTGTGCGGGGATCACAGCCATGTTCACAGGGCTAGCCAAATGGTGGCAGCCTGGTCCGCCCAAGCGCCTCCACATCGATCTCGGCACGCTAGAACAACCCCCTTTCTTCACCATCGGCCCGGCCGCTGTGAGACGCGACCTCGTTTTCGAGGTGAGTAACCACTGGGCCTTCACCCTCAAGGCAGCGGCCTTCAGACCCTTACCCGAGCTTCACTTCCCCCTCTGTATCTGGAATCGGCTTCAGCCTGGCCGATACTACACCCGGCTAATCGAATTCTCGACCTCACACCAAGAGAAGATCTGGTCATGGCAGAAAGGCTAACGGTCGCAGTACAGCACGACAATCTGACACTTCGACCCTACCGACCAGGGGACGAGGAAGGGATCTTGGCGCTGTTCAAGCGTGCCTACGACCGGGAACGTTCGCTAGCCCACTGGCGGTGGAAGTTTTGTCAGAACCCGGCAGGCCAGCAGATCATGCTCGCCGTAACACAGTCTGGCGAAATTGTCGGGCAGTTCGCTGGACTACCGACCTGGGCCGCAAAAGGCCAATGTTCATATCTCCTTTCTCAGGCAGTGGACAGCATGGTGGATCCTCGCTTCCGCCGCGGATTGAAAAACCCAGGACTTCATGTCAAGCTTGTTCGAACGTTTCTCCGCAAGTACATGGGACAAGACGCGGGGGCGCTGGTATACGGATTTCCGACCCCCGTCGCTGGGCGCATCCTGGTTGGGACCGGCTTGGGAACGGTCCTCCATCAGGTCACGGAACTCAAGAGGGGATTAATAGGGTGGCTTGGAACACTCAGCGGCCGCTTGGCGTCTCTACGTTATCAAATTAAGCAGGTGTCCCGATTTCCCTCAACGGTAGACAGGCTATGGGAACAATGCCGGGTGGAGTTACCCTTTGCGATCATCCGCGACGCGCGCTATCTGAATTGGCGCTACGCCCATTGCCCGGACGTGCAGTATGTTAAGCTGCTCGCCACCGAGCGATGGACGGGACAGGCGGCAGGCGTTGCAGTGCTGCGCCTCAGCTATGGAACCTGGCCGGTGGCGTTACTCGTTGACTGGTTAGTGCCTCGCCAGCCTCAAAACCTTGCCGAGGCATTACTAGAATACTGTCATGCGATTGCGGCGAATTCTGGACAGATCCGGATTAAGGCCTGGTTCCCCGAGTACTCCCACCATTTCCAGTTCCTGAAGTCCAAAGGGTATCGGGCCACGATCACACCGCGCGAACTCACGGTGCAGGCATTCCACCCCGAGCTCTGCCCGGAGTGGATTCGAGGCCATTGGTACTACACAATGGGGGACTCAGATCGCTGTTGACGAACCTGGGAATCCTTTGTGCAGGTTCCAAGCCTCTCCCAATCCCGAGACATTATCGGCTTCACCTCCCCGTTTCGCTATGATACGGGCTGGCGCGCCTTCTCACGTTGACACTTGAATGGACCATGTTGCGCATCGCGGCGCTTCGATCCCTCGGAATCGTCAGGATTCTAGATCCCCTCCTTCGCACAACAGAGTGGTCCTCATTCATAGCCTCCCCCGGGCGACTTCACCGGCGCGGCCCAGGACATCAGGACAAAGCCCGGCAGGTACCCGCTTGCTGGACTCACGCCAGCTCTCGCCTGGCAGGGGAGTGCGATATCTGCGTGAGTCACTGTGTCAGGTGCACCAAGTGCGTCCTCGTCAGATGCTCACGGTGGCGGACAAAGCTAACCTCTATGCCGGAAAGCGAGCGGATTTACGCCTCGCTAGAGCCGACCGCGATTGCTCGATTCATAGGGGTCCGATCCAGACGTTCGATTCTTCCAACCGCATGTTGAGTCCGAGCCGTGGTCATTCTCCAGCCCTTGAAACGCTCTGCTACGGAGTGCCCAAAGTCGTGGCCACAGAGGCTCTTATCGCGGCGATCAGCCGGGAGCACCATGGGACCCTCATTGACGGAGCGGCTGTAGTTCCGTGCACGGACCCGGAAGCCAATGGCCGTGATAATCTGACCCTGTCATCCGATTCCGAATCCGCTGCGACCGATGTCAGAAGGACTCAAGAACAGGCTCTGCTCCGGTTCGGATTCGAAACGATAGTGGACCGCATAGAGTTGCTCTACGCCGAGCTGGTCATTCCACAGCATTGAAGAGGCGATCAGCGGATTCACCTCACTTTGTTCTTTGACCCGCATCCCAACAAATTATCGTGGGGCGCGAGGAGCTCCGTTGAGGATGAGAAATGGCTTTGGACCAGGCCTCAGGCGGGTTATCATCATATCGAAACAACTCGAATGCATGATGACCCCAAGGACGTTTGCTCAGCCTCTAGCAGCGTCAGGATTTCGAGCGCGGGCGCGTCGTCAAGATTCACGGCTGGATCCTCTCTGAGACCGAGGCTCGTCTGTGCGCTCTGGCGGCCCTCATGTGAGGGGGCCATGATCGGGTGTTGCATTGGTGCGGCATGGACCGCCTTGGGGTGAAGCGACTCCCGGATGATAGACAGGCATAGTCTCAAGTCAAAGCTGTACAGCGGCGCGGACCCCCTGAGCGCTCGCGCCCTGCTGATCATCCTCATCCTCGCCCTGCTTGTTCGGGGCGTGGCGTTCTCCAGGCTGCACCAGGGGATCCTGTTGGAGGATCTCAGGGACTACGACGCGTACGGGTGGAGGATCGCCACCACAGGAGAGGCGGGGAGTCGATATAAGCCAGTCGGCTTTCCGCTCTTCCTTGCGCTCATCTATTCGGTGTTTGGACACTCGCCCACAGCAGCCTTGATCGTCCTGGGATCCCTTGGCGCCCTGTCGGCGCCGGTCCTGGCAGCGGCGACCTCGGTGGTGGGAGGTCGGCGCAAGGGATGGTGGGCTGGCTTGGTCCTTGCCTTTTATCCTGGTGTGGTCTTCCACCACGTCATCCTGGCTTCCGAAGGTTTCGCATCAATACTTGTCACCATGGTTGTTGCAGCCGCCCTGCTCCTTCTCCACCGCCCGGGGGCACCCCTCGCCGCGGCGGCGGGCCTAGCCTCCGGCTGGCTCGGCCTCATCCGGACGCCGCTTCTCCCAGTCGGTCCTCTCATCGGCCTTGGTCTCTTGCTGTATGGTCGAAGGCGGGTGGGGATCGTCCTGGCAGTTGTGTCGCTCGTTCCGACCTTGGTGTGGGCAGCGCAGACAAAACGCGGACACGGGCATTGGATGGTGGGCGACTGGAACGCTGGGTTCAACCTCTATTTAGGGAACAATCCGCAGGCGACCGGGCGGTTCAGGATCCCCGAAGACGTCTATACGCATCCGTTCTCAGATGAGTTTGAGCGGGACACTTTCTACCGGAAGGCTGCTCTCCGCTACATCCAAGCCAATCCACTGCAGGCCGGTCGGCTTATCCTGGCGCGTCTGGCATATCTCATGAACAGCGAACACAAGGATCTGATCTATCTGTACTCCAAAGGCTGGCTTGGCGAACGAAGCCGGGCAGAGATCACGACGATCCTGATGGCTGATTTCCTCGGCTGGCTCCTCCTCGCCCCGTTCGCCATCTGGGGCACCATCGCCCGATGGCGAGAGCTCGAGGTTCGACTCGCGTTGTTGGCTGTAGCTGGGGGGCTCGTTCTCTATCTTGCCACACTGGGGGATAGCCGGTATCATGTGCCGGTGGTCCCAGGGGTCGTGGTTCTGGGTGCCTGGGGGGTGACGACTCGTTTCAGGCTGAGGGAGGTGGGGGCAGGCCGAGCTGTCGTGCTGGGCGTCCTGCTCTCGTTGTTCCTGGCGAATATAGCGCTCGATGTGGTCGAGACCTGGCCAATCTTTCAGCGAGTCACATCGCCCGGCGGGTCATCCGTGCATTACGGGTACCACCAATTGCGATAGCAGCGGCATCTCCGTGCGCGACTCCGGAGCCGCCGAGTAGGCCGCTCACGCGCCGGCGGCTACCGATGTGTCTCCCAAAGGTCGACCCAAAAAAGGTGGTCGCATGAAGCGGGTTCTCGCGTATGGGCTAACCTGGCTTGGCGGCAGTGCCCCTGGTGGGGTGTGGTGTCAGAGAAGAAAACCTGGGCCCCATCCTCGATCCCAGAGCACTATCCGCGCCCTCGGCGCACCCGCAGATTCGGGTCATCGATGGATATAGGTCAAGCATTTTCGCCGACTGCGTCGGTTCCCTTCCCGCCCTTCAGTCCACCAGGTTTCCTCACTCTGGGATTGTCGATTTGGGTTCGCGATCCACCCTCACAGCCCAAGGTCCGCATCGAGCGCCGGACAGGAGGGAGAGACCATACCTCCCACTTGCGTTGTTTCGCCCCCAGGGTACCCATCGACCGCGTCCAGCTGCCTACACGGGGTCGTGGTGATGGCGCGTGCTTGCATAGGAGAGCCAGGTACGATAGCATGATTCAGTCATGCAAGAAGGAAACGCAAGAACCTTGAGGGCGCGTCTGCGCGGAGTCAGGCGAAGTCTCCGTGCCCTCACGACGTGGCACCCCTATGGACGCGCCTACGCAAATCCACGTTGGTGGCAACAGCTCCTTCACGCCGCCATTATCAACCCGGGTCCTCCCGACGGAAGCAGCCCGGAGGAGGCCATTGTCCTGGTCGTGACCTGCGACCTCGAGCTCGATCCCCCTTGGGAGGAAAGGTCGTGGGATCACAGGAGTCTCAGAGGGATTGAAGAAGGCCTTCCTCGCCTGCTAGACCTCCTCGATGCGCGTGAGATTCGCGGGACCTTCTTCACCGAGGGCATCCTGGCTCGCCTGGCCCCTGATTTTGTGCGAGAGGTGCTGCGGCGGGGGCATGAGATTGGATGCCATGGCTTGGCACATGAGAGCTACGGCGGTCCGTATCGGATCGATGAAACGATTCCCCAACCCCCAACTCTTCACGGAAGATCCGAGAAGGAGATCACTGCACGAAGGGCGAAAGACTTGCTAGAGGACCTGACCGGAGTCCAGGTGAGGTCTTTTCGCGCTCCCTTCCTCCACATCGACTCGACAGGGTCTGCCGCGGTCGCGGACGCGGGATTCCTTGTGGACTCGTCACTTCAGAATCGGCTGTTCGGGTGCCTGTCGGCCCCAAGCCACCTTGATCCAGGGAACGTTTTGTCGAGGTCAAGTGACCGGCCCACTCATCCCCTCATTGTAATCCCCATGTCCGTAGATCCCAAACCGCGGTTCAGATCGCACCATCCCTACGTGCCCGTGGACCAGACGCCGCGACCTTGGGCGTCACTCAAACGGATCATTTCCGCGAGCACTCGGGTCGCCGTGACCCCCACTCTGGTCCTTCTGGTGCATCCGTGGGAGTTTGTGGAAGGGTTCCCGAATCCGTTCGGACTGCAATGTGGCACTCCCAGGAAAGAGAAACTTGAACGGCTGCTCGATTGTCTGGAAACGCCAGGCCCCATTCGCCCATTACCCATGGGAACTCTTGCAGCCCAATGGGAGCAGAGCCTGTGTCCCTGGCATGCCGGCCTAACGCCGGATCCGTCACCCCACTTGATCAGCCACCTCGCGGACGATGACGCTTCACCTTGATGCCACCCACAGGTTTTGCATTGATGAAACCCCGCAGATCCATGCAAGGATTCGGGCTGACCTAGAAACAGTCTCTGAGATCTTGCTGGAGGAAGTGCCGGGAGCATCAATTGTCCTCGCCGGAAGCCTCGCCCATGGGGAGGGAAAACTCCAGAGCGATAGGCGAGGTCTCAAGAGTGACTACGATCTGTATCTCATCACTCCAGGGCTCGCCCAGACTCTGCGCGTGTTAGGTTCTCGGGGTGCCTGCCGCATCAAGCTTCTGTCCCTTGACCTCCTAACTGATCTCGAGCTGGTGGTGATCTGGGGTCCGCTGATTCGGCGAGGCCTCACCCATGTGCCCGGGCTCCTCCTTGCCGGCAGTGCGATCACTCGTTCTTTGCTGGAGTACTCGAGATTCCCGGGGGACCGAGAGCTTTGCCGAGCATACGCCGCCCTCTTGAGAGCCATTCACACCGACAGCGATCAAGGACTGTTAGCGAAGGCTGTGACGCTTGGGTTTCGCACGTGGTTAATGGGCCACTCAACAGGAGACAACCCTTTGCACAACCAAGAACTGTTCAGTTTGCGAGGAAACCTCGCATACATCCGCGAACACCCACAGGATCTCCAGTGGCAGTGGAGTGAGATGATCGAATCCGCCCTCCTGGTTGGTCTCGGTGAATCAATCTCCCGACCTAAAATCGATCCAAAGACGGTCCTCGCCTTTCTCCAGTGGGTGCGGGGAATCATTCGCTTTTCGCCGGTCCGTTGGGCCTCGTTACACTATGTGATATTCCAAGTGAGACATGGCCGCTCATTTATTGGACCCTATCGATTCCTTTCCAAGTATGTGACGCTTGCCCACTCGCTGGCTGAAACCTGCCAATGGAATGAAGGTGTGCCGATCGACAGCAAGATTATCCGAGGCATCGAGGATCTGGTCGGTGCACCTCGCCCGAGCCGGGGAAGGCCCGATCATGAGGCACGGATCATCAATGAGATGATCGCGCTTGCCCACGTTCACGCGTGCAGGATTGTCGTCCCTAGGGGTCGATCCGCCGTTGGTACCCGTTCTCATTCCTGAATGAGGAGAACGCGATGTCAATTTCCTCGCGTCAGCCACGACCCGTCCGGACGCACAGCCAGCGCGCGATCAGAGCATATGAGACGATCGGCGACACCACTCGATCCCATGCAGAGCCAAAGGCAGAAGAGCGCTGGGCCTATCTGCTTCGCAACCCCAACGTGCGATGGGGGCATGCGAGCGCTTTTCGCCCTCACGCGCGTGCTTTGAAAGCACCAGGTCGTGAGCTTGACCAATTTCGCGGCCTTCGCCGTGGAGATTTTAGGCGGAGACTTGTCCGACTACCCAAAAAAGATTAAGCTACAATGGTGAAGCCTCGATTCTGCTGCAGGAAGAGGAGCGTGAGTGCCTGAAGAAGCCGCCGTATCTCATCTCGACACCATCAATCAGTCTTACCCGCAGTCTTACCTGACCGCAATCACGACTGCGCAGACGATCGGGGACATTGTCCGCTACCAATCGGAGCACCGGCCGCAGGAGGCCTGGGGGTATCTGCTCCGCGACCTCGACCCGGGTGAGCCGGTTCGGTTCGGCACGCTACGCCAAGAGGCAGAGCG
>Ga0214473_10010037_pt1 | contig 11166 bp, 6 predicted proteins | sample RVTome_7_FD_203509 | JGI IMG/M metagenome (GOLD analysis project Ga0214473, IMG submission 203509) | Soil microbial communities from uranium-contaminated site in the Upper Colorado River Basin, Wyoming, United States - RVT98D197 | ecosystem: Environmental > Terrestrial > Soil > Contaminated >...
TTATAAAAGGCAGGACAATAGGGTTTGTGCCTACCATGGGTGCGCTCCATGAAGGGCATTTGAGCCTGATCAAAAGGGCGAAGATGGAGAATGATATTACGGTTGCGAGCATATTTATAAATCCGATGCAGTTTAGTCCTTCAGAAGAGCTGGAAAAATATCCAAGGGATATTGAAAATGACACAATAAAATTGCGCAAAGAGGAAATCGATGTTCTCTTTCTTCCCGATAATAATCTGATGTACGCAAGCGGGTTTTCAACATATATAAATGTGGATATAATCTCTGAAAAACTCTGCGGCAGGTTCAGACCCGGACATTTTAAAGGCGTTGCTACTGTTGTAGCGAAACTGCTGAATATCGTGAGCCCCACAAGGGCATATTTCGGGCAGAAGGACTTCCAGCAGTCGGTCATAATAAGAAGGATGGTGAAAGACCTGAATTTAAACGTTGATATAGTTGCATGTCCGACAATCAGGGAACATGATGGACTGGCCATGAGTTCAAGAAACTCATATCTGGATGAAGAACAGAGAAAAGCAGCCCCGGTATTATACAGATGCCTGAAGAAAGCATCGGATACGATTAAATCTGGTATAATAAGTACAGAACAGATAAAAGAGCTGATGTCAGGGGTGCTTTCCGAAGAGGCATTGGTCAGGCAAATCGATTATGCCTCTGTTTATCACCCCGAGACTCTGGAAGAAGTTAAAGATATAAAAGGCGAGGTTCTCATAGCAGCAGCAGTAAGAATTGGGAACACTCGTTTAATTGACAACATACCGGTCAATTTATAGGAGAGGGGACAAGAGACCCTCATGGAGGTAACGGAAATGCTACAGAGAGTGCGTGTTCAGATACTCGATCACTCGTTAGGCGATATGGTTTTAGCTGATAAAGAACTGCAACAGTCAATAACAAATAAATTTATTGCGGATGAACTGAAAAATGATCTGTGCTCCTCATATCCCACTATGGTATCGGTTGAATATATAGATCTTCTTATGCATGAAGACAGCGACTATTTTAATGACATAGTTGAGCTTTTAAGACAGGGTGCCCTGGATGCACCGGTTATTTTGATAAACGGTATACTTAAAATCCACGGCGGTATTCCACCATCAGTAATTAAAAAAGAGGTTGAAAGACTAATTTTTTCCGGGCCGGTTCATTAAAAGTTTAAACGCTAATACAGGAGGTAATCTCTTTCAGATTAAAGAGTCATCGAGGATATCTTCTTTTTCTGTATTTTCACCTGTTGACATAAGATCCTTTGATATTTGTTTCATGATAAAGTAATAAATCCTGTATTTTATATCTTCCGGGGCTTCGAGGAACTTAATGCCCATGCCTGGCTCAGCATCCATTTCAACGGATAATCTGTTTTTTGAAACGACCCTGCCTTTTACCTCAACAGGGTCCTCATCGTCAATACTAAATACGAGAGACATCTCGGTCCCGACTTCAAACGGCTTGACTGTTCTCAGGAACACCCCCTCATTAGAAAGATTGGTGGCATGGAATTCCCAACTCTGTTTCATGCATTCAGCTAATACCTTTATATTTATGGCTGCCCTCATATGCCTTCGCTTAATACTGAAGGGCATACATTTCTGAATCGCCATATAAAATTCTGCAATGTTTACCGGCTTATTTAAAAAACCGCAGCATCCCAGCTTCTCAAATGCAGTTTTAACTGACTCTCCCTGGGAAGAAGTCAGGACAATTACCGGTGTATCCATAAGATCAGCATCTTTACGTATGATGCTCAGACAGGAAGTACCATCTATTTTGGGCATTAAATGATCAAGAATTATAATTGATGGCTTTTTCTCTTTGGCAATTTTTATCGCTTCCATGCCATCCTGTGCAAGATAGGTCTTGTATCCCAGACGTTTTGTCAGTATACCGACATACATAAGAAAATTCTGACTGTCATCAGCAAGCAGGATAGAAGTAGAGTCGGTTTGTATCATCTAATACCCCATTATACTTGATATGTTAAAGATAAGCTAAATTTTATTTGTTGTCAAGAATAAAACGGGAATTATGTAGTACCACAATAGAAATGTTCTAAATAAAACAATACATTTTTGTCTACGGTATTACCCTTATCCTATCCACACCCTCAAAGGTCGTCGAGCCCACGGTACCGGTGACATGAACAGGTATATTGTCTCCGTTTGGAAGGATGTTTATGACATCATTTCTGTTGAACTTGACCATGAGGTCTGGGATACCGTCTTTGTCATAATCTCCAACAGCATAAGGCCATGACTCGGCAGGGATTATCCCTTCAAAACGGACAGAAGATATATTTATATCGGATACGTTGTATCCTGAGGGGAGTTCGATATAAACAACAACCCATGTGCCTTTGCTTTTTTTGTTAAGCGTATTGGGATCAAAGTCTATTGTTGCCGTTATGTTTGTCTGTGGCAGATGTATCGAGAATGATGCCATATCCATCCATGCGCCATATCTGTCCCCGTCATATGCCCTTGCCCTCCAGTTGTAGGTTGTATTATCTGTAAGAGGGGTATTCATGGTTACGGATGTTATCCCTGATATGTTCTGGGGAATGCCTGTTATTGTCTTGATCAATATACCGCCTGAATATATCTCGAAGTCATATGTGAGACTATCGCTGTCAGGGTCAGAGGCATTGTATATGGACAGCGCCGGATTCAGGGTATCGAGGCTGCTTCCCTCAGCAGGTGAATGAAGTGTCGGCGCGGTTGGGGCATCATTGGCTGTATTTATCATGAAAGAGGCCTGAGGCATCCAGCCGCTGTAAAGCTCTCCGTCATATGTCCTTGCACGCCAGTAATAAGTTTTGTTCTCTGTAAGGGCTACAGGGACTGTCCATGATGTCATCTGTGGGGTCTCTGTAATGCCTGCTAAGGATGATACAAGGTTTGTCATTGCTGCATCATCATATATCTCAAAGTCATATGTAAGGATATCATGGTCAATGTCTGATGAGTTATGTATTGAAAGCACCGGATTGAATGTATTGACCCCGCTTCCATCTGAAGGGTTTGAAAGGGCAGGGATCGAAGGAGCATCGTTTTGTGTGTTTACAAAGAAGCTTATAACATCAGACCAGGGGCTTTCTGCAAGGCCGTCTGAGGCCTTTACACGGGTATAGTAATATGTGTTGTCGCTCAGATTTGCTATGCCTGATGATGTTGTGCCCTGTCCTTCGGGTATGTTGCCTGACCTTGCAAGGTTGGGTGAATCGAATGTCATTGCCGTGTCTGTCTCGAATATGTATGTGAGACTGGATGAGTCAGGGTCTGTGCTGTTTAAAGTTGTAATGTCTGTTGAAAGCGTTGTTATCTCAGAGCCGTTTGAAGGATAGATGACTGTCGGGGCAGCAGGCGCATCATTTGCTGTGTTTACAAAGAACCTTGCAGGAGTCATCCACGGCCCTGTTATCAACCAGTCGTCAGCCTGTGCGCTCCAGTAGTAGTATGTATTTTCTGTAAGGTTAAGGGGCACTTGCCATGAAGTTGTCCCTGTTCCTGCGAATATCCCTGTCTGTGAGGCTATGATGTTTGCAAAGTCAGTATCAGAAGAGAGCATAAAGTTGTATGTGAGATTGACACTGTCAGGGTCTGATGAGTTGTTTACAGTAAGTATGGGTGTCAATGTGTCCACTGATGAACTTTCAGCAGGAGATGAAAGTGTCGGCGCTGTCGGGGGTTCATTGGTAACATTTACCCTGAAACCCGCATAAGGCATCCATTCTCCGTAAAGCCTTCCGTCATATGATCTTGCCCTCCAGAAATACCAGGCATTTTCATTCAGACTTAAAGGGATCCACCATGAAGTGATGTTCAGACCTTCTTCAATGTTCCCTGATGAGGTAACCATTGTCGAAAGACTGCTGTCTCCATATACTTCAAACTGATAGGTGAGCCTGTCATCATTCGGGTCTGATGCGTTGTTTACTGTCAATGTTGGTGTCGGGGTTTCGATATCAGTTCCGTGCTTCGGTGAATTAAGGGAAGGAGCAGACGGCGCCCCTTCAACCCTGAAGTATGAACCTGCAAGCGTCTCTTCAACCCCTGATATGTTTGCCTTTAATACCACAAGATAGTCTTTTGCAGAGTAGTTCTGGGTGATTAAAGGTTTTGTATTTGTGTAAGCGCTTCCCATTGCAAGGGCGGTCTGATCAGTCAGGGTGTCGTAAGGCGTCAGTTGCACAACATGGACTACGGGGATGGACAATGCTATGTCAGCAAGGTTCATGTTGCCGATGTTGGTTATGCTGTAAGTTATATTTACAGGTTCGCCTTGCAAGATAGTCTGTTTGTCAACCGATATCTGTCCCTTAAGGAGCTTTGAGGGCTTTATATCACTGCTTATTGTGATGTTTGTCGTGTTTGTTGAAAGCATAGTCCCTGATGCGTCTTTGACCTCAAGGGTCACAGGATATGTCCCCGCCGGATAAGTAGATGTGTTCCAGAAGGTCTTGATCTCTGTCAGTTGTCCGGGAGTGAGAATCGGGATTATTTGTGTTTCTGTGTGCAGGGGCTGACAACCACCCCAATCCCCTCCTTGGCAAGGAGGGGAGAAAGGGGAGGTGATTTTTATCATTGTTGTCAGGTTTTCAAATATATAGTTCTGGCTTTGACTGGTGATAGACGATGTGATAGTCGCCTGTTCGTTGGGCTGATAGGCAATTTTATTAGTGACTATGTTTGCAATGACTGTAATGGTCGGCTCAATCGTAAAGTTTGCGGCACTCTCTCCGACCTGTATCTGGTTCTCCATAAGAATGAGTCTCACCCGATAGCTTCCGGAGAAGTATGATCCCGTATTGAAAATAAGATTCGAGAGATTCCTGGTTTCTCCGCTCAGGAAAGAGATCCCGGCAAATGCTGCCACCTCTTTAACGAATGTCCCCTGACTGTCCTCTGCTACAAGTGTTGCGTCGACCATCCTGGGATAACCGCTCAGATTCGTTATCGCCATACCAATATTCACGTCTTCAAAGACCTGATATGAAGCTTTGTCGGTGGTCAGCGAAGTGTCAAAAGCGGAGTCTTGCACATGGACAGAATACGGCCCGAGTTCAGCGTACATCGGGACCCCGTTGATATCAACATAGGAGAGCTCCAGTTTCTGGTTGACAAGCCGGTCCTCACCGGGGCGAGGATTTTTCAGAATGACGTCAAAAGAAAGGTCCTCACTTTGCCCTATCTGAAAGGCATCAAAATGCCATTCGATTGTCGTTGTATCTATCCCAGCCGATACGCTGACCGGCGGGTTTGAAAATGAATCTCCATCGAGTTCAATGCCGGCATTGGGAATGGTTTCTATGACCCTGACGTCTGTTGCTGCCCTCAGTGCTGCTGTCGGCTCGCCGTAAACAATGAGGCCCCACGTCGATGGTCCGCTGTGAGACTTGAACTTCTGGAGCACTATTCCCGTATCGATGTCGAACTTATAGATATTCCCGGTAATATAATCAGCGCTCCAGAAGGAGGTGCCGTCAATGTCGAGATTGAGGCCAAACCAGTGGCCCAGGCCCGGCACGGAATAGGTCTGAATGACCTGGCCCTGGCTGTTGTATCGCTTAATATTGACCAGGTCCGCCAGGAGCACACCTTCGTCTGGAAGGATCCGGAGGGCAAAGGCTTGTCTTGCCGTGCTGGTGGTGAAGTTCGGCCCGAGTTTGCCTGTAGCGATATCCACGGTCTTGATGTCCATGCCCTCCTGGGTAAAATAGAGCGTTTTATTATCGGCGGTGAGGTCGAGGAAATCAGCCCGCGTTATTTTTGTGTCCATGGATTTGATGAAGTTGCCTGCCAAATCATACATCCGGATGCCGCGAGAACTCACGTTGGTAACGTAGGCGTTTCCATTCCGGTCAAATACGATGTCCTCAGGATATAAGTGCCCAGAGCCAAAGGTGCCTTGAAGGACTCCGCTATTATCGAACACAAATACCTTACTGTTGGCAGAGGTGCTCTTCATGGCGACATAAAGATTGCCGTTCATATCGAATTCCATCCCTGTGGTAAAACAGGGAGTATTGGTGTTGAGGGTCTCCAGGTACGTTCCGTCGGCGGAAAAATGGTCGATCACTCCTTGGTAGTCCCTGCTGCAGACCGAAACAAAGATGTCTCCCTCGACATAGGGTACCGCTGATGCGATATGAGGCAGCAACAGGAGAATCAAAAAAAGTGCAAAAAGCAGGGAATGCCTTTGTCTAAACGTTGTCTTCATTGCTGCACCCCCTTGAGTTCTATCCTCACCTTGATTCGTTTGTCACCATCGGGAAGCACTGTATCCGGTATCAATGATGTGCTCGGCTCGACACGTACTGTGGGGGAGATGACCAGCGCCCCGGTGGCCGTTGCGAGTGTCTCGCCTCCGCTTATGATCGTCACATCGATGGGGTATGCTCCCTGCTCGGTAAAGGTATAGGTCAAGGCCCCGAGGGGAAGCTTGAGGGCCATGGCATCAGGCTCTTTCTCGATCGTCTCTGAGCCGCTCAGAAGAACTATCCCCCCTGGGGTTGTCATCGAGTGGGATATCTCCATCTGCACAGGCACATTGGACAGATCAGCGAAGAGAAGCGACAGGGAAACCGTTTCGGTTGCCCCGACATGGGAAAAGGTCGGCGAAGGAGTAATCCTGATAATGCGGACCTTCTTTGAAGGAACGATAGCAATGGAAACAGCCGCTTCAGCCAGGACAGTTTCGGTCAGGGGATCGACGGCCTTGAGAAGGACCTCATAATTTCCAGGGGCAAACTGGTAGGTATTGCCAAGGAATGTTGCGCTGACCGTCGACATCGGATCGATATCGATAAGGTGGTCATTGGAGAGGGAGATGACGTAGGTCGGCGGGCTTGTAGGGTGCAGAACATCGACAACAGTACCGAGTGGGTCAACGATCTGAGCGAAGAGATGAACTGCTGTCTTTTCAGTTCCGCGGTTCTCTATTTGTGCGCTTATGGCGATGCCCGTATCCGCCGGATAACTCCGTCCGTCTGTGGCAAGCAACTGAATCCTGATATCTCCAGGAGATGTTGGATTCAGGACCAGGTTTAGAGAAAATGTACCGTAGGCTGATGTTTTTACGTGATAACCCGTGCTGTCGTATCCCGCATGAGATGCCTTGAGGTCGAACTCGTAGAGATTGATTCCGGTGATCGTGTATGTCCCGCCGGCATCGGTCTTTGTGGAGAAGTTCATTCCCACCACTGTGACTTCCGCACCTGCTATCGGGTCCCCTGTGGCTGCATCTGTTACTCTGCCGGTCACTGTTGTTGATTGAGGGGCAGCAATTAAGTAAACAGTTTGAATATTGGTTGTTATGCCTGCTGTTATTGCTACCTGAGAGGTCTGGCTTATATATCCTGAAGCGGAGATCGTGACCTGATATGTGTTGGGAGATATGTCATTAATGAGAAACACGCCTTGTGTATCTGTAGCTGTTGAGGGGCCTCCTGAGAGAACTATTGAGGCCGCAGGAAGTGGGGTGTTTGTTGAGCCGTCATATACCCTTCCGATTATGTTGCCCATTGTTGCCTGGGATGCCGGGGCAAGGTAAATCGTCTGCATATCTGTTGTCACCCCTGCTGCTATCACAACCTGATAGATCTGGCCTGTGTATCCTGAGGAAGAGATCGTGACCTGATATATACCGGGAGCAATGTCGTTTATAAGGAACATACCCTGTGCATCTGTGGTAGTTGACGGGCCTCCTGAAAGCGAGATCATTGCGCCCTGTATCGGACTGTTTGTCGAAGCTGAAAGGATTCTCCCTGTCAGGTTGCCTGTAGTTGCTGCCGGAGGCTGCGTGCTTAATTTGGGGTTGAAGTTGATTATCATCCCTGCTGCAACCGTTCCTGTTGCTGAAATCGTATAGTATCCTGTTTTTGATGCTGTAATGGTGACTGTGCCGGGTGTGACACCGTTGAAGATAAAGCTGCCGTCTGTCCCTGTTAAAGCAGTCCCGCTGTAAGAGCCTGTGACTGTTATGGTCGCTCCTTCAATCGGCTGATTGTTTGATGCATCTGTAACAGCGCCTCTTATCATGCCTGTTGCAGGGCTTGCTGAAAGAACAATGGTCCCAAGGTCATGTATCGAACCTGCAGTAATGTTTATTGTTGTGGATAATGCAGTATATCCCGATAAAGAAAAGGTTATTGTCTGATTTCCCTGAGGGATGTTTGAAAGTGTAAAGCTTCCTGTATTGTCTGTTGATGTATTAGCCGGCGGCTGAACGCTGACAGCTTCTACGCTTACGTTGTTCAACGTCTGATTTGTCGAGGCATCTACAACCTTGCCTGTGACCGTCCCTTTATCCGGCGGTAGAGGAGGGATTGGCCTGTTTTCTGATAGATATAAGGCTCTTAACGCAAGGGCTGTGCTGTAGGGATCTTGCAGCCATGAGCCATCAGATGATTGCATTGATATGAGATAATTGATCTCATTCCCAAGTACTGTGTTATCAGTTATCATGCCTGCCAATGCAATATATACCAATGCTGTTTCAAAGACAGTTGATGTAGGGGCGAGGTTCACCCCGCCCGATCCAAATCCCCCGTCCGGATTCTGATGGGCGATAAGATATGAAGTCGCCTTGTTGATGGCTGTTGCAAGGGTGGTTGTAAGGGAGAACTGCTGTAAAGTGGATAGGACTAATGCAGTATAATAAACCTCGCTGTCCTCAGCCTGTCCTGAGCCTGTCGAAGGGCGAAAGCCCCAGCCGCCATCAGGGTTTTGATTGCTGGTCAGATAATACAGGGCTGCGCTGATTATGTTTTGATCGGAATAACTCGTAGCCTTAAGGGCTTGAAGGGCAAGAGTGGTGTCATAGTTGTTCGCCTTATATCCGTCATTAAACCCGCCCCAGGCATTGAATAGCTCATTGAAATATGATATGAGCAAGTCGCTGTCAGCCCCTGACATTAAAAGAAGGTGAATTCTCTCGGAAAGATATTCTGTGATGTCCAACGGCTGATTCTGAAGCCAGAAAAGGCCGTTTGTATAATTTTGCGAACTTGTCTGGTTTAATAATTGGAATGTCTCCATCACAGAAAAAGTAGAGGGTAATATGTCCGTTTCTGAGGTCTCGTTTCCCCATGAGCCGTCAGGGTTTTGCGTGGATGTAAGATAATTCAGGCCGTTTGTAATTGAAGATAATTCCGCAAAGGTTTTTTGTATAAGTATGAATTGAAGAATTATTAGTAAAATAATAGCTACTCTTCTCATAATACCCTCCTTGACTTCCAGCTTTATCTTCAATTGCATTTTTCTATTTATTAATATTCCTTATTTCTTAATTTTGATTTTGTCTTTAATTATATAAAAGAGCTTGGTTCTTTTATTATAAGAATCCAAAGCTCCTTAAAATATTAAATACAGTGGTTTTCAATAAACTTCTAAATGGATAAAAGATTGTAAAAATTAACATAATGAGTCCAACTAAGATAAGCGTTAGCCACTTGTATATTGGTTCAACTTTACGATTCTCAATTTTTTCTGGCCATTTCAATAGAATATACTCCCGCAGATTTTCAATGTCTGAAAATCTTGTATTAATGGTAATTGCCTTATGCTTGCCCTTTATCGTAATGCAAGTCCAATGAACCCCAAGCACTTTTAAAAGCTGACTGTATTTTCTTGAAAGTATGCCCTCAGCGTAAATATAAATCTTAGCGATTTCATCACGACCAATAAATTTTGAAAAAAGCCAGTTAATTTCTTCAATCCCCTCATTGGAAACTATAATTGTATCCCCTTCTTTTAATCGAATCATTAAAGAGATTGAGAGAACAAAGCATATACCCAAAAGAAAATAAAGAATATACCCAATATCACTTATCCTATTTTGAAAAACTAAAAAAGAAAAACAAAATAAAACAATTACCAGGATAATCATAAAAATAATATAATTATTAACTAAGTCTTTTCTATTAACCTTTGAAATAAGCACTGGATTGTATCTACTCGTATATTGAACGTTTGTATTCCCGATCAATTTTAGGACTTGTTTTACAAACTGGAAAATATTCATAGTAAACGTCTCCTTATATTACTCCGCTGCTTTAAAAGAAAGTTCATTGTAATGACTATGTGCTATTTCATATTATGTAATTTATTTGACCACATTTTTTCGTTATAAATGCAGTGGATAATGCATCCAGAAGAAAACCGGACAAAAGAGTGACCAAAATTATTTTAGGAAAATTATGTGTCGCAAAACCTAAAGCAAATTGGAAAAGCTGAGACAAAACAGTCGCAGCGATTGCGCATAATTTTTCAGATGCAGTATTATCACTGTTAAATAAAATGTCTACTACCGCATAAGCAGTCATAAACACAGTAATAACTAATCCGTAAGTTCCAATTAAGCCAGCAAAATAATTAATTGTAGCCTGGTCAGTGGGATCGCGCATGACGCTTAAAAACCATCTTAATTCCTTAACAAGAAATCCACCTGAAAGCCCTCCGCTAATCATATAAGCCCCAGCACCCGTCACAGTGTCAACAATGATATACCCACATCCGGTCCAGCCGTTAAATGTAATATTTGATTTGGAAACCGTTACCTCTTTCCCTGCATTCACTGCATTCTGAATATCCGCCTTTACATCACCATCAATCTGCAATTGCGGCATGACAGTACCTATGTTCGCTTGATCGATTGTGTATATTGGCATTCCCTGCTCATTGGCGATCGCTAATGCTTTCACCGCAGATATCCCATGAGCGGGATTGTCAGGAGTTGAAAACAACTGCTCAGGAACTGAGTGTTCGAGTACCGAACTGTTTACCCCCGAGGTCATCATGAACTGAATCTGTTTATCTTTCGTCCCATCCGGCACTTTGACCAAATTTCTTATAAGCCCTACGTCCATAGACAACCCTGCCGCAGATGCGCTCACCGGCATGCCGAAAATGTAATCCACGCTTAATGCATTGAAAAACCTTCCTGCCGAAGGAAGGCGTGTTGTAAACACCCCCATCGTTTTGGCCGACACATAATCCATAACATCTAACTCCGCAAAGTAACTCAAAGATAGGTAAGCCACTGGTTTTACCAGTGAGACTATAAAGGTTCGACCTTAAAGTATTAAGTAAAATATTCCTCCTGGTGGCTTGACGGTATAAAACACCAGGAGGAATAAATGGAAAG
>Ga0214473_10010038_pt1 | contig 11166 bp, 12 predicted proteins | sample RVTome_7_FD_203509 | JGI IMG/M metagenome (GOLD analysis project Ga0214473, IMG submission 203509) | Soil microbial communities from uranium-contaminated site in the Upper Colorado River Basin, Wyoming, United States - RVT98D197 | ecosystem: Environmental > Terrestrial > Soil > Contaminated >...
TGCCGCCGGACGATTTCACCAGGCATGGGAATGCTCCTGCGCAATGGGAACGTGGTGGGAAACGTGGAATGAAATTACGGGAGGAAGGGACGAATGTCAAGACAAGAATAACGGGGGATGGAAGAGTGAAGGTCGAGGATTGAACCTGAAATGAAAAAGGCGGAAGAAGGTCTGCGCGGGAACCCTCCTTCCGCCTTCACACATGCCGTTAGTAGCCGAACTCTTCCAGCGGCTCGATGATCGCCAGTCCCTTGCTATCGGCACTTCTGCCGGTCCTCTTCTCGTAGGAGAGCCACGTGCACACGTGCTTCAGTTTCTGATTGTCTGTGAACAGCGCGGTCCGCGTGATGGCGAAATCCCCCATGGAGCTTCCGAGCCGGTCGAGGGCGAGCGCAGCCAGGATCCGTGCCGACGGTTCCGCATCTTCGTCCTTGAGAATCCCCATGAGGGGCACGACGCTCGCCGAAAACGATTGCTCGGGACAGATGCTCTTTAAATCGCGGACGAGCTGTGCGGCGTCTGCCTGCATGCCGGGAATCCCGCTGGTCAGGGCAAACACGACGTTGTGCTCGATCAGATCGATTCTCTCCTGCGGCAGCGACGCGATGAATGCGTCATTCTCCCCCGCGATCGCAGGAGACGTGAAGAGAAGTGCGCCTGCCACGAGGCACACAAAAACAACAAGACGGTCGATGGTCCTCTTCATGACGCCCTCCTGTGCAGCTTGGTGAATGTGAGTGTGTGGTGCTCTGCGTGGTGCTACGGGAGGGTTTCGGAGAAAGTTACAGCAGGGTATAACGCGACTTATTCTTCGTCAACTACCCAGGTGTCGAGAAGGTTGTCGGGCATGCCTGCGATGAAACGGGAGGGTTTGGAGAGGACAAGACCGGATTCCCGGTCGTAGATGTTGATGGGGTATGTGATAAAAAGGTTTTCCTGCGCGCGCGTGCAGGCAACGTACATCAGCCGCCGCTCTTCCTCCATGTCGTCGTCGCTGATCGCGGCCCTGGTGGCGGGGAAACGGCCGTCCAGCGCGTAAATGACGAACACGCTGTGCCACTCGAGCCCCTTGGCGCTGTGAATGGTCGAAAGCACCAGCTTCTCATCGTCGGTCCCCGGCGCGGCAATGTCCGTGACGCTCTCGGTCGCCGGCTCCAGCGCGAGGTCGGTCAGCAGCGTCCTGAGCGACCGGTACCGCTCGGTGATCTGCTGGAACATCTCGAGATCCTTCCGGCGTTTCGCAAAATCGTCGTACCGCCGCTTGAAGATCGGCTCGTAATAGTTGAGCAGCATCGTGACCTTGTCCGCGGGGGCGATATGCTGCGGGCTCGCCTCCTTCAGCGAGTCAAAGAGGGTCCGGACCTTGTCCGGGTATCCCTGAAAACCGGCCCAGAAGGCCGGAAGCGTCGTCGACGTCACGTCCTGCACGCGCCGTGCGAGGATGTCGCCCAGGACCTTTTCGGCGGTCCGCGGGCCCACGCCCTCCACCAGCATCAGGATTCTGTTCCACGCTACCGCATCCCGCGGGTTGTCCAGGACGCGCAGGTATGCTACCATGTCCTTGATGTGGGCGGTCTCGATGAACTTGAATCCCCCGAACTTCACAAAAGGGATGTTGGCCTTGTTCAGCTCGATCTCCAGGTCGAACGACAGGTATCCCGAACGGAACAGCACCGCGATGGTGTCCAGCGGGATCCCCTGTTCGCGAAGTTCCAGGACCTTCTGCACGACGAACTTCGATTGCAGGTTTTCACTCTCCGCCACGACAATGCTCGGGAGTTCGCCCCCGGACTTGTGCGTGAAGAGTTCCTTTGCGTACTTGTGTCGCATTGCGGGATGGGGTGTGAATCGATGGGCGCGGGTCCGGTGACCGGACTATGGTATGGATTGTCCCGCTGATTCACAAATCCCGCGCGGATGGTTGCGTTGCCGGCTCCCGGAACGTATCTTGAAGCAACACCTGAGACAGACAGATGAACGCCGACAGCGACTCCCCGGGCCCGTGCACCCGCGCCACGACAATGACCCGGCGCGATTTTCTTGGACTCGGTCTTGCCGCCACAACTTCCGGCATCTGGCTCCCGCGCATTCCTGCACCGTCCCGCATCATCCCTTCGACCCGGCAGCTCGCGTGGCAAAATGCCCGGATGGGCGTGTTCATCCACTTCGGCATCAATACGTTTACCGGACGTGAATGGGGGGACGGGACCGAGAGCCCGGAGGATTTTAATCCGTCCGCGCTCGATGCCCGGCAGTGGGCGCACACGGCAAAGTCGGCGGGGTTCCGCTATATCATCCTGACCGCCAAGCATCATGACGGGTTCTGTCTCTGGCCGAGCAGGGTGACGGCGCACTCGGTGAAAAACAGCCCGTGGCGCGGTGGGAACGGCGATGTCGTCCGCGAATTCGTCGACGCCGCTGCCCGGGAAGGGCTTGGGGCGGGACTCTACCTCTCTCCCTGGGACCGTCACGAGCCGACGTATGGCGACAACGCACGGTACAACGACTTTTATGTCGAGCAGCTTACGGAGCTGCTGACATGGTACGGTTCGATTACGGAGGTCTGGTTCGACGGGGCGAACGGCGAGGGACCCAACGGCAGGCGGCAGACATACGACTGGGAACGGGTACACCGGACGGTACGGAAACTCCAACCGGATGCGCTGATGTTTTCGGATGCGGGCCCCGATATCCGCTGGGTCGGCAACGAAGAGGGGGCTGCGGGTGATCCGAATTGGTGCACGGTGGACCCCGCCCGCGTGCCGGCTCCCGGCGTTTCGTCGCCGGAGATCATCGATGCCCTGCAACACGGCGACCCGCCGTCGGATGTCACCGTGTGGCGTCCCGCCGAAGCCCCGGTCTCCGTCCGCCCGGGCTGGTTTTGGCATGAGTCGGAGGATGCGAAGGTAAAATCCGCGGAGGATCTCTTCGAACTCTATTGCAGATGCGTGGGCCGCAACGCGAATCTCCTCCTCAATGTCCCGCCGGGGCGCGATGGGCTCCTTCAGCCGGCGGATGTCCGCGCGCTGGACCGGTTCGGGGCTCGTCTCCGGAGCGCTTTTGGGGAGGATCGAGCCCGCAAGGGACTTGTCCGGCGGGAAGGGGGGAGTTTCGAGATTACACTCCCTGAATTTGCGGAATTCGATACGGCCGTCATGAAGGAAGAAATCGCGGCAGGTCAGTCGATCGCGCGCTATGACCTGGAGGTGTGGAGACACGGAGCGTGGGAACAGATCGCACGCGGAACCACCGTCGGGCGCGAGAAAATCGACCGGTTCATGCCGGTAACAACCGGGAAAATGCGGCTGGTAGTCCGGGAGTCGGCAGATTCACCCCGGATCGGATCGATTGCGCTGTACCGGACCGGCACTCCGCCCCCCGGCGGGCGGAATGGCCCGCACCGCTGAGCTCAGGGCGAGTGAAGCACTGCGGCAATCCTTCGGATGTACTCCGGCGTTGTGCCGCAACACCCCCCGATGATGGTATACCCCGCACGGAACCACCCCCGTGCGAACGAACCATACTCGTCTTCGTCAACGTCGGTCAAAAACTCTCCGTCCAGATCGGCGCCTGCCTGCCCGACATTGGCGTACACGCCGAGCGGTACGGGCGAGGCAACGGCGAGTGAAAAGACCGCTGAGGAGAGTTTCTGAATCGAGGGCCCGATGACTCTCGGTGAGATGCAGTTGAGCGAGAAACCTGCGGGCGACAGGGGAGCGATGGCCCTCACGGCGTCGTTGATCGTCTCGCCCCCCAACAGACGCCCTTCCTGATCGCAAATAAAACTCGCCAGAAATTCCTTCCCGGTCCCGCGCGCCGCATCGGCAGCGGCCCGTGCCTCCCGCACCGTCCCCATCGTCTCGAGCAGAAGAAAATCAACCCCCGCGGCCGCAAGACGCTCCGCGTGTTCCGCATGCTCTCGTCGCAATTCCTCGTCGGGCGGAACGAGTTCCGGGTGATAACAGTCCTCCAGCGGGGCAACCGAACCTGCGATCAGGATGCCGCGGCCGGGATGGGTGCTCTGTGCCTCGCGGGCGAGCGCGACCGCCAGCGACGTCAGCTCGGCCGACCGGTCCGGCAGGCCGGCCCGGTGGAATGTGCGACGCGTGGTGCGGAAGGTGTCCGTGGTGATGATCGCCGCCCCTGCGCGTATGTACTCCTCGTGCAGCGCCCTGACCGTTTCGGGGGCGGTGAGCAGAGCATTGGCGGACCAGAGGGGCAGGCCGGTATCGACGCCGCGGTGCCGGAGCTCGGTCCCCATCGCGCCGTCCAGAATCACGGGCCGGCCCGCGCCGGTAAGGTGTGCCAGCGGCCGGTCCATCGCCTCACTCCCGCGCCCGGCGGAGAATCTCGTTGGTCAGATTCAGGATCGGCTGCGTGCTCCGGTAGTTCTCCTCGAGTTTGATGATCGTGCAGCCGGGGAATACCTCCGGGAACTCGAGAATGTTCCGGATGGTCGCTCCGCGGAATGAATAGATCGACTGCGCATCGTCGCCGACGACCATGACGTTTCCGTGGGCGCTGGCGAGGAGCTTCACAATCTCCGCCTGGATTCTGTTCGTGTCCTGATACTCGTCCACCATGATGTACTTGTACCGGTCCGACAGCGTGCGCCGGACCCGTTCGTGGTCCCGCAGCAGCTTCCGCAGGTAGATCAGCAGGTCGTCATAGTCCATCAGGTTGTGCTTCGCCTTGAACTCTTCGTAGGCGGCCTGAAGCCTGAGGATCTCCTCCAGGTACTCCTCGTAATGGGAATAGTCGTCCTTGAGGATCTCCTTGATCGGTGTGAGCGTGTTGACTGCCCGGGAGAAGATGTCGAACAGCGTCTGCTTGCGCGGGAAGCGCTTCTCCTTCGTATCGAATTTCATCTGCGTGCGCAGGAGGTTGACCACGTCTTCCGCGTCCCCCTGGTCCAGGATCGTGAACGACGATTCAAACCCGATCAGCGGCGCATGCTGGCGCAGGGTCGTATTGGCAAAGGAGTGAAACGTCCCCCCGGCCACGTTCTCGCACCGTGCGTCGAGGAGGATGGATGCCCTCCGGAGCATCTCCTGCGCCGCGCGGCGCGTGAACGTGAGTAGGAGAATGGATTCCGGCTTGACCCCCAACTCGACGAGGTACGCGACACGGTACGTGATGGTCCTCGTCTTCCCCGTGCCCGCCCCCGCGATGATGAGATGCGGGCCGTTGACCGATGAGACGGCCTGGTACTGCGCGGGGTTCAGCTGGTTCCGGTAGTCGATCGTGAGGTGGGACGGCTGGTCAGCGGGGACGTCCGCGGGGAAGGCGGATTTCTTGATCGTGTACTTCTTCATCTCAGAGTCCCGCCGGAGGCACGAATTCGACCGGCGCGCCGTTCCGCTCGACGATTTCCCTGATCCGCTGTTCCGCGGTCGTGCGCGCCTCCTCCAGGATGCCGGAGCCCTCCGCCCGTGCGCGCGCAACGGCCTGCAGGGTGCGCACCGCGGCCTCCCGGTCGGCGTCGGTCACCCTGTTCCACCATCCGCTCTCGTCGTGCGCAATCCGGTAGGAATCCATCGTGAGAGAGAGGAGCTTCGGGTGAGGAAGCGAGGCCCGGACACGGAGCGGGTTCTTCTCGATCGCAATCGTGAACGGCTCTTTCAGGTCGAAGCCCGCCTTGGCCGTAAACGTGCCGATCAGCCGGATGGACTTTGTGCTTCCCAGCCACGTGTGGGACCACGCATGGTCCACCATCACCTGCTGCGCGACCGTGGCCACCTCCATGATCGGCGCGCTCTGCTCGATCACCACGGTCTCGTTGATCGTCACCCGCGGCGTGAAATTGAACAGTTCCTTGATCCCCCCCGCGGTCGCCGTGGCGAGGTCCATCGGCGCCTGGATGAACACGGCATAGAGAGACCAGACGGCCGCGATGAGCAGCAGGGCCGACACGGCGATCATCACGAGCTTGAATTTTGAACGCACGGTGATCTACCTCCTTCCCGGGCGAAGCCAGCGGAATCCTGCGTAGCCGAGGACGACGAGACCGGCGGTCGTCCCGGTGATCGACAGCGGAATGGCGGCCAGCACGCCGAGCAGCGAGCCGATGGCAAGCGCCCGGCCGGTCGTGTCCCTGCGCATATGCTTCTGGATGAGGTACGACGGAATGCCCACCGCCAGAAAGCAGAGCGGGATGGTCACGATCCAGAACAGCGCGGCCCAGTCGGCCAGAAGCCAGAGATTGTCCACGGCGACGAGGAGCACCGCGGCAAGGGGGTGGATCGCGGGAGGGTCGGGTTGCGGCGCGGCGTTCGCGGGGGCGGGAAGTCTGTTCACAGTTTCTCCACGGGGTACGAGTCGAGGATGTCCAGGATTGCTTCGATGGTTTTCGGGGAATTTCCTTCGGCCCTGTTGTTCACATATGCGTAGAGCTGCCGGCGATCCGCAATGCACCGCTGGACCGCGTCGGCCAGACCGAGCCGGATTTCAGGGTTCTCTTCCCTGATGGCTTCGTACGGCTGGAATTTCTCCACGGCTTCCTGGTACGTCCGGCCCGGGCGGAGGAGGGCGCGGGCAACGGAGAACTTGCCGGCGAGGGCGCCGGCCACGCTGATCTGCTCGACGATCGGCGGCATTTTCGTCCAGCTGTTCAGGACGTGCGCGACGCCATGGGCCGCGAGCATGGCAAGATAGTCGGCCGTCAGGAACTCCCGGTTCCGGATTTCGACGGCGTAGGAAAATCCCCCCGGGAGACGCGAGAGGAAGTGGTCGATTTGCTGCACGAACAGGTCATACGTAATCCCGGAGTTCGGATAGAACGCGGAAAACTCAAAGATGATCACCCCCCGTTTCTTCTTCAACGACTCGACCGGCCGGAGGAAGGCGTCCTCGAACAGCTCGAGGTTCAGGAAATCCGGGTTTTCATTCCCTGCGTTTGCCCCGTGGCGCGGGAGGTTCGGATAGCGCTTGATCGTGATCCGGTCGGTCACCTTCAGCGACACGGTGAAATTGTCCGACGTCAGGTCATGCAGCACCTGCATCTGCTCCGCATCGGGGAAGTCGTACAGCGCAAAATCGGCGCAGACGGTCGGGAAAAGCTCCGCGTACTCGGCGATACACTCCTGCGTGAAGGCCTTCTTGGAAGGATACGGGCGGTTGTAGACCATGCCCTGCCATCCGGGGTATTTCCAGGACGAGGAGCCGAAGTAGATCCCCTTGCTTGCCCATCGGCGGAGCCGGTCCCTGTTGGCGGTGACGTACGCGGAGGGAGGGGCGGTCGCCGCGCCGCGCCGGGGCGCGGCCGGGGGTTCGTCAAACAGGGGGAGCGTGTCGCCGGTCTGTTTCTTCCTGGGCATGGCTCAATATAACAACTGAGCGCCCAAAAGAAAAAGGCCCGCGCGGAGGTCCGGCGGGCCTTGAACAGCGCGTGCAGCGGACGGGTCAGCCCGAGAACGACCCGAGTCCGAAGATGAGCGCGCAATTCCAGAGCAGCCAGAGTGCAAAGACCAGCACGAGCACTTTCGCGGCCTCCCGCTCGAAGATGCGCGCAAGGCCGATGCCGACCACGGCAAGCTGCCAGATCGTAAAGACGTTGAACGCGGCCGCGAGCCTGTGCCAGCTGTTGGTTGCGGAGAACTCGCCGACAAACAGGGAGGCGCTCGGCGTGGCGCTGAAACTGTCCATGCCGATCATCATGATCGTCGTGATGATCCCGCCAAGCAGCGCGATGAAGTTCGTGAGTCCGTACACTTCGGCCACTTTCAGATAGGGGGAGGTTGCCTTCATCACGCCCTTGCCGAGGAGCCAGTAGACGAGGCTCCACGCGAAGAGCGAGAAAAACGGCACGAACAGCGGCGCGGCGACTGCGGAGATGCGGATGCCGGTTGCACCGAACGATTCTGCCTGCCCGCGCGCCTGATCTGCCTGCTCCTGGGTCATTCTCCCATCAGCGATCGCCTTCTGGAATGATTTCTCCATCTGTTCGCTGGCCACGCGCTGGATCTGGTCGTAGATCGACGGGTTGCTGATCACCACGAACCCCAGGATCGCGCCGACGAGGGCCAGGACGACCGTGGGGATGACCCAGTTGCTGTTGGCGACGGGGGAGCGGCGGATAGCGTCAAATACTTCGCCGGGGGATGAGAAGATGCCGACGAACTTGTCGGACCATGACATTTTCTGCCCGGCATCCGGTGCCGCAGGTGGGACCTGGGGGGTGTCCATGGGTGTGTGTCCTTCTGAATGGTGGGTGGTGCTTCAAGATAGCAAAAACCAGGACCAAATTGAAGATGGAAGATTGAAGATCGGGGATTGTGAACGGATTGCAGAAGGGAGAAATCCGGCGGAGGAGAAAAACGAAATCCCGGGCGATCCCCCCACCATCTGCGGGTCCTCATCACAGAGCCGCGGCGCTTCGGTTTCCCCCCTTGCACCGCGCGGGATCGAGCCGGGATTTCCTGCAGCATAATTCGACCGGCACCCCGTCCCGCCGGGGGACAAGACGGGGTGTCCGGTTGCGCATCGTTGCCGGGCCCGGAGAATCCCCCGAACCTGCAACAATTTGCTTCGATTCAGACGCCGCAGCCAGGTTCCGCGGCGACCTTTGATGATAATACTTCACCCCCGGCCTTTTTACGAATGAGGGCCAAAGTTTTTTTTGAATGAACCGGAGCTTCCGCCTTGCCCGCAGGCAGGTTACCCACCGGCACCTTGTCCCCGCACGATGCGGCAAAACCGCATACGACAAATTTGTTGTGGGGGCTCTTGACAACACGACAAAAATGTCGTATTGTTTTTTCAACCAATGGTGATCTCATGACCCGCATCGAACGCCTGTACGCCGCCTCACCCGCCGAATGCTGCATCTGCGAGCAGCCGCTGACTGTCCGCGCGCTGGAGGAATTTTATGGAATGACCGATGACACGCTCCGCGCCGATATCCACTGCCCCTCCTGTGCCGTGCGCTGTCTGACGCTCTGCCATGAATGTTCGTGCCGCTACACCGCAGACCCCGCAGGCGTCTGCGGAGAGTGTGCATCGCGCGAGTTCAGCATGGCGGTCTGACGGCGTCATGCGCACGTTTTTCCTTCTTGACATCGACTGCTTCTTCGCCTCCGTCGAGATGGCGTTGAACCCCTCCCTCCGCGGTCTGCCGCTCTGCGTGGGCGGACTGCGGGGCGACCGGGGCATCGTCACCTGCCCCAACTACGAGGCGAGGAAGTACGGCGTGCGGACCGCCATGCCGATCCGCACGGCCGCACGGATGCTTCCCCCCGAAGCGGTCTTTCTGCGGGGCCATTATAAACTGTATGGCGAGTATTCGGACAGGGTGATGACGGTTCTGACCGGCTTCACGCCGGACATCGAGCAGGTGAGCGTGGACGAGGCGTATATGGACGTGACCGGCTGTCTCCATTTCTGGGGATATGACCCCCGCCGGATGGCGGCGGCAATCCAGGAACGGGTCAGGCAGGAATGCGGCCTTAGCGTCTCGATTGGCGGCGCAGGCAACAGGATATGTGCGAAGATCGCAGCAGGCGTGCGCAAACCGGGAGGACTCGTGATCGTCCCCCGCGGGGCGGAACAGGCGTTCCTTGCACCGCTCCCCGTGGAGGCGGTTCCCGGCATCGGTGCGAAAACAGCCCCCGCGCTCCATGCCTGCAGCATCCGGACGGTGAAAGAGGCGATGGCGCATGCGGAACGGCATGGGAAGGGGGGAGGGGAGCGCGTGAACGCCCTCTGCCGCCAGATCGCTGCCTGCGCCGCCCCCTCCGATGAACCGATTCGCGCGCACGAACACGTGGAGAAATCGATCTCCCGCGACAGGACGTTCGGGGAGGACACCGGGGACGCGGAGCAGGTCAGGGCGACGCTCTATTACCTGACCGAACGCTGCTGCAAAACGCTCCGGCAGGACGGGCTCATGGCATCGACCGTCGCCGTGCGGGTGCGGTTCACCGACTTTATGACGGAACAGAAACAGACATCGCTTGCCGCGCCTTCCTCGAACGAGGAGGATCTGTTTGCCGTCGCGCTCCGGCTGCTGGCGCTCCTCCTCCCGCCGGGCGTGCGCATCCGCCTGGTGGGAGTGAAGGTCTCCCACCTCTCGCCGGCCGCGGAAGAACAACTGACCCTCGATGTCGTGCCGGCGGAAAAAATCAGCACGCTGCACCGGCGCCTCGATGCGCTGCAGACGCGCTACGGCTACACCAGCATCCGGTGGGGGATTACCTGCGGCGTTGCGGAGCGGCGGGAGGAACGGGAATGACGCCGCCCCGGGAAGACATCCGCGAACGGCTGCTCCCGCGCCTGCGGGCCTGGAGCCGTCACGGCATCCACTTCGGACTTTCACCCCGCACGCCTCCGCCCTGGAGGAGATTGCTGGATCCGGCACAGGACGGCTCGCTCCGCGGCTATGCGGGGTTCTTCGATACGGCGCTCCTCCATGCCGGCCCCCTCCCCGATGCCGCAACGCTGGCACGGATGCAGCAGGAAACGCATGAGGATTTCGGATGGACGGTGGTCCTTGAAGACGAGCAGATGATCTACCGGTTTCCGCACGGGCACCCCGACAGGAACAAACGCGGCGCGCTGAACCCCGCATTCCTCGATCCCCGCGGTGTCAGCGGGGCCGCCGCCCGGATTCTGCAGCATCTCGCGCCGCGCGTGCGCGCTGTCGTGCTGCGTATCGGCCCCGTGCACCGGACAGAGGCGCTCCGCTTCGAGGGTTTTCATGAAGCGGTCGTCCGCTGCCTCGACGCGCTCCCGCCGGGATGCCGCTATGCGGTGGAGACCGCAAACCCGGACTTCGTGCTGCCGGCGTACCGGGAATCCCTGCGCCAACGGAACATTGCCCCCGTCCTCACAGGCCCGCTGCTGCTCGACGCCCTGGCAATGCCCGGCGCACTGGCCGCCGGCGTCTGCGTGCTGCGCAATGCCTGCCTCGCGGCGGAAGAGGAGGGGGAAGAATGGCTCGGCGTGCGGGAAGCAATCCGCCGCTGCCTCGACGAAGGAACGACGCTCTATGCGTATTGCGGCGGCGCAGCGGGCGGGGGGCCGGAGGATCTGGTGCGGTTGCTTGCAGGGCTCGACGGCGAACTGGCGCGGCGGTCCCCCATCAGACGAAGGGCGGCGTAAACCATGGATGCAGCATCGCACGATTCCTACGCACTGCTGGTGCAGCAGTTCAAATCGGCCCCTCCCGGC
>Ga0214473_10010039_pt1 | contig 11164 bp, 11 predicted proteins | sample RVTome_7_FD_203509 | JGI IMG/M metagenome (GOLD analysis project Ga0214473, IMG submission 203509) | Soil microbial communities from uranium-contaminated site in the Upper Colorado River Basin, Wyoming, United States - RVT98D197 | ecosystem: Environmental > Terrestrial > Soil > Contaminated >...
GCTCGACCGGCGCCAGGAGGTGGAGACGTTCCCGTACTGCCTCACCCACGGCGTCGGCGTCATGGGCTACGGCTCCCTCGGCCACGGCCTCCTCACCGGCGCCTTCACCGCCGCCACGGCCTTCGACCCCGCCCGCGACTGGCGCGGCAACGGGGTGGCCTTCGGCCAGCCCATCTTCCGCGGCGACAATTTCCGGACGAACCTCGGCGTGATCGAGCGGCTGCGCCGCGAGGTCGCCGAGCCGCGCGGCGTACCCCTGAGCCAGATCGCGCTCGCCTGGGTGCTCGGCCACCCCGCCATCAGCACCGCGCTGGTGGGCGCGCGCACGCCCGCCGAGGTGGACGCCAATGACGCCGGCGCGGAGCTCGCCCTCTCGGCGGGCGAGCGCGCCGCGATCGACGCCATCCTCGCGGGCGTGGCCGGCCGCGTGCGGGAGTTCACCCCGCTCCGGCCGGCGATGGAACCGTGGGGCGAGGAGATCCCGGCGGCCCGGCCCGCCTGAGCCGACGAAACGGAGGCGTGACACCATGCCCAAGGTGCTGACGGAAGCCCAGGTCCGAGCCTTCGAGCGCGACGGCTGCCTCTCCCCGGTGCGGGCGATGAGCGCCGAGCGCGCGCGGCACTACCGCGAGCGGTTCGAGGCGCTCGAGGCGCGCGTCCCGGACATCAAGAAGATGAAGACGAAGTCGCATCTCCTCTGCCCGTGGGTGCTGGAGATCGCCGAGGATCCCCACATCCTCGACATCTTCGAGGACCTGATTGGGCCGAACCTCCGCTGCTGGAGCATGGCCTGGCGGGTGAAGAAGGCCGACGGCCAGACCTTCGCCGGCTGGCACCAGGACTCGGCCTACGGGGCGGCCATCCCCGTGGTGCTCGGGGGGCTGGCGCTGTCGGAGTGCGGGGCGACGCAGGGGTGCCTGCGCGGCGTCCCCGGCTCGCACAAGTGGGGGATCCTGCGCCACGAGGAGAGCGACGATCCCCGGAGCATTCTCGCCAAGGGGCAGTACATCACCGACGCCTTCGACGAGGCGCAGGCGGTGGACTTCGCGCTCCAGCCCGGTGAGATGGTGCTGTTCGACAACTCGCTCGTCCACGGCTCCGGCACGAACCTCGGCCCAGACCGGCGCGTCCTGCTGCTGGTGGAGATGCTGCCGACCTGGGCTAAGCCGCCGCGCGTCCGCCAGCCGGCCATGCTGATGCGCGGCGTCGACACCTCCGGCAACTTCGACGACGAGCCTCGCCCCGACGCCGAGTGGTCCGAGACCGCGCTCGCGAACTGGGCGGCCGTCGTGAGCTCGCGCGCCAAGCTCATCTTCGAGGACAGCAAGGTCGGCCCGAGCGAGGCCTACGGCGGCACGCGCCCCGCGACCTAGGTCGTGCCGCGAGCCTCGGCACCCTGTAAGCACAAGCTTCGCTTGACCGACTGCGCGGGAGCAGATAGAGTCCGCCCGCTGGGGTCGCGGATCCAGGGGGGCGCATGATCGCCGCAAGTGTTCTGATATACCGGTCGGCCTATCAAGGGGCGGGATGACACCCGGAATGCCGTCCAATACCCTATGAGATCAGGGAAACCCGTCTGCCCCCCACTCGTCGGTCCCCCGTTGCTAGGCTGTCCGAGCTTGCTGCGTCATCGGTGTTAGGTTGTTCACTATCGTTCCATCACGATCCCGTTCGACAATCGAGACTGAGCAATGATATGAAGATTCGAGGCCTCCAGATCGAGAACTTCCGGGCGGTTGGCCGCCTGCTCTTGGAGAACCTAGGCGACACTGTTGTTATCGCGGGTCCCAACGGTTGTGGGAAGACGCAGGTCTACCATGCCATTAGGCTCCTGAAGTCGACCTACGGTGGGTACCAAGCAAACGAATATCAGCAATGGTGGGGTGAGTTCCAGATTCGTCTGGACCGGCCGACGAGGGAAATCTTCCGGATCTTCCGGGACCCCAAGCGACCGCTGAGGCTAGAGGCCGATTTCGAGTTGGAGCCGGCCGAGATCGCCTACCTGCGTGACAATGCCGCTCATCTGATTCGCCCCAGAATCTGGGAGGAAGTCGTTCCTGGCACGAAGGGGGGATACACCTCTGGTGGAGCACCAGTCGCTCAGGCCCACCGAGTGCACGGTGCAGAGGTGGAGCGCCGCACTTCGGAGGAAGTGAAGCTTGTTTTGGCCGCCACGTCTTCCACGCTCCTTTCTGCGGTCGTAACGGTTAACCCCGATCTGCACTTCACCGTAAAGCCGAACCCAGGTCTAGAGCTTCTATTCAGCACGTACGCGCCGGGTCACCTCGGTGTCATCGACTATCACGGCGCGCAGAGAAACTACAACCGTGAGGAGTTGGGCAGCATCAACCTGAATATCCAGTCGTCGGAGGATCGTTTCCGTCCACACATGTTGTACAACTGGCAGAATAAGTACAACAACGTGAAGTCTGAACTCGCTGCCGCATACGTGCGCGGCTTGATTGCTGCGCAGGCCGGCATTGACAGCGGTGCGAATATGTCGCTCGTTGCTACGCTTCAGGACTTATTCGCAACGTTCTTCCCTGGTAAGACGTTCCTCGGACCCACACCAGGCCCGAATGGTACGCTCGATTTCCCGGTCAGACTCGAGAGCGGAGCAGAACACGATATCGATGACTTGAGCTCCGGCGAAAAGGAGGTCCTGTTTGGCTATCTACGCCTTCGCAACAATGCGCCGACGAACTCCGTTGTGCTGATCGACGAGCCTGAGCTTCATTTGAATCCTGCTTTGCTCCGAGGCTTTCCGCAGTTCTACCATCAGCATATTGGTCGGAACCTCCGAAACCAGCTTTGGCTTGTTACGCACTCCGATGCTCTTCTGCGTGAAGCGCTGGGTCAACCCGGCTTCTCGGTGTTTCACATGCAGCCGGCCGAGGCGCGCGAAGCAAGAGGCAATCAGATCCAAGCCTTGGAGGTCGGTGAACTCCTTGATCGCGCTATCGTCGATTTGGTGGGTGACCTCGCGACGTATCGCCCCGGAGCGAAGGTCGCATTCTTTGAAGGTGGCGGTGACGTTGACTTCGACGTTCGCATGACGGCCACTCTGTTTCCGAGATTCGTCGAGAAAGTCAACGCCATTTCGGTCGGTCATCGGGCGCGAGTCGAGCAGGTTCACGATCTATTGCGCAAAGCCAGCGAGTCTGGCCGCTTGGGAGCCCGCTTCTTTTCGGTCGTCGATCGCGACTCCGGCCCGGTAGAACGAGCTGCCGACGCCTTTCAGTGGGATCGCTACCATATTGAGAGCTACCTGCTGGAGCCCGAGTATATTCTTGCCGTGTTAAAGGATCTCAACGCGTCAGAACACCCGGTTGCGTCCGTTGACCAGGTACGTGACCAGTTAATGAAGTGCGCCGCTGAGACCCTTTCTGATCTGGTTAGGCACGAGCTCGAGGTGCGCGCCAACAACGAGCTGATCTCTGCAATCAAAACGCGGACGCCTCGGGAACTGAGTGAGATCGCGCCGGCACTGCGGAATGCGGTGGTTGACTCTGGAGCCCGTGTGGCGGAGGCGATCGATAAGACGCTAACGATGAAAGCGCTCTCGAAGGACGAGACGGTGGCGAAACGTAGGTTCGCGGCTGACCTGAGGACGGGCAAGTGGCTGTGCACGTTTCGCGGACGTGATGTGCTTAAGCGGTTCGTGGCACATCACGTCCGGGGCGTGGCCTACGAGGCTTTCCGGGATCTTGTGTTGGCGCGTATGCGCGACGATGACTTCAAGCCAGAGGGCATGAGACACGTGCTTGAGAACATCCTCGCCGCGGGAGGACAACCTGGCAAGCGTTTGCAGCCGACGAAGAAGCGGCGCGCCATCGCTGCGAAAGTGCAAGGAAGGAAGTAGGCCGCTTCTTCGCGGTTGAAACGCAGGGCGTTAGGCCCATTCGAAGGTACGCGAACAACGGAGGGAGGCAACGGATGACCCATCTTGTGAAGATCGATGACACGGCAATTCCGGATGGCGTCGTCCGGATCGCTGACCAGCTTCCCGGTCCCGACGTCCTTCAGCCCGGAGACATCGTTACTCTCAAGTTTATGCACGGGTTCGTGTACTTGCCCGGCCTGGTTCTACTCGCCGCGTGGCGAAAATCCCTCCCTGGGACGGCGCAGGTTGTGATCGATGACACGGCTACTTCTCCTGAGACTCGGCGGTTCCTGACCAACACGGGATTTCGGGAGGTCATTGAGACAGGGACACACCACCCCTCTGTTCCTTCGAGGATTGGGAAGGTCCCTATCCAAGCTATTTTGAAGGGACGTGAAAAAGAGGCGACTGTAAACGAACTTGTCCGAATATTTGATGAGTATGCAGGTCATGTGGCCGATACGGCACCATTCCGAGTGCTCCTCAGTGAGCTGTGTGAGAACGCCCTGGCTCATTCCGAGCTCACTACACCGGGTTACATCTGCGCTCGGGTGTTCGAGGACACAAACCGGTGCGAAAGTGCGATCGCCGATACCGGCATCGGAATCGATCAGAGCTTTCGCCAAGGGACCAACAAGGCCGCGATCGACCGGATTGTTAGAGGCGAGAGCGCAGTCGCTATTGCCCTGGAAGGTTTGAGTTCTTCAAAGCCTCAGCCAGGCCCTGGAACCTTCAAGACGTACTTTGGATTTGGGCTCTTCATCGTCCGTCGACTAGTGGAAGTAAATCGAGGACGTCTGACCCTTCTCTCGGGCTCTGAAGCAGTTACAGTTGAGAAGTTGTCACAGCATTCTCGGCGGCTCGTCAGGCCGTGGCGTGGCACGTTTGCTGGAGTTGTACTTGATCTCAACAATCCGCTTCCTCTCGAGCAGGTGTACGCCGACGCAGATCAGTTGATGATTGGCCCACACCCACCGGCTGAGACGAAACCGGCGATAGCTGCTGTGCACCCTACCGTCGCGCCGCCGGAGGAGTTCGCTCTACGACTAAGCAACTACGGTACGCAGCTTCTCACTCGAGAGCTGGGCACCGCGATTAGAGCCGACGTAGCGGGTCAGTTGGCGGCTGGGAGGGTTGTCAAGGTCCGGCTCGACGGGATAGAAGACATCACCCCTTCGTGCGTTGATGAAGCTTTCGGCAAGCTCAGCGAAGTGATCGGGGCCGAGCTGTTTGGGTCGAAAGTGTCGTTCGAGGGCGGTCAGCCCGTGGTGAAGACCTTGATTCAGTTCGTTCTCAGAACACGCCAGCGATCGGCCTAAGTCGGGCATCCAACCGACGCGCTTCGCGCGCGGCTGATGCCCACGTTCGCCGCACGGAGCGCACGAAGCCTGGCGGAGCGATCGATGAGGTTACGCGGCGGCATGAAGATTCCGGAGGCACCTCTTGAAGCGGTTATCCGCTTCATTGCCCCTGGCCTGGGCGGGCTGATGATCCTGCTGCTCAAGCTTCATTTGCTTCGTGAGCCACCTGAGCCTAACTTCGCGTTCGAGGCAAAGGTGATTGGCTTGCTCTTCGCGGCCTTCTACCTGACAGGAGTGGGACCGAGGCGTCTTCTTCGAAAGGGCGGGTTCATCATGCAGTTGCTTGGCATTCAGGCTACCCGGCAGCGCGTTGCCCTGTTTGGCCTGTGTTGGCTCGGGCTGTACATCGCGGCCGGACTCTTTCTGGAAACCTTCGCCGCGTTTCCGAGTTTTCTGCACCACGTCGTCTTCGGCTTCGGCTACGCCGCTCTGATGAGCGGCTTGGGAGTCTTCATGTTTCTCGCGGTCGTGCATGATCGGGAACCGTAGCAGATTGGAGGCGATCAACATTCGGCCGGTCGCGGCCCGGGCGTCGAACACCGCAGTCGAGCAAACGGTGGGCCTCGCATGCGCTCGTCGCGGTTGCTCACCGCGCGCGGTCGGCGGCACAGGGGGAGCGACTGACCGTTGAGGGCCTTTATGCGCGGGCGGCGAGTCTGGAGACGCGCAAGGTTCATGCACGGCACCACGTTCATCGCCGTTCGCATCGTGCTTCTCGCCGTCGTCGTCCTTATTGTGCCGCTCGCCGGCGAGGCCCAGCAGTTCAAGGAGGTCCTTCCCAAGGTCTCTCGGGTGGCCCTCCTCGGGAATCCGGCCAATCCCAACTACGCACAGGTGCGACACGCGCGGGATGCGGCCCGGGCATTGGGGGTACGGCTTCAACCCCTGGAGGCACGGGACCCCAGCGAGATCGACAACGCCTTCGTCGTGGCTATGTGAGTCAAGTAAGTTGTTACCCTATCTTGAAACAGACGATATTGCGGCCTCGGCAGACGCGTTGAAGAGAAATAGGGTTCGCCTCGTGAAGGACGTGCACGAGACCGCCTGGGGAAGAAGAGAGTTCGTCATCAGGGACGATCAAGGGCATGTCTTGTACTTCGGTGAAAGTCGTAGGGGACGCTACGGGCAGCCGGCGACAAGCGCGGGCGGGCTCGGGGCGGCGGTGGCGTCGGGAGCGGTCAGGGTCTCGAGGAAGGCGACCAGGTCGTCGATCTCCACCTCGGTGAGCTTGAGCGGGCGCAGCAGTTGCTCGCCGTGGGTGTGGATGCGCTCCATGTCCAGCTCGGAGTAGTGGCGCACCACCTCGCGCAGGGTCGCGTAGCGGCCGTCGTGCATGTAGGGCGCGGTGAGGGCCACGTTCCTGAGCCCCGGCGTCTTGAACTGGCCGAAGTTGGCGTGCTGCAGCTCGACGGTCCGCGTCTTGATCGCGCTCGCCCCCGAGGCGTCGTCGCTGTAGGCGCCGAGGAGGTTGAAGCGGTCGGCCTGGAGCCGCCGGATGCCCTCGTGCCGGCCGGAATCGACGCGCCCCGGCGCCACCAGGTACGGCACGCCCACGTCGTGGAACTCGCCGTTGGTGAACGCCACGCCGAAGTGGCAGAGGCTGCAGTTGCCCTTGCCGACGAAGATCTTCAAGCCCCGCTGGGCCGAGACCGGGTAGCGTCCGGCCGCGTCGCGGTCGCCGCGCAGGAGGGCGTCGCGGAACTCGTCGAACGGCGTGCGGCCGGTGCCGAGGCGCTCGACGAAGGCCGCCAGGGCCTTGCCCGCGTTGACGAGCACGCGCTCGTCGTCCGCCTCCGCCGCCGGCGGCCGCCCGTGGGCCTTGGCGTAGAGGCACGAGAGCCGCGGGTCCGCGCGGATCACGGCGGCCACGTGGCGGGCGCTCCCGCCCATCTCGCGCGGATCGAGGATCGGCTGGAGGGCCTGCGCCCAGAGGCTGTCGGCGCGGCCGTCCCAGAAGAACCAGCGGTGCTGCGACACGTTGAGGACGGTCGGCGTATTGCGGTCGAGCGGCGCGAGCCCGAGCGCCCGCGGGCGGCCGTCCGTCCACGCTCGCGCGGGATCGTGACAGCTCGCGCAGGCCACGGAGCCCCCGGGCGACAGCCGTCCGTCGAAGAAGAGGCGCCGGCCCAGCGCGATGGCGACGGGATCGCCCGAGACGCGATTGCTCGGGTCCCTCGCGGGCGGCGGCGGCCAGGGCCCGTGCTGCGCCACGCGCCGGACCTCGGCGGCCTCGAAGGGGATCACCTCGGCCGCCGCCGCCCCGGCGCCGAGGGCGAGGCCGAGGACGGCCGCGATCGCGCGCCGGCTCATTCCAGCTCGATGTCGGTCGTCAGCCGCTCGGTGCGCCCCCCGCGCTCGACGTCGAACCGGAGCTGCCACTGGCCCGGCATGTGGAAGAGGAGTCCCTCGGCCAGGTAGGTCCCGTCGTCCTTCCGGGAGACGCGCGGCCGGTAGTTCATCCCGTGGCGATGCACGGGCATGTACGCGTCGACTGCGAGGCCGGTGGCGGCGCCCGCCGCCGAGGCCGGGCACACGACGGCCTCCACCGTGAAGTGCCGCCCGACCTCGATGGCCGCGGGCACCGTGCGGTAGAGGACGACGACGTCGGGAGACGCGAGGCGCTTCTGGGCCTCGAAGCCGCGCGGGGTCTCGCAGGCCGGCGGGGCGGCCGCCGCCACGGTCGGCAGGCCGGCGACCAGCAGCGCCACGAGCGGGCGGCGCCAGCGCCCCCGTCGCTCAGGGGCGCTTCGCGAGGGCTCCACCGAGGATGGCCTCGCCGTTCTTCCAGGCGATGCGCTCGGCGACGTCGGGCGGCAGGTCGCCGAGCCAGGCGCGGGACCACGCCGCCTGCTCGGGCACGAAGTGCCAGCGCTCGGGCACGAAGGTGTCGGTGCCCAGCATGAAGCGGTCGGGGAACTCGAGGAAGACGGGCCGCCAGTCCGCGGCCACCTTGCCCCCGGCGCCGTGGTCGCTGCGGAAGGCGAGGTCGGCCCAGAGGTTCTTGTGCCGGGCGAGCATCTCGCGCACGCGCGCCGGCGACTCGAAGCCGGCGTGCGCCCACAGGATGCGCGCATCGGGATCCTGGCGGAAGAGGCGCTCGATGGCGTCGGCATCGGAGTGCGCGTGCAGCATGAGCCCGTGCTGCTTGGCGAGCTGGACCATGCGGCTCGGCACGGGCAGCTCGGCGTCGGCCCCGTAGAGGTGGAACTCGCCGATGGCCACGTAGCGGTACTTCCTGAGGCGCTCCTCGAGGTAGGCGATCACCGTGTCGTCCCGCATCCAGGTCGACGTTTCCCCCCGCCGGCGATAGGGCCGGAGCTCGGGAATGATGATGTCGGGCGCCTCGGCCACGAGCTTCTGGGTGCCGTCGTCGTCGGAGCTGGACACCAGCGCGCGCTTCACGCCGGCCTTCCTGAGCAGCGCCACGGCTTCCTTCGGCGGCACCACGCTCCAGGCGTCGTGGCTGTAGTGGATGTGCGCGTCGACGATGGGCATCTCCGCGGCGCGGCCGAGCGCCGGGACGCCGAGCACCAGGAGGAGTGCGACGAGCCTCAGCATGTGTCACCTCGCCTGTAGGGAGTGGCCGTGGACCATGGCCCCGCCCTCGTGAGGATACCGCAAGTTCCGGCCTTCGCCAGCAGGGAGCGACGACTTGCCGCGAGGCTCGCCGCCGCCCGGAGTCGCCCGCGATCGGCGCAGTCGTCATCGCCGCGGCCTTGCTGTCAGCGCGCGCGGTAGACGTCGCTCCGGTGGCCGATCTTGATCACGAGGATCAGGAGTTCGTCGTCCTGCACGCTGTAGATGGCGCGCCAGTCCCCGACCCGGATGCGGAGCTCACCCTCACCTCCCTTGAGCACTTCGGCCCCGGCCGGCCGCGGGGCGGCGCCGAGTGCCTCGATCCGACGGGCGATGCGGCGCCGCGTCGGAGGGTCGAGAGCGGCGAGCTGTCGCTGGGCCGCTGGCGTGAAGGCGATCCGGTAGGTCGCCACCGCGCGCTACAGCCCGAGTTCGCGCTTCACCGTCTCCCACGGGACGAACTTGCCCCTCGCTTCGGCCAGGGCTTTACGGGCGTCCTCGAGGTCGATCCGGTCTTCGATCTCACGGATGAGGGCCAGGTCCTCGATGGGTACGAGGGCAGCCACGGGGCGCCCGTGCTTCTGGATCACGATCCGCTCCCCGCGGTAGCTCACGCGGTTCACAGACTCGGTGAGGCGCGCCCGCGCTTCGGTGAGGTCGAGGGTTAGGCTGGCCACCTCCGTGATGGGGGCGGCGGTCGGCGCCGTCGTCGCTGCCGTTTTCCGCCGCCGGCCGCGGCCGCGCGGGCTCTTCCGCTTCGCTGACATGAGGGGGTCTCCCGTTGACGTCCAGGATCGGTCGGAATGTCTATAATGTCAATACTGTACAATTCGACAGGCGATCAAGCTATCCGCAGCACCCTCACGCCCACCGGGTCGCTCTTTCCCCTGACCTGCAGGTCTCGATGCTCCAGGGGTCCCAGGCTGAGTCCGGCGGCGGCGTACGCAGCATCACTGAGCAATGCTTCCCCAGCCCCTGCGGCTCCCACCAGGCGCGCAGCAAGGAACGCCGACGCCAATCGAGAGCCAGGGGCCGCCAGGATCGCCGTGGCCCGTTGCCCGCAGCATCTCTCCGGCGGCCTCGACCGCTCTCCGGGCGTGCTCTTGTCCGGCGAAGATGGGGAGATAGAGCCCGATGACCTCGTCGCCGACCAGCTTGTCAATGAACGCGTCTGTCTTGATCAGGACGTTGGTGGCCGTCTCGTAGAACTTGTTCATCATCCGGCTGAACTCCGCGGCCCCCACCCTCTCGGCAAGAGGCGTGGACGCGCGTACGTCTACGAAGAGCATCGAGAGCTCCACTTCTGCACCGCCCGGGTGCTTGTGGCAGATCTCCATTCAGAAGTCGCAAAAGCGGGGGTTCTTCGTATAGCGCCCTCGATGGAGCAGGCGCATGAGGGGCGCCCCGATACCGTCAAACGGGGCGTTGCAGTTCTTGCAACGTCGAGTCGAGGGGATGAGCCTGCGCCACCGCCAACCACGTTTCCAGACGTGGTTCTCCCCGGTGAGCACTGCTCGCCAGAGTTCTTTATTGGATGATGGTTGATCCGGCATCAGCGTTCCACCTCCGTTCTGATGGCCGCCCAGTGCCTCGCCCCTCGGGACTTCATGGGCTGGAGCTGGACGTCGAGGGCGTGCGCCCGCGAAGCCGCCTGGAGTATAGGGCCGTGCCGCCAGGGCCGCAACGATCGAGCGCTCATTGCGGAGCCGGACGAGGCGTGTTATGGAGCGAGAAGCCCTGCGATGGGCGTGAGCCGCTTGCCATCCTTCACCACGACACACGAGGAGCCAGGCATGGAGAAGAAGCGCGTGTTCGGTACGGGCGGGGAGCTCCTGGTCCACCAGCTCGTGGCGCAGGGGGTGCCCTACGCGTTCACCAATACCGGCAGTGCGGAAGCCGGTTTCTTCAACGCCCTCCTGACCGTTCCCGGAGTGCAGCCGATCCTGCTCCTCGCGGAGTCGCTCGTGCTCTCGGCCGCGGATGGGTATGCGAAGGCGTCGCGCAAGCCCGCCTTCGTCAACGTGCACCTGGCCGCCGGGACGCGGCAGGGCTCCGGCCAGCTCCAGAACGCGTATTTCGATGGCACGCCGATGGTGGTCACGGCGGCGATGCGCGACGTGGGGTCGTTCGGCGACCACGGAGCGCTGGTGGCGAGCGGGGGCTTCTCGCAGATGGGCGCCGTGGAGGACGTCACGAAGCGGCGCTGGGAGGTGTGGGACGCGGGCGGGATCCCGACCGTCACCCGGCGCGCGTTCAAGGACGCCATGACGTTCCCGACGGGCCCCGTGTACGTGGCGTACGCCAGCCAGGCGCTGGAGGCCACGAACGTGGAGGGCGTCATCCA
>Ga0214473_10010040_pt1 | contig 11164 bp, 8 predicted proteins | sample RVTome_7_FD_203509 | JGI IMG/M metagenome (GOLD analysis project Ga0214473, IMG submission 203509) | Soil microbial communities from uranium-contaminated site in the Upper Colorado River Basin, Wyoming, United States - RVT98D197 | ecosystem: Environmental > Terrestrial > Soil > Contaminated >...
GCACCTTCTCGCTCGGCAAGCCGGATCCGCGGTGGGTCGATCTCATGCAGAAATCGGCGGGCTGCGCCGAGGCCGTGGTGCGCGAGGTGAAGCCCGGCGATCCCTGGACCAAGGTGCAGAAGGTCGCCGACCGCTACATCGATTCGGCGGGCTTGCGGAAATGGGTCTGGTGGGTCGGCGGCTATGCGCTCGGCCAGAGCGCGCCGCCCGATTGGGTCGGCACCCACTTCGTCGATCCGCACGAAGGCATCGCCGACCGTCCGCTGCTGCCCGGCATGGTGTTCAATCTCGAGAACCAGTACGACGTCTGGGAAGGCTGGCCCGGCGGCACCGGTTGCGCCTATATCGAATCCTTCCTGATGACCGACAAAGGGCTCGAGATCCTGTCGAAGCTGCCGCGCACGATCGTGGCCGTCTGACCTCGGTTGCGATACGACGCAGCCGGCGACCACGATTCGGCGCCGATTCCGGCCGGGCGCACGAGATTCCTTGCGCCAGATCGCTATTCCGACCTGCGGTTGCAACCGCCTAGACTAGGGCGTCCAGCCGGTCGAATGGGCGGACGGGGCAGAATCGTCGGAGCAGCGCCATGCGGCCAACAATTCGACGTTCGGGCGGGCGGATCACGCGGCTCGCCGACCGGCGCAAGGGCGGCGGCCCGCGCGCGGTCGTACCCGGCTTGCCCGGCGGGCAGTACCGCCCGCTGACCGACGCCGCCATCGAGCGCATCCACCACACGGCGCTCGACGTGCTCGAGAACATCGGCTTCGCCGACGCCACACCGGCCCTCGTCGAGCTCGCCACCGCCAAGGGCTGCCGCCTGGACGAGCGCGGGCGGCTGCATTTCCCGCGCGGTTTCGTCGAGGACATCATCGCCGGCGCTGCGCGCGAGTTCCAGATCCACGGCCGCAACCCGAAGCACGATCTCACCATCGGCGGCGCGCGCGTCCATATGACGACGGCCGGCGAGGCGGTGACCGTGCTCGATCTCGCGACCCGGCATTTCCGCCCCTCGACCCTGCTCGACCTCTACGACATGGCGCGCCTCGTGGACCGGCTCGAGCATGTGCACCAGTTCGGCCAGACCGTCGTCGCGACCGACATCGCCGACCCGTTCCAGCACGACATGAGCATCGCCTACGCGATCCTTGCCGGGACGGAGAAGAGCTTCGGCGTCAGCATGGGCCGGCCGGAGCACATCGCGCCCGCCGTGCAGCTCTTCGACATGGCGCTCGGCGGCGAAGGGCGCTTCCTCGCGCGGCCGGTCTGCGTCATCGGCTGCTGCCCGATCGTCTCGCCGCTCCGCTTCGCCCGCGAGGCGACCGACGTGCTGATGGAAACGACGCGCCGGGGCCTGATCGGCGACGTCGCGATCGCCGCGCAGGCGGGCGCCACGGCGCCGGCGGCGCTCGCCGGCACCCTCGTCCAGACCGTGGCCGAGACGCTCGCTTCGGTCATCGTCGTCAATCTGGTGAAGCCCGGCCATCCCACCATCTTCGGCATCTGGCCCTTCGTCTCGGACCTGCGGACCGGCTCCTTCACCGGCGGCGGCGGCGAGGAGGCGGTCTTGAGCGCGGCCGCCATGCAGATCGCCAACTACTACGACCTGCCGGCGAGCGTCGGCGCCGGCATGACGGATTCGAAAATGCCCGACAACCAGGCGGGCTACGAGAAGGGCGTCTCGACCGCGCTCGCCGCGCTCGCCGGCGGCAATTACGTGTGCGAGAGCGCCGGCATGCTGGCGAGCCTGCTCGCCTGCTCCTACGAGGCGCTGGTGATCGACAACGACATGCTCGGCATGGTGCAGCGCGCGCTGCGCGGGATCGAGGTGACCGACGAGACCTTGAGCTACGAGGTGATCCGCGAGGCGGTCGAGGGCGCCGGCCATTTCTTGGGATCCGGCCAGACCCTCGAGCTCATGCACACCGAGTATGTCTATCCGAGCCTCGCCGACCGCAGCGCTCCCGGCGCCTGGGAAGAGTCGGGCAAGCCCGAGCTCCTCGACCGGGCGCGCGAGCGGGTCCGCGAGATCCTGTCGCAGCACTATCCGGACTATATCGACGCCAGGACGGACGCCGCGATCCGCGAGCGCTTCCCGATCCGCCTGCCGCGCGAGGCGATGCGGGCCGAGAGCCGGCGCTGGTAGCCGGACGCGCGGGGGTGCGGCCGCGCACCGCTCCGATCGCCCCCGCCCGGCCACCCGCAACCGACGGATTCCGCCGGGCGATAGCGGAGCCCGTTCGGCCGCCCTATGCTTCGGTTCTCGAAAGCGGCTGCGAGGCGGGCGCCTTGACCGACGGATTCTTCGATTGGCTCCTCTGGTTGGGCGATCCGCAACCCCGGAAGGCCGCGCCCGGAAGGAAGATCTCGCCGGCATCGCTCGAGCGCCTCGTCACCGAAGGGGAGCGCCATCGCGTGCTTCCGGCCATGGTGCGGAACCTCCGACGCGCCATCGCCGAACGCGGTGCGGCGGGTCTGATCGGCACCGAAAGCGCCGCAGAAGCCGAGCGTCTCGTCGTCGCTGCGCTCGAGCGCGGCGATCTCGCGGTCGCACGACTGGTGGGAATGGCCGAGCTCCTGCGCTCGGTCCAGCAGGATGTCCTCGAGGCATTTGCGGCGGGCGGCATCGATTGGCTCGTCCTCAAGGGCACGAGCTTCGCGGACCGGCTCTATGCCGATCCCGCACTGCGGCCCTTCGACGACATCGACCTGCTGGTCCCGATCGACGCGCTTCCGGTCGCACGCGCGGCGCTCGCCGCCTGCGGCCTCGCCGCCGTCCCGCAAACCGGCGGAAAATATGCGGGTCGCTACGCCGAGGAGAAATGGTCCCACCCGCTGCTTGGCAGCTCGCCCGTGGAACTCCATTGGGACCTGGTGAATTCGCCGAAGATCAGACGCTTCATCTCGGTCGACTATCGCCGGTTGGCGGCCGCGCGCACCGAAACCGGCATGCTCGATCCTGCCGCCCTGCTCTACGTCGCGGCGATCCATGCCGTCACCGGCCACGGCTTCGACCGGTTGCAACAGGTCTTCGACATGCTGCAGGCTGCGCGCGGCGTCGCCGGACCGCTCGATATCGGCGATCTCGACCGCCTTGCCGCCGCCACCGGCGGGCGGCTTGCGCTCGCGACGGCTCTCGCCATCGCCGCCAACCTCACGCGCGACCCCGCGATGACCGAGTTGGCGCGCACGGTAGCGGCCGGCTACAAGGCGAATGGCTTGGCCTGGATCTTCGGCCGGCTGCCGGCGCTGACCGCCCAGAGCGCCGAGCGCTCGCGCCATTCCTGGCGCCGCCAGCTCTGTCGCGAGCTGCTGCTGCGGATGTCATGACCCGGTCGGTCGCCCGACGGCGCTACCGCGCCGTCTTCCTCGGAACTCTCGGTCCGGTGCCCGCCCATGTCGTCTGGGCCTGGCAGAAAGCGGGGCACGAGATCCTCGAGCTCTGGATGGCGCCCGGCGCCGGCGCCGGCGCGTGGCGCCGGGATCGCCGGCTCGGTTGGCTCGCGCCGCAGTGGTCGCTGTCCGCGGCCGTTCGCCGCTGGCGCATCCCGCGCCGCACCGTTGCAATGCCGGCCGAATGGCGGGACGCTGCAGCCCGCATCGCCGATCTCCGGCCCGACCTCGTCCTCAGCGTGTTCTTCCCCAGATTGCTCCCCGCCACCCTGCTCGAGAGCCTTGCCGTGCCCGCCATCAACCTGCATCCGGCGCTGCTGCCGCGCTGTCGCGGGCCGTTTCCGATGGTTGCGATGCTGGTCGACGAAGCGGTCGATCGGTCGAGCGGGGTGACCGCTCATCTGATGACCGCCGCGGCAGATGCGGGCCCGATCATCGCCGCCCTGCCTGTCTCGCTGCCGCCGGATCGCAATGTCCGGCAATGGGAGCTCGCGCTCGCGCAGGCTGCGGCGCGCCTCGCGGTCGAGGCGATTCCGCGCTATCTCGAGGGCGGGCAACCGACCTACCCGCAGGACGAGACCCAAGCGACGTCGCCGCGCCCGTCCACCCGCGACCTCGCTCTGACACCTGCCGCGACCGCCGCTCGGGTCGAGTGGCTCTGCAGCACGGTCGCCTGGCTGCAGCCGATCATGATGCGCGTCGATGGCGCCAACTACCGGATCGCCGGAGCGGTTCGGCGGCTGGGCCGGCCGACCGGCGCGCGCGCGAGGCTCGGCTGGCGAACCATCGAGCTCGATCTCGCCGACGCCCGCGTGCGGCTCGGACGACGCATGGCCTGGGACGGTCAGCGGCTCAGGCTCGCGACTTTGCTCCGCCGGATCGCGACGCGCCCGGCATGGCCGCACCGAGACCCGCTCCCTCGAGCAACGCCGGGTTCAGCGAAGCCGGATCCGGTCCCGCCCGCAAGCTGACGGCAGGCACCGCCGCAACCAGTTGCGCGAGCGCGTCGAACAGCTGCCCGCCGTCCTCGTCGAGCCCGCCCGGCGCCAAGCGAACATTGTCGGTCGCGGCCTGCACCAGCGCGTCGGCCTTGGCGAGCGGTAGCGCACGATGCTCGCCCTCGCCCGGCGCCTGCAGCAGAACCACCCCGGCACAGAGCCGGGCATCGGCCGGTGCGCGAGCGACGTAAGCGGCCAGCGCATCGAGTTCCACGCGCTGCTCGGCGGCCTCCGCCCACGGACCCACAACCGGCGCCAGCCACGGCAACATAGCCGCCGTGCGCCGGTGCAGATTGACCGGGCGCGGCAGGCCCCAGACCCAAGGCGATCCATCGCGAAACTCGAGGACGGCCACGTCGTCGCCGACCAGCGCATAGCCGTTCCGCGCGAGTGCGAGCGCCGTCGTCGTCTTGCCGGTGCCGCTCGCGGCGAAGATCAGCAAGGCATCGCCGCCGGCGGGCCGCGCCAGGCAGGCCGCGTGCAACAGATGTCGACCGGCCCCGATCAGCATCTCGTCCAGCAGCCAGAAGGCGAGCGTCCCCGAGAGCCATCGGCCGCCGCCCTCGCCGACGACGACGCGAGCCCGGCGGCGGGACCGCTCGCTGGTCGCCTGGTAATACGGAGGCACATGCAGCGTGCGATTGTCGCCGCTGCGCACCAGGACAGATTCCAGCCGTTCCGGAAGCAGCCCTTCCCATTGCATCTCGCCGGCCGGCGCTGCGGTCGGGCAGTCGCCGGTTTCGACGGTGATCGTAAAATCGCCGGCCGATCGATTGGCCACGGCGAAGGGCGCCAGCACGAAATCGAGGAAGCCGGCGAGCGGCGGCAGCTCGGCGTCGACGGTCAACCGCAGTCCATTGAGATCGTAGTGGCGCTCCGCGCGTCCGGGGGCCGCATCAGCCATGGCGATCGGCGAAGCGAGCCTCGCCATCCCACCATAGCAAGGGAATCATGTCGTCGCGCGGCCGCTCCAACAGGCAGCGCCCGTCCAGTGTCACCCAGCAATGCGCCCGCATGCGATCGGCGGGCGCCGGCGAAGCGACGGCGAAATGCAGGACCGCAGGATGGCCGGCGAGCCGCAGGAAGCGGAACGCGATCAGCCCCTCGCGCAGACAGCGGCGCCCGCGCATTCGCCACGGATTCGCCAGCGTCCGTCGCACGGCCTCGACGATCGCCTCGGGCGCGATGCCGCGATAGGGCGTGAAGCCGGCGCGCGGCGTCGCCTCGACCAGCAGCGTTTCGATCGACTGTCGCTTCGCGCGGAACGGCAGCAAACGCGCCGCCACCCAGAGATGCCAGCGAAAACGGCGCGGCAGCATCGCCTCAGCCGGCGACGCCATCGTCGATCTGGATAAGGCCCTCATCGACCAGACGCCCTGCCAATTCGACCAGATCCGCCGTCAATTGATCGGTCGGAGCATCGAACATGCCGGCGAGCTCGTCGATGACGGCCCGCAGATCGCGCCGCCCGTCGACCGCTTCGAGGAAAGCCACGGTGGTGTCGTTGCAGGTGTAGAGCTGCCCGTCGCCGAGGCGGAGGACCACGCCGCCCTGATCCTCGCCCAACCGCCGCAGCGTCACTTTCGGGGACATGCGCAATGCCGCGTGCCCCCCGGCGGGCGCAAATTGCCGCGGAATCGCCATCCCGTTCATCGGTTCGGAAGCCGCCATCACCCACTCCTCGATCGCCGCGGTCGTCGGACCGCGTTTGCCCACCGGCGCCTGCGATCCGCTGCCGCGCTTCAGCATCTCGCGATAATAGGCAACCCGGCGCTCGACCGCCCAGTTAAACACGAAGGCGTTCTCGCGGATCGGCACGCGCAGATGCCACAGCCGGGCTGGAAACGGAGGCCAATCGGCGCCGATTCGCCGCAGCAGGCGGCCGAACTTGCCGGACCAGACGATGCTGCCCACCGTGTTCACCAGAAGCCGATGACGGACCGCAGCCCCGCGGCGGATCGGCGCGTGGGCCGCCAACCAACGCCGGAACTCGGCCAGGGTCGTCGGCGACAGGAATCCGTCCAGCGGCGGCGCGCGCCGGGAAGCGCTGTCATAGACCGGCGTGATCTGGCGCTTGCGTTCCGCGAAGGAACCCCGCGGGACCCCGGCTTCCTCGACGATCCGTCGCGGGATCGGGCGATCGTAGCGGCCGCCGACGGACCAAGGCTGCATCGCCTCGGAACGGCTCAATCGCGCGATATCCGCCCAGCGTGCCGACAGTATCGCCGGCACCGAGAGATCGAGCGCCGGCAAGCGAAGAAAGAAATCGGTCGCGCTATAACCGCCGAGAAACATCGGAAAATGCGGTCGGCGCTTCGTGGCGAACGCCCGATCCCAGATCGTGTCGCCACCGCAACCCGAGATCACCACACGCGCCGCGAGCAGGGCTTCCGAGCCCGCCATATAGACTTGTCCACCGCCGAAACTGGCGGCGAGGAATTCCATTTCGGGAAGATCGGTTCGCTGCCGGTAGTCGAACGTGTTGCGCGCGACGACCGAAAGACCGAGCCGCTCGGCAATGGCGGCGCCGCCATCCTCCGAACTGTCGCGCCGATCGACCGGCTGAGGAAAGGTGACGGCTTCCCGGCACCCGGCAGCCGCCGCCAGCACGGCCGAGGCCGGCGAATCATAGCCGGCCGAGAGACTGACGATCGGCGCATAGCGGATGCGGCGGGCGGGATCCGCCGAATTCGCCAGGACTGCGGCGATCTCGCGCACCAGCAGATCGCGATAGTCGGAGAATTCGGCGAAGCCCGGAGGTGCCGGCGGCGGGATCATGCGCACGCGACCTGCGACATCGACTTCGATCGAGCCGTAGTAAATCCCGAGGCGCCCGCGTCGGGTGGCGATCGTGCGGCGGTAGCGATCGGACCCGAGGGCGAACGTGTAAAGGTCCTGCGGATAGAAGGGGTAGGTACGATGCAGCTCGTCCCCGCCGACGGCCAGCGCCAGGGGCAGGCTGTTGGCGATCACCCGTCGGTCCGGCGTCTCGAGCAGATGCACCGGCGTGAAAGTCGCTGTTCCGACCAGCGCCACCAGCCGGCTCCCATCGAGCCGAAGACCCGTTCCGATCGAGGTCGCCGCGGCGGCCATCGCGCGCGAGGCGAACGGGCCCGACCAGGCGCCGGCGATCAATCCGTCCTTGTCGGGTTCGACGGCGGCGCCGAAGCGAAGCCGCAACGGCCCGCCCGGGGTCAGTTCCGCGGCCCAGGCCAATGGCGGAAAACTCGGTTCCGGAATCGAAAGGATTTCCATGACCTACCGGGGCTGGACGTATGAAACCAAGAGAATCAAGCCGCTACAGAAATTCGACGGCGCGTCTGGGATCGACCCCCGCATCGGCCGGGTATGATACACGGGCCGCTGGCGCGACCGCACCGGCGACGTTGCCGGCCAGCAAGGCGCAGGCCGCGCAGCGATGCCTCGCGGACAGCCCCGAAAGCCGCCGGCGGCTCGGGACACGATCCTGTGCGGCTCGCCCCCTAGGCGGGCGGGCGGCGAGATGTTAGGGTCCGCGGCTATTTTGGGGACAGCATCATGAACGACGAAACGAAGATCACGCGTAGCCCGGCCTTCGCTGCCATCGAGCGGGAGGTGGCGCTGCGCCCCTACCGAAAGCCGGTATTGGTTGTTCGCGAGCGGCTCTCCAAGATTACGGCCGAGGACGGCAAGGCGAGCGGCCTCGTCACCTAGCTGCTCCAGCAAGCGCATTGCGAGGCGACCGGTCCGGTCCGCCGCGCAATCCTGCAGTGATCGCGCGCTGGAGCGGACGGTGCTGGATCGTGGGTCGCCTTCTCCGGATAGGGTGGCGGATCATGAAAGATCGAGAAGGACTGCCGGGTTTACGCGACGTCCCGGGGACGAGAGTATCGACGAAGGGAGATCGGCGCGGTTATGAGAAACCGGCGCTGACCAAGCAGGCGCGGCTATCCGACGTGACGGCCGTCTCGAAGACGAGCGGCATTAGCACGGACACTTGACCGGGCCCTCCCGTTTCGTGCAGCACGGCATCGGCTGAAAGCCGCCGAATACCGCCCCGCGGGCACCACATCGCGCCGATGACCGCTGCGGCGTTGCAGCGGATCGTCCGATTCCGGCCATAGTTTTCCATTCGCGTCGCATCCGACGGAACCGAAAAATCCTGTCGGTGTTGCTCCATCGCACCCACGGCGGTCGCGCCGCCGGCCTCTCGGACACGGAGCCAACGGGCCAAGCGAACAACGCAAGCCATGCGATTTTCGCATAGAACGATGCAAAATCTGATTTGGCGCGAACCCGCAGTTTGCCTCACTTTCGCCGTGAACCGGTGCCATGAGTACCGAGCGTCCAGAGTGTCGTTCAAGGGAGATCGGATCCGACCGCGGCAAGGTGCGTGGTTGAAAGCCGGCGAAGAGTCCGCCGGCGCTGGTCTCCGCAATCGGTCATCGATGATGTGACGGCGTGGGGCGAATCGTCCCCGCGTCGCGCTCGACCTGCGCGAGCCCAGCGCCCGCTCGACCTGCCAAGCGCCCGGCAACAACCACAGCGGCACGGCTTCGAGCGAAGGCATCATCGTCATCATGCGTATTTCCGACTTGCTCATGGGAATTTTCACCGCCGCGCTCTTTGCGGCGATCTGGAGCCTCGGCAATCGGCCGATCGAGCTCAAACCCTGGACCGAGCCGCTGCGCGGCCTGTCCTTCGCGCCCTATCACGCGGACGCCAATCCGTTGTCGGGCAAGGATCCGACGCTGGAGCAGATCGCGCGGGACCTGACGGTCGTCGCCAGCACCACGCGATCGGTTCGTACCTACACGGCGAGCGGCATCATGACCGAGGTGCCGCGCCTGGCCTGGAAGCAGGGCCTCACGGTGACGGCGGGCGCCTGGATCGGACCGGACGCGTCCGAGAACGCCCGCGAGGTCGCGAGCCTGATCGGCATGACGCGGCGCGACGGCAACATCACCGAGCTTTTGGTCGGCAACGAAGCGGTGCTGCGCGACGACGTGAGCGTGCCCGAGCTCATCGGCTACATCCGCCAGGTCAAGGCGGCGACGCCGCTGCCGGTCAGCACGGCCGAGCCTTGGCATGTCTGGCTCGCCCACCCGGAGCTCGCCAACGAGGTGGACTACATCGCGGTCCATATCTTGCCCTTCTGGGAGGGCGTTTCGATCGACGATGCGATCGATTTCCTGCTCGAGCGCTACCATGAGCTGGAACTGGCCTTCCCCGAAAAGCGCATCGTGCTTTCCGAGGTCGGCTGGCCGAGCGAGGGCCTGACGCGCAAGGACGCGGTCGCCTCGCCGGTGAACCAGGGCCTTTTCCTCCGCCGCTTCTTCCAGGTCGCCCAGGAGGAGAATTTCGACTATTTCATCATCGAGGCCTTCGACCAACCCTGGAAGGCCAGCGTCGAGGGCGGAGTCGGCGCCTATTGGGGCCTCTACAACGCCGATCGCGAGCCGAAGGCGGTGCTGACCGGGATGCTGGTCGACCGGCCCGGCTGGCCCTGGCTCTCCTTCGCCACGGTCGCGATCGGTCTGCCCTTCGTGGTCTGGCTGCTGCGGCGCGAGCGCGCGCTCCGCCGTCCGGGGCGCCTGATCCTCGCCGTGATCGCCCAGGGCGTCGTGACCGTCGGCGTCTGGATCTATGCCGGCTACGACGAACGTTACCTTACCTCGATGGATATCGGCGTGCTGGCGATGATCGGACCGGCGACGCTGCTGCTCATGGGGATTTTCCTCACCGAGGGCGTCGAGCTCGCGCAATGCCTCTGGCTCGGCCTCAGCCGCCGCCGCCTCGCGCCGCCGCCCGAGGCGCTGGTCGGCCCGCGCCCGCGGGTTTCGATCCATGTGCCCTGCCGCAACGAGCCGCCGGCAATGATGGCCGAGACCCTGCGCGCGCTCGACCGGCTCGAGTACCCGAACTACGAGGTGCTCGTCATCGACAACAACACGACCGACGCCCAGCTCTGGCGGCCGGTCGAAGCGCTCTGCCAGGATCTCGGGCCCAAGTTCCGGTTCTTCCATCTCGAGAACTGGCCGGGCTTCAAGGCGGGCGCGCTCAATTACGCGCTGACCCAGACCGATCCCGCGGCCGAGATCGTCGCCACCATCGACAGCGACTACCTCGTCGATCCGCATTGGCTGGCCGCGCTCGTGGGCCATTTCATCGACCCCGCGGTCGCGCTGGTGCAGGCGCCGCAGGATTATCGCGACGGACGCGAGGATCTCTTCAAGCGCATGTGCTTCTGGGAATATGCCGGCTTCTTCCATCTCGGCATGAAGACGCGCGACGAGGACAACGCGATCATCCAGCACGGCACCATGGCGCTCATCCGCCGCCGCGCGCTCGACGCGGTCGGCGGTTGGGCCGAATGGTGCATCACGGAGGACGCCGAGCTCGGGCTCCGGCTCCTCGAGGCGGGCTACCGCGCCGTCTATACCGAGCGCAGCTACGGCCAGGGCCTCATGCCCGACAGCTTCGACGCCTACCGCAAGCAGCGCTTCCGCTGGGCCTATGGCGCCATGCAGATCCTCAAGGCGCATTGGCGCGAGCTGCTGCCCTATGGCCGCAGCAGCCTCTCGGCCGCGCAGCGCTACCATTTCGTCGCCGGCTGGCTGCCCTGGATCGCGGATGCGCTGCAGCTCTTCTTCGCCGGCCTCGCGCTGTTCTGGACCGCGGGCATGATCCTGCTGCCGCGCTATGTCGAGCCGCCGCTGACGCTGTTCCTGGTGATCACGGTGGCGCTGTTCTCGTTCAAGGTGGGCAAGTCGGTCTGGCTCTATCTGGGCCGC
>Ga0214473_10010041_pt1 | contig 11163 bp, 6 predicted proteins | sample RVTome_7_FD_203509 | JGI IMG/M metagenome (GOLD analysis project Ga0214473, IMG submission 203509) | Soil microbial communities from uranium-contaminated site in the Upper Colorado River Basin, Wyoming, United States - RVT98D197 | ecosystem: Environmental > Terrestrial > Soil > Contaminated >...
GCCTCCACCAGGAAGCGCTCGCGCCGCGGCTGGGCGAGCTTGGCCACCTGGTTGGTGGCCGGGACGAGCCCCTTGATCTTGCGCAGGTCCACCACGCTCTCGACGGCCCCGACGAACACGAGCTCGTCGTCGGCCTGGATGCGCGTGGTCGGGTCCACCGCCGCCAGCACCTGTCCGTCGCGCTCGATCTCCACCAGGTAGAGCCCCGGCAGGTGGCGCAGGCCCGCCTCCTGGAGGCTCTCGCCGACGATCGGCGAGTCGGGGTTGACGCGCATGGAGAGGCTGTACTCGCGGGCCCCCTCGAGCGACCCGAGCCCGCTTCTGCGATCCGGCAGGAGGCGCGAGGCGATCACCACGTAGGCGATGCCGACGAGGGCCACCGGCAGCCCGACCCGGGTGATCTCGAAGAGCCCGATCTCGAACCCGCGCGGGCGGGCGAGTCCGGCGACCACCAGGTTGGTGCTGGTGCCGATGAGGGTGCAGGTGCCCCCCAGGATCGTGGCGTAGCTCAGGGGGATCAACAGGCTCGACGGCGCCAGCCCGCAGCGCCGCGCCCAGTCCTGCACCACCGGCAGCATGACCGCCACGACGGGCGTGTTGTTGATCCAGGCGGACAGGAACGCGGCGGGCGCCATCATCCGGAGCTGCGCCGCGGCCAGGCTGCGCGGGCGGCCGAGCAGGCGGCGCCCGACCAGGTCCAGGGCGCCGGTCTCGCGGATCCCGGCCGCCACCGCGAAGAGCACCGCCACCGCCAGCACGCCTTCGTTGGAGAAGCCCGCCACGGCCTCGCCGGGGGTCAGGATGCCCGCCGCGAGCAGCGCGGTCATCCCGGCCACGAGCACCAGGTCCGGCGGGGCCGCGGCGGCCGCCATCCCCGCCACGGCGCCCACCATCACGGCGATGGTGAACCAGGCCTGCCAGTCCACGAGAGCCCCCTGCGACCGCGAGCGCCGGAGGATACGGCGTCCGCCGGGCCTCTGCGAAGGCCGGGCGCCCCGCGGTAGGATGCCCCCGCCCCCCGCTTGGAGGGCCCGGAAGATCCGGAAGGAGGAGGCATGAGCGACCGTTCCCAGCCCGGCGCATCCCGCGCGGCGACGCTCCTGCGGGCGGAGCAGCGACGGCTCTCCAAGGTCACCCGGGAGGCGCTGCGCTTCCTGGGGGTGGCGCATCGCCAGACCCGGCGCGCCGCGCCGCCCGGCGCCCGCCCCGACACGATGGTGATCCCGGGCGACGCCCCGCGGCCGAGCATCCACTGGATGCGCTACGGCCCCCAGGCGTTCCAGGAGACGGAGATCGACGACCCCGAGGAGCTGCGCGCCGCGCTCGACACCGAGGAGATCGACTGGATCAACGTGCGCGGCTTCGGCGACGAGGCGGTCCTGCGGCGGATCGGCGAGATCTTCGGCATCCACCCGCTGGCCCTGGCCGACGTCGTGAACGTCCCCCAGCGCCCCAAGCTGGATTCCTACGGAGACCGCCACCTGATCGTGCTGCGCATGGCGCGGCTCGAGGCGGGCCAGGTGGAGCTCCAGCAGGTGAGCCTGGTGCTGGGGCCCGGCTGGGTCATCACCTTCGAGGAGCACGCGGGCGACGTCTTCGATCCCGTGCGGGAGCGGATCCGCAGCGACGCGAGCCAGCTCCGCCGCGCCGGGGCCGATTTCCTCGCCTACGCGCTGGTGGACGCCGTGGTGGACGGGTACTTCCCGGTGCTGGACGCGCTGGGGGACACGCTGGAGCACCTCGAGGAGCACGCCATCGGGCATCCCGAGCCGCAGACCCTGGCGCGCATCCACTCGACGCGGCGCCTGCTGCTGCTCCTCGAGCGGGTGCAGCGGCAGCAGCGGGACGCGATGATCGCCCTGGCGCGCAACGAGACGCGCGCCTTCGGCGAGGACGTGCGCCCGTACCTGCGCGACGTGCAGGACCACGCGATCCACGTCCTCGACTCCATCGAGACCTTCCGGGAGATGACGGTCGGGGTCATGGACATCTACCTCTCGAGCGTGGCCAACCGGACCAACGACGTGATGAAGACGCTGACGATCATGGCCAGCCTGTTCATCCCCCTCACGTTCGTGGTCGGCGTGTACGGCATGAACTTCGAGTACATGCCCGAGCTGCAATGGCGCTGGGCCTATCCCGGCGTCTGGCTGGTGATGCTGGGGGTCGCGCTGGCGCTGCTCGCGTGGTTCCGGCGCCGCGGCTGGCTCGGAGCGCTGGCGACGCGGAACGGGCGGGATGGCGTGGACCGGCCCCCGGAGCGCTCCCAGGCGCTATAGGTCTGGCCCCCCTGCCCTCCGACGGAGACGCCATGACGCCGCCGCCCGAGCCCCGCGACCCGCCCGGCCGGGAGCCGCTCTTCCCCGGGCGCTGGGTGCTGGCGGGCCTGGCCGGCGCCTGTCTCGCGGCCCTGGCGGTCCGCTCCCTCGACTTCGCGCAGGTCTTCCCGGGCTCGGGCGTCGTGCTGCTCGAGATGAACGACAGCTCCTACCACGCGCGGCGGGCGCTCTACAGCTTCGTGAACTTCCCCTCGGTGCTGTGGTTCGACGCGTACATCGCCTACCCCGACGGGGCGCCGGTGCCCATGCCGCCCTTGTACGACTGGCTGCTGGGCGGCGTGGCGCGGCTGTTCGGCCGCTCGGGCGAGGTCTTCGAGCGGGTGGCGGCCTGGGCGTCGGTGGTGCCGAGCGCGGCGACGCTGCTGCCGCTCTACGCCGCCGGGCGGCGGGTGGCCGGGGCAGGGGTGGGCCTGGGGGCGGCCTGGCTGTTTGCGCTCTGGCCCGCCAGCAGCCTGCTGGCCTCGGTGGGCAACCTGGACCATCACGCCACGGTGACGCTCTTGGTGGCCTGCTGGCTGGCCTCCTCGCTGGCGGAGCTGCGGGCGGGCGGGGGGCTGCGCGCCGCGCTCCACGGCGCCCTGGTGGCCGTCATGGTGCTCACCTGGAGCGGGAGCCTGCTCTACGTGCTCGTGGGCGAGGGGGCGCGCTTCCTGGTGGGGGGCGTGCTGTGGAGCCACCGCCGGCGGCTGTGGGCGCAGGCCGGCGGGGCGCTGCTGGCGGCGGCGCTGGTGGCGCCCTGGGTGGCCGCGGCGCCCGAGCCGATCGGCGGCGTCTGGTCGAGCACCACGCTCTCCTGGCTGCACGTGGCGGTGCTGCTGGCGCTGGCGGCGCTGGCCGCGGCCCTGGCGGCCCTGGAGGGCTGGCGTCCCCAGCCCCGCGTGGCCTGGCGGGCCCTGCGCGCCGGCGCCCTGGCCGGGGCGATCGCGGTGGCGCTCTTCACCCTGCCCGGCCTGGGCGGCGCCGTGCAGTCGGGCGCCGGCTTCGTCTCCAAGCAGGACGAGTGGGCGAAGACCAACCCCGAGCAGAAGCCCCTGTTCGAGCCGCCCTGGTCGGCGGCGCAGCCGCGCGCGCTCGGGCGCTTCGGCCTGTACGCGTACCTGGTGCCGCTGGCGCCGCTGCTGGCGGGGCTGGGCCTGCGGCGGCGCGCGGGGCGGGAGGCGGCGGCGCTGCTGGTGCTGTGGACGGCGCCCCTCAGCGTGCTGGCGCTCCAGCAGGTGCGCTTCGCCCACGACTTCGCGGCGCCGGGCTCGCTGGTCTTCGCGGCGACCCTGGGGGCGCTGCACGGGCCGCTGGGGCGCCGGCTGCGCCTGGGCCCGCGCGCCGCCGGCGCGGCGCTCGCCGCTTTGGGCCTCGCCCTGCTCGGGCCGGCCCTGGCGACGGTCCAGGCCAGCAAGGTCCGGGCCATGCTGCGGCGGCTCGAGGCCCCCGAGAGCGGAGCCCGCAGGGCGCTCGGGTTCAAGGAGAGCATCCTGCGCTTCGGGCAGGAGATCCGCCAGAGCACACCGGAGACCTCGGGCTTCCTGGACGCCCGGGAGCGTCCCGAGTACGGCCTCCTGGCCCCGCCCACCTTTGGACACACCCTCGTGTATTCCGCCCGGCGCCCCGTGCCCGCCAACAACTTCGGCCCCTACCTGGACGAGGAGAAGTTCAACCAGGTCCGGCGCTTCTACAGCACCGCGCAGGAGGACGAGGCCGTGGCGATCGCCGAGCGCCTCGGCGTGCGCTTCGTGATGACCGCCGATTCGCTGGGGCTGCGGCCGCCGCAGCTCGTCCACCGGCTGCACCGCGGAACCGGCTCGGGGGTGGAGCGCTTCCGGCTCGTCAACGAGTCCGGGGTGCGCAGCCGGCCGCTGCCCAGCATGTTTCCCGGGGATCCTCCCAAGCGCTCGATCCCCTACAAGCTCTTCGAGCGCGTGGAGGGAGCGGTGCTCGAGGTGGCGACCGCGCCCGGTGCGCCGGTGCGGGCGCAGCTCGAGCTGGAGACGCCCTCCGGCCGCCGCTTCGTCGTTGCGGCGACGGGACGTGCGGACGCCGGGGGCGTGGCCCGGCTGCGTGTCCCCTACGCCACCGACGCCACGCTCCCCGTGCGCGCCATCGGCGCCTGGCGGGTGAGCGCCCGCGGGCGCTCCTGGCTCGTCGAGGTGCCCGACGCGGCCGTGCGCAGCGGCGCGCGCGTGCCGGCCGGCGCCCCCGAAGCGCCCGTCGCGCCGGGAGGCGCATGACGCCGCCGCCCGAGCCCCGCGACCCGCCCGGCCGGGAGCCGCTCTTCCCCGGGCGCTGGGTGCTGGCGGGCCTGGCCGGCGCCTGCCTCGCGGCCCTGGCGGTCCGCTCCCTGGGCTTCCCCCGCGTCTTTCCGGGCGCCGGACTCGTCCTGCTGGATCTCTCCGACAGCTCCTACCACGCGCGGCGGGCGCTCTACAGCTTCGTGAACTTCCCCTCGGTGCTGTGGTTCGACGCGTACATCGCCTACCCCGACGGGGCGCCGGTGCCCATGCCGCCCTTGTACGACTGGCTGCTGGGCGGCGTGGCGCGGCTGTTCGGCCGCTCGGGCGAGGTCTTCGAGCGGGTGGCGGCCTGGGCGTCGGTGGTGCCGAGCGCGGCGACGCTGCTGCCGCTCTACGCCGCCGGGCGGCGGGTGGCCGGGGCAGGGGTGGGCCTGGGGGCGGCCTGGCTGTTTGCGCTCTGGCCCGCCAGCAGCCTGCTGGCCTCGGTGGGCAACCTGGACCATCACGCCACGGTGACGCTCTTGGTGGCCTGCTGGCTGGCCTCCTCGCTGGCGGAGCTGCGGGCGGGCGGGGGGCTGCGCGCCGCGCTCCACGGCGCCCTGGTGGCCGTCATGGTGCTCACCTGGAGCGGGAGCCTGCTCTACGTGCTCGTGGGCGAGGGGGCGCGCTTCCTGGTGGGGGGCGTGCTGTGGAGCCACCGCCGGCGGCTGTGGGCGCAGGCCGGCGGGGCGCTGCTGGCGGCGGCGCTGGTGGCGCCCTGGGTGGCCGCGGCGCCCGAGCCGATCGGCGGCGTCTGGTCGAGCACCACGCTCTCCTGGCTGCACGTGGCGGTGCTGCTGGCGCTGGCGGCGCTGGCCGCGGCCCTGGCGGCCCTGGAGGGCTGGCGTCCCCAGCCCCGCGTGGCCTGGCGGGCCCTGCGCGCCGGCGCCCTGGCCGGGGCGATCGCGGTGGCGCTCTTCACCCTGCCCGGCCTGGGCGGCGCCGTGCAGTCGGGCGCCGGCTTCGTCTCCAAGCAGGACGAGTGGGCGAAGACCAACCCCGAGCAGAAGCCCCTGTTCGAGCCGCCCTGGTCGGCGGCGCAGCCGCGCGCGCTCGGGCGCTTCGGCCTGTACGCGTACCTGGTGCCGCTGGCGCCGCTGCTGGCGGGGCTGGGCCTGCGGCGGCGCGCGGGGCGGGAGGCGGCGGCGCTGCTGGTGCTGTGGACGGCGCCCCTCAGCGTGCTGGCGCTCCAGCAGGTGCGCTTCGCCCACGACTTCGCGGCGCCGGGCTCGCTGGTCTTCGCGGCGACCCTGGGGGCGCTGCACGGGCCGCTGGGGCGCTGGCTGCGCCTGGGCCCGCGCGCCGCCGGCGCGGCGCTCGCCGCCCTGGGCCTCGCCCTGCTCGGGCCCGCCCTGGCGGCGATCCAGATCCCGAAGACCCGCGCCATGCTCGAGCAGCTCGCGAACCGGGGCAGCGCGGGCCTCGACGGGCCGAGCTCCGGGTGGGAGAGCGCCGTGCGCTTCGCCGAGACCATCCGCCGGACCACGCCGGAGACCTCGGGCTTCCTCGACGCCCGGGAGCGGCCCGAGTACGGCCTCCTCGTCCCGGCCACACTCGGACATACATTCGTGTATGTCGCGCGCCGCCCCGTGCCCGCCAACAACTTCGGCCCCTACCTGGACGAGGAGAAGTTCAATGAGGTGAGGCGCTTCTACCGCGCCGTGGACGAAGACGAAGCCGTCGCGATCGCCGAGCGCCTCGAGATCCGCTTCGTCGTGACGGCCGACTCGTCGTGGATGCACCCGCAGCTGCTGATCTACCAGCTCCACCACGGCGACGGCTCCGGCGGCCCCGGCTGGGGCCACGTGACGCGCTTCCGGCTGGTCAGCGAAGGGCCGGCCCGCGGCGTGCCCCTGCCCATCATGTTTCCCGACGGCGTTCCCCAGCGCTCGATCCCCTACAAGCTCTTCGAGCGCGTGGAAGGAGCCCTGCTGGAGATCGCCAGCGTGCCGGGCGGCCCGGTGCAGGTGGAGGCGGGCCTCGAGACGCCCCTCGGGCGCCGCTTCGCCTGGCGGGCGAGCGCGGATGCGGACGCCGGGGGCGTGGCCCGGCTGCGCGTCCCCTACGCCACGGACGGGGCCTACCCGGTGCGCATGCTGGGCCCCTACCAGGTGACCACCCAGCGGGGCACCTGGCTCGTCGAGGTGCCCGACGCGGCCGTGCGCGCCGGCGCGCGGGTGCCCGTGGCCGAGCAGGACGGGCGGCAGGGGCCTTGAGGAGACGCCCATGGAGCCCACGAGCCCTCCCTTCGACCTGCGGAGGATGCCCGTCCTGGGGACCGGCGGCATGCTGGCCGCGAGCCAGCCCCTGGCCGTGGCGGCGGGCCTGCGCATCCTGGCTGCGGGGGGCCGGGCCGCCGATGCGGCGGTGGCGGCGGCCGCGGCGCTGGCGGTGACCGAGCCCTGCTCCACCGGGATCGGGGGCGACTGCTTCGCGCTCTTCTACGACGCCGCCAGCGGGAGGGTGAGCGCGCTCAACGGGTCGGGGCGGGCGCCGGCGGCGCTGACACTGGAGCGCGTGGCCCGCGACGGGATCCGCGGCGCGATCCCCTGGAGCCACGCCCACGCCGTGACGGTGCCGGGCGCGTGCGCCGGCTGGGCGGACGCGCTGGCGCGCCACGGCGCCCTGCCCCTGGCCGCGGTGCTCGCGCCCGCCATCGAGCTGGCGGAGCGGGGCTTCCCCGTGGCGCCGATCGCCGCGGTGCAGTGGCAGTTGGGAGCGCGCACCCAGCTCGCCAGCGCGCCGGGGGGACTCGAGCTCACCATCGACGGGCGCGGGCCGCGGGCGGGCGAGATCTTCCGCAACCCCGGCCTGGCCCGGACCCTGCGCATCGTGGCGGAGCAGGGGCCCCGGGGCTTCTACCAGGGGGAGCCCGGGCGGGCGATCGCGGCGGCCGTGCAGCGCGCCGGGGGGTTGCTCGGGGAGGCCGACCTGGCGGAGCACCGCTCCACCTGGGAGGAGCCCATCGCCACCAGCTACCGGCACCTGCGGGTCTGGGAGTGCCCGCCCAACGGCCAGGGCCTGGCGGCGCTCCTGGCGCTCAACATCGCCGAGGGCTTCGAGCTCGCCTCCCTCGATCCGCTGGGTGCGGAGCGCCTGCACCTGCTCATCGAGGCCATGCGCCTGGCCTTCGCCGACACCCGCTGGTACGTGGCCGATCCCGCCGTCTGCGAGGTCCCCGTGGAGGCGCTCCTCTCCAAGGAGTACGCGGCGCGGCGGCGCGCCTCCATCGACCCCCGGCGCGCGCACCCCGACGCCGCGCGCGGCGCGCCGGTGGCCGGGTCCGACACCGTCTACCTGTGCGCGGTGGACGGCGCGGGCAACGCGTGCAGCTTCATCAACAGCAACTACCTGAGCTTCGGCACGGGCATCGTGCCCGAGGGCTTCGGCTTCCCGCTCCAGAACCGCGGCTCCGGCTTCAGCCTGGAGCCGGGCCACCCCAACGCGCTGGCGCCCCGCAAGCGCCCCTACCACACCATCATCCCCGGCATGCTGACGCGCGAGAGCGACGGCAGCCTGTACGCACCCTTTGGCGTCATGGGCGGCTTCATGCAGCCCCAGGGGCACCTCCAGGTGGTGGTCGGCCTGGCCGACGACGGCCTCGACCCCCAGCGCTCCCTCGAGCGGCCGCGCTTCTGCATCCTGAGCGGCACGGCCGCCGGCACGGTGAGCGTCGAGGAGGGCATCCCGGAGGCGACCCTGGCCGGACTCGAGTCGCGGGGCCACCGCCTCGAGCGCCTCAGCGGCTACGCGCGCGTCCTCTTCGGCAAGGGCCAGGTGATCCGCCGCGACCCCGACGGCACCCTCTGGGCCGGCAGCGACCCCCGCGCCGACGGCTGCGCCATGCCCCTCCTCTGATCTGCCCCTCCGACAGCCTCCCCTGATGCAGTGGCTGCTAGGATGGGTGCGAGGCGGGGAGGAGTGGTGATGATGGAGCTTCCCGGGCGCGGGCTCTCGCGCGAGCAGGTGGTGGGCGAGATCCGGGAGATGAAGAAGGAGGACGCCGACTGGCGCGGCGGACGCACCTGGAGCCTCATCTACCCGGCCGGCGAGGACGTGGACGCGATGCTGCGCGATGCCCACGACCTCTACCTCTTCGAGAACGCGCTCAACCCGCTGCGCTTTCCCAGTCTCTGGCGCATGGAGCGCGAGGTGGTGTCGATGACGGCGGGCCTGCTCCACGCGCCCGCGGAGGCCGGCGGCTGCATGACGTCGGGCGGCACGGAGAGCATCCTCCTCGCCGTGAAGACGGCGCGCGAGCGCGCGCGCGTCGAGCGCGGCGTGACCCGTCCCCAGCTCCTGGCGCCGGTCTCCGCCCACCCCGCCTTCGCCAAGGCCGCCGCCTGGTTCGGGCTCGAGCACGTGCAGATCCCCCTGGACGCCGACCTGCGCGCCGACGTGGAGGCAGCCGTAAAGCTCGTCGGCGATCGCACCGCCTTCATGATGGGCTCCGCGCCCAACTACCCCCACGGCGTCGTCGACCCGATCCCGGAGCTGGCCGCGCTGGCGGCCGAGCGCGGCATCGCCTTCCACGTGGACTCGTGCCTCGGCGGCTTCCTCCTCCCCTTCCTGGAGAAGCTCGGCCACCCTGTGCCGCCCTTCGACTTCCGCGTCCCCGGCGTCTCCACGCTCTCGGCCGACGTCCACAAGTACGGCTACTGCACCAAGGGGGCCTCCGTCCTGCTGCACCGCGACCGGGAGCTGATGCAGCGTCACCAGGCCTTCGTCTACACGGACTGGCCGGGAGGCCTCTACGGCTCGCTCGCCATGGCGGGCGCGCGCCCGGCCGCGCCGGTCGCCGCGGCCTGGGCGGTGATGCGCTACCTGGGCGAGGAGGGCTACCTGCGCCTGGCGCGCACGATCCTCGACACGACCCGGCGTCTCCAGGAAGGCATCGCGGCGATTCCGCCGCTCTTCGTGATCGGCCGGCCGGTGATGGGCGTCTTCGCCTTCGGCGCCGAGGGCGCCGACATCATGGCCATCGGCGACGTCATGGACGACCGCGGCTGGCACCTGGACCGCCAGCGCGGCCCCGACGCCCTCCACCTCATGGTGAGCCCCGAGCACCACAAGGTGGCGGACGCCTTCCTCGCCGACCTGCGCGACGCCGTGGCCCGCCACGGCGCCGCGCGCGGCGTGGAAGCCCGCTACAGCTAGGCGGCCGTGTACCGCGTCGGCCTGGTGGGCGCCGGCTGGATCTCGAAGGTGTACGCCCGCGCGCTCGAGCGCGTGCCGGAGGGCCGCGCGGTGGCCGTGTGCGCCCGGCGCCGGGAGAGCGCCGAGCGCTTCGCGCGGGAGCTCGGCCTGGAGGTGGCCAGCGACTCCCTGGACGAGCTGCTCCCCCACGTGGACGTGGTCTGCATCAACTCGCCCAACGCCCGCCACGCCGAGCAGGCCATCGCCGCCGCCGAGGCCGGGCGGCACGTGATCGTGGAGAAGCCGCTGGCCACGACGGCGGCAGAGGGCCGGGCGCTGGTGGAGGCCTGCCGGCGCGCCGGCGTGGGCCTGGCCTACGCCGAGGAGCTGCCCTTCGTCCCCAAGTTCGTGCGCGCGCGAGAGATCGCGCGCTCGGGCGCGCTGGGCGAGATCCGCTACCTGACCCAGCGGGAGGCGCACGCCGGGCCCCACTCGCCGTGGTTCTTCTCCCGGGACGAGGCGGGGGGCGGCGTGCTCATGGACCTGGCCTGCCACTCCATCGAGTGCGTGCGCTGGCTCCTGGGCAAGCCAGCCTGCCTGCGGGTGGGCGCGCACCTGGCGGCCGGGCGCGACGACACGCGGCTCGAGGATCACGCCGTCGTGCACCTGGAGTTCGAGGGGGGCGCCAGCGCCCTGTGCGAGGCGTCCTGGGCGCTGCGGGGCGGGATGCAGTCGCGCCTGGAGGTGTGGGGCACGCGGGGGACCCTGGCAGCCGACCTCCTGCACGAGACCGGCCTGGCGGTCGCGGCCGGGGACCCGGGCGCCGCGGTCCCCCCCGGCTGGACTCCGCAGACGGCGGACTGGCTGTGGGAGAACGGCTATCCCCAGGAGCTGGCGCACTTCCTGCGCGCCTTCCGCGACGGCGCGACGCCCGAGGAGTCGGGCGAGGACGGCGTGCGGGTGCTCGAGATCCTGGAGGCGGCCTACGCCTCGGCGCGCGACGGCCGGGTGGTGGCGCTCCCCCACGCGCTGCCGCCGGTGGAGCGGGCCGTGGACTACTGGCTGGGCGCCGAGGCGACCCGGGAGAGGAGGCCCTCATGAGCGTGCGCAGCGAGCGCAACGGACCCGTCACCAGCGTGATCCTCTCGCGCCCCGAGGTGCGAAACGCCGTCGACGGCCCCACCGCCGCGGCGCTGGCGGAGGCCTTCCGCGCCTTCGAGGCGGACGCCGAGGCGCATGTGGCGGTGCTGTGGGGCGCGGGCGGCAGCTTCTGCGCCGGGGCGGACCTGAAGGCCCTCTCCGAGGGCCGCGGCGCCAACCGCGCCGAGCCCGAGGGCGACGGCCCCATGGGCCCCACGCGCATGCGCCTCGCCAAGCCGGTGATCGCCGCGGTGGCCGGCCACGCGGTGGCAGGGGGGCTGGAG
>Ga0214473_10010042_pt1 | contig 11163 bp, 9 predicted proteins | sample RVTome_7_FD_203509 | JGI IMG/M metagenome (GOLD analysis project Ga0214473, IMG submission 203509) | Soil microbial communities from uranium-contaminated site in the Upper Colorado River Basin, Wyoming, United States - RVT98D197 | ecosystem: Environmental > Terrestrial > Soil > Contaminated >...
CGGTCAAACGGGTGTACAACTCGGTCTTGCAATGGAAACAGCGGTCGGGGTTGTTGGCGCGATACGCCTCGCTCTCCACCTCGCGAGTACGGATGAACAGATGCGGAATCCCGAACCGCGACGAGACCTCCTTGGCCATTCGCCGCTGGTAATCAGGATAGCTTGGGCTCTCACCGGTGACCGCCAAGGCCGAGCCTCCTAGCGCATGATGAGCCGCGTAGGCCAGGTAGGCACTGTCCACGCCGCCGCTGAAGGCCACTATGACGGAGCCCATCTCCTCGAGGATCGACAACAGCTTCCTTCGCTTCCCATCGACACCGCTCTGTTCGCTCAAATCTCTCCCCATTCCCCTTCCTCTAGCGGGGCCAACTCGAGCTCAATCGGGCCAATACTGAGCACGCGGAGATCCACGCCGCACTCCGGACAACTAATGACTTCGCCTTCGTCCACGTCCAGGTCGTCGATTTCGAGCTCGGACTCACATTCTGGACAGACAGGATGCATGGCATCTCCCATCGGGCGCACGGAAAGGGTCGTTGGTCAGGCAAACCGACTGCGAACTGTCACATGGCTCCCCATGGGATCGAGCCGCAATTCTTCGTGCAGGGAATCGTACCACTTCGTTCGGAGCGGAATTATAGCTCTCCGGAAATGGCAAGGCAAGCTTGCGAATGAAGGGCGATCGTATTTAAAATCAGTTCCTTAGATCCCGGGTTGAGAAAGGGGAGAGCATTGAGCGAACTGGACCGAGCGGGAGGCCGAGTGCTGGATGCCGTACTGGAGATTGCCGCGGCCTTCGATCGCCGGGATCTGAAGAGCCTGGTGGGAGCTCACTATCAGGGGTCGGAGTCGAGCATGATTCCCGCCGGTGTGAGCACGCGCTCGAGCGGTTGGGAGGCAGTTCGGGAGCGGCTGGAGACCCTGCTGGGAGAATTTCAGCAGTCGAAAACCACCATCGACCATGCGGAGGTGTCGCTATTCGGAGAGGTCGCGGTCATTGACTATGAGCAGAAGATCAAGAGCCTTGTCCACGATATCGAGTTCGTGTGGGAAGGTTGGGTGACCGATGTGTTTCTGCTACGCGAGGGACGCTGGCTGAGAGTCCATCATCATGCCTCCGACCGCCGCCCGCCTTGAGCTGAGACGACGCGAAATGACTAGCCGCTCGGTTCCTAAGGAGTGAGACGCAGTCGACCTTCCCAAGCGCTTTCCACCTGCGACCTGTCGAACAGCAAGGGGTGATTGCGGCCGGTTTGCCAATCCCCATTTTGGTCGAAATAGTGTGGACTCAGTGGATGACCGGAGACTCCGGTTGGAACCACTGAGGTCGTGGCATTCCAGTCGCTGACATCCATGACCAACCTGAGGGATGTACCGGCGGAAACACCGAACGGATCGCTAAGCGACACCATGGCGTTGGCGATGGTGAAGGTAGAGCCGCCGAAGGCAGCCGGGCCACGGTTGAAAAACCAGCCGAGTGCTCGTTGACCTCCCAGCGGGTGCTGGAACGTCACGCCGTGAAGACTCGCCCAATCCCACTCTGAGGGATCCTCTCCCTGCCGGGTCTCTAACAGTGCCGCCGCTTCTTCGAGGCTTCGCCGGAAGACGGCCGTTCGATCCTCGACGACCGGCGTCGATCGGTCGTCCCACCAAGCGGAGTTGGGATCGTCGACGATGGCATAGATGCCTCCCGGGTATCCCATCTCGATGAAGTCCAAGAGGGCGGGGTAAAGCGTCTCCTCCAGGTCATCCCGGAAAGTATTTTCCAGCAGCCTCAGATAAAAAGCCTGATAGAGTGCGGGCCCTGCGCCTTTCACCATTTTCCCGTCCCAGGATCTCAGCAGTCTTTGTGAGGCAGAGATATCACCAGGTTCCACATCGAGTGCCACCAAGTATCGAAGGATCGACTCGGTCGATACGTCGTAGCGGTCCGCCTGAATGGCCTGGAAGTCGGCCGCCGCGAGCCGGGGGCGCGAAGCGAGAAGCGCAGCGATGCGATTCGCCCGGAAGGGAGCCAGTTGATCTCGACCCAGCGGGTAGCTTGCGTCATCGGAAACCATTTTCTGGTTCGCGGAGACGATGAATCCTTCTTCGGGATTGAAAAGGAGTGGCTTGAGTTCGTGGGGAACGTAGCCCTGCCATTCGAACTCTCCCGACGCCCCGTCGACTGGCAGGCTTCCGTCGAAGCCATTGCGGACAGGAAACTCCCCGGCGGGAAAGAATCCGACGTTCCCCTCGGTGTCGGCGTAGACGAAGGCCAGGGCGGGGCTGGAAAAGGTCCGAAGCGCCTCGGTGAAATCGAGCCAGCTGGCCGCCCGATTCAGTCTCAATAACGCAAGACAGCTATCACCGTTCCAGGGAGCATCCCAACGGAGAGAGAGGACTCTGCCGTCCCGAGGCTCGTCGCTTACCACTACCCCGTGGCGCGTCCGCTTGATCTCCACGGTGACCGGGCTTTCCCCGGCGACATGAAGCGTCTCAGAAGTCGTTTGAAAGCTCTCCCACGTGTCACCGGCGGCGTATTGTTGCGAGTCTGCGGGGTTGAGCGTTTCCACGTAATGGTCCTGCACGTCGGCGTAAAGCGCCGTGACGCCCCAGGCGATCCGCTCGTTGTGACCGATGATGACCAGCGGAAGTCCGGGAAGACTGGCCCCTGCGACGTTCAGTCCGCCTCCCGAGAGACTGATTTCGTACCAGGGAGGTGGAATGGCCAGCGGCAAATGAGGGTCGGAAGCGAGCAAGGGACTCCCGGTAACCGTGCGGGTTCCCGACACGACCCAGGCGTTGCTGGCGCCCGGTCCCGTTCCCGGCGTAAACGGCAGGGCCCAGGATGCGGTGGCGGAGTTTGCCGCAAGCCCTCCCCAGGCCGGTAGCGCGACCCGATCCGGAGGCGGAGGTGTGAGCCCGGTGAGAAGATAGGCAGACTCGATTCCAACCACGTCCGTGAGGTGCCAACGCAACAGCTCTACCGAAGCGTTCGTTGCGAGGAGGTAGTCCATCCATTTGACGATTGCCAGACTGTCGGCGGGCTCCCAGCGTGCGGGTGTTACGCCCAGGATCTGGAATTCGGGTGGGAGATGACCTCGCTGCTCGTTCAGGTAGGCGTTGACACCCTCCGCGTAGGCTTCTAGGAGGAGCCGAGCCTCGGGGTCGGTGCGGTCGAGCTCCGTGCGGGCCGCCAGACCCAAGCCATGAAGACGCATCCGGCGATCGAGCGGTAGCGCGGAACTTCCGAGAATCTCGGCCAATCTACCCGTTCCCATGCGGCGGGTCATCTCCATCTGGAAAAGCCGATCCTGTGCGTGGACGAAGCCGGTGGCACGCGCCAGATCTTCGAGATCGGATCCGAACACATGAGGGACGCCGAACGGATCTCGGAACACGTCGACCGGCGCCGAGAGGCCGGACAAAACGAGCGAGCCTTCGATCTGAGGAAGGGAAGCTCGGCCGCGGTAGTAAAGGTAGCCCGTGCCTCCCGCCAGGGTGAGGAGGATCAACAGTAAGAGGGCTGTTACCCACCCGGGAATCGGTCTCCGCGGCCGCTTGGGGCGTGGAGGAGCCTTCTTGCGCGGTAGCTTGCGCGGCGGAGCGGTTGAAGAGGGGCGTTCGGTCACTCCGCTCCCCGGCGGCGGTGGAAATCTTCGCGAGCCTCCGGGAGGTCGGGGAAGGGGCGGACGGGGTCTCCGCATTTGGATACTCCGACCCGGTCGGTGAACTGGCCTCACGGCGATTTCACTTTGCCTTCTCGGCGAACGTAGAGGCCGCTCCGCCCACCGGACTTTCGGAGAAGACGAACGTCTCCAATGACTACGGTTCGATCGGCCGCCTTGACCATGTCGTAGAGGGCGAGCGCTGCCACGGTGACGGCGGTGAGCGCCTCCATCTCCACACCGGTCTTGCCGGTGGTGCGCACACTGGCTTCGATCTCGAATCCGGAACCGATGTCCCGAATCTCAATCTCTACGTGCTCCAAAGGTAGTGAATGACACAAGGGCACGAGCTCTGCAGTTCTCTTGGCGGCCATGATGCCCGCCAGGCGCGCAGTCTCAAGGACGTTCCCCTTGGCAAGACGGCCCTGCCGCACCTCCTCCATCGCTTGCGGAGATATGCGGATCCTCCCGGCGGCCACCGCCTGCCTCTGGGAAACAGACTTGTCTCCCACGTCCACCATGCGAACTCGCCCGGCCGGCGAGAGGTGAGTCAACTTGGTCGAGCGGCGTGCCATGGGTCTTCTCGGAAGAGGAACCTGTCCAGTGGATACACACCGACCGTCTGGCCGGCCGCCAGGCGAACCGTTTCCTCGGGGACGATGAGGAGCGAATTGGCCTTGGCGAAGGCCACGATATCTCCGGAACCGCGCGTGGCGATGGGGTATGCCACTAGGCCCCCCGCTTCCGGCTCAATCCACCCGGGAAGGAACGCACGTCGCGGTCCGCGGTTGGACAGCGCGTCTTTGAGCGTGGCGGAAAGAACGGGGCGCTGGGGCTGCCGGCAACCCTCCATCTTGGCGAGAGCCGGGCGAACGAAGAGCTCGAAGGTGACCATGGTGGAGACGGGGTTCCCAGGCAGACCGAATACCAGACCGCCATGGCTTGAGAGGCCGACCATCAGAGGTTTTCCGGGCTTCAGCGCCACGGCGTCGAAGAGAGTCCTCACTCCCAGCTCGGCCAGGACCTTCTCCACTAGATCGAGGCGACCCACCGACACTCCGCCGGAAAGGAGCAGCGCGTCTGCTTCGAGACCCTCGCCGATGAGCTCTCTCAGCGATTCTTCGGTGTCCAACGCCACGCCCAGGTAGCGCACTTCGGCACCGCTGCTGCGGGCCTGCGCGGTCAGCGAAAAGCCGTTGCTGTTGCGAATCTTGCCCGGCTCAGGTTTCGCGGCGGGATCGACCAACTCGTCACCGGTGGCAATGACCGCCACGCGCGGTCGGCGTCCCACCGGTAGCATGATCTTTCCGACGGTTGCCGCAACGGCCACCGATGCTGCATCGAGGCGAGCGCCCTTCCAGAGAACGATCTCGCCGGCGTTCACCTCCTCGCCGCGCTGGGCTATGTTTTGTCCGGCCGGGACGGAGGCCAATACCTTCACTCGATCGCCGGCGACCCGGGTGTTCTCCACCATTTGTACGGCGTCTGCTCCCTGGGGAATGGGGGCACCGGTCATGACCTGTGCCGCTTCGCCGCGGTTTACGCGGAAGGAAGGAAAGGAACCGGCGGGCACCAGGCCAACGATTCGCAGCGGCGCCGGCAACGATCTCAAATCGACTACTCGTAACGCGAAACCATCCACTGCCGATCTGGAAAAGGGCGGCAGATCGATATCGGACACCACGTCTTCGGCGAGCAGGCGACCCGTCGCTTCTTGGAAGGCCACGTTCTCCTTGGGAAGAGTTGGCGTATTCTCCAGAACGATCTGCAACGCCTGTTCAACAGCGATCAAAGGTGACTCCTGAAAGACGCCAATCGTGTTTTCAGCTCAACAGCCGGCCGAGTTTCTGCTCGAGTGCGCGGATCTTGGCTTTCAGACGCGGCAGGGCGCGCATCTCGGCTTGCGCGCGCAAGACTTCTCGATGGGGGCGAGCCGGATATCCAGAGACCTTGGCGCCCGCCGGGACGTCGCCGATCACACCGGACTGAGCGATGAAGATCGCGTCGTCACCCACCTTCAGGTGATCCACCATGCCCACTTGGCCACCCATCATCACTCGTTTGCCAATGGTGGTGCTGCCGGAGACTCCACACTGAGCGGCCATCGCGGTATCCTCACCGATCTCGACGTTGTGCCCGATATGAACGAGATTGTCGATCCGCACTCCTCGCCTTATCAAGGTGCGGCCGAAGTTAGCCCGGTCGATGGTGGCGTTAGCGCCGATCTCGACGTCGTCTTCGATCACCACGATTCCAACGTGCCGGAGCTTGATGAAACGCTCGTTTCTCCTGGCGAAGCCAAAACCGTCGGCGCCGATGACCGCCCCGGGGTGGATGGTCACTCGGGAGCCGAGCAACGACCCCTCACGGATGACGACGTTGGGCCAGATGACGACGTCGTCACCGAGGTGGACTCCGGCGCCGATGTACACGCCGCTCAGCACGATGGTGCGAGCGCCGATGGATGCCTTGTCTCCGACCAGAACGAATGGGCCAATCGAAGCGCCGTCGCCGAGGTGGGCCGAGTCCGCCACCCGGGCTCGCGGATCGACGCCGGCAGGGGGGACCAACTGATGAGGCGGGTGGAAGAGATCGATGAGCTGGTTCATTGCCAGAACCGGATCGGGCAAAAGAATCTGGGGAACCTGAAGTTGAGGAACCCGCTTGGCGGTGAGGAGAGCGCCCGCCCGCGTCTTGGTCAGGGCGGCGGCGTACCTCGTGTCGGCGAAGAAACTGAGATCCTTGGGTCCCGCCTCAGAGAGAGAGGCGACCCCACTCACCTCAATGCTGCCATCGCCGATCAAATCTCCTTCCACCTGCCTGGCTAACTCGTCGACGCGGAAAGATCGCCGGCTGCTCAAATGCGTTTCTCTTTCGTTGGTCTTGAAAGTCTCGGGGGCATTCTAGGGAAAGCGGATCTCTAAGTCAAAGCGTCGGGGAGTCGGTTCAGGATATAAAGGTCTTCGGAGCCATCCATCTCAAGGAGGGATTCCATGGAGATTCGTAGAAAGTCGGTACTGGTGCTGGGTGCGGGTGGCATGGTGGGAACGGCCCTGGCCCGCCGACTGCTGGATGAACGGCCAAGAACCATGATCCTGCTTTCTCGCACCCGTGAAGAATCCCTCGCCGCCGCCGCCGGCCTCAAGCCGTGGGCAGGGAGAGTGAAGCTCGTTCCGCAGTGGGGCGATATTTTCGGCCTGGCCCGCTTCAAGGATAGATCTCTGGGCGAGCTCCGATCCAATTCGACTTGGAAGCGGGAGCACATCGCGTCACTCATCGCCCAGCTCGACGAGCCCTTGTTGAAACGATACTTCCTTCACCAGGTCATTTCGCGCTTCAAGCCCGACATCGTGGTCGACGCGGTGAACACCGCGACGGCGATTGCCTATCAAGACGTCTACCGGAATTCCCGACTCGCCTTCGAGGCGCTGCGTAGCGGCAAACGGCTGGCGGAACGGCTGGAAGACATGCTGATCGTCAACTACGTTCCTCAGCTCATCCGCCACATTCAGGTCATCTATCAGTCGATGGTGAAAGCCGGTACACGGGTTTATCTGAAAATAGGAACCTCGGGGACGGGGGGGATGGGGCTCAACATTCCCTACACCCACTCCGAGGAGAGGCCCAGCCGGGTGCTACTGTCGAAGTCGGCGGTGGCCGGCGCGCACAGCCTCCTGCTGTTTCTGATGGCGCGAACGCCGGACGGACCCATCGTGAAAGAGATCAAGCCGACGGCGGCCATTGCCTGGAAACAGGTGGGATTCGGTGACGTCGCTATCGGTGGCAGGCCCATAGAGTTGAACGATGCGCCCATGGAGTGGGCAAAACGTCCGGGGAAGGTTTTCCTGCCGCGCGACCCGCGATTTCGGCGGTCCCTGGGCCGACCGCTGCGCTCGGTGTTCATCGACACCGGCGAGAACGGGATATTCTCCTTGGAGGAGTTCAGTACCTTGACCACCGCCGAGCAAATGGAGTTCGTGACACCGGAAGAAATCGCGGACTTTTCCGTTTATGAGATCAAGGGGGGCAATACCGGTCACGACGTCATTAATGCTCTGGACAATGCCGCACTGGGGCCCACCTACCGGGCGGGCCTCATGCGCCACTGGGCCATGGAGAAGATGATCGCTCTCGAGAAGGAGCACGGTGTCGCAAGCGTCGCTTTTGAGATGTTGGGGCCCCCGCGCCTGTCCAAACTGCTCTTCGAAGCACATCTCCTGCGAAGGAGCTTCGTCACTATGTCGTCGGTTCTGGAGGCCGGTGCCGAGCACATCTCGCAAAGGCTGACTGCCGATCTCAGCGCCGACGCCGAGCTCCGCAGCGAGATCGTATCCATTGGGATCCCCATTTTGTTTCCTGACGGGAAGCTACTGCGAGGACCGGAAGTCAAGGTGCCGGCGCCGGTCACCGAGAAGGACTCGTATCGGGTGACGCCGGAGCGACTGGAGAGTTGGATCGAGGGGGGGTGGGTGGATCTGAGGCCCAAGAACATGAGACGCTGGTTGAAACGATTTCGTTTGATTCAAGAAGAAGTCGCCGCCGTTCCCCCGACCGACACCAGCTCTCGTTTTCTGCGGGACGCCACCTTCTGGCAAGCGGCTGGCGCGATCCAGCCCGGCAAGGTGGTGGGTTGGATCTTCGCGGTGGAGGAGGCGGGTGCCCGTATGAAATAGATGCGGCGGGCGAATCATTCACTCGAGGCGGTCGAGCGCGCCTTTCGCCAGGTCAGCATTGACGTCGTCGGGTGCCAGCTCGAGGAAAGCCTCCAAGTGGGTTTCCGCCTCCTCGACCGGGCAAGTGGGCTCCCGCGCGCACAGGACGCCGAGAGTCAGCTGGGCCTCGGTGTGCCGAGGCGCGATGTCGACGAGTTCCCGCAGCGCGTTCATCGCTTCCGGAACGCGGTTATCGGTCAGCAAGACCGCGGCAAGGCTCCACAGAAGCTCCGAGCTGTCCGGACGTATCTGGAGGGCCTGCTGGTAGAACGCGGCCGCTTCCTCGAAATCGAGGGCTTGGCTTCTTTCCTCGGCCTGCTTGAGTAAGGCCGACATCTTGGATTCCACCAGGGCGTCCAGTGTTTGCTTGTGCAAGTAGGATTGCTCGAGCTCTCCCAGCTGGCCGTACAGATCGACGAGCGCCCGCCGTGCCATGAGATTGTCTCCGTTCAACTCGAGAGCGTTCTCGAACTCGCGCGCCGCCTCGGAGTACCGCCCTTGCCCATACAGCGAAAGGGCCAAGTTGTAAGTGAACTCCTCGTCTCGGGTGAGCCGCAGCGCCTGGCGAGCGCTCCTCTCCGCAAGGCTGTACATGCCCTTGTCGATGTACAGTCTGGAAAGGTCTCTCAGGGTCGCCAGGTCTCCGGGATCGAGACGGTGAGCCGCCTCGAAGACTTCCAGCGCCTCCTCGCGCCGCTCGGCGCGCAGGAGCAGTCTCCCCAGCTTCCACAGCGTCGTGGGAGACGGAGGGTGACGGTTGAAATATTGAAAGAGCTCCTGAATGGCCAAGGGGACGGCTTCCTCCGGATAGTCCGAAGGGGTTCTCAGCGGATCGAAGTAATCAAACGACAAGGACGCCAGACGCTCCGGGCTTGCCGCGGCTCGGGCATAGAGGAGCGCGACGTCATCAAAATAAAGAAGACTGAGCGTTTTGATCTCCCCCAGCTCATCCGCTTTCTGTTCCGCAAAGTCTTTGCTGGTCAGAGCGAGGTCGAGCTCGTGCTCATCGAGAATCTGAGTGAGTCGCTTCCCGCTGGTCTCTCGCTGAAACGCCTCGATCGAGCGCGTGCGTAGGTAGGCGAAAGGGACAAGCCGCGGGCCGCCGGTCCAGAGCGCCAAGCCGCCCGATTCCGGGACGTTGAAGATACTCTGCTCGAGCCCTTGCTCGGCGAGGAAGCTGTTGGCCGCCGCGAACGGGTGTCGATCCGGCGGGAGCATCGCGGTAGGAAGAACCCATGCCGCCCCCGCGGCGAGGGCGACCCCCCTCTTGGTGAAAAGCCGGAGCATCGAAAAGCGAGAGGCAGAGATCTTGTCGCCTAGGGCGGCAAGTGAGCGGCAGGCCGGCGGCACCGCGACCGCGGCGAAAAACGGGATGAAATGCCGGGATAGAAGCGAGAGCAGCAGGAAACCACTGGTTGCCAGGGTCTCGAAAGGCAGTGCAAAAGGCGAAGCCGCCACGGCCAGCGCGCCGGCGGCCGCCGCCAAGAGAAAAAACATCGCGTCTCGGTCGACCGATACTGGATCCCAGCGGTGAATTCCTGCTTCCCGAAGGAGAACCGCTTCTTCGAACGGGTTCTCGAGGCTCTGGAGCTCCGGCGACGTGGCGAGGAAGACGCTGGCGGTGACCGCCCCCACCGCCAGCAAGACCAGGGGCTCCCCAAAAGTGAGCCAGCCTCCGGCCGTTCGCTCCTGCCGACGTGCGGCGCGAATCGCACCCACCAGGGAGGCGGCCAGTGCGAGTCCTCCCAGACCGAGGCCCACCATGGCCTCTCGATTCAGAAGGGGCCAGATTCCCATCGGCAGCAAAAGAAAAAGCAACCACCATTTGTTTCTTTCGCGCAGAACGCTCCAACAAAAGACCATGATGGCCAGAAGGGGCCAGGAAAAGAGCGATGTCGAGATGTCGAGGGCGGTTGCGGCCAATGATGCGGCGGCGGAGGCGGCCGCGAAACCGGCGCCACTAGGTCGTACGAGATAGAGGAGGAGCGCGCTCCCCGCCAGGCAGGCGGCGCCGAGCAGTCGGAGCCCGCGTTCTCCGGCGGCACGATGGGCCTGAAAGAGAACCCAGCTCCCCAGCCATCCGCCTGTCTCTCCGGGACTCGTCGAAGAAAGGAGCGTGTCGGGGGGCGTGAGCCGACCGGTTTTACTGACCTGCCGGCCTTGGGCGAGATCGAGATAGCCGCTGTCGGTGAGAGGCAAACGAGCGCCCAGCCAACCTCCCAGCACGATCAGAATCAGAGGAAGAAGGCGGGACACGAGCTCCTAATGTGGGGTCGAGGGGTTCTTGACTCGGCGCATTCCCGTCGCTCAGGGGAATAGGCCCCGCACCTGGGTGGCCCTGGCGACTCGGCCAACCGCCAGCACGTAGGCGCCGATACGATTGTTGACACGATTTTTTTCCGCCGATTCCGTGACCTCGTGGAAGGCCCGCACCATGATCTTCTCCAGTTGCCGATTCACTTCCTCTTCGTCCCAGAAGAAACCCTGCAGATCCTGGACCCACTCGAAATAGGACACGGTCACCCCTCCCGCGTTCGCCAGGATGTCGGGGGCCGTGAGTCTAATGGAAGGATGGGCCACCGTCAAATCAGTACCATTGGCGGTTGGTTCGGTTTGCTACGACGGAAAACGGGTGGCGGAAGGTCCCGAGCGCGCGCGGGATCTCAGGGGCACATCTCCAGACAGCTCTTTAGTTACGCGAGAATGCCCTACCAGCGGACCGCGGGGACGCTCGGGTCGCGCGGAGGGGTCAACAACCTCGCACTTGTCTGCTAAAATACAAATAGGTCACAATATACCTA
>Ga0214473_10010043_pt1 | contig 11163 bp, 9 predicted proteins | sample RVTome_7_FD_203509 | JGI IMG/M metagenome (GOLD analysis project Ga0214473, IMG submission 203509) | Soil microbial communities from uranium-contaminated site in the Upper Colorado River Basin, Wyoming, United States - RVT98D197 | ecosystem: Environmental > Terrestrial > Soil > Contaminated >...
TCCGTTGCAACTAGAATGCGGAACAAAGTGCGTCCCTCCCGGATCGGCCTTCCGCGGCATTCTAGCAGACCGAAAGGGGCCGGCCAATCAATCAGCGCGCACCAACGTCTCCCCGACGGTGCGCTACCGCGCAGCCACGACCCGCTGGCCGGCGGCAGATCATTTCTGAAAGAAGCCCGTAGGATACGGCCAGCAATAGGCGGGGCCGCATCGTCAAGATCGGCAAGGAGCTATAATATCCTCGTGGTGAACCAAATGAAACCACTGGCCCACTTCAAGCGCCTGGGGCTCCAGAAGCGGATCATGCTCTACGCGACGGCAGGGCTTGTCGTGATGTTCGGCGGCTTTGCATTTCTTGGCCTACAGTCGATTCAACGAGCAACTCAGCTGGTGTACGAAGAACGCCTGACTATTGCCCACACAACGGCGGGAATCTTCGGGCGGGATTTCCTGCATGTCGCACGGGATGTGAAAGAGGCTAGCGAAGGACTTCTAGCGGGGGATAAACAGCCGCGCGACGCAGCGGCTGCGAAGTTGCTCGCTCATCTCGCAAATACTGACCCCTTCCCCTTCTTTCAGGCAACGGGTATATGGGTTCTGAGCTCGCAAGGCGGTCTGCTGGCCCAAGCCGGGACGCCCGAAGCGACCTCAGATAACGGTACGTATGGAATCATCGAGTCCATGACTGGCGCACCCGAGGGCGAATTCCTCGTGCTGTCAGCATTCGGCAAGTTAGTGGCAGGTGGCCCTTTTGGCATTATAGTTACCAAGATCGCGAACGAGTCAGGATCAGTTACGGACCTAGTCGCTGTCCACGTAGTTGCCGTGGACAGTTTATTGCCTTATGTCCCCGCACCGTACTCAAGCGATGAGCCGGCGGGGCTCTCAGCCACCAACGGGACTGGAAATGCCCGCGCCGAGTACCACCTGGAAGTTGTGAACCCCGAGGGGGTCACCATAATGGGCCTTGGGGAGGATGAGCATCCGGGAGATATAAGCCGCCACTTCTCGGTCATTCAGGGCCTTATGACCGAAAGGAAGGCAATGACACTTCTCCACGAGGCTGCTCCCGGGGAGACTTTCGAGCCGCACGTTATGGCAGTGGTGCCCCTGCCTTCCTCGCCATTTTACATCGCATTGGAACAGTCGGTGGATGTGGCGCTCGCTTTGCCGATAGAGTTGCGACGTTGGCTTTTTCTTCTAACAAGCTCGGGCTTCATGTCCACGCTAATCGTGGCGTGGATCACCACAAGACATGTAGTGAAGCCCACTGAGGAGCTGACGGTGGCGGCGTTGCGAATGGCCCAGGGCGACCTGGAAAGCCCCATTAGCGTCAGTGCACAGGACGAAGTGGACGACCTGGCTGGGAGCTTGGACACCATGCGGCAGAGATTGCTGGCAGCCTATCAACACATAGAAAATGCCAACAAGGGTCTTGAATCGCAGGTTATGGAGCGGACGGCCCGACTTGAGGAAGTGCTGGGCAAGGTCATCTATGCCCAGGAGGAGGAGCGCTCCCGTCTGGCCAGGGAGCTACACGATGAAAGCGCGCAGGCCCTAGGGGCGCTCTCTATTGCGTTAGACCGGGCTCGGGACAGCATCGATGGCGCACAGCCGCAAACCATGGGGTACATTTCGGAGGCAAGAGCCATCGTCTCTAGGATCCTAGAGGAGACCCGGCGCCTCATCCTGGACCTTCGCCCTATGGCTCTCGACGATCTAGGCCTAGCGGCCGCCATCCGCTGGTACGCTGAGACCCACCTGGGGGAACAAGGTATAGCGGTCACAGTGGAGATCGACCAACCTTCAACTCGATTGCCCAAGCACATTGAGGTCTCCTTGTTTCGCGTCATTCAAGAGGCGGTGAACAACATCACAAAGCATGCCAATGCCAGCCATGCCGAGCTACGTCTGGTTTTCCGCGACTCCGCTGCGAGCGTGGTGGTGACCGATGATGGCCAGGGCTTTGACGTTCATCGGGCACTTGGATCGAGTGCCCTGTCAAGGAGCGTAGGGCTTCTCGGCATGCAAGAGCGCGTGCGGCTTCTGAATGGAACGATCCAATTCCACTCGCAACCCGGAGAAGGCACTCAGATTGCAATTGAAATCCCAACTGTGGAAGAGCATATGTAATGCCAAAGACGCGAATCTTGGTGGCCGATGACCATACACTCATCAGACAGGGCATCGTCGGTCTGCTCAACGCCCAGCCCGATATGGAAGTCGTCGGCGAGGCAGGCAGTGGTGAGGAAGCCATCGCAAAGGCTGGCACCGATGCACCTGACATTGTCCTCATGGATATTGGCATGCCCGGTCTCAATGGGCTGGCCGCCACGCAACAGATCCGAGCGCAGTTTCCCAGCACTGAGGTGTTGATGCTCACGATGCACGACCGGGAGGATTATCTCTTCCAGGCCCTCCAGGCGGGCGCCGCTGGCTATATTCTGAAGGGTGCCGATGTTCAGGACTTGTTGTCGGCGATACGAACTGCGGCCAGCGGCGGTATGTATCTGCACCCTATCGTCACGAGAAGGCTCCTGTCCGACTACCTCCGTAGCGTTGAGAGCGGCGAAGGCCCGGCCAGCTTTGGGGGTCTAACCGAACGCGAACGCGAAGTGTTGAAGCTCATTGCCCAAGGCAAGACCACCACGGAGATCGCCCAGATGCTGTTCATCAGCCCGCATACGGTGCAGAGCCACAGGGACCACATCATGGAGAAGCTAAACCTGCACCGTAAGGCAGAGCTTATCAAATACGCCATCCGAAGAGGCCTGGTGGATGCTGATTCATAGCTAGCCGAAGGGCCATGCCCCAAACGCCCTACGGAGAAATAGGGCGTTCTTGCCCTCCAGTCCCCTCATCACACCGATACCTTCACTCGCCGGCACCAGATACATTGGTTTTGCAAAGCCTAGCGACAGGAGGTATCACATGAACCGGAACACAATGCCGACGGCAGCCTTACGGCTGCAGCCGAAGAAGTTGTTCCTGCTGTCGGCCATCGCGGGAGCACTCTTCATCGTCATAGGGAGTGCCTGTGCAAGTGCGACGCCCGCTGCGGCGACAGCGCCCCAAGCGGCGACGGCGCCTCAAGCAGCGCCGGATGGGCTAGTTCAGGTAGCCCACAAATACGGGGAATCCCACCCCTTCATGCCTAAGCGGGTGGAGGCGGTCACTGAGATAGATATGTACGAGTTGTACTTCGGCAACCCCCGGGGCGAGAAAAACCCCGTTTTCAGGGTGCCAGCGGGCAAGACACTCGGCATCCACCTCCACAACGAGGGCGCCATCATGCACGAGTTGCTAATAGGGCGGAATGCAAAAGCCGTGGATGCCGGCTACGAATACCAGGAGCTTCTCTCGGAGTTGGTCCCTATGGACCTGTTCTTCTACTACGGTAACACGAAGGCCGAAGTGGGGGGTGCCAAGTTTGAGGAACTGGAAGTTGAAACTGGCATAAAGGACATCTGGATCCGAGCGACAATCCCTGCCGAGCTGAAAGGCACGTGGGAGATAGGCTGCTTTGCGGAAGGCCACTATGAGGGGGGCATGAAAGCTACGCTGATCGTTGAATAGCCAGTATCTCTATCCAGCTAGCAGACCGCTCCTTCGGAGTAGCGGTCTGCTAGCTGGCAGCTCGTCGGTCCGGAGGGCTCTGAGCTTTTTTGATGGGGCTGCTACGCGCTAAGTTATTAGGATGCACCCGTCTTGGCGGGCGCCTTGCTTACAAGCCCCTCGATCACCAGCACGCCCACATCGCCCACGACAAAGCCAGCCTTGGTGGGGACGATGAAGTGGATGGCTAGTGCCGAGCGAGCCCGATGTGCCCCTCGCGAGAAGGTAAGGCGGAAGGAGGCGCAAGATGGACGTGACTTCGCGATGTCCTCAGTGTGGCGCGAAGCTCTCGGTTGACGACTTTGCCGGCCAACTGAAGTTGTGGTGTCCCGACTGCGGCTACGCCGATTCAGGGGGACCCGCCAGTGTGGGGCAAACGGAGCGTCCGACGAGCACCAGCGCCCGCTTGCTGGAAGAGGAGTGGCGCAAGCAGAGGCAGGTCCTTAAAGACGCTATAGCTAAGTTGGAGGAGTAAATCGCCCCCTGAGGGTGGGTAGGCTGGGATAACAGCGTTAGCCGATATCTTTTTGCATGTCGGAATAATCGTCAATGACCATAGGAAGATACTCTACCGCACAGCCACGACGCCGCTCGTCCTCGGCTGGTCTTTGCCAAAGAAGGCCCGGAAGATGCGCCCTGCAATAGGGGCAGCCGTCTGCGCGCCGCGGCCGTTCTCCACAAACACCACCACCGCGATCTGAGGATCTTCGACCGGCGCGAAACCCAAGAACCAGCCGTGCGTCGGTAGGCTTCCATCCGGTTCCAACGGTCCGGCATATTCCGCGGTCCCGGTCTTGCCGGCCACCCGAACGCCCGCCACCGCCGCCAGCGTCGCCGTGCCTCCCGGCTCGACGGCGAGCCACATCGCCGTTCGCACCGTGGCCAGGTGGCGCGGGTCGACGGGGACCTGCCGGATGACCTGCTTCTCCCATGGCGTCACCACCTCCCCGGAAGCATCCACCACTTCGCGCACCACGCGGGGCTGAAGTAGCTCGCCACCGTTGGCGATCGCCGACGCTGCCATCACCATCTGCAGAGGTGTCACCAGCAAGAATCCCTGCCCGATCCCCAGGTGGTACGTGTCGCCGATGAACCACGGCTCCTGCCAGGTCGCTTGCTTCCACGCCGGATCGGGCAACGTGCCGGCTGCTTCGCCCGGCAGATCGATCCCTAAACGCTCGCCGAAGCCGAACGCACGCGCATAGGTCGCCAATCGCTCGACCCCAAGCCCTCGAAAGTCCTGATAGCCGCCCGCAAGGTAGTAGAAATAGACGTCCGACGAGCGGGCGATGCCCTGGTAGAAATCGAGCGCCCCGTGCGCGGCCCAGTCACGAAAGACGTAGACGACACTCGGGTCGAAGGCGCTCACCAAGGAGATCTGGCCGGTGCTGACGATGGTCGTGTTGGCATTCGCGACTCCGGCCTGCAAGGCCGCGCTCCCAACGACGACTTTGAAAATGCTGCCAGGCGGCGCCACCGCGCCGACCGCTCGGTTCCACAGCGGGCTGTTTCGGTCGGATAGCAGCGCGGATACCTCGTCCGCTGCGGACCCTCCTGAGAAAACATTGTCGTTGTACGTAGGCAACGACACCATCCCGAGGACCTCGCCGGTCTTCGGCGCCACCGCTATCGCTACCCCCCAGCGGGACCGCCCCATCCCCTCCTTGAGCGCCTGGGTCATCGCCTCCTGCAGATCGAGGTCCAGGCCAAGCACGACGTTGGACCCTGATTGCGCAGGCCTCGCGGCCAACGTCCGCATGGTGCGCCCGTACGCGTTCACCTCCACCACCTCCGTGCCGGGCGCACCGCGCAATATGGCCTCGTAGCTCGCCTCGACTCCCGCCTGGCCGAGCCTGTCGCTCAGCCCATAGCTCTCCTGGCGCAGCGCCGCGTACTGCTCCTGCGTAATCCGCCCGGTGTAGCCAATCACATGCGAGACCAGTTCCGGCTCGGGGTAGTCGCGCTGGGCCTCTGCCTGCACCAGAACGCCTGGCAGCTCGCCCTGCCGCTCCTCGATGAGCAACGCCTCGTTGCGCTTTATCCCGTCCTTGAGCCTCATTGGCTCGAACAGTCGCTGCTCCGCGCGAGCCGTCGCCAGGGCCGTCTGGATCTCCTCCAACGGGAGGCCCAGTATCCGGCTGAGCCGGGATAGCACCAAGGTCTCCGCTTCCGCGTCCTCTGGCAGGTCGGCAGGCACTACGCCGACGGAGAAGCTTGGGACGTTACGCACCAGCGGCCGGCCCTTTCGGTCGAAGACAAGCCCGCGGGCTGGCGTCGTGACCAGCACCCTGAGCCGGTTTAGCTCCGCCTGTTCGTGGTACTGTTCGCCGTGTGCGACCTGCAGTCGCCAGAGCTGCGCCGCCAGGACGGAGAAGAGGACGCATGCAGCCAGGCCAAACCCGCCCAGACGCAGGCGCAGAAGCGCCGTCTCGCTCAGGCGACGCCGGCGCGTGCGCCGCATCATCGCCACAGCCTACCGGGCAGCGTGCGGCGCAAGAAGCCACCGGGCTCTCGCTCTCCCCCCTCAGCGAACCCGTGAAGCACCGGCAGCAGCGCCACGCTCACCAAACCGTTGCTCGCCGCTGCCGGTAGGACGCCGCGCAGGAGCAACGCTCGCCAGCTCAGGAAGCCGCCGGAGCCCGCCAGATATGCGGCTTGCACCAGGTCGGCAAAGAAGCTTCCGCATATGACTGCCAAAACGCTCACCGCGAGGACGGGTTCAGCGAGCTGCTCCCGCAACCAACCTGCGAGATAGGCCCCTGCGAGCAGCGTCACCACGGTCAGTCCAGGCGGTTGCGAGCCCAAGACATCGAGGGCCAGGCCTCCGACCAGCGCGGCCCGCAGGCCGGACAGGCGTCCCTTCAGCGAAGCCCACGCAAAGACCAAAACCGCGACGACGTCAGGGTGAGGCCAACTCGCTGGGGCTGTTTCCAGCACAGTGGTCTGGAGCACCGCCGCCAACAGCATCCCAAGGACTAGCAGCATGCCACGTCACGGGAACGCCAGCGGCGTGAAGTCCTGGATGACGAGCACGTGGCGCACCCTATCGAAGGCGACTGCCGGTCGCAGACGCACCTGCGAGAAAAGCCGGGAAGGCTCCTCTTGAGCCACCTTGGTCACTTGACCCACGAGCAGCCCCGCCGGGTAAGTGCCGCCCAGGCCCGAGGTGACCACCAGCTCACCCTCGTGGACCCCAGCGTCGCGCTCCACGAAATCAAGGATGAACTCGCCGCCGACAAGAGCCCGCACGATGCCCGACGTGGCGCTCCCCTGAATCTGGACGTTCACGGCGCTGCGCGGATCACTCAGCAGGAGCACCCGCGCCGCCCTCGGCCCCACGTCAACCACTCGGCCCACCAGCCCGCCGGCTACCACCACAACCAGACCGGTCTCGATCCCTTGCTCGCCTCCGGCGTCAATGACCATCGTCTGAGCGAGGCGCTGCCCGTCGAACGCGACCACGTTCGCGCCGATGTACTGCCACTGAGGGTTCGCCCGCTGAAACTGCAGCAGCGTTCGCAGGTTCTCATTGTCGCTTTCCGCCTGCCGCAGCCTCGCGATTTCGCCGGTCAGACGGAGCAACTCCTCGCGCAGCACGCGGTTCTCCGACTCCAGCCGCCAGCCGCGCGTCAACCCCTCCAGGAACGCCCTCGGCCCGTCGGCCGCCTGCGTGAGGCCCCGCTGCACCGGCATGATGATCGGCAGCAGCGGGTTCGCTGGGCGGATCGCCCAGCGGCTTCCAGAGAACAGCACCACACCCAGCCCGACCAATAGGACAAGCAGAAACCAGCCGCCCGCACGAGAGGACATCCGACCTCTTGTGGGCTAGCCTACCTCGGAGGCTTCCGCTGCGAAAGTTGCACAAGCACCTTACCGAGCCGTGGCAGCTCCTCAAGCACCTCTCCCGCGCCCCGCACCACGCAGGTCAGAGGGTCTTCGGCGACATACACAGGGAACCGCGTCTCGTAAGAAAGCCGCTGGTCGAGGCCGGCCAGGAGCGCGCCGCCGCCAGCCAGGGCGATGCCCCGCTCCATCAAGTCCGCCACCAGCTCCGGTGGGGTTGCCTCCATGGTGTCGCGCACCGCGCCGACGATGGCGCTGATCGGCGCCGCTAACGCCTCTCTCAGCTCCACGCTGCTGATCGTCACTGCCTTCGGGAGGCCCGTCACGACGTCCCGGCCCCGCAGGAGCACCTCTCGCTCCTGCCGCAACGGGAACGCCGATCCAGCCTCGATCTTCACCGTCTCGGCCATTCGCTCGCCGATCAGCAGGTTGTAGCGCTGTCGGGCGTAGGCGATGATCTCCTGGTCCATCTCGTCGCCGGCCACCCGTATAGAGGTGGAGGCAACGATGCCGCCCAGGCTGAGGACCGCCACTTCCGTCGTGCCGCCGCCGATGTCCACCACCATGCTGCCACTCGGCTCCATCACCGGCAGCCCCGCGCCGATCGCCGCCGCCATCGGTTCTTCCACCAGGTAGGCCACCCGCGCCCCGGCGCTGATCGCGGCGTCGTGCACCGCCCGCTTCTCGACCTCCGTAACGCCGGAAGGGATGCCCACGACCACTCGGGGACGCGGTATGCTGAACGTGGATTGTTCGTGGGCCTTGCGAATGAAATACCGGAGCATCTGCTCCGTGGCCTCAAAATCGGAAATCACCCCGTCCTTCAGCGGACGGGCTGCGACGATGGATGCGGGCGTCCGTCCCAGCATCCGCCACGCCTCCTTGCCGATGGCGAGGATCTGGCGTGTTGGTTTGTCTATGGCCACCACCGAAGGCTCATCGATGACGATGCCCTTGTTGCGCACCATGACAAGCGTATTCGCGGTGCCGAGGTCAATCCCTATGTCATACGAAAACCACCCCAGAAAGATGTCGATGGGATTGATCATGGTGCCCCCGGGAGCGCGGTGGCGAAAGCTCGCCGAGAGTATAGCACAGCTCAGCGGGTTACGGAGCGATTGCTTGCAAATTTGATCGCCGACGCCCAGCCTGAAGGTCGTCCAGCACCAGAGAAGCCCAGGGAGGGCACGGCCCGCTCATCCTCGTGAGCCGAGCGAAGCGAGCCCCGACCCTGGGCTTGCCGAAGGGGAAGGGTCTGCCGAAGGATGACGGGGGCCTGGGGCTGCCCCCCAGTGCCTTCCAGGCCGGTCGGGTGGGACCAACCAGGTGGCGCACCGCCCAACGCGCATCATCATGGTGTCGCCGCCAAGCGACATGAACGATTGTCAGAGTCACCCTCAATTGACGTCGTTGCGCCGTTCGAGCAGATACGCAATGAGCATAAAGAAGAGATTGTAGTCAAGCCGTGCCGCGGCGATGACCGCCCCCTGCACCGTTGGCCAAGGCAGCTCCGCATCGCCGGCGATGCGCCAGAAACCTTCCAGCGATGCCTCCATCGCGGGACGCTCCGTCTCGCCGACGTCCGTCGCCGCGATCATCTCGCGCACCATCTCCCACGGTGGGAGGATGGGCGTCATCGAGATCCCTCCCACCTGCGTGCGCTCCAGCTCGATCACCTGCCCTGCCTGCACCGCCACCAATTGAATCGCCTCCTCGACGAGCGTCATGGCCTCGTTGAGCGCGTCGTAGTACGCCTCTTCGTCGTCGGCCGTAAGGTCCACCGCCAGGAAAGCGGCGTGGAGCCCGTCGGACTCCGGCACATCGGCGATGACCAAGGCCGTCTCCAGCTGCCAGTGCTGCAACTCGTCCCGCAGGAAGCCCAGGCTCAGCAGCCAGTCCGCCTCCTCCCACTGCTGCTGGAGTCGCTCGAGTAGCTCAGGTATCTCCATGTCCTGCCTCGCATTCGACGATGATCGGCGCGCCTCCGTTATTCTAGTCTTCAGCAGTGCCCTACGCCGCCGGGCCCGCTTCCTAGTCCTGTCATTCTAAGCCGAAGGCAAACAATCTCGCACTTCGCGACACCCTCGCTCTTCCCTGCGTGACAGTCGTCACGCCCGCAGCAGCCCGCGATGCCGCAGCGCTCGCTCCATCACCCCTCTGTCATTGCCCTGAAAGTATGGCTTGAGCGAGTCCCCTCTCCCTTGATGGGAGAGGGCTAGGGTGAGGGTGAGTGCGTGCCTCTGCGCTTTCATCCTTTCGCTTGAGGGCTGCAAGTCCCTCATGGACGATTCTGAGCGCCCCTCTGTCATTCTGAGCGCAGCGAAGAATCTCGATTTGCCACAGCCTCCCACAATCATACCGGCATCTCGTTGCGGCATCCTCCTCACGCCTTCACGCCCCTAGCAGCCCGCGATGCCGGAGCGTCTGCTCTAGCGGCGGTTGCATCTTCATCTCGCGGAACTCGCCGATGGCGACATCGAGGGCTTCTCCCTCTCCCTTGACGGGAGAGGGCTGGGGTGAGGGCCGTCATGAACCGAAGATGCACCCTCCCCAGTTGGACTCACGGACTTCTCCATTGTACTGCGGGAGATAGGCGTCTAGGCGAGGACTCGCCCTCTCCGTTAGCCCACCACGGAGGTTGCAGCGATAGACGGCAGCCCGCGCAGGCGCGCCACGATCGTGGGCAGCACGGCGAGCACTCGCTCCACTTCTCCCCTCGTATTCTCCGGGCCCAGCGTCAAACGCAGGCTGCCCCGCGCTATCTCCGGCGGCATGCCCGTCGCGATGAGCACGTGCGAAGGCTCCAGCGAGCCGGTCGAGCAAGCGCTGCCACTCGAGGCGCAGATCCGCTCGAAATCGAGGGCCAGCAGTATGCTCTCCCCCTCCACTCCTTCGAACGAGACGTTGACGTTGTTCGCCAAACGCCGCGTTGGATGGCCGTTGAGATAGACCCGCTCGATCCCTCCGACGATCCCTTTCAAGAGGCGGTCCCGCAGCCCCAGCAGGTGAGTGTTTGTTGTGGCCCGCTGTTCGTGCGCCAGTCGTAGCGCAGCGGCGGTCCCCACGATGCCCGGCACGTTCTCCGTGCCGGCGCGGCGGTTCCGCTCCTGTCCGCCGCCCACCTGGCGTGGCGTGAAGGGCGTGCCTCGCCTCAGGAACAGCACGCCGCATCCCTTGGGGCCGTAGAACTTGTGCGACGAGAGGCTGAGGGCGTCCACACCAAGCTCACGCACGTCCAGGTCCAGGTACCCAGGCGCCTGCACGGCATCGGTGTGGAACAGGATAGAGCGCCCCTCACGCCGGTTCACCTCTCTGATCAGGCGACCTACCTCGCCGACCGGCTCCACCGTCCCGATCTCGTTGTTGGCGTATATGAGGCTGACAAGCACCGTACGATCGGTGATCGCGCGCCCGACGTCACCCGGGTCCACGAGTCCGTGCCGGTCCACCGGCAAGTACGTAACCTCGAAACCGAACTGCTCGAGTTGCTCGCAGGCGTGCAGCACCGCATGGTGCTCGATACTCGACGTAATGATATGGTTGCCTACGGTGCGCATCGCCAGCCCGATGCCGCAGATGGCGGCGTTGTCCGCTTCCGTCCCGCCGCTCGTGAAGACGACCTCGGTCGGCCTGCACTCCAGGATATTCGCCACGGTCTGATGCGCTTGATCGACCGCCTTCCGGCTCTGCTGGGCCAGCCCGTAG
>Ga0214473_10010044_pt1 | contig 11161 bp, 9 predicted proteins | sample RVTome_7_FD_203509 | JGI IMG/M metagenome (GOLD analysis project Ga0214473, IMG submission 203509) | Soil microbial communities from uranium-contaminated site in the Upper Colorado River Basin, Wyoming, United States - RVT98D197 | ecosystem: Environmental > Terrestrial > Soil > Contaminated >...
CAGCAGTTCATCAGGATCTACCGCGCCGAGGGTCTTCAGGTCGTCTTCCACTTCGAGCAGCTCAGCTTCCACTTCATGCAGCTCGCGTTGTTGAATGTCGCGCTCTTTCTTGCGAGCCTTCCAGTGCCCATCCACTCGCAGGACATCGGCGGATAAGTCAGCCAATCTCGTTTCGGGGTCCATGCCCGTGCCTGGGGCGTTGAACGCACGTGGGATTTTCTGTTGCACCAGTTGGCGGAGGTCATTCTCCAACTCCCCATATGTCCATAAACCAAGGATTCGACTTACACCCTCAATGATGTCCTGTTGGCCCAGGTTGATGCTCTGGCTGCGTTCAGCATCGAAGAAGAAAAACCTCGCCAGATGTCGCGGCAGGAAGGCGTCACGCAACTTCTGAATCACCTGTTCGTCCTCGATTCGGCCGGAAGTGTCTGAACGAACTGCATGGTGTTCCCAGACAGGTGATGAGTTTGGTCGGTAGCGGATTTCGCGAAGCAACTCGACTCTTCGACTGCCGACTTTCTCATCTCGGAGGGTAATGACAGCTTTGAGATGAACCGTATCTTCGCCCTCTGCCTGTGCGCGACGGTTCAGTGACTTCTCAAAGGCAAAACGAGTAGCGTCTGAACCGGTCTCGACTCGCTTCAGGTCGCCGACACCACTTTCGCCGACTACCGCCAGGTACAAAGCACGAAGCAGATGAGTCTTGCCGGCGCCGGTCTTGCCGCCCACAAGAATGCCACACTTGCCTTCGAGGCTACGGAAATCCAGCGTGTGCTCGCCATAGAACGGCCCGAAGTTCTTCAGGGTAAGCGAGTCAATGAAGACCTCTGCCATGTCTAATCCCTCTTGCCAACGGATGTCTCGAAGTCATCCTTGAGGATATTGAGCAGGTCGTCCGGGAGGCCATGAGCCCGATGGCTTTCGCTATATTCCTCCACCTTGGCCAGCATACGACGAAGGGTGTCGGCGTTGATGTCCTTCTCGCGGGCGACTTCCTCCTCCATTTCCCGCAGCCGATTGAGTTCCTTGAGGTCTGGGTTCATGATGATACCTCGTTGCTTGTTGACGATGCGAGCGACGCCCCGACCATCGTCAGGATCGCGCGCCGCTTTCCACACCTGCTGAATCTGCAGGAGCTCCTCAGGGCTGATCAACTCCAAGCGGGTCTCTTCCTGTAGCTCCAGCAAGCGGGCAAGTAGCTCACGGCGGGCACCGATGTGCAGCGGGCCGGGATAACGGGTATCGCCGTTCATGCGGCGGCTGTCACGTTTACCGTTGGCTGGATCACGATAAAAAAGCAAGGATTCACGGAAGTCGATCAGCTTCTCCATGCGTTCATCCCCACTGGCGAGCAGCCCTTCGCTGGCCTTGTCACGATCGACAACAGTACAGGTCCAACAGCCAAACCGAGAGTTTCCGCAACTGGGTGTGCTCGTATCGATCTGGACGGGACATTCACCATTGCTGGCATTGGCGTAGAGTTTGTAGAGGGCCCGGTTGTTGCCACCCCACGGGTTCGGCTTCTGGAGCAAGTAGGCCCAGACTTCTTCCGTCGTGAGGAACTCGATGGGGTTGGAGACCCAAACACGCGGCAGGTCAGGATGACGGCGAAGGCCATTGCGGGTCTTGCGGCCAGCCATCGTTTGTGCGCGAGTCGAGCTCTCGGCGCGGCGTGCACCCAGGTGAAGGATCGCCTCTCCCCAATGGCCAAGGCGTTTCTGCACGAAGACGGTGACGGGGTCGATCTTCAGTCGCTGCGTGCACCATCGGAAGACTCGATTGGGCGGGGGATAGCCTCGCCCAATCAAATTGACCCAGAAGGATTGCTCAGGTGGAGGCTTAAGGAGACTTACCTCAATATTGAGGTCGTTCTTTTGGGAGAACTTACGCATCCGCTCCAACGAGTCCTCCACCATTTCGAGGATGGCCGGTATTTCAACGCGGGTGTCGGTGCAGAGGATGGAGACCGGCTTGGTGCGTAGCTTGGGTGGGATGGACAGGACGGCATCGAAAATGAGAGATGCGACCATCGTGCTATCCTTGCCGCCACTGTAGCCGACGAGCCACGGGCGGGCGTCCTCCTGGTAAAGCCGGCGGAGAGACTCCCTGGTGTCTTGGTAAGCATTGTTAGCCATCGGCACAAGTATGTCTGTTGGCGGTCACGTTATCAACAGTATTTTCTGGAGTAATGCCTCTAATGACGGAGGCTCCCTTCTGTCCGAAGAAGATGATGTCGCCGCTCCACCCTCCGTAGGCCTCGATAGATTTATCGCTCTGCACAAACACACCGTCAGAACTGAAACAGGCTTTGTTGGGCGGGAGCATCTTGACTAACACCTGAATCTCGCCCTCCCGAAACTGCTGCTCGGCGTATAAGCGGGTTCCGGATTCATCGCGAGAGCCCGGTTTCATGCCGCCGTAGATGCATCCGACCGAAGAGCCCCAACCCTTGGGCTTGTCCCGCAGGTAGTCTAAGGTATCCTTGAACTCAGTGAAAATGAAAAGTCGCTTCTGGGCATGATCGAAGATGCCCTCTTTATGGAGAAGGCCCTTGAGTCTGGATAGCTTGGCCTCTGTATCGGAGGCCTCCACTGCCTGGGCCTGAATCGCCAGTTGGTTCAACTCGTCGATCTCTTCGCGTGCTTGCTCTGCATTGGCCGCCAGCGTGATCGCTTCGAGCATCTCTTCCAGACGCTCCCGCTCTGCCTCCTCCATCTCCTCCAGTTCGTTGGGATCGGGTAGGTCGGGTGGGGCAAACGAGCTAACTCGTGGCCGCGTTTGAGGTTGTCTTCCTGGCGTTTGGCACGCTTCTCAAGGCTGCGTCGCATGGCGTGCGTGCTGCCCCAGTCTGCGTTGATAGAGGGACATCAGGAAGCCAACGGCCCGTGCCTGTGGGTCGTCCCATTCGGCTGCGGCCCTGGCACTCTGGCGTTTTACGAAGCTGGTAACGTCCCGATATAACTCAAATTCAGGGCGGTCGATCTGAAAGTCCACCATGTGAGGAATGCGCAGGGTGAATATCTTTTGTGCGGCCCATGTGCCGTCCGGCAGGCGTTTCGGGAAGTAGATCATCGCCTCTTTCGTTCGCCGTAGGTAGAACGGGGCTCGGCGGCAGTTCATTGCTTCATGTATGGAGTGAACGTCGGCCTAGTCTGCTATGCAGTGGCCTCGTCAACCTTATCGTCAGTGGTGTCCTGTTCCGGTGGGCCGGGCAACGCCTTCGGGCTATCGACTTGAGGTTCTATGACCTCACTATCAACTGGCTTGCATGCCAACTCCACCAAATCCGCGAAGGTACCGATTTGAACCTGATGGCGCTCTGGGGAGCGCGGCAGATATCCCAGGCTTTGCAGGTCCTGAATCAGCTCTCGTTCGATTCTCCAGGCCAGGCCGTAGTCCTTCTCGCGCAGGGCTTTTGCCTGGAGATGGTGAGCGAGGGCGATCAACTCGCCTGCAATGTTCCTGACGTCAATCTCATCGACCAGTCTCGCCGCCTCGCTTCGGATGGCTTTTTCATCCCGGAGGATCGTCTGGCGATGGACCTTGAAGATCCCCGCGATCTCTTCCTGGGTATAACCCTCCAGTCTCAGATAGGCCACACAGGCCCGCCGGTCCGAGACAGAAATCTCCTTCGGGTCGAGTAACCCCTGCTGTATCTTCTTCAGAATAGTGACAACCGCTTCGGTCATGACATTGGTCTTCGCAACTGAAACTGAAAATCGACTCTCATGATTGTCGAACTTTCTTTCTTTACCTTGAATTCATCTGGACTATTATCTATCCACAGTAGATTACCCTTCCCGGACGTCGAGGCCGGGCAAAGCTCAGAGCCAGCGCATCCGCGTGATCGGGACTGCGGCCCAGCCTTTCTTTGATGTCCTCTTTGGGTTCGATGAGGATTTTGCCCATTGATGTTGCGTGCCATTCCACAGTGGCCAATTCGTTGAGCAGCTTGCTGTATTTGGCGGGGATTGCCAGGGGTGCCGTGGCATCCGGCTGTAATGCCTCCCGCAGGCGCCAGTAGCATTCAGCCCGCAGATTGGCATACTTCGTCGGGTCTCTCGCGGAGGCGGCGAAGTTGATGTCCTTTACCCGCAGGCCCTGCTCTTTCAGACGGTCTACGACGCCGGCACCAATACCGATGACGTCCACGCACACGTTCCCCCAGGGGACCTTGTACTTATCCACGAAGAGGATCAGTCTCCCGACGGTTTCCATAGTGTCGAAGTTACGGTGCTCCTCAATCTCTTTGACCTCGGGACCTTCTCTGAGCAGAAGGACCGTGGCATCATCGCCTGAACGTGCCACATCCACGCCTACGCGTTTCTCAGCGTGATCGACGGTCCCGTTGTCTACTGCGCGCTGCTGGGCCGCCCGCAGCCACTGGAAGGGAATCAGTCCATGTTCCGACGCGGTTGGAAACTGTCCCAACACCTTTGTCTGGTAGAGCGGGGATTGCTCTCCCCACCCTCTTCGTCGCTCCTCCACCCACGTTGAGGTTACGAGCTTCGGATAGAGGATCTTCCCGGCTTTCACGTTCGGGCTGTCCAAACAGCTTATCGGCAGGGCATTCCACGCGGGACTCTTGGCCGCATCATAGAACGGGCCCATCGGGGCAATCGGGTTGCCGATGGCCAGCCAGCGGGTGAACGCGCCAGCCATCTGGCCCTCCGCCACGTCCCAGATGGACTTGTCAATGCCCGCCGCTTCATCGAAGATCAATAGAAGATGCGAAGAATGAAAGCCCTGGAAGTATGCGGGGTCATCCGTACTCAATCCAAGCGCAAACCAGTTGTCGGCGATCTTCACTTGTGTCTGAAGCACCTGTCCACCCAGAGGCTTGACGGATTGTTGATGCAGCCGACGAATCTCCGCCCACAATATGGTTTCCACCTGCCGCCACGTAGGCGCAGTGGTGATGACGAGTGAGTCAGGATACGAATAGAGGAACCACAGACCTATCCTGGCGGCCACCCACGTCTTGCCGACGGAGTAGCCCGAGGGCACCACGGTCCTGGGATGATCCCGCACGCTGAGCATGATCTCCTCTTGTTTTGACCACGGTTCTTCGCCGCCGAGGACCTGCTTGGAGAAGAACAACGGATCGTTCTGGCATCGTTCCACCAGGCTTCGTGCCTCTTGCCTGTCAATCTTCTCTGTCATTTTCTGGCTCCAGAGAGTCTGTTCTTCTCTGATTCGTACCTTTTGCGGATGAGGTCGCAGTATCGCGGCTCCAGTTCGGTGCCAAAGCAGACTCGACCGGTCCGTTCGGCCGCGACCAGTGTGGTCCCGGAGCCCAGGAACAAATCCAGCACGATATCTCCGCGCGAGGAGCTGTTGCGAAGAGCGCGGATCGCCAAAGACAGGGGTTTGACGGTGGGGTGACCCTCGTTGCGATGGGGCTTGTCGTACTGCCACACCGTCGATTCGTTCTTCGGCCCGAGCCACCTCACAGACTTACCCTTCTTGACGCAGTAGAAAAAGGGTTCGTATTGGTGCTTGTACTGGGCGAACAGGGAGCCGGCAAACGTGTTCTTGACCCACACCAGCAGGTTCCGCATCTCCCATTTGGTGGCAGATAGTGTCTCGATCACCGTTGCGATCCGTGCAGAGGCAAACCAGATGTACAGGGCGGTCTTCTCATCGGAGAACTGATGGGCATGGTGCAACGATTGGGTCAGCAACTGCTGATAGCCGGCCACGGACATCTCGTCCCAGTACTTCTCACCATCCTGGCGCAGCTTGTATTCCCAGTCCTTGCCCACTCTTCCGCCGCGGTAACCCACGGCATAGGGCGGGTCGGTAAAGATGAGCTGTGCCTTCTTCTTTCCCATGATCCGTCTGATGTTGGCAGGTTCCGTGCAGTCCCCGCAGAGAATCCGATGAGGACCGAGCTCGATCAGCTCGCCTGGCTTTGTCCGGGGCTTCTCGATCTGTTGAAGCTCGGATTCAACGTCAAAGTCATCCTCTTCCTCCGCGTCGGGAAGCAGCAGCCGGTCTATGAGTTCCGATGCTTCCGGCAGATCGAAGCCTGTCAGCCCAAGGTCGAAGTCCGGCAGGCGGGTGAGCTCATCCAGGACAGTGGCCAGCTTCTCGTTGTCCCAGTCACCGGAGATTTTGTTGAGGGCGAGGTTCAGGACCTTTTCCCGCTCCAGCGAGAGGTTCACCACACTGCACAGGACCTCCGTATCGCCGCGGGCAACGAGGATCTTGAATCTCTGGTGACCGCCGACCAGGTTTCCTGTCCGGCGATTCCAGACCAGGGGCTCCACACAGTCGAATTCGCCTATGGACTTGAGCAACTTCTCATACTCCATGTCGCCCGGCTGGAGGTCCTTGCGTGGGTTGTAGGCCGCAGGCTTGATCTTGCCGATCTGAACTGTTCTGATTTTCACCATCGTTTTCTCTCCTTTAATCGGAGTGGATCGAATGGGCAGTGCAGTCGTTATCTGCCTGCCACATATAGAGAGAATCGCCCGGATTTCAGGCAGAGAGGATCTGGTGGTCGGATGTAAGATGAGGCAGGAAAGGGACTTGTGGAAATAGAAAAGTTTCAGAAATCTACCGATTATCGCTGATAGGTCGCTCGGGCGTCGCTCAGTGATGTCGTTGCTGCACGTTATCTACCGTGGTGTTCTGCGAATGCCGATCTGACTGCCATACCTCGTCTTCACAGAAGCAGCAAGATAATAGCCGCCCTTTGCAAAAGTCACAACCTGACCCAGAGCGTCTTTGCCAATCTGACGCCTTAGAACGTCGATTGCATTCTTCCAATCGTTTTCGCCGTCGATTCGGGGAGTGATCTGGTTACTCCTGGTGCTGGAGGCCAGTGTCTTGAGGAATTCCCAAACCGATTGACTCGAAATCCGACGCTTCTCAGTGCCAAGAATGAGTAATCGCTCTGCGAGATTGAGTTCAACGTTGACCTGTGCCATTTCGGCCTTGGATTCTCGTGTGTCGATCTCTACTATGTGTCGAAGCGTGGTTGCCAGGTCCTTTGCCAGGTTCCGCGACTTGTTGAACTTCTTGAAGCAGGCCGGATCGTCAAGCGCCATCTGGCCGATTGACTTTGCTTCACGGACAAGATCCTCATGTTCCTTCTGCACCGTCGTGGCCATATTGGGCATGTAATTCTGCAGCTCTTCTCTGACGTAGTCAAACCGTTCCAATGCTGTGTTCAAGCCCGCATGGAACTCCATCTTGAAATCAAATTCCGGGAAACTCGTACTCCTGGAGAGCGCAAGGAGAGACGCCCGGAATTGACGAAGGTTTTGGGGTTTGTTCTTGAGCATTTGCTTACCCCACCCCTTGGCCCACGTCTCCAGCCGTTCGGCCATCCGCTCCATCGATTCGATTGTTTTGGGAGGCAACGCCATGAACACATTATTCTGCCAGTTGCCTGGGGAGTCAAGATTCGCTGTGCTGTTCCCTTGGTGTGCAGCGCCGGAGCGAGCCGGCGGGTGCGATGGTCCACATGCGTGGCGTACATGGCAAGCAGGAGGGAATCATGCAACAAATGTCGAAGCCCGACCGCGCCTGGCCTGTCATCGCTCTGGCCAGATGTGTTCTGCGACCTTCTTGAAGGTGGAGAGATTTGGGTTTCTTCGTTCGTGCTTCGCCAGGAGTGGCAGGATGTCGCTGTAATCGGCCCGCCAGATCTCGGAGAGACGATAGTCATGGTCCAGGAGTGCCAGAACCACATAGTCACAGGGATGCTTTGAGAAGGTTCCTATGCGGCCTGCATCGTTCGGCAGACCCTTCGATTCGCTGCGGCGCGTCTTGATCTGGACCCGCCGGCCGTCGCAGTCGAGAGCATCGAATCCCCCGGCCCTCGGATCGATACACAGCCGCAGTCCGAGATGATGACAGACAAGGACCTCTCCGACCTCGCCGGTGATGCCCGTCTTGCGCACCCCACCTATGGTGTTTTCGTATGCCCGTGCACCCTCAATTGCCTTGTTGATCCCTGACAATATCTCTGCAGTTACAGGCACTGTCCGAATCTCCGGGGTCATCGGAGCCGTGTTTGACTTCTTCGATGACCCAGCCTCTGAAGGTCTCGATAGATTCCCTTTCTCCACCCTGTTGAATTCACTGGCGTACTTGCCCTTGGTGCACTGGTAGCGATACCAGGTCCAGTGAGGTTTCTGAAAGGCGCTCTGCGGAAAGCGTTCCAGGACTTCCTTTTCGAGTTCGGGATACTGGATTGTTCCCTGCGTGCGGTGGATTGCGTCGAATACTACAGACTTGATTGTCACGCGCTCTTGCCTGGTCATGTCTGATCACCTCATAGACAATTTGTGCGACAAGGTTATGTTCTGCCGACCCAATTTCACTGGTTGAGATGCCGGTTGCCTTCTCCCAGTTGGACTCGGAATACCCTTGGGCAGGCAATCGGCTGCGGACGTGCATGAAAATTGAAGGGCACCGCCGCATTGTGCTCACGCTGGGTTCGCCAGAACCCGACAGCAACACAAGCAGACGATGCCCCTATGGTGGGGGCACCGACCCTTGTGCATCTGCTGTCAAGTGAAGCTGGCGATTTAGCGTGAGATGCCAAAGATACAGTGCAACTTACCTGGTTTTGCAGCAGGGCCTTCTCAGCCCCGAAAATCTATTCGCTTATCCAAAATCCTCCAACTGACAAATCACGGACCAAAACCCATGGAATTGTTTCCACGGACTGAAAACTCATCTTACATGAGTTCCGGGCTGTCGTCAAACAAGACGCCCTCGTGTTTCTCCCGAGTCTGCTTGGGAAGCCGGCATTCCCGGCTTCTGTTCCGCAGGTCGCGTGCCACTGTTCTTCTGGCAGCCACGTCGACCGCGATGTGGGTATCGTGCGCCAAAGGCAGCGCGATTGGCGATATCCCAAGTGCTCGTGCCGGCGGCAACTCCTGGACTCTTTCCGACGAGATACAATCATAGAGATACTACACGTTCCTCGGTGCCTTCCAGATTCCCAAGGGGAACCGACCGCAGTATCAATCGCATGGTACCATCCGGCTTGTGGATCGAGATCTTCTCGACGCACCGCCGCAGGGCAGAGAGCTTTTCCTGGGCCAGACCCTCACGAAGGGTAGGCTCCATGCCTGAGAGGAACTGGCTGGCGTCGGCGACGATCCCCCTGATCTCGGCTTGGGATGTTACCAGCCGGTCGAGCTCTTCGAGTCTGGTTTCGAGCTCGTGCTTGCGCTGTTTGAGATCAGCCAGTCGCTGGTCCACGAGCTCCCGGTTGGTGGCCGTGATGTTGTCCAGCAGATTGCTGATGGTCTTTCCGATCTTGTCGAGCTCTTTCTGCGCTCGCTTGCGGGCAGCCACGAATTCCTTCGCTTCCGAGCCGACCTGTGCTTTCACGGCGTCGGCCAGTCTCTTGTGTCCGCCTTTGTCCAGAAACGACTTGAAGAAATCAAGGACCGCATCAATGACCTTGGACTCCAGGGCCTCCTGTGGAATGAGATTCAGTTCGCAGATGCTCCTGCCCTTGGTGATATAGCCCCCACACCCATAGTAGAACGTCTTGACCGGTGTGCCATCGGACCGTTTCTTGCCCTTGGCCTTGGTAATGCCCTGGTACCGGCAGCCGCAGAGACCACATTTCAACAAGCCCGACAGTATGAACCGGCTGCGTTGGCCGTTCCAGGTTTTCCCATGGTTCTTCGTCTTCAGACTGCGTCCCCGTTGTTCAACGGATGATGGATGGTCTTCCCGCCGCCGCCTGGCCTGTTCAAACAGCCTACGGCTTACCAGCGGCGGGTGAGCGTCCCGCACGACGATCCAGTCCTGCTGCCGATTGGGCACCAATCGTGCCCCATGCACGTCCTCCCGATCGACCGCGTGTCCCTCGCTGATCCTGTGGAACCGGCCATCGGTGCGGCGATTCCATACCATGTCTCCCACGTACACAGGATTGACCAGGATGGCCCTGATGGTGGAGTCCGTCCAACTGCCCCTGTAGATATGCGACCACGCAGGCCCACGCGGCGTCAGAACGCCGCCCTGATTGAGGGCATCGGCCACGGCCTTATAGCCTTTGCCCTCCTCCGCGTACATCTTGAAGATGCGAGCGATCAATTTCACCCGTTCGGGTTCGCTCGGCGCCGGCTTGGCGTGGTCGCGTTTCGATATGTTCAGCGATTCTCGACGGGCCAGGGTGCGGGTGATCTTGCCCTTTTCATTCAAGATTTGCTTGGAGCCATCAGGCATGTATCGAAGGATAAAAAGAAACTTGCCATCGGCATTTTGATACCGCAGGTCATAGCCGTAAGGTGGTGTGCCTCCCATCCACCAGCCGCCCTGAGCCGTTGAAAGCAGTCCGCGAATTGTGACCTTCGACAGGTCCTTGGACTCCTGTCGGGCCTGCCACTGCTTGACAGGCCGCAGAAGGTCATCGGTTGTATCGCCGTTGAAGTTCTCACTGATGTAGCGGATCTCCACGCCCTGTGTCCGAAGCCGGTACCGATAGTATCCGGCCTCGTCGTTGTCGATACGCCCAAAGCGCTTTACGTCGTAGACCATGATGGCATCGAAGGGGTGGGCTGGACTCTCGGCGTCCAGAATCATCTGCTGAAATGCCCGTCGGCCAATGGTGCTTGTGCCGCTGATGGCGTCATCAACGTAGAACTTGGCCAGGTGAAGATCATGCTCCTCCGCATAGGCCTGGATGGCCTTCTTCTGGTCTCCAATGGACTGCTCCTGGCGATCCGTGGACCGCCGGACGTAGCCCACAGCCCGATTCCCCTGGCCGTTTTTATCTGCCGTTCTGGTCATTCCCAATGCCTTCAAAGCCTTGCTGTACCGCCACTTACATCTCCTTACCTAGTGAACTTTCGCACTCTTTATGAAGGTCTATGCGGCCCTGGATAAGATTTCTATGAGGACCGCGAGATTTTGGGTATGTCCGAGCGATTTGCCGAACATCGCTTTTATTCGTTGGGTCCACAGATGCCGCCGCAACGCCGCCAAAGCATCCTGGAAACTCGGGTGCGTTTTGCCCGGATACCAGGCCGGCCCGGTGACCCGGTGGATGCGCCTCGGCTGTTGGAGAAACCACAGCCATACCACCGAACCCAGCCACAGACTCAGCATGGCGGCTCGTTCCGGCCCCTGGCCCTTCCAGGTCTGCGGCTCTTGGCCGCCCACGAATTGTTTGGTGTTT
>Ga0214473_10010045_pt1 | contig 11160 bp, 8 predicted proteins | sample RVTome_7_FD_203509 | JGI IMG/M metagenome (GOLD analysis project Ga0214473, IMG submission 203509) | Soil microbial communities from uranium-contaminated site in the Upper Colorado River Basin, Wyoming, United States - RVT98D197 | ecosystem: Environmental > Terrestrial > Soil > Contaminated >...
ACGGCAAAGTCGTTTACAGAGGTATCAGCCTATCCCTCGATACACGGCCCAAAAGACGGGCCGTTACTCGGGATGAACGGTTTTCAGGAAATGAGAACCTGGTTTCTGGTCTCTGGTTTCAGGTTTAGCCAACCAGAAACCAGAGACCAGGAACCAGAAACCTTCTCCCGGGGTCCAGCGTACAAAATTCGCCAGTGCGGCTGTACCAACTCGTACGCACGGAAGTCCTGTTGTCGTATAACCCTCCGGCCTCGGCTGGCATGCGGCTTGCCCTTCCCGGTTTGCACATACGGGAGGTGCGGGATGCAAATTTTGGCGACAGGCAAATGGTCGAAGGCGGACAAGCGATGGAAGATGCTGGTAGCTATGCGCCGTCTGACCGTTACCCCGGCTGCCCCGGCAGCTGAACCGCGATCCCGCCGCGGCCTTGTGCGGCCGCTGCGTAAGCCAGAGAATTGAAGTCGATAGTCGATAGTCGATAGTCTACAGTTCAGAGTCATGGCTAACCTGACGCCGGACTTTTTGGCTTCCAAGTCTATCGACTATCGACTGGCGGTTATTTCGGATTGGGTTTAACCCCGGCAGCTCTCCCCGACCACCCGCCCGGCGAAACGGGTAATACCGCGAGCCGGGCGGACCCTCCAAGCTTGCTTATCGTTTGCTGAGTTACGCAAGCCGTGGATCGTCGCGCGGCGCAAAGACTTGGCAGCAGCAGAATACGTAGCAGCCTGAGCCGTGCGAAAATCCCCCGGCCGCAGAGCGGCCCGCCCCCTTTGCCAAAGGGGGCAGCGAACGCAGTGAGCGGGGGATTTGCGGATGTGGTTCATTGACTCAACCGACCGGCCGCGCCTGTCCGATTCTCGGGGTGCATGGAGTGGCGGTTCATTCTTGGGTTGCAGACAGTGGCCCGGGCTGAGCTACGGGCGGCCCGACTGTCGCTGGAAACGGGCGACGGCTCGGTTGTGTTCTTCGAGGGTGCGGGAGAAGACGTGCGTTCCATCGTTGCGCGATACAAAGTACAGATACGGCACCTGCGCCGGCGCCAGCGCGGCGCGCAGGGCGGCCAGGCCCGGGTTGCAGATGGGTCCCGGCGGCAAGCCCGGGTGCAGATAGGTGTTGTAGGGCGATTCCACGTCGATGTCCGCGGCGGTCGGCAAGCCGCGGACGTCGCGGCCGTAGGTTGCGGTGGGGTCAGACTGCAGCGGCATACCGAGCCGCAAGCGGTTGTGAAACACCGCCGATACCAACGCCCGTTCTTCCGCGACCCCGGCTTCTTTCTCGATGATCGACGCCAGGACCACCAGGGACTCCTGGCTCAGGCCGGCGTCCAGACGCAACGGCTGTAAGGGCGCCGTTTGCTCGCGGAAGTGCTCGACCATGGTGCGCAAGATCTGTTCTGGCGGAGTGCTCCAGGCGAAGGCGTAGGTGTCGGGGAATACGTATCCCTCGAGGCCGCTTGCTGGCGCATCGACACTGAGCAGGAAATGGGGATCGTTGGCAAGACAGAGGAATTGATCGGTACTGCCGAACCCGGCGCCGGCGAAGAGCGCCGCCACCTGACGGAGCGTACTGCCTTCCGGAATGGTGACGCGGTGCAGCGCGCTCGTGGGCGAACGCAGCAAGGCAAGGACTTCAACAGGAGAAAGCGCACGGTCGAAACGATATTCACCGCTGCGCACCAGCCGGTCGAGCTGATTCCATCGCGCCCATAACCGCAGCACCAGCGCGTGGCGCACTACACCGCCGGCCTGCAAACGGGCGCTGGTCACACGGAAAGACTCGCCCGGGGCGATGGAGATGACCGCCCCCCCGACCGGGGGTTCTACCGGCGTGGTCAGGTCGTGCCATGCCCAGGCGAGAGTGCCGGCCGCGAGCAACAGAAACACCAAGCCCAGAAGGAGTATGCCCCGAAACAATCGAGCCATCGATACCCCATTCATTGCTGCATGGACCAGGGAGTGCAAGGGACTCCCGGCGGAGGCGGCCCGTCGGCCCCGCTTCCCTGGCTACCCCAGGCGGCCGCGCCCCGGGTAGGCGCCGAAAAGAGGCGCCAAGCCGGGGCTATGATCCGCAACGCCTTCAGCGTAGAGCCGGTCCAGCAGGCCGAATTGTGGGTAAGTGAGCAAACGGGCGGGAGAGGATGAAGGTGCGGGCGCACTTCTCAATGACTGCCCGCGCTCCCCACGGCGTAACGCGATCCAGGCGTCGGCTCCGTGCTGGTTTCCTTGCGGCCTTAAGCTACCTGGGATCAGACGTTGCGGTCCTGCGGACGGCGAGGCTCCCCACCGCTCCCAGCAGCAGCACCACCCCCAAGAGACCGAGGCCGGAGAGTGTCGGGACCGGACGACCACCTGCCGCGGCGTCCACCCGGAAGTACGCGACTCCGCCGTCAAATGGACTCGCTGCGGGCGTGATCGTGATCGAGTGAGGACCGGGGCCGAGGTTGAACACCCCGGAGCTCACGGCTGGGTTGGTGACACAGATCGCCGGGTCGTCTCCGCAATCATCCGCCCCTGGCGCGGACGTCGTCCCGATCGGAACGCCGAAATCCAACACGGTGAAAACGTCGCCAGTCAAGAACGCATCCGTCACCGTCAGCGTCGCGCCGGCTGAAGGCGCCGTGAACGTCCAAGGTGGTGCATCAGCAAAAACCGAATTGCCGCCGGAACTGGGTATGCAGAAAGGACCCCCAGGATCGGCGGGGGCGCAACCGGTGGCCGGTACGCCCACACCGGTAAATGCAAACTCGAACCAGGGCCCGTTCGGGGTAATGGGGCCAAGAGCGCCCGGTGCACTGATGGGACCATTGGCAAGCCCATTCTGGTTCCCCGCCGCAGCCGTACCCGATGCAAGCAAGAGCAGGCAACCCAGGAGCATCACCTGACTCATACTGGTCCACGTCCGTCCGAGTCGCCGCTCTGCGATCATGACAACCCTCCTCTTCTCATCGCACCATGGCTACCGCGCACGAGCAAATGTCTACCACAAAATGAATTGTGGGATCAACGGACTAAAGGAAAATGTAAGGAACGCTGAAGTTGGCTAGGCGAGATACGCTTCCCGGAGAAGTTGAGCTTTCTTTCTCAGCCGGAAGGTTTTCAGGGCATTGCGGATTCTCAACTCCAGCACGGGGGTGAGGAAGGGCTCTTGATGAGGTAATCGTAAGCCCCAGCCTCGATGGCGGAGACCACCGAGGCGACGTCGTTGCGGCCGGCGATGACGAGGACATCGGGGAGCAGTTCCTTCATCCCGCGCATAGCGGCGACCGCGTCCGTCCCTGCCAGATCGAGATCGAGCAGGACGATGTCAGCTGGATCGTTGCCCATGGTGTCGATGGCGGCTTCGGCGCTGGAGAATGTATCGAGCCGACAGGTGCTGTCTAAGCTCTTGCTGCACTCCTGAACCACCTCGTCGTCAGCGATGATGTACATCGTCGAGTCAGGGCAGAATCTGGTACGTCGTCATCATGCCCGCGTCGATGTGATCCGCGACGTGGCAGTGGTACATCCACTCGCCCGGGTTGTCCGCCTTCATATCCGCTGTCAGCATGGTGGCGGGCAGGAGCTCGACCACGTCGGTGCGCCGCGCGGCCGAACCGACGCCCACCGTGACGGTCTTACCGTGCCAGTGGGGCGTATGCAGGTCGACCTCGTTGCCCATGCCGAGCACATACCAGCGTACCCGCTCCCCGTTGTACATCACCAGGCCCTTGAGATTGCCGAAAATGAAGCCGTTGATGGAGTGCATCAGGCCGCGTTCCTTGCCGCCGTCTTCATTGAAGATCATGAAGGCGGTAACAAACTCCCGGTCCACGTCTTTGGGGCTGCCATCCGGCTTGGCCAATGTCTTCTTGGTGATGACGATGGGCCCCAGCAGGCCGAGATTGGTCTCCGCGGGCTCGTCGATGTGCGAGTGATACCACCACACCTTCGAGCTGGGGTCACCTGCGGCCGGCGCGCTATCCGCGTCAGCGATCCAGGTGTAATCGAAGCAGGCTCCTGACGCCACTTGTGATCCAGCTCCCGGAGGGCTGGCGTCCTGCACTCCCATGTAGTGAGCACCTTCGTTGTCCTTGGTGTAGCGGAAACCGTGCGGATGCATGCCGAAGCTGCCCTTGGTGGAATTGTTGCAGAAGTGCACCAGCACCGTGTCCCCTTCCACGGCGCGGATGATGGGTCCCAAGACCCCGAGCCACTCGGGTTGAGGTTTTTTCACGGTAAAGGACGCGCTGGTGTACTCGATATACCGGGTCTTCTCGAAGATGTGGCTGTTGGTCCAAGGAGCGGGGATGGGGCAGCCCGCCGGGTCGTGGCAATGCATCAGGTTCTGGTTGCTGGGGGCAAAATCCCAAACGACATCCTCGGCTGCGACGTAGTAATGGCGCGTGGCCGCCGGCGTGGCCGCAGCCCAGAGCAGCAGGGTTGTCGATACCAATACGAGAGTACGGTGTACCATGATAGTCTCCTTGTAAGCAGTCGACGTGTAGTAAGCAGTTGATACAAGCCTTCGTCGTCTATTGCCTCGTCAATGTATTGTTATGTTCACCAACAGAGTGACGTCCAAATATGGCGTTGCCTTGATGGACAGTTCCGTCGACACACCTCCGGCACTCACTTGCACGGTGCTCTGCCCGGCACCATGCACGGTGATGCTGACCTGATGGCCTTGCGGGGGTGACACCGTCACCATGTTAGGATCGGACGCTGTCCATGCGGCGCTGACTTCCACTGGCCTTCCCGCGGTGTCGATGCCATTGGCTCTGGCTTCAACGGTGCACTCCGGGCCCTGGCCAACTTGGGTATATGTGAGTGGCGACACCCAGAGCGGCCCTCCAAACGTGCCTCCCCGCTCCAGTTTGAAAGCGACTTGGATGTTTCTGAGGGCGGCACCGGCCGTGGTTGCGGTCGGTGACGGGCGCGTCGGGGTAGGGGTCGCCGTTGGGCTGGGTGCCACTGGACAGCCGTCGAGGGCGCCGTGCACCGCTTGGAGCACCTCGTCGATGGTGACGAAACCGTCGTTGTTCGAGTCGAAGCTCGGGCATTGCTCCAAGCCGACGCTGCCCAGCGCTATGTTCACGCCTTGCAGCAACTCGTCGATGGTGATCGACGCATCACCATCGCAGTCTCCGGTGCACCCTGAGGTTGGCATGGGCGGGGGACCTGTTGGGGTCGAGGTGGGCGTTGATGTCGGCGTCGGCGTGGGTGAGGGAGGTGCTGGGGTCGAGGTGGGCGTTGGTGTCGAGGTCGGCGCCGGGTTGTTTAGGATTGTGAGCTGATGGAACGTCGCGCGGTCGCCCGAGTTGTCTCCGTCGTTGTTGACGGAGTTGCCCCACGCGTTCAGTGACACATTGGTGAACGAGGCAGGCGCGGTCCAGCGAAAGGTAAACGTTGTCATCCCGCCTACCGCCGCCTTCGGTGCGGTGTGGGTGATCTCGCCACTGAGCACTTGGGTGTTTGCCGAGTCGCTGCCGCCGGTGCTGAGAAGTCCCATGGCAGCCGAAACGTTCAACCCGCCATGCGTCTGCAAGGCGCCGCTGTGCGCGATCTGGAGCCTGTAGTCGTTCGTACTGCTAGGGGCCACCGCGGTCGGACCCGACAGGGTGACCATGGGCGGACTTCCTCCCTCGTGGCATTCGTTGCAGCCGCTCGCGTCGAAGCTTGACGTGGTGATCCCGGTGGGAAACGCATGGGTCCGAGCGGCCAGCAAAAAGCACACAACCGCCACCAGCCACACCAACCGCCCTGCCACGACGACCCGTTGTCCCAAAAAGGTGGTTCTCATTCTTCTATCGTTGGGATATCTCCACCAACAGAGTGGTGTCCAAGTACGGCGTCGCCTTGATGGAGAGTTCCTTGGAAACACCTCCGGCACTCACTTGCACGGTGCTCTGCCCGGCACCATGCACGGTGATGCTGATCTGATGGCCTTGCGTGGGTGACAGCGTTACCATGCCAGGATCGGACGCTGTCCATGCGGCGCTGACTTCCACTGGCCTTCCCGAAGTGTCGACGCCATTGGCTCTGGCTTCAACGGTGCACTCAAAGCCCTGCCCAACCTGGCTGTAGATGGCTGGTGTAACCCAGAGCGGCCCCCCGTAGGTGCCTCCCCGTTCCATTTTGAAGGCGACTTTGATGTCTCGAAGAGAAACTACGGGCCCTGCTGTCGTCGGCGTCGGCGGTGGCGACAGGCTCGGTGTGCGTGTGGGCACACCTGGACAGCCGTTGAGGGCGACGCTGACTGCCTGCAGCATCTCGTCGACAGTGACAAAACCGTCATGATTAGCATCGAAGCTGGGACACTGCTCCACCCCGGCACTGCCGAGGGCGATGTTTATTCCCGTCACCAGCTCATCGATGGTCACCGCGCCATCACCATAGCAGTCACCGATGCATTCCGGCGGCGAGGATTGCGCCCGAACACCCTCGGACACAAACCCGGGGACCACGAATGCGATCGCCAGCAACAGACCAACGCGCATGTCGAACGGTGCGCCTCGCGCGTGGCGCATATAGCGCATCGCAAGTGGCCGGAAGCCGATCATGATTCACCTCTTACCGGGGCCGTTTTGACTATTGGAGATATCTCTACCTGCATGGCGTTGCCCCGATACGCCGCAGTGACGGACAGTTCTTTGCTCACCCCGTCCGACGCCACCCGCAGGGTGCTCTTTCCGGCACGCTGCACAGTGATTTTCACTTCATTCCCTTCACCGGGCGTTACCGTCACCATGCCGGGATCTACCGCGATCCACTTGGGGTTGATGTTCCGGGGCTTTCCCTGGGCATCCACCCCTTGGGCTCTGGCTTCGACGGTAGCAGTTTTTCCATCTTGGAGGCGGGTATAGGTGGGTGGCGACACCCAGCGCTCCCCCATGTACATGCCTTTGGTGAGCCGAGGATCCAGTTTGTAGGATAGTTCGATGTCGGTGAGTGTCGCACCGGTCTGCACGTCCTTGACGCCGGCCTTCTTGTTCTTCTCGGCGAGTTCCTTTTGGACGCGCCGCTTCTCGGCCTGCAGTGCGGGCTGCTTCTTTTTCAGCTCGTCCTGCAGGCCGGCCACGACGGCATGGACCTCCTGTTCGGTCAGCAGTGTCTTGCCGCCGGAAAGCGCGTCCTTGAGCCCTTGGCCCAAGATCTCCGGCTCCACCGTTACCGACTGCATCTGAAGTTGGTTGCCGAGCCGCATGCCGAGGGCATAGCTGAGCCTGTTCTGCTCGCTGATGCGCTCGCTCTTGAGCGCTGGAACGCCGAGCACCGCGGCCACCCCAACGAGTAGCCCCAACCCGAGTACCATCATCCATCGAATTGACATTTCAAGACTCCTTTAGCCGTGTTCCGATGTGTAGAGTTTCTATGGCGATGCTCCGGCAAGACCCTTGTTCGACTCCCTCCTCGTTCGTGAATCATTCGGTCTGGAGGAACACCTCGATTTTCGACTTCTTCTCCTGTTCTGCGAGCCACGACTGAAGGGCTTTTTGCTGCTTTGGAGCCAGGAGGCTCGGCTCGATTTCGGGCCGCGCTTCGACCAGGCTTTTCGTTCTTCCGGTCCGCCGTTCGTGCAGTCGGACGATGAGGAACTCGTCTCCTCTCGGCAGGGGCCCGATGGCCTCACCGGGCTTCAGTGTACTGACGGCCTCTCGCATCGGCGGCCGAAGAACCTCGGAATTGACCCAGCCCACATCGCCGCCCCGCGCGGCCCGTTGTCCGAGAGACCGCCGCTGGGCCAGACGCCCGAAATCCTCGCCCTTCCCCAGGGCCGCCTGGATCTCTTCCGCCTCCGCCCTCTCCTTGACGGCGATGATCTGAATCCGAACCTCCTCGGTCTTCAAGTCTTCCTTGTGAGCCTCGTAGTATTCCCGCACTTGCGCCTCGGTGAGTCCGACTCCAGCCACCAGCGCGCCGGCGACGCGTGTCGCCAGCATCTCGGCGCGAATGGTCTCGAACAGCGATCGATCGTCAAGGCCTTGTTCCTTCATCCACACACCGAAGTCTTTGAGGTCCACGAAGCGACGTCGCAACGAGGCGATGACCTTATCGAGGTCCTCGTCCGTGACCGCGATCTTCCGCCGGCCGGCTTCTTGAAGCATCAGGCGACGGTGGATCAACCGCCGCAATGCCAGGCGCTCCAGTTCTTTCGGGTCAGGGTCCTCGACGCCCAGTTCCTGCTGAAGCTGGTTTCGGGTGAGCGGATGGCTCAGCATGCGCTGAAATTCGGCTCCGGTCACCGGCTCGCCATTCACCCGGGCGACCACAACGAGATTGTCTTTTGGGGAGTTCCCAATCTGGCCGGCCCAGCAATCGGAAGAGGCGGCCCAACAGGAAACAGCGGCCACTGCTATCACGACGCTTTTCATTGGTCCTAACCCTTTACCGAAACCAGAGGGTCATCCCCTTCTGCTCATCCCTTCCGTGGGTTGGGGGGATGAGCAGAAGAGGACTGGCCGTTAACGCCCTAACAGGCGCGGTCGAAGTGATCGCAACCGGCAACTGGAGTACTTGAAATCCCCAGGAAGTTCGGCACCGGAGTGGCATTGCCGCCCGCACCCACTGGTGGAATTTGCCGGAAACAGATTCCGGTCGAACCAACTGCCGGGCACGGTACGCCCGACTGCGCCACAAGCTGCGTCCGGCCGCCGGTGTTCTCGGGCGCCGCGCCGTCGATGGGAACGAAGATCTCGGGCCGGTCGAACGGTGCTCGCTCATACTTCACCCGCGGATCGGTGAGCGACAGCAGGAACTTCACCAGAGCGACCTTGGCGTCCTCTGGCGTCGCATACTCGGGTGTTAATGGATGGTCGGTATCTGGCATGGCGTCATACAGGAACACGGTGTCCGGAAGGCCATCACCGAAGCTGCCCGTAAGGTGCTCGAAGCTACCGCAGCTGACGGGGGTGACTCCCGGGATATCGGGGGCCCCGGCCGAGCAGTCGAAGGAATCCAGGAGGTTGAACCCTCCGAATGTTCCTTGGGTCGGTCCGAAGGCGAACGCCTGCCGGTTGAGGTCAACGATATGCGGGTCACGATTCTCGGCGTTGGCGATCGCGAAGTCGCCGCCCCTCATGTAGAAGTCCACCACCTGGCGCAGGGTCAGGAAACTGCCCGTGTGGAAGTAGGGGCCGGTCATTTCCACGTTACGCAGTGGCGGGGCCTTGAACGCGCCGTCCCTGAGCACGCGGTTGGGAACCGGCCACGTGCCTTGTGACGGGAATTCAAAGTTGCCCGTCACCCCGGACTGGTGCTGTGGACACAGGCTGGGTCCTGTCGCCTGGAGCGGAGAACCCCAGCCGAAATTCGGCGGTCCCAGTCCGAACAGTGCCGGATTGTAAAGGGCGCAATGCAGGTCGGCACCGAACAGAACCTCGGGAAACTCGATCCCTGGACCGCCGTTGGGTGGCGTGGTGGTGTTGGGCACCATGCCCGCCATCTCGTCGATCTGGGGGTGCAACTCGCCGGCCGGCAGGCTGTGCATCCAGGGAACCATGTAGGCCGGCAGCTGCGGGTCGATCGGATCCCTTTCAAACCCGGGGTTGATGGACTGGAGGGTGTGCGTGGTACCCGGGAAGAAGGCGCCGCCTCCGGTCTCCTCGAAGGTCGCTTCGAGATTGAACGGATCTACGTTGGTCATCACATTATTTTCAAACTGGCTGTCGTTCGGCTCGAAAGCCGCGCCGCCGATGTTCTTCAGGGTCAGGGCCGCCAGAGAAAGCGGCCAGCCGAAGGGGTCAGGGCCACCGCGGCCGATGTCGTCAGCGATGGGCCGGAGCCCGATGTTGTAGACGCCCTGATCGCCGAAGGCGAAGTTGCTTTCCTGCGCGATGATCCGGTCGTCCCACGGCGTGGCGGGATCATCGAACGTCGCAAAATTCCGGGGTTCGACCTCCACCGCGTCTTGGGCCGCTCCCTCTCCGACTTCCTCAGCCAGGATCAGGCCTGGCACGGTTCTGGACGAGCCAGAGGGCTCCGGAGCCGGAAGGAGCCCGTCGGCAAACGTCTCGGGAGAAATGGGGTCAGGAACGGATGGAGGGGTTGGATACTCAAATTCGGCATCGTTCTTCAGCAGGCCATGAGCGATGTTGATGCTGTGGTCCGTCTGCTCAGGGCCAAGGTGGCACAGCATGCACTTGGCGCTCCGGGTGAAGGGATTGGAGCCGACTCTGATCGTCTGCCCGAGGCTGTTCGTAACTTGCGGATTCCGATTCACCCCTGAAATTGGATCAACGGCTTGGCTTGGGGCGAGTGCTGCCGTCAGGTTGGCGCCGGCGAAGATGTCGAACCCGAAGAGCTCATCCGGGCCGAATCCGTCGTATTGCGGCGTTGCCGGGTTGTCAGGGATCAAGGTGACGGTCCCAGCCGTGCCGTTCAACAGTCCGTCGTCAATCAGGTCGGGTACAAGCGTCGGGTACAGAACCGCCTGATCCCCCGGCTCTCCGACGCCACCCCCGGCGTTGGGATTGGCGTCAAAGAACCGGTCGGCCGGCGTGTGGTCGGGGATGGTAAGCGACTCGTACGCCTGTGCCGACAACGCGAAGAACAGGCTGAAGTTCGCCTCGATTTGCCGGAACTGGTTGGTGTTGGCTGCGGAAGCAGCACCGGCGGCATTCGTGAGGCAATACCCATCAAACGGGTCAGCACAAGGCGCCCCATTGAGATGCCGGTTGCTGTTCTGCCAGTACACGCGAGCGAAGGCGAGCCGGATCAGATCTCCGTACGAGATGCAGAGCCCCGGCTTGCCCACTGCCGTTGCGGCACCGAGCGTGTTACAGGCTGCGCTCGATCCATTCGGCCGGTTGTTGGCGAACGGTCCGAGCCGGCTGTCGGTTGGCGCCACCAACTGGTTCGCCAGTGGGATGACCTCGTTCGCACCCGGTGCGGCGAAACCCAGAACGTCGCCTTGGAGCATCTTCTTGCCGATCTTGGCCCAGTTGCGTCCGGCGAATGACATCTCGAAGTCGCTCAGCGGCGGTCCCACCGACTGGGAGCCCAGGCTGGAGAACTTCATGCGGACGGGTTGTGCCGCCATTTCCGGCTCCTCGGCAATGAGATCGGGCCGGACGTGGCCGTTGGTGGTGGCTTGGAGATTGACGGCGACTGCCCCATTCGGGGTGCCCGGGTCGATGAAGATGTGGGCCGTAGGATCCGGTGCGCCAGGCAAAGCCTGGGA
>Ga0214473_10010046_pt1 | contig 11160 bp, 11 predicted proteins | sample RVTome_7_FD_203509 | JGI IMG/M metagenome (GOLD analysis project Ga0214473, IMG submission 203509) | Soil microbial communities from uranium-contaminated site in the Upper Colorado River Basin, Wyoming, United States - RVT98D197 | ecosystem: Environmental > Terrestrial > Soil > Contaminated >...
AGGTCCGGCGCGTCCCGCACCCGGACCGCTTTGATAACTTTGAGGGGGATGCGGCGGCTGAAGGCCTCGGGCTCGTCGCCGTGCAGTTGGACCGCCTGGAGGTTGCAGCGGGCGGCGATGCGCAGGACCTCCTCCAGCGGTTGATCCACGAAGACCCCGACCGCCGTCACGAACGGCGGCAGGTCTGCCACGATCCGCTCTGCGGTCTCGGGGTGGACGAGGCGCGGGGTTCCCGGAACGAAGACGAACCCCAGCGCGTCCGCCCCTGCCTCTACCGCGGCCAACGCGTCCTCGGCCGAGGTGATCCCGCAGATCTTCACCCGGGTCATGCCGCCCCCACCAGCCGCTGCAGGGCGCTCCCCACGTCGGGGTAACGGAGCAACCCCTCACCCACCAGGATGCCGTCCACCCCCGCCGAAGCCAACCGTGCGACCTGATCTGCGTGACTGATTCCGCTCTCGCTCAGCAGGACCACCTCGGCCGGCACCGAGGCCAGGAGGCCGAACGTCGCCTCCAGCGAGACCTCAAAGCTCTTCAGGTCCCGGTTGTTGATTCCCACAAGTTCTGCCCCGCTCTGCAGGACAGTCTCCAGTTCCTGGCGGGTATGTACCTCCGCCAGGGCGGCTAACTTCAGATCCAGGCTGAGCGACAGAAGATCGGCGAACTCCGAAGGCGAGAGCGCTGCGGCGATGAGAAGGATAGCGTCCGCTCCGGCTGCCCGGGCCTCCCAGAGCTGATACGAGTCCACGTGAAAGTCCTTGCGGAGGATCGGGAGGTCCACCGCCTCGCGCACGGCCGTCAACTGGGCGAGGCTGCCCTGGAAGAACGGCGCATCCGTCAGCACCGAGATGGCATGGGCGCCCCCTCGCGCGTACGCCCGCGCCAGATCCGCCGGAGCAAAGTCCGCGCGGATCACACCCCTGGATGGAGAAGCCTTTTTCACCTCTGCCACGACGCGAATGGGTCCGCTCCGCCGTCCCTCCTGGCCCGACTCGCGCCGGATCGCCCCGAGGAAATTCCGGGGCGGAGTCTGGTCACGGCACCGTGCCTTGACCTCCGAGAGCGGGACGCGCACGCGGCGATCCACCAGATCGGCCCGTGTGCGTTTGAGGATGTCATCCAGAATACTCATACTCAAGAGCGTTCAACAGTTCGGCAGTTCGACTGTTCGGCAGGTCCTTCGATGATCGGCCGGACAGCCGAACCGCCGAACAGCCGAACGCTCTTGCCCCCGTTAGCGCTGGCAGAACTCGACGAGCCGGTTAAGCTTGCCCAGGGCGGCTCCGCTATCAATTGACTGCTGGGCCGCCTTGATCCCTTCGGCGATGTCATCGGCCTTGCCCCCGGCGGCAATGGCGGCCCCGGCATTGAGGATCACGATGTCCCGCTTGGGGCCCTGCTCGCCCTTGAGGATGTGGCGGATGATCTCGGCGTTGTCCGTCACGCTCCCGCCCTGCAGATCGGCCATGCGGGCCGGGGTCAGGCCGAAATCCTCCGGGCGGACAGTGTACGTCCGGACCTCGTTGTTCCGCACCTCCGAGATCCGGCTCTCCCCCGTGTTGGAGATCTCGTCCAGCCCGTCCTCGCCGTGAACCACGAAGGCCCGCACCGTCCCCAACTCCTTCAGGACTTGGGCCATGACCTCGGTCAGCCGGCCGTCGTAGACGCCGATGACCTGGGCCGCGGCCCTGGCGGGATTCGTCAGGGGGCCGAGGATGTTGAACACGGTGCGGATCCGGATCTCCTTTCGCGCCAGCATGACGTACCTCATGGCCTTGTGGAGCAGGGGTGCATAGCAGAATCCGATCCCGACCTCGTCAACGCACCGGCCCACCCGGTCCGGCGGGAGATCCAGTCGAACCCCCAGCGCCTCCACCACGTCGGCGCTGCCGCACAGGCTGCTGACGGAGCGATTGCCATGCTTGGCCACTGGGATGCCGGCCCCGGCCACCACGAAGGCGGTGGCCGTGGAGACGTTGAAGGTTCCCGTAGCGTCCCCCCCGGTGCCGCAGGTATCCACCAGCATCTCCCGGCCGGTCCCGGAGAGCGAGGCCTGCACCCGGGCCCGCGTCTTGACGGGAGAGACCTTCTCACGCATCACCCGGGCGAAGCCGATCAGCTCCTCCACCGTCTCGCCCTTCATGCGAAGCGCGGTCAGGAAGCTGGCGATCTGGGCATCCGTGGCCTGGCCGGACATGATGGCATCCATGACGGCGAAGGCCTCGTCCCGGGTGAGATCCTTGCCGTCCACAACCTTGCGAATCGCCTCAAGGATCATCGGGAACTCCCCCCTCCTGCAATTGCGGGGATCGGTTGGGCCAGGAAGTTCCGCAGCAACGCCTTCCCGGCCTGAGTCAGAATGGACTCCGGGTGGAACTGGACGCCTTCAACAGGGTGCCGCTGGTGTCGCACCCCCATGATCTCTCCTTCGGCGGTCTCGGCCGACACCGTCAGGCAGGCGGGCAGGCTCTCCCGTTCGATCAGCAGGGAGTGGTACCGGGTCGCCTCGAACGGGTTGGGGAGTCCCACGAACAGCGTCTGCCCGTCATGCCGGATGGGCGAGGTCTTGCCGTGCATGAGGCGGGCGGCCCGGACGATGCGTCCGCCATAGGCGGCGCCGATGCACTGGTGCCCGAGGCACACCCCCAGGAGTGGTGTGGTGGCCCCGAAGGCACGGATCACGTCGCAGCAGATCCCCGCCTCGGCCGGGGTGCAGGGTCCAGGGGAGAGGACGATTCGCTCCGGTCCCATGGCGCGGATCTCGTCCAGCGAGATGCGGTCGTTCCGGTGCACCTCGACCCTGGCGCCGAGTTCCCGGAGGTACTGCACCAGGTTGTATGTGAAGGAATCGTAATTGTCGATCATCAGAATCATGGCCATCAACCCTACGGCCGTTCGGCGGTTCGGCGGTTCCAGAATACCCTGTACTCTCGAACAGCCGAACGGTCGAACAGCCGAACGCCCTTGGTTCTATTCGAGTCCCCCCCCTGCCAGCTCGATGGCCCGCAGCATTCCCCGGGCCTTGTTCATGGTCTCCTGGAATTCCCGCTCGGGCTCCGAATCCGCCACGATGCCCGCCCCCACCTGAATGGTGGCCACCCCGCGGGCGAAGAGGATCGTCCGGATGGTGATACAGGTATCCAGGTTGCCGGAGAAGCTCACATAGCCCACCGCGCCCGCGTAGGGCCCGCGCCGCACCGGCTCCAGTTCCTCGATGATCTCCATGGCCCGGACCTTGGGGGCGCCTGTCACGGTCCCCGCCGGAAAGCAGGCCCGCAACACGTCGAAGGCGTTCCGCCCCGATTCCAGCGTCCCCCGCACGTGGGACACCAGGTGCATCACGTGGGAATACCGCTCCACGGTCATGAGGTCGGAGACGTCCACGCTCCCCACCCGCGAGACCTTGCCCACATCGTTGCGACCCAGGTCCACCAGCATGATGTGCTCGGCCCGCTCCTTGGGATCGGCCCGCAGCTCCTCCGCAAGCTGGCGGTCCTCGTCCTCCGTTGCTCCTCGGGGGCGCGTCCCGGCGATGGGGCGGAGGTCGATCCGGTCCCCCTCCAGGCGCACCAGGATCTCCGGAGAACTCCCCACAACCTTCAGGTCGCCCAGCCGGAGGTAGTACATGTAGGGGGAGGGATTCACCACCCGGAGGGCGCGGTAGACGTCGAACGGATCCGCGTCGGTCCGGACGGTCAGGCGCTGGGAGAGGACGGCCTGGATCACATCGCCCGCCTCAACGTAACCCTTGGCTCGGACCACGGCCTCACAGAATCCTTCCCGGGTGAAGGTGGATTCCGGGTGCAGGGGCCCGACGCGGGCCGCCCGACCCATCGGCGCGCCCATCGGCCGGCGCAGGGAGGCGATGATCGCGTCAATCTTCTGCTGGGCCTCCCGGTAGGACCGCTCCACCCCCGCGGGCGTGTCGTCCTGAACCGTGGCGTTGGATACCACGGTGATCCGGTGCGTCACGTTGTCGAAGATCAGGAGGGTATCCGTCAGCAGAAACAGGGCGTCCGGAAGATCCAGGTCGTCCTTCGCCAGGGCCGGCAGCCGCTCGAGATGCCGGACCACATCATAGCTGAGATACCCCACCATCCCGCCGGTGAAGCGGGGGAGACTGGGGACGCCGACTGCCCGGTACCCGGCCAGGAGCCCCATCAGGGCCGTCAACGGATCCCCCGCGTCGGTGAGGACCTCCCTCCCCTCGCCCCGCAGGATCTCCAGATGCGCGCCTTTGGAGCGGAACACCAGACTCGGATTGCTCCCCAGAAAACTGTAGCGGCCCCACTGCTCGCCCCCCTCCACGCTCTCCAGGAGGAAGGCGTAGTTGCCGCTGTCGATCTTCCGGAAGGCGGAGACGGGGGTCTCCATGTCGGCCAGGATCTGCCGGGCGATAGGAATGAGGTTACCCTGCCGGGCCAGTTCGCGAAACCTCTCCAGGGTGGGTGTATACACGGCGCCGCCTCATGTCGGATAGGGGTCCCCGCCAGGGAGTGGTGACCCTAACACGAGGACACGGAACGGGTCAAGGAATCGAACGGCAGAGAAAAGGGGCGTGGGCCGGCGGTCACCAGTCCGCCTTTGGCGGAGAAGGAATCAATCCCGGGCAGGTTTGCGGTGTGCGGATCAATGGGTGTCGGTGGACCTCGGAGCCCAGTCAGTGCGTGTTCAGGAGTTGATCGATCTTTGCCTTGATCGTGCCCTTGGGATGGGCCCCGATGACCTGATCCACCCGGCTCCCGTCGCGGAAGAACAGGAGCGTGGGGATGCTCCGGATGCCGAAGCGAGCCGCGATTTGGCGGTTCTCGTCGACGTTGACCTTCCCCACGACGAGACGGTCACCATATTCCGCGGCGAGTTCCTCCAGCATCGGGGCGATCATTCGGCAGGGACCGCACCATTCCGCCCAGAAATCCACAACCATGAGCGGCTCGGCCTTCACCTGCGCGTCGAAGTCAGCATCAGTCAACTTTACAATCCTGGCTCCGGCCATGCGGTCTCCAAGAACGTCGGGGTTGAAAAGCGATAAGGGAGTGTAGAGAATTGCGGTGGGCCCTGTCAAGCACTTTGTCCGAAGGTCAAGCGCACTCGATCCTAACCACCGGACATTGCGAAGCTTCTGAGCACACTACCCGGCGGAGGTCGATGAGCCGTAGAGGCAAGAAACGCCTCGCCAACCTTGCTACGAGGAAACCCGAGGGAAAGATTACCGCAACAGGACCCACCTCCTCTCGTCAAGCACTTCCCATCTCTGGGATCATCGCCGTTCCATGAGCTTCGCGAAACGCGGGTCGCCCCTGAGACCCGCCAGAACCGGATCCACCTTGACGAACCCGAAGTCGTCAAACCCCAGCGCGAAGGCCTTGGCGAGCCATTCGAAGGCCTGATCCCTGTCGTCGAAGGAGGCATACACGCGGGCCAGATTGTACGCAGCCCTGGGATCGTTCGGACGAGCGTCAACGTCCTTTCTTGCCTGCGCGATCCGCTCCACCCGTTCCTGGATGATGGCCATGTTATTCCTGGCGTTCTCCAGGTTCTTCTTCACCGTGGAATTTGCGGGGTCGATCTGAAGGGCTTTCTCGAACTCCCCGATTGCTTCGCCGTACATGCCCTTCTTGTCGTAGAGGACGCCCAGGTTATTGCGAGTGATCATGTCCCCAGGCTCCAATTCGATGGCCTTCCGATACGCGGTCACGGCTTCCTCGACCTTGCCTTGACGATCATAGGCGTAGCCAAGGTTCCGCTGGGCGGCGACATAGTTGGGATCCAACTCGACGGCCCTTTGAAACTCGGCGATGGCCTCGGGCAGCCTCCCCTGCTTCACAAGCTCCGCCCCGTAGTTATTCCGCCTGATCGCCTCGTCCGACTTTGCCTGAATGTCGGCTGGTCCCAGGATGAGACAGCTCCCGAGAACCGCCACAAGTACGAGGAATCTTCGCGTCATCTAGAACACCTCACGCCAGTAGAGGATGCGCTTCATGTTCGACGGGGCAGGCCCAGGATTGCTGGGGAACTGATTGCTCGTCGTGAGCGAGGTGACGTTGGTCGTCACCGTGGTTCCCGTGTCGGTGACGACCATGATCGGGCTGGAGGGGATTCCCGTCCCAATGGTTGTGGACCGGGCCTGCGAGCTGCTGGTCGAGGTCAGCGCATAGCCGGTGGCAAAATCGATAGCGCCGTAGCCTGTCAGCATCTGGACCGCGTAAAGCTTGGCCGTCCCTCCTCCGGTATCGCATGCCACGACGGAGGTGGGGGTGAAGGTCGAAAAGAAGACCACCCTGTTGAAGACGTCGGCAGCCGCCAGGACTTTCTCGTTGCTCGCCAATGTGAAGTACCAGCCCTGTGAGGCCGTGGCATCGGCCGAGGTCACGTTTGACAGGCTCGATTCCGTCAAGGGGCTCCCATTCGTCATGCCGACGTTATCCTTGATCCCGTAGAACCGGTTCGTGCTGTTGTTGTTCGGGTGGTTTCGATCCCCGGTCCCGAAATAGACCCAGACGTTCCCCAAGTCGTCGAGGGCCGGGATGGGCGCCCCATAGATCGCCTGGGCGGGATAGTATTCCCCCGTCGCAGGTGGGTTCGTTCCCGTCAGGGGCGCCGTGAACATGCGCTTCCCCACCCAGTTGTTGACCAGGCCACTCGAGAGCGTGGCCGCTGCGGAGGTATCGAATTTCCAAAGCTGCCCGCCCACATCACCGATATAGACCTTGTCAATGAAACCATCGTTGCTGAGGTCGATCGCCGACGCGTCCCCCGGGATGCTGAAATTCATGTACTGCCGGTCGTCCGAAGAACCGGTGGCGTTGTAGTACTCCCACAGCTTGGTGCCGTCCGCCAGGTTGATCGCGAACACGGCCTTCCCGGAGGCGTTGTTTTGGGGGGTGTTGTAGCCGCCGCCGATGAAGCCCACGAATTTCGTGGTCCCGTCGGCCATTTTCACTTTCCCGACGGCGGGTATAGACCAGGTCTCCCCCATCTTCGTATCGGTGAACGACCAGAGGTATTGAGGATTGGTGGGGTCGGTGATATCCAGGGCGTAATAGCTCGTCCCTCCTCGTCGCTCACCGAAGATGACGATCGTCTTCCAGGTGCTGCCGATTTTGATGTCTGCGGCGACGGGGCTGCCGTCCACGTAGAAGCTGTGCTCGTTCGATGAAACGGTCAGATTCTTCAGGCTGCTGAGAAGGTTCGGAGGGATGAAGGCCCAGAGCTCCTCGCCGTCGCTCTCCCGAAAGGCGTGGAGCATTCCATCGTTCGCGCCGCCGATCACCACCGTTGTCCGGCTGGCGTTGGCTTGCTTGAAGGCAATGTAGCTCGAATCCGAGGACGCCAGGAATGGCGGGGTGACCAGGACCGGGGTGGAATGGAAGATGTCCCCGAGCTTCCAGGCCCGATCCTCGGTGGCGTTGCCATCCGCGTCCTCGTCGTAGGTGTCTACCCCTCGAATGAATCCAACAATCTTGTCGCGATCGGCAGTCGTGGAGACCCCCAAGAGCGCGGCGGAGACATTGCTTGTTGTGAAGTCCGTCAGGCTCCCGCTCACGACCGTTTTGATCGTCCGGTCCGCCGGCGATTTCAGGCGGAGCTGTTCTCCGGCATCCCAGAGCAGTGCGGAGGCCAGACACCCATTGCCCGCGGCGGAGCAGGGCACGCCGTTACTATCCACCGGCACCAGCCCGTCTGATCCCCGCTGGTACGCCTTCAGGTATCCGCGCCAGAACGTGTTCGCCGGGTTGGACTGGAACGCGGCCAGGAAGGCCTTGGTGCTTCCGGTGGTACTTGTCGTCGGGACGACCGGCGTTGCGAAGGAGAAGGTCGCCGCGATGATCTGGCGGATGGCCTGCTGAAGGGCTCTCTCGAGCTGGGCGGCGTCATCGGCGCGTCTGTATTGTCCACCCCCGTTTTGGGCGGTCTCCTGGAGGGCGGAGGTCGCCTGTTGGTCTTCACCCGCCTCCAACGCGAACCCGATGGTGTGGGTGATCACGTTCTGCAGCCCAGGCAGCGAGTTGGAGTGGTCCTGTCTGAACTCCACCCCGGCCTGCACTTGCACAGCATTGCTGCTCTGCGTGTCGTCCTGCATACCATCCGTTATCAGGATGATAAAGTTCGGCTGGCACGTATACTGGATGGGGCTTGGATACCCTTCAAAGTTGCCATTATAGTAATGGCCTGCATCGCGGAGCTGGCCCCCGAGAGGAGTTCCCCCACTGGGAACGATACCATTGATCGCACTCACCATCGTGGCCTTGTCGGTCCCGATGGGGCTGACCATCGCGCCCCCCGGGGGAGACTGGTTAAAAGTCATCACGCCGAACCGGACACCTTGCACATTATTGATGAAGTTGCCGAGGACACGCTTGGCCGTGTCGAGCCGAGCTTCGGAGCCCGGGCAGGTGGTGCAATAAAGATAATTCAGGTAGTTGCCAAGGTACAGGTCAACCTGAGAGCCCCCCTGCGCCCCAACCCAATAGCCGGTCGTGGAGAGTGCTTGCCGGGCCTGGGAATCCGAGACATCGGCGATGCTACCGGCATAAAAGAAGTACCGGGGATACCCGTCGGGATGCTGCCCCATACCTTTATAGACGGCTGCTGTCAGACAATTATCTCGGAGATCCCGACACATCGAGCGAACCGGATAGGTCGTGTTGGGGTCGTAGGAATACGAGGGGACCCCGAAAGCCATGCTGCCGGAGTTGTCGAGGAGGATCGTCACGTTGGGCTGAACGTTCCCCCCGAAGATATCGCTATCGTCGGCCCGGACCCGAGGGACATTCGAGATGGGTGGCACACTTATGAAGAGGAGCGAGACGGACAGGAACAGGGAGATCGCCTTCTTCATTTTCATGGCACACCTCATCGTGGCACAGGGCCGTATTCCGCCATGACCTCGATCTCGCGCTGGGCGTTTCTCGGCCCTGTTCCCGTCGAATTGATCCGATAGGAAAAGAAGGAGTACCCCCGCGGGTTGTACCCCAGGCCTACGGCGATGTTATATCCGGGCTCAACCCTCTCGCCGTTATAGATGAGCGGCTGAGCCCCCGAATCGGTCTTGTGGCCGCTCCGGTAGGCATAGGCGGCCCCGATATTCGTCGCCGGAATCGCCGCGGTCGCGGCCGTCGTATTCGGGGAGATATGATTGATTCCGACCTGGATCCCGGCCTCTGCAGCGGAGAAGGCACCCTCGGACCAGACGGCATTGTAGGCGATATTGTGTTCGACGCCCGAGAGCGACAATAAGGCAGCGCCAAGAAGGGAAAGGATGACCATGACGAAGAGGGCGACCAGCAGGGCCACCCCTGCCTCGCTTCCTGCTCGGAGTCTGCTGATTCTATTCACAGTGCCTCCTCCCTCACAGGTTCCGAAGCCGCACACTGGAGGTCAATGTGTAGGTTTGCGGCTGCTGCCCGGGGACGTCCTCCCTGGCTGTCAGCGTGATGACAACGGTACGGACCGCCCCCCTTTGGGCTATGGTGGCAAAAGAGGGGGCGGCGCCAAGCGCCTGGGAATCGAGTTGATAGGGGGCCGTCGGCGGATTGGGGATGGGAGTGTTATCGGCGGCAAGATAGGTAAAGCTGAGGCTCGTGACATTCTCGGCCATGACCTGCCCTGCGGTGCAGGTGTAGGCGCTCGCGCCGCCTGCCGCAGCCCTTTGCCTCCGAACCAAAGAGCCATCCAGACAGAAAAGAAACACGTTGCTGGCCCCACCCCCATCGACGTCCCCATAAATGGCAAGGGCGGCGTTGGTGGCAACCTGGATGGGGTTGGCCAGCAGGGGGGACGCCGGCGGGGTCGTGAAGTTCTCCGGGAAGTAACCAGTCATCCGAATCTCCCGTACAATCTCGTCCAAGGCCACCCTGGCGTTCTGTTGAACGTCGACCTTCCGCTGCCCACTGACGTATGTCGCCCGGCTCGTGTCGAACAGGTTATAGATCCCTATGATGACCAGCGCGAAGATGCTGACGCTGATCAGGATTTCTATGAGGGTGAAGCCCTCTTGGCTGCGATCAGTTCTGCGAAGCATCGCTACATCGCGCTGATAAGGGTGGCCAGTTGGATGTTGACCCCCCGGCCCGGGACGGCAACTGTAACGGTGACGAGTCGCAGGGTTGCGCTTTGGTTGACCACACTGATCTGGCCACGCCCCCCGAACGTGGTGCCGTCGCTGGACAGGACGCTCCACTTAGCCTTCTCCGCTGTGGTAAAACTCCATCCAACCCCCTCCCCTGCCAGGGCATACCGCCACTTCCGAGCAATCGCCAGCTCGGGGTCATTAGCCGGGAGCGTCGCCGTTGAGTTGGTATCGAAGCCATTCAGGTTGTCGAGACTGTCAAGGGGATTGGTGGGAATGGTGCGGATGTCTTCGAGCATCTGCCGCGCCCCTGTGAGGGCCAACGTCATTTTTCCCCCCGCGGTGGCAGTGGTGTAGCCCGTTTCGAACATCCCGGCAATCCCCAGAAGCGCAACCGCCAGGACAGTCATGGCGACCAAGATCTCGACCAGCGTGAGCCCGCGATCCCCCACGGGGCCACGCCGGACCTTGTCCTTCAGATACCCTCGTTGATGTGGTGTCCTCATTGGATCCTGACGCCCCCTGCGGTCGTGACACTCACAGACTTTGTCCCGCCTGTCTGATGGGTAACCTGAAGCGGCCTGAAGCTATCATCCACATCGATGGCAACCCCACGAGCGTCAAAGGCGACCCAGAAGTGGGGGGTGCCATCCGTAGGATTTATCCTCACTCCAGGGTAAGCGGTGCTCATGTCATTCCACATCCCGACCACCTGAGTTGCAGTCTCGAAAGGGGTTGCCGCATCCGCCGGCCAGGCTATCGCGGAGGAACTCCGGCCCATCAATCGGTACTGGTTCTTGTAAGCACTGGCTGCTCCATAATTGAAGCCATAGATCCTGTACTGCCAGCCTCTCAGGCTGGCCCTCGATCTGGCCTCTCGGACATCCTCCACGATCTGCCGGACCGCCGCGTCGAGTTTGGATCGCTGGGTGAAGGCGAGGAACGAGGGGATGGCAATGCCGGCGATGATCGCCAGCATGACCGTCGCCACCAGAATCTCTACCAGAGTATAACCCCGCTCCGATCTTTCCATTCCAAGCCTCTAGCTGATTACGGCCATCCCATCGCGGGGTTGTCTTTGGGTCTCA
>Ga0214473_10010047_pt1 | contig 11159 bp, 10 predicted proteins | sample RVTome_7_FD_203509 | JGI IMG/M metagenome (GOLD analysis project Ga0214473, IMG submission 203509) | Soil microbial communities from uranium-contaminated site in the Upper Colorado River Basin, Wyoming, United States - RVT98D197 | ecosystem: Environmental > Terrestrial > Soil > Contaminated >...
CTCCGAGGTGACGGTCGCGATGGTCGGCTCGGGCGCCTCGAACGTGCGGACCGCCTACGTACTGATCTCCGCGGGCGTGAACCCGAAGAACATCATCATGACGGACACGAAGGGGACCCTTCACACGGGGCGGACCGAGTTGCAGGAGAAGTTCAAGGAGAAGTGGGACCTCGCGCAGCGGACGAACGGCGGGGGCCGCGTCGGCGAAGTACCCGATGCGATGAAGGGGGCGGACCTGCTGATTGCCGCGTCAAAGTCCGGGCCGGGCGTCATCAAGCCCGAATGGATCACGGCGATGGCGGACGACGCGATCGTCTTCACGATCGCGAACCCCGTGCCGGAGATCTGGCCGTGGGAGGCGCTCGAGGCCGGCGCGAAGGTCGTGGCGACCGGACGCTCGGACTTCCCGAACCAGGTGAACAACAGCCTCGGCTTCCCCGGCATCTTCCGCGGCACCCTCGACGTCCGCGCGAAGACGATCACGGACGAGATGTGCCTTGCGGCTGCACGGGAGCTCGCGAAGGTCGCGGAGGAAGAGGGCCTTCGCCCGGACTTCATCGTCCCGAACATGGAGAACGAGGACGTGTTCGCTCGCGAGGCCGCGGCGGTCGGGACGACGGCGGTCGAGCAGGGCATCGCGCGCGTGAAGAAGTCCCGGGCCGAGCTGCTCGCCGGCGCGCGGGAGATCATCCACCACGCGCGCACCCAGGCGCGGCACCTGCTTCAGTCGGGGTTCATCCGGATGCCCCCGTAGGGGGGTCCCCTCACCCGCCCGTCGATAGGAGCGTCGGCGCCTCGCGCGCCCACTCGGCGTACAGCTCCTCAATCTCGTAGGGCGGCGCGTGGCAGGAGAGGTAGACGAGCCGTGTTCGGCCGACGTTCCGGATCCCGTGGCCCGATCCCGGCGGGAAGTACACGGCGGTGTCCGCACCGATGACCTTCTTCGCCTTCCCGTCCGACACCTCTCCGCGCCCCTCGAGGATGTAGTACATCGAGTCGCACGTCTTGTGCTCGTGGACGGGCGTGACGCCCCCGGGGCGGACGTGCACGACCGTGACGAGGAACTTCTTCGCGCCCGTGCTGTGCGGCCCGACCATCTGGTAGGAGACGCTCCCGGCCCCCTTCAGCCCTTTCGCCTTCTTGCGCGGTACGACTTGCATCGCGGACCCTCGCGGTCGGCATCGGGCGTCGCTATTTGGAGCTTCCCCCGGCGGCACTCCCCGGGCGTTCCCGCCAAACCGGGAATAGGGCCGCCGGCGTGGCGGCGTCAGGCTCATACGGGTGCTCCGCCCTGTCGGTGCGGGGAGGGACCGTGACCTCAATCGAGGACGTGAAGCGGAAGAACGAGGCGTGGCTGATGGCCGTGCCCGGCGTCGTCGGCGTCGGGATCGGCAAGAAGGCGGGCGCGCGCGTGATCCAGGTGTACGTGAAGGAGGTCACGAAGGAGATCCGCGAGAAGGTGCCCGCGATCCTCGACGGCCACATGACGGACGTACTGAAGGTCGGGGAGATCCGGAGGCTATGAGATGGACATCGCCCACGCGAAGCTCGTCTGCGAGGCGTCGTTCCTCGGAGTGGCGGTCGACGGGCTGAAGGCGAACGTGAACCCGAACGTGCAGGGCGTCGGGATCGGCAACAAGGTCGTGCACCGGATCGCGACGAAGGAGCGCGCGCTCCAGGTGTACGTTAACCGAAAGATGCACCCGCGCCTCCTTGCCGCGGAGGACCGGATTCCGGACGAGGTCGAGGGATGCCCGACGGACGTCGTGGAGACGGGCACGTTCTCGATCGGCCGGAAGTTCCCACCGATCTACCAGCGCCGCCTCCGGCCCGCGCTCCCGGGCGTGTCGATCGGGCACCACCAGGTCACCGCCGGCACGTTCGGCGCCCTCGTCCGGGAGGGGCGGGACGTCTACGTGCTGAGCAACAACCACGTCCTCGCGAACGAGAACAGGGGGAAGGTCGGGGACCCGGTCCTCCAGCCGGGGAAGTTCGACGGCGGGCGACCGGACCGGGACACGATCGCGCAGCTCGCGGGGTTCGTGACGCTCGAGGCGGACGCGACGAACACGGTCGACGCGGCGATCGCGACGCCGATCGTGAAGGACGACGTCGCGCCGGAGGTACTGCACATCGGGCGGCCGAAGGGCGAGGCGGAGGCCGAAATCGACATGGCGGTGCGGAAGAGCGGGCGGACGACGCGCCTCACGGAGGGACGCGTCACCGCCACGGACGTCACGCTCCGCGTCATGTACTCCGAGGGGTCCCTCGTGTTCACGGACCAGTTCCTCGTGACCGGGGCGCGCACAGGCTTCAGCGGGCCCGGGGACAGCGGCTCCCTGATCGTGGACGCCGAGAACCACGCGGTCGGCCTCTTGTTCGCGGGCAGCCCGTTCACGACCGTCGCGAACCGCTGGTCGAACGTCGCGAAGGCGCTCAAGGTCAAGCTCGTCAACTAGTCAGGCGAACCGGGAGAGGGACGCCGCCCTCGGCTCCTCGTCCTCGAGATTCGACAATCGGACGCCGAGGAGCCGGATCTTCCGCCCGTCGTCCAGGAACTTCCGCAGGAGGGCGTGCGCCTGCTCCTCGATCGGCTCGCGCTCGCGCGAGTGCACCCGCAGGCTCTTGGCGGCGGTGTGGGTTTCGAAGTCCTCGAAACGGACCTTGACGCCGACGGTCCGGTAGACGAGCCCCTCGTGCTCGAGCTGCGGATGCACCTCGTCGACCAGGTCGCGGACCACGGACCACACAACCTCGGGGTCCCGCGTGTCTTCGTGGAACGTCGTCTCGCTCCCGATGCTCTTCGGCGGCCCCGTCCACTCCTGCACGGGGGAGTCGTCCACGCCGCGCGCGACGTCCCGAAGGTGCGCGGCCCACGAGCCGAGCAGGTCCCCGAGCGGCTCCTCCGGGTACGCCGCCAGGTCCCCGATCGTCCGGATGCCGAGGGCCTCTAGGCGCTCGTCCGTCTTCCGCCCCACGCCCATGATCCGGTTCACGGGGATCGGCGCGAGGAACGACTCCACGAAGTCCGGCTCGACGACCGTGAGTCCGTCCGGCTTGTGAAAGTCCGACGCGATCTTCGCGACCGCCTTGTTCGGCGCGACCCCCACGGAGCACGAGATGCCGTGGCGGGTGCGGACCGCGGCTTTCAGCTCCGCCGCCAGAGCGCGCGCGCCCAGCCAGTCCCCGGCTCGGGCGGTGACGTCAAGGTACGCCTCGTCGATCCCGCCGGACTCGTAGGCGTCCGCGAACGTGCGGACCGTGGCGAACACCTCGCGGGACGTGCGCACGTACAGCCGGAAGTCCGGGGGCGCGAAGATCGCGTCCGGGCAGAGGCGGTAGGCCTGCGAGATCGGCATTGCGGACCGCACGCCGAACGCCCGGGCCTCGTAGCTGGCGGTGAGGACGACGCCCCGGCCGCGGCCCTCCCGGGGGTCCGCTCCGACGATGAGCGGCCTCCCCCGCCACTCCGGGTGGTCCCGGAGCTCGCACGAGGCGTAGAAGGCGTCCATGTCCACGTGGAAGACGATCCGCGGACCCGCCATTCCACGGATTGGAACGCCTCCGCCGCCAAAAGCGTGGCGGTGACCGGTGCGAATGTGGCGGGGGGACACCGCCGAGGGCATTCCCCGAGCTCCGTTGGTGGTCCCATCACGGGGTGAGGAACCCGGAGGCGGCGCCCTGGAGGAACTCGATGATCGGCTGTGCGAGGAGGCCGGCCAGGACGATTCCGACCAGCGCGACGGCGATCGCGACGCTCATCGACGTCGGCGGCTCGATCGGCCTCGGGTCCGTCGGCTCCAGGATGTACATCGCGCGGATCACGCGCGCGTAGTAGTAGAGGGACAGCGCGCTGTTCAGGACACCCGCGACCGCGAGCCACAGGAACCACGGGCTGCCGAACCCGGGGTCTGAGGCGCCGACCGCGCTCGAGAACAGGAAGAACTTGCTGAAGAAGCCGCCGAGTGGCGGGATGCCCGCGAGGGAGAGGAGGAAGATGAGCATCGCGAACGCGAGGAACGGGCTCCGCTTCCCCAGCCCCTTCCACTCGTCGATGTGCTCCCCGATGAAGAGGACGGACGCGGCGGCGACGACGAGGAACGCTCCCGCCTTCATGAGCGCGTGCGTGAGGACGTGGTACAGGCCGCCCGCCAGGCCGTAGGCGGCGGCGTCCTGCGCCCGCACGTCCGGGCTCACCGCCAGGCTCCCGACGACGATCGCGATGAGGATGTACCCCGCCTGGGCGATGCTCGAGTACGCGAGCATCCGCTTGATGTTCCGTTGCGGGATCGCCAGGACGTTCCCGACGGTCTGCGTGATGATCGCGAGCGCGGCGACCGCCAGGACCCAGTCGACCTGCATCGCGAGGAGCGCGATCAGGAAGACCTTGAACATCGCCGCGATGCCGACCTTCTTCGACCCCGCCGCCAGGAACGTGGACACCGTCGTTGGCGAGCCCTCGTACACGTCGGGGGCCCACATGTGGAACGGCACCGTCGCGACCTTGAACCCGAAGCCCGCCAGGAGGAAGACGAGGGCGATGATGAACGGCGGCTCCAGGCCCGCGTCCTGCACCGCGGGGCTCGTCACCATCCCCTTCAGATCCGCCAGCGACGTCGTGGGACTCGTCGGGTCGATCACGCCGGAGATGCCGAACAGGATGAGGGCGCTGCTCACCGCCCCGATCACGAAGAACTTCAGGGACGCCTCCGTCGCGCGCTTGTCCTTCTTCCGGAACGCGACGAGCGCGAACGTGCTCAGCGAGGACAGCTCGAACGCGAGGTACAGGACGAGGAGGTCCGTGGCGGCGGCGACAAACATCATCCCCGTCACCGCCAGGAACAGGAGCGCGTAGTACTCGGCCTGGTTCGGTTCGTCGCGTTTCACGTACCCGCGGGATGCGAGGACCGCGAGGATCAGGACGGTCAAGAAGACCAGGTTGAAGAACGTGGCGAAGCCGTCGACCTCGAGGCGTAGGTCTTGGAGGACCACGGAACCCTGGCTTCCGGGCACGGGCCACAGGTCGAGCCCGATCGCGTGCGACCACGAGAGGCCCATCAGGTCCAGGTTCACGAGGAGGGCGAGGAGCGTGCCCGCCATCGCGACGCCCCACAGGACGCCGGGACGACGGACCGCGAAGCCGAGGAAGACGAGGAGGAGCGCGACGGACGCGAGGATAATCTCGGGGAGGAGGGCGAGGACGTCGATCAGGTCACGGTCCCCCCAGGACGCCGCCGCTCCACGACTGGATCGATGCGAGGAACAGGAGGGGCATCACGCCGAAGACGACGAACAGGATCGTGAGCACCGCCAGCGGGGCGGTCTCGTAGGCGTGCGCGTCCTCCGCCTTCTCCCACTTCGGGTTCAGTGGTCCGAAGAACGCTCGTTGGGCCGAGTAGATGTAGTAGGCGGCGGTCACGACGACGGTCAGGATCGGGATCGCGAGGAGGAGGCCCCATGCCGCGTACACGCCGAGGAAGACGGTGAACTCCGCGACGAACCCGACGAGGCCCGGGAGGCCGAGGGACGCGAGGAACGCGATCACCGCGAACCACGTCAGCGTCGGCATCTTCTTCGCGACGCCCCCGAGCTCCGAGACGTTCCGCGTGCCGAGCTTGTGCCCGTACGAACCGGCGACCATGAAGAGCGCCGGGCTCACGAGGCCGTGGGCGAACAGCTGGAACGCGGCGCCCGCGAAGCCCAGCTGCCCCGCGGCAGCGCGGATTGGGTCCGTGCTCCCCATCGTGTAGACACCCGCCGCCAAGCCGAGGGTGACGAACCCCATGTGGCTCACGGAGGAGTACGCGACCATCCGCTTCAGGTCGTCCTGTGCGAGGCACACGAACGCGCCGTAGAGGATCGAGACGACGCCGAGGATGGCGAGGAGCCACCACCACGCCTTGGCGGTGTCGACCATCATCTGCACGTTCACGCGGAACAGGCCGTAGCCGCCGAGCTTCAGGAGAATGCCCGCCAGAAGCACGGAGCCGCCCGTGGGCGCTTCGACGTGCGCGTCCGGGAGCCACGTATGGAAGGGCACCGTCGGCAGCTTCGTGCCGAAGCCGATGAGGAAGCCGACGAAGACTAGGCTCGCGGTGAGCGGGGGTGCAAACGCCAACGGCTGGTTGTCGATGAGGTACGTCATGTCGAATGTGTGCGGGTCCGAGTAGAAGTACATCGCAAAGATCCCGAGCAAGACGAGGAGAGACGCGGCCTGCGTGAACAGGAAGAACTTGATCGCCGCGTACTTCCTCCGCGGGCCTCCCCACACCGCGATGATGAAGTACATCGGGACAAGCCCGGCCTCCCAGAAGATGAAGAACAGGAAGAAGTCCAGGGAGAGGAAGACGCCGAGGATCGTCGTCTCCATGAAGAGGAACATCGCGTAGAACTCGCGAATCCGGTGGTGCTCGTCCGACGAGAACGTGAGCGCGAGGGTCGTGAGCAGCGTCGTGAGGAAGACGAGGAAGACGGAGAGCGCGTCGACGCCGAGGCGGTAGTTCACGCCGATCTGCGGGATCCACGCGGAGTCCTCCCACCCGTAGTAAGTGCGGTCGACGGTGGACGGCGAGACGATGAGGTCTCCCGGGAAGAAGAGGAAGGCGGCGACGAGGTACGAGCTCAGCACGAGCGGCACGAGGGACAGTCCGGTCCCGAGCCAACGCGCGACCCGATCGTTCCGACCGAACGCGTACGTGACGAGCGCGGCGACCGCGGGGAAGAACAGGATGATCGTCAGGAGGTAGGGGATCATCTACGGGATCACCCCGGTCAGGAACGTGCTCGGCTCCCAGAGGATATCGAGCCAGAGGCCGGGGAGGAACCCGACGAAGAACATCAGGGCGATCAGGATCGAGTAGATCGCGACCTCCCGCCTGCTCAGGTCGTGGAGCGTGCCGAGCGCCCTGTCCGACTCCCCGAAGACCATCTTCTGCATCGTCCACACGTAGTACGCGCCCGTGATCGCGATCGTGAGGAGCGGGATGAGGACGAGCGCGCGGAACGGCTGCAGGTTGCCGCCCGCGTAGCTGCCGCTGAACACCATGAACTCGCTGACGAAGCTGTTCAGGCCCGGCAGCCCGAGGGACGCGAAGAAACTGATGATGAGGACCCCGGAGAACAGGGGCATCTGCTGCGCCAGTCCGCGGAGCTTCGGGATGTCCCGCGTTCCCGCGCTGTGCTTGACCGTGCCCGCGAGCATGAACAGCGCCGCCGTGATGATCCCGTGGTTGAACAGCTGGAAGATCCCGCCTGCGATGCCGATCTCCGTGCCACTCGAGGCTCCGAGGAGCACGAAGCCCATGTGGCCGATCGACGAGTACGCGATCAGCTTCTTCAGGTCGACCTGGCGGAGGCACACGAGGGACGCGTAGACCATGGAGACGGTGCCGAACGCCGCCATGACCCACCAGAGGCTCGCGGCGGCCTCCGGCATCATCGGGAGCGCGATGCGGAAGATGCCGTAGCCGCCCATCTTCAGCAGGAGCCCGGCGAGGATCACGGAGCCCGCGGTCGGCGCCTCGACGTGCGCGTCGGGCAGCCACGTGTGGAACGGGAAGCTCGGCAGCTTCACCATGAAGCCGAAGAGGAACCCGATGAACATCGGGACCTGAACCGCCGTCGCGATCACCCACCGGCCCGGTCCGGTGAGGGCGTCGAGGATGCGGATCATGTCGAACGTCCGCTCCCCCGCGAACAGCTGTGGCGTCACGGAGAGGTACATCGCGAAGATGCTGAGGAGCATGACGACGGAGCCGACGTGCGTGTAGATCAGGAACTTGTACGACGCGTAGTGGCGGTTCGGCCCGCCCCAGATCCCGATCAGGAAGAACATCGGGATCAGGACGAGCTCCCAGAACACGAAGAAGAGGAAGAAGTCCAGGGTCACGAAGACGCCGAGGATCGACCACTCCATCAGTAGCAGGAGGGCGAAGAACGAGCTCGGCCGTTCCTTCCGATCCCAACTGAACCCGATCGCGAGCGTCGTGAGGAGAGGCGTGAGGAGGACGAGGGGGAGGGAGAGGCCGTCGAGGCCCAGCACGTACGAGATTCCCAGGTCCGGCACCCATTCGAACCGTTCGACGTACCGGAACTCCTGCACCGTGCCGGTGAGCCCGACGGTGCCGGGGAGCCAGGGGTCCAGCCAGCCGGTGACGAACGTCGCGGTGAGGAGCACCGCCAGGACCGTGTCCGCGACCGACACGGCGAGGGCGATCGATCGGGCCCGCCGGGACGTGGCCCCGAGCGCGAACGTGGCGAGGGCCCCGAAGAACGGGAGCCACACGAGCAGGGTGAGGAACGGGATCGTCACGGGATCACCCCCAGCGCGGGCAGGACGACGCGCACGATCAGGATCACCAGGATGACGGCGGAGAGCCCGAGCACGACGACCGCCGCGTAGTTCTGGACGCGGCCGGTCTGTCGGCGCCGCAGGGAGAGGGAGGTACGGACCGTGGAAAGGGAGAAGGCGTTCACCGCGCCGTCAATCACCTTCCGGTCGAACCAGTCGCTCGCGCCCGCGAGGGCGAGGGTGCCGCGCCCGACCGCGTTCACCGCGCCGTCGACAACCTTACGGTCGAACCAATCGATCGCCCGGGCGGCGGTCATCACCCCGACGCGCGCGAACGCGTTGTACCCGTTGTCCATGTAGTAGCGGTTCTCGAGGAGGCGGTGGATGCTCGCGCCCGCCTTCGAGCGCGTGAAGACCGCCGCGGGGATGCGCTGGCGGTGGTAGACGAAGTAGGCGAGCACAACCCCGCCGACCGCCACCAGAACGGAGACTCCGAGGAGCGCACCCTCGATCGTCGGGGCGAACGCCTTCAGCGGGTTCGCCGCCTCCGCCTCCCCATACCAGATGAGGTTGCTCCACGTCCCGGGGATCGCGAAGAGGAACAGGAGGCCGCTCGCGACGGCGAAGACCGCGAGCACCGCCAGGGGGCCGGTCATCACGCCGGGGCTCTCGTGGACGTGCTCCTCGTCGTGGCCGCGGAACTTCCCGGCGAAGACGCTGAACCAGAGGCGGAACGTGTAGAACGCGGTCATGAACGCCGTCAGGATCCCGAGGATCCAGAGGAGCGTGAAGACGAAGTTCGCGGACCCGACCTCGAACGTCACCGCCAGGATCTCGTCCTTCGACCAGAAGCCGCTGAACGGCGGGATGCCCGCGAGCGCGAGGCAGCCGAGGAGCATCGTGATCGACGTGATCGGCATGCGCTTCCGGAGGCCGCCCATCTCGCGCATGTCGTTCGTGTGGACCGCGTGGATCACGGAGCCGGCCGCGAGGAACAGGAGGGCCTTGAAGAACGCGTGGTTCGCGAGGTGGAAGATCCCCGCGCTGTACCCGGCGGTGTGGGCCACGCCCTCCTCCGCGAGGAGCCACGCCCCCGCGCCGAGGCCCAGGAACATGTACGCGAGCTGCGAGATCGTCGAGAACGCGAGGACGCGCTTGATGTCGTAGTTCGCGAGCGCCATCGTAGCGGCGAAGAACGCCGTGAAGCCGCCGAGGACGGCAATCACCAGGATCGCGTTCCACGGGACGGCCTCCTCGAACACCTCGCGGGCGCCCATGACCTCGTGGGTCGGGACGAGGAAGATGAAGGAGCGGGCGACCAGGTAGACGCCGGCCTTCACCATCGTGGCGGCGTGGATGAGGGCGCTCACGGGGGTGGGGCCCTCCATCGCGTCCGGCAGCCACACGTGGAGCGGGAACTGCGCGGACTTCCCGACGGCGCCCCCGAACAGCAGGAGGGGGATGAGCGTCATCATCCGCATGTCGAGCGCGGATGTGCCGAACTTGAGCGGGATGGCCTCCTGGATGCCCTTGAACTCCACCGTGCCGAAGATGTTCCAGATCGCGAGGATGCCGAACAGGAAGAGGACGTCTCCGACGCGCGTGACGAGGAACGCCTTCTTGGCGGCGCTCGCCGCCTCGGGCTTGTGGTACCAGAACCCGATGAGCAGGTAGGAGCACAGGCCCATGATCTCCCAGAAGACCAGGAGCTGGAGGAAGTTGTCCGCGCTGACGGTGCCGAGCATCCCCGCCACGAAGAGGCTGACCTCCGCGAAGTAGCGGGGCTTGCCGTCCTCGTGCGCCATGTACCCGATCGAGTAGAGGGCGATGAGCATGCTCAAGAGCGAGACGAGGACGAGCATGAACGCGGAGAGGTTGTCGACCAGCAGGTTGAACTCGAAGCCCTCGACCCATCGGATGCCGTGGACCGTCTCGTGGACCTCGCCGCCGATCGCCCCGGCCTGGAGGACCTGGACGAGGAGCACGAGGGCGACGACGAACGCTGCCCCGATCGTCCCGACCGCAACCCACCCGACGTGCTTGGGGAAGTACCGGCCGAGTAGGCCCGCGATCAGGAAGCCGAGGAGCGGGAGGAGGATGATGAGCCACGCATACCAGTACGCCTCCACGTCACCACCTCAGGAGGCGGACGCGGGAGAGGTCCACGGTGCCGTGCGCGTTGTAGAGGACGAGGAAGATCGCGAGGCCGACGGCGGCTTCGCCCGCCGCGAGGGCGATCGCGACGAGCGCGAACATCTGCCCCGCCGGGTCGCCGACGTAGGCAGAGAAGGCGACGAGGTTCAGGATCGGGGCGTTGAACATGATCTCGATGGACATCAGGACGACGATCGCGTTCCGCCGGACGAGGACGCCGTAGACACCGATCACGAAGAGGAGCGCGGAGAGGATTAGCTCCCACTCCAGCGGGATCACCGGGGACCGCCCCCCTCCGACTTCGCGAGGTACACGCCGCCGATCATGCACGCCGCCAGGACGAGCGCGATCAGGATCACGAGCAGCGAATACCCGCCGAAAAGCGATTCCGCAATCGAGGAGGGTTCGGGCGTGTCGTCGGTCACGTTGACCTCGCACAGCGCCCCTCCGCACTTCTCCGCCGGGAGGCCCCACGAGATGTTCAGGAACGAGACCGCCATGAGGACGAACAGGAGCGAGACCGCGAACGCCATCGTCCCTCGGGGCCCCGCGGCCCACCGCGCAAGGCGACCGAGGCGGTCACGGCCGGTCATCGGACTCCTCCATGATCTTGCGCCGCGTGAGCATGATGCCGAACAGGAACAGTACGGGGACGGCGCCCGCGTACACGATGACCTGGATCAAGGCGAGGAATTCCGCGTTGAACATCAGGAAG
>Ga0214473_10010048_pt1 | contig 11158 bp, 14 predicted proteins | sample RVTome_7_FD_203509 | JGI IMG/M metagenome (GOLD analysis project Ga0214473, IMG submission 203509) | Soil microbial communities from uranium-contaminated site in the Upper Colorado River Basin, Wyoming, United States - RVT98D197 | ecosystem: Environmental > Terrestrial > Soil > Contaminated >...
GCCGGCGACATGCTTCCGATCCACCAGCTCGGCTCGGGCCCGCACTACGCACGCGCGCCCCTGACCGAGGAGCGAGACCGCTAGAGGGAGCCATGGCCGAGTCCACCGCCGCGCTCGAACGCCTGAAGAGTCGGGACTACGAGTACGGGTTCGTCACCGACATCGAGAGCGAGTCGATCCCGCCGGGGCTCGACGAAGGCGTCGTCCGGCTGATCTCGGCGAAGAAGGGCGAGCCCGACTGGCTGCTCGAGTGGCGCCTGCGCGCGCTGCGCCGCTTCCTCGAGATGCTGGAAACCGAAAGCGAGCCCGCCTGGGCAAACGTCCGCTATCCGAAGATCGACTACCAGAAGATCATCTACTACTCGGCGCCGAAGCAGCAGAAGAAGCTCGGGAGCCTCGACGAGGTCGACCCGGAGCTCCTGCGCACCTACGAGAAGCTCGGGATCCCCCTCGCGGAGCGCAAGCGCCTCGCCGGCGTGGCCGTGGACGCCGTCTTCGACAGCGTCTCGGTCGCGACGACCTTCAAGGACGAGCTCGAGAAGCAGGGGATCGTGTTCTGCTCCTTCTCCGAAGCCGTGCAGACCTGCCCCGAGCTGGTGCAGAAGTACCTGGGCTCGGTGGTCCCCTACTCGGACAACTTCTTCGCGACGCTCAACTCCGCCGTCTTCTCCGACGGCTCCTTCGCCTACGTCCCGAAGGGCGTGCGCTGCCCGATGGAGCTCTCGACCTACTTCCGCATCAACGCCGCGGGCACGGGTCAGTTCGAGCGGACGCTGATCGTCGCCGACGAGGGCGCGAGCGTGAGCTACCTCGAGGGTTGCACGGCCCCGAAGCGCGACGAGCACCAGCTTCACGCCGCCGTGGTCGAGCTCGTGGCTCTCGACGACGCGACGATCAAGTACTCGACGGTCCAGAACTGGTACCCGGGCGACAAGCAGGGCCGGGGCGGCATCTACAACTTCGTGACCAAGCGCGGCGCCTGCCGCGGCAGGCGCTCGAAGATCTCCTGGACGCAGGTCGAGACGGGTTCGGCGATCACCTGGAAGTACCCGAGCTGCATCCTCCAGGGCGACGACTCGGTCGGCGAGTTCTACTCCGTGGCGGTCACCATCAACCACCAGCAGGCCGACACCGGGACCAAGATGATCCACATCGGCCGCAACACCAAGAGCACGATCGTCTCGAAGGGCATCTCCGCCGGCCAGGGCCAGCAGTCCTACCGCGGGCTGGTGCGCATCGGCCCGAAGGCCGCGGGCGCGCGGAACTTCTCGCGCTGCGACTCGCTGCTGCTCGGCGACCGCTGCGGTGCGCACACCTTCCCCTACCTCGAGGTGAAGAACCCGACGGCCACCGTGGAGCACGAGGCTACCACCTCGAAGATCGGCGACGACCAGCTCTTCTACTGCCGCCAGCGCGGCATCTCCGAGGAGGACGCGATCTCGATGATCGTGAACGGCTTCTGCAAGGAGGTGTTCCGCGAGCTGCCGATGGAGTTCGCCGTCGAGGCGCAGAACCTGCTCGGCCTCTCCCTCGAAGGGGCGGTGGGATAGCCGCAATGGCGACGGAGGGAACGCGACCGATGCTCGAGATCCGGAACCTGCACGCGCTCGCGGGCGGCATGTCGATCCTGCACGGGATCGACCTGCTGGTGCGAGCCGGCGAGGTCCACGCCGTGATGGGGCCGAACGCGTCGGGCAAGAGCACGCTCTCGAACGTGCTGGCCGGACGCCCCTCCGTGGAGGTGACGCAGGGCGAGGTGCTCTTCGAAGGCCGGGACCTGCTCGCGCTCTCGCCGGAGGAGCGCGCCCGCGAGGGCATCTTCCTGGCCTTCCAGTACCCTGTCGAGATCCCGGGCGTCTCGAACTCGTACTTCCTCAAGGCGGCGCTGAACGCGATCCGCAAGCACCGCGGCGAGCCCGAGCTCGACGCCATGGAATTCCTCCAGCTCGCGCGCGAGAAGATGAAGCTCGTCGAGATGGACGAGAAGCTGCTCCACCGCTCGATCAACGAGGGCTTCTCCGGCGGCGAGAAGAAGCGCAACGAGATCCTCCAGATGACGCTGCTCGAGCCGCGCCTCGCGATCCTCGACGAGACGGACTCGGGGCTCGACATCGACGCCCTGCGCATCGTGGCGGGCGGCGTGAACGCCCTGCGCGGGCCACAGCGCGCGATGATCGTGATCACGCACTACCAGCGGCTCCTCGACTACATCGTCCCCGACCGGGTACACGTCCTCGCCGGCGGCCGGATCGTGCGCTCCGGTGGCAAGGAGCTCGCGCACGAGCTCGAGCGCCGGGGCTACGGATGGCTCGAGGCTGGAGCCGCCGGCTGATGGGCGCGCTCGAGACCGCCCGGGACCACTACGTCGCGCGCCACGCCGCGTGGGCCGCCGCGCGCCCGGACGAGCCCGCCTGGCTCGCCCGGCTTCGGCGCGAGGCCGCGGCAAGCTTCGCGGCCACGGGGCTCCCGCACACGCGCCTCGAGGAGTGGCGCTACACGAACCTGACCCCCCTCGCGCGCGTGCCCTTCGAGCTCGCCACGGGGTCGCCGGAGATCTCCCGCGAGGCGCTCGAGCAGGTGTCGTTCCCGGTCTACGCGTGCAGCGTCTTCGTCTTCGTGGACGGCATCCACCGCCCCGAGCTCTCCGCACCGCGCGCGCTCTCGGCCGGCGTGCGCGTCCTGAGCCTGGCGGAGCTCCTCGCAAGCGAGCCCGAGCGCGTCGAGGCGGAGCTCGGGTGCCTCGTCGACCCGAAGCTCCACCCCTTCGCCGCCCTCAACACCGCGTTCCTCGACGACGGCGCCGTGCTGCTCGTTCCGCGTGGCGTTCGGCTCTCGCAGCCGATTCACGTCGTCTTCGCGTCGTCCGGCGCAGAGCCCGACCGCGTGCGGCACCCGCGCGTCCTCGTCGTCGCAGGGCCCGAGAGCCGCGGCGAGGTGATCGTCGACCACGTCGACCTCGCCCCCGCGCGGGGCTTCACCAACGCCGTGATCGAGGTGCGCGTCGAGCGCGGCGCCGAGCTCGGGTTGATCCTCGTGCAGCGCGAGGCGGACCGGACCTTCCACGTCTCGAACCTCGCCGCGCGCGTCGAGCGGGACGCGCGCCTCTCGGCCCACACCGTGACGCTCGGCGGCTCGCTCGTGCGCAACGACGCGAGCGTGCTGCTCGCGGAGGAGGGGGCGAGCTGTCGCCTCGACGGCCTCTTCGCCGGCAACGGCGAGCAGCTCCTGGACCACCACACGCTGATCGACCACGCGATGCCGCACGGCGAGAGCCGTCAGCTCTACAAAGGCATCCTAGGCGGCGCCGCCCGCGGCGTCTTCCGCGGCCGGGTGATCGTGCGACCCGGCGCGCAGCGCACCGACGCGGAGCAGTCGAACCCGAACCTGCTGCTCTCGCCGGGGGCCGAGGTCGACAGCAAGCCGCAGCTCGAGATCCACGCGGACGACGTCCGGTGCCGCCACGGCTCGAGCATCGGGCGCCTCGACGAGGACGCGCTCTTCTACCTCCGCGCGCGGGGGCTCGACGAGGGCGAGGCCCGCGACCTGCTCACGCGGGGCTTCGCCGCCGAGGTGCTCGACGCGCTCCCGGTGGCGGCGCTCGGGACGGCGCTCACGGCGCTGCTCGCGACGCGGCTCGGCCGCCCGGCGGAAGGAGCGCGGCCGTGAGCGCGGGAGCGCGGGCCGCCGCGCTGCGTCCGGCCTTCGACGCGGCGAGCGTGCGCACCGAGTTCCCGATCCTCGCGGAGCGCGTCCACGGCAAGCGCCTCGTCTTCCTCGACAGCGCGGCGAGCGCGCAGAAGCCCCGCCGCGTGCTCGACGCGATGAACGCCTTCTACGAGCACGACTACGCGAACGTCCACCGCGGCGTCTACCTGCTCTCCGAGCGCGCGACCGCGGCCTTCGAGTCCGTGCGCGAGCGGGTCCGCGCCTTCCTCGGCGCGCCCGAGGCGCGCGAGGTGGTCTTCGTCCGCGGCACGACCGAGGCGATCAACCTCGTCGCGCAGAGCTTCGGCCGCACGCGCGTGGGCGCGGGCGACGAGGTGCTCGTGACGCAGATGGAGCACCACTCGAACATCGTCCCCTGGCAGATGCTCTGCGAGGAGAAACGTGCGCGGTTGCGCGTGGTGCCGGTGGACGACCGGGGCGACCTGCGCCTCGAGGCGCTGGAGAAGCTCCTCGGGCCGCGTACGCGCATCCTCGCAGTGACGCACGTGTCGAACACGCTCGGCACCGTGAACCCGCTGCGCGAGATCGTGCGCATGGCCCACGCCCGGGGCGTGCCGGTGCTGGTCGACGGCGCGCAGGCGGCGCCCCACCTGCGCATCGACGTGCAGGAGCTCGGCTGCGACTTCTACGCTTTCTCGGGCCACAAGCTCTTCGGCCCGACCGGCGCCGGCGTGCTGTGGGGGCGCGCCGAGCACCTCGAGGCGATGCCCCCCTGGCAGGGCGGCGGCGACATGATCCTCTCGGTCTCCTTCGAGAAGACGCTCTACCGCGAGATCCCCTACCGCTTCGAGGCGGGGACGCCCGACATCGCCGCCGTCGTCGGCCTCGGCGCGGCGCTCGACTGGCTCGGCGAGATCGACCACGAGGCGGCGGCCGCGCACGAGCGCGATCTCCTCCTGCGCGCGACGGAAGGCCTCGCTGCGATCCCGGGGCTCCGGCTCGTCGGGACGCCTCGCGAGCGGGCCGGCGTCGTCTCCTTCGTGCTCGCAGACGCGCACCCGCACGACGTCGGCACGATCCTCGACCACGAGGGGATCGCGGTCCGCACGGGCCATCACTGCACGCAGCCCCTGATGGAGCGCTTCGGGGTGCCGGCCACGATCCGCGCCTCCTTCGCTCTCTACAACGACCGCGAGGACGTGAACGCCCTCGTGGCCGGGATCGCCCGCGTGCGCGAGGTCTTCGCGTGATGCAGGAGCTGCGCGAGCTCTACCAGACCGTGATCCTCGACCACAACAAGAAGCCCCGGAACTTCGCGCGGCCCCCGGGCGCAAACCGCATGGCGCACGGGCACAACCCGCTCTGCGGCGACAAGCTCGAGGTCTTCGCGGAGCTGGACGACGGGGTGCTGCGCGACGTCGGCTTCCAGGGCTCCGGCTGCGCCATCTCGAAGGCGTCGGCGTCGCTCATGACCGAGGCGGTGAAGGGCAAGACCCTCGCCGAGGTGGAGCGCCTCTTCGAGGGCTTCCACCGCGTCGTGACCTCCGAAGCGCGCACGCCGGTCGACGTCTCGGGCCTCGGCAAGCTCAAGGTCCTCGCCGGCGTCCGCGAGTTTCCGATGCGCGTCAAGTGCGCGACCCTCGCCTGGCACACGCTGCGCGCGGCGCTGCACGGCGAGGAGAGCGCGAGCACGGAGTAGACCATGGAAGAAGCCACGAGCCCCGGGAGCGCCGAGCAGATCCGCGAGCGGATCATCGAGCGGCTGCGAACCGTCTACGACCCCGAGATCCCCGTCGACATCTACGCGCTCGGCCTGATCTACGAGGTGAAGGTCGACGAGTCCGGCAAGGTCGGAATCCGCATGACGCTGACCTCGCCGATGTGCCCAGCCGCGGAGGCGCTCCCGCCCGAGGTCGAGACCAAGGCGCGCGAGGTCGCGGGCGTGACCGGCGTCGAGCTCGAGCTCGTCTGGGACCCGCCGTGGACCCCCGAGCGCATGTCGGAGGCCGCGAAGCTAGAGCTCGGCATGGTCTAGCCCGATCGACTCCGCTCGGCTGCGCCTCGCTGCGCGCGGCCTTCGGCTGCTTGCGGCAGGCCTCATGAGCTCCGCTCGGCTTACCCGGGCCTTCGGCCGCTTGCTAGCGTGCCGGCTCCGTGATTGCACTCGCATTCGGGGCGTTCCTGCTCTTCGGGGTGATGCTCGTCCTGGTGGGCGCGAACCAGGCCGAGCTCGCGCGCGACCTCGAGCTCGACCTCGCGGGGTCTGGGCTCCTCGTCTCGCTGCTCTCGGTGGGGCTCGGCGTCGGAGTCCTCGGGGCGGGGCCACTCGTCGACCGCGTGCCGCGCCGTCCGCTCTTCGTGGCTTCGGCGCTCGTCGCGGCGGCGGCGCTCCTCTCGATCGACCGTTCGATGGGTCTCTCGCGAGCGGGTCTGCACCTCGCGGCGATCGGCGTCGGGCTCGGCGTCTACGAGACGCTGCTGAACGTCGTGGTGGGCGAGCTCCACGGCGCGCGCGCCGCGAAGCCCCTCAGCTTCGTCCACTCCGCCGCGACGCTCGGCGCGATGTCGGGTCCGGCGCTCGCGGTCTGGCTCGCGGCGCTCGCCGACTGGAGCTGGAGCTTCCGCGCCCTAGGCGTCGGCCACCTGCTGCTCGCCGCGGCCGCCTTCGCCGTGCCCTTCCCGCCGCCCGCGCGCACCGCCCACGCCGCGGGGCCGGGCCTGCTCCCACCCGGCGCCGCCCGCGCGCTGCTTCCCTTCGCCCTGATCTCGTTCGCGTACGTGGGCGTCGAGACGGCGCTCAGCGTCCTGGCGGTCCCGTACGCCACGCAGGCGCTCGGCCTTCCGGAGGCGCACGGCGTCGCGGCGATCAGCGCGCTCTGGGCGGGACTCCTGGCGGGCCGCCTGGCGCTGCTCCTCGCGCGCGGCGCGATCGACGCGCGCTACCTCGTCCTCGCCGGGGCCGCCGGCGCGCTCGTCCTCGGCGCGGGAGTCGCCGTGCGGCTCGCGCCGATCGAGCTCCTCTTCGGCGCCACCGGCGCGGCGCTAGGCCTCGTCTTCCCGCTGATGGTCGCCCTCGTCGGCGAGCGCGCCGGCCCCGCGCGCGGCACCGCCACCGGCCTCGTCGTTGGCGCCGGCGCCCTCGGCGGCTTCACCCTCCCCTGGCTCCACGGCGCCCTCGGCGACGTCGCGGGCCCGGCGTTCGCGGTGGGCACCCTCGCCGCCTGGGCTGCGCTCGTCGCGGCGGCCGCATGGTCCGTGAAGCGGTGAGCTCGTCAAATCCCGGGAAGCTTCTCACCAGCCGGACCACCGTCAGGGCGCGTCCGGCTCCGTGCCGAGCAGGAGCGCCAGCCCGGCCAGGACCTCACGAAGGCGACCCGGGCTCAATGCTCCCTGGGGACGTCCGAGGCGCGTTCGATCCACGGTGAGCAGCTGACTCACGTTGACGACGCAGGCGCGCGGCAGGTTGGCCTCGCCCTTGCGCAAGCGGACGTTGCCGGGCATCGCGGCCAGCTGCAGATTCGAGGTGACCGCGGCCACCACCGTCGTCGCGATCGCGCTGCGGTTGAAGCGGTCGTGCTGAACCACGAGGGCCGGTCTCCGACCGCGCGGCCCCGAGCCCTCGCCGCGGAAGCGCAGCCAGTAGACCTCGCCCTGGTGCATCACCAGCGCTCGTCGGCCCAGTCGACGCCCAGACGCGTGCGTTCCTCCGCTTCGCGCCGCTGCGTCTCGCTCAGCGATTCGTCGGCGAAGAGCTCGTCGAGCCGGCGCGTCACCTCCGAATCTCGGCGAGCGCGCACGGCGAGCTGGAGCACGCGAGTGATGAAGCGACTGCGCGATTCACCCCGCGCGCGCGCCGCGCGATCCACCGCGTCGAGGATCTCCTCGGGAACTGCGATTGCCGTCTTACGATGGGCCAAATCGGGTACTCTCCAAAGTACTCGTTTCATGAATACCATAGCGGCACCCCGGCAAACTGGCAAGCACCCGGGTCGCATCCCCTCCCTACGCGAGCGCCTCGAGGGGGCTCTCGAGCGTCCAGTAGTCGCCCGGGAAGGGCGCGTTGCCGTAGCGCCCGCGCTTGAAGTCGTCGACCCATCGGCGGATCTCGCCGCCGGCCTCGAGTTGCGCCATGCCGCGGTCGAAGGCGTCGCGCAGCGCGTCGCGACGCTCGCCGTTGCAGCGAGGGAAGAGCACGTGAGAGAGGTGGTGGTCGGTCATGCGCGGGTGGAAGGTGATGCGCCGAGCCTGCTCGGGGCTGAGGTACCGGCGCAGGTCCTCGTGACCCACGCCCTGGTCGTGCGCCACGAGGGACACCGCGCCCCGAAGCAGGTGGTCGAAGCTCTCGGCCGTGCCGTCCGACCACCGCACCTCGAGCGTGCCGTCGGCCTCGGCCTGGCGGAAGCGCTCGCCGTAGTTGAAGCCGCGCGTGCCGCCGATCACGAACGGCCGCAGATCGGCGAAACGGCGCCACTCGAAAGCGAGGGTCCTCTCGTGGAAGAGCGGGTTGCCGGTTCTCCATCACGGGGCCCGCGATGCACTCGGCCTGGGCCGCGACCTCCTCGGGACCCGGTTCGCTCGCGGCGTAAAGGTACGCACCCGCGTTCTCCAGCGTGCACCCGCTCCGGAAGAAGCCGCCGCCGGCCAGCAGCACGCGGCCGCTGCGCACTACTACCGCGTGCAGCAGAACCTGCGCGGCATGGTGGGCATCCCCGCGGTGACGGCGCTGCTGCGCGCGCGCGAGCCGGTCTCGTGGTTCCTCGCCGACCGCACCGTGGGCGACCGAGCGACCTGCGAGGCGCTGGCCGGGGCGATGGGCATCGCGGTCGCGCGGACCGGGGTCCCCGACGACGGCGCCCCCGGCGATGTGCTCGCCGAGGGATTGCGCGCACTCGACGGCGCGATCCGCGCGCGGTCAGCGAGGCGGCGTGCGGAGCACGAACGCCGCCGTGCGGTGGCGGAAGCGCAGGCGGCCTTCCGCGCGGTGCACGGCGAGGTCGGCGCGGTCGCCTTCGATCGATTCCTCGAGGAGTTTGCGGATCTCGGCCGCGGTGGCCGCGTCGGGGCCGCCGTGGGCGAGCCACTCCTCGACGTCGTAGTGCATCTCCAAGCCGTGTTGGCTCGCGACCTCGAGGTCCTGCGCGCGGAAGAGGCGCAAGAACTCCGAGTCGGGGAGCGCGCGCACGTGGGTTGGATCGCAGAGACGCTCGATGCGGTCGTGGAGCGCGGCGCGCTCCGGTTGCTCGGAGCCGAGCAGGTCGGCGACGAGCAGCGTGCCGCCGGGCTTCGCCACGCGCGCCATCTCGGCGAGCACACGCGCCGGATCCGGGAAGTGGTGGAAGGCGGCGCGGCAGGTGACGACGTCCCAGGCGGCGTCTGGCTCGGGCAGTGCGTTCACGTCGCCCAGCGCGAAGGAGACGTTCTCGACGCCGCGCTCGCGGGCGAGGCTTCGCGCGCGCGCGACGAAGGCGGGCGTCGCGTCGATGCCGCGGGCGACAGCACAGGCGCCCGCGAAAGCGAGTGTCAGGAAGCCCGGTCCGCAGGCCACGTCGAGCACGCGGCTCGCAGCGCGGGCGCCGGAAAGCGCGACGAGCCCGCGCATGCTCGCCTCGTCGCGCGTCTGCTGCATGCCGGCGTAGGCCTCGGCCTGCCGGGTAAACTGCTCGCGCACGCGCGCGATGTGCTGGGGATCCGCCATCTCCGCCTCCCGGGTTTCGCCATGCTACCGTGATGCGGTGGGCGTGCGCTATCCCGATTCCCGAGGTCGAGCCGAGCGGATGGAGCGGGAGCTCCGGGTCGTTCTCGAGCGGATCATCGATGCGGACACCGAGCAGGTGATCCTCTTCGGCTCCGCCGCGGGCGGGAGCGTCAGATCGACGAGCGACCTCGACCTGCTCGTCGTGCGCAGGGACTCCCGGCGCCCGGTGGAGCGCGCGGCGGACCTCTACCGGCGCGCGCGCCCTTCCCTCGCGGTGGATCTCCTCGTCTACACGCCCGAGGAGCTGGAGGCAGCGCGCACGGACTCGAGCTTCATCCGGAGGGTCCTGCGGGAGGGTCGCATCGTCTATGACCGAAGCCGAGCGGTGGCTTGAGCAGGCCCGTCGCGATCTAGACGACGCGGAGTTCGCGGCGTCGGGCGCGCGCTGGAACCTCGCCTGCTTCCTGTCGCAGCAGGCCGCCGCGAAGGCGCAGAAAGCGTACCTCTACCAGCGAGGAGCAGAGGCCGTCTGGGGGCATTCCGTGGCCGAGCTCTGCCACGAAGCGGCCGCGCAGGATCCGGCCTTCGGATCGCTCGGAATCGAAGCGGCGGCTCTCGATCAGTACTACATCCCGACGCGGTACCCGAACGGGCTCCCGGGCGGGATCCCCGCCGATGCCTACACCCGCAGCGACGGCGAGCGCGCGCTCGCACTCTGCCGCGCGGTGATCGCGCTCGTCGGCCAGAAGCTGGCGAAGCCGTCCTGATTCGCGGAGCTCGCGAGAATCGAGCCCCGCCTTGCCCATGACGGCGAGCAGCCCAGCTTCGTCGCTGCGCGAGGGCCCGGCGCTCAGCGCGGGACCATGCCGCCGTCGGCGAAGACGACGTGGCCGGTGATGAAGCTCCCCGCGTCCGAGGTCAGCAGCAACGCCGGCCCCACCATCTCGTCCGGGTGCGCCATGCGCTTCATGATCTGCATCTCGGTCATCCTCGCCTGGGCCTCCGGCGGGTTCTTGCGGACCATGTCGGTAGCGACGGTTCCGGGCGAGAGTGCGTTCACGCGGATCCCGTAGCGATCGAACTCGGCCGCCATCGAGCGGGTCGCGGCCATCAGTCCCGCCTTCCCGATGGCGTAGAGCGATACGGTCGACGAGAACAGGAAGGCAGCGCCGGACAGCACGTTCAGCACGGCCGCGTGCGCGCTCTTGCGCAGGTAGGGCAGCGCCTCCTGCACCAGGAACACGGGGCCGCGCAGGTTCACGTCGAGCGACTTGGCCCACGCCTCGGGCGAATACTCGCCGTGGGGCTGCGCGAGGGCGTTGGCCGCGTTGTTCACCACCACGTCGATCCCGCCGAAGGCAGAGGCGGTGCGCTGCACCAGCGCGCGGAGCGCGCCGAGGTCGCCGAGGTGGCTCGGCACCGCGAGCGCCTCGCCCCCCATCGCGCGCAGGTGGCTCGCCGTCTCGTCGCAGGCCTCCGCCTTTCGGCTCGTGACGACGACCCTGGCGCCCGCCGCCACGTAGCCCTCGGCGAGCGCGCGCCCGATGCCGCGCGTCCCGCCGGTCACGATCACCACGCGGCCCGTCATGTCGAAGAGCTGGCGGAGCTTGCGTTGGTCCAGGGTCCTGCCTCTCCGATTTGTGAAGCTGGTTCACGATATCATCTGCGGCTCGACGCCGGCAACGTGGGCCCGGAACCTCCCCCGGGCCGAAGGTACCCTTCCGGCCGTGCCGATCTCTTCCCCGCAACCCGATCGCCGCGAGCTCACGCTCGTGAGCGACCGGCTGCGCCTGCGCG
>Ga0214473_10010049_pt1 | contig 11158 bp, 9 predicted proteins | sample RVTome_7_FD_203509 | JGI IMG/M metagenome (GOLD analysis project Ga0214473, IMG submission 203509) | Soil microbial communities from uranium-contaminated site in the Upper Colorado River Basin, Wyoming, United States - RVT98D197 | ecosystem: Environmental > Terrestrial > Soil > Contaminated >...
AGAAAGAAGGCCGCGTCCTCGAAACGCCCCTCGCCGCCCCGATCCTTGCCCAGGACGGCACGTACCTGCACGTCGAAATCGGCATAATGCTGGGTGGTCGCCCAGATTGCGAAGATCAGGTGATAGGGGTCGGCACGGTTGAGCTTGCCCTGGTCCATCCAGCCGCTGATTACCTTGGCCTTTTCGTCGACCAGCGCCTTCAGGTCGGTCTCGAGCATGTCGATGACGCGCGGTGCCCCCTGCAGCATCTCGTTGGCGAACAGCCGGCTCTGGCGCGGAAAATCCCGGCTCATCTCCAGCTTGCGGCGGATGTAGGAGCGGATCTCGGGAATCGGATCGCCATCCGAATCCATCTCGCGCAGCGGGGCCAGCCAGACGTCGAGCATTTCGGCGATCAGCCGCTTGTGGATCTCTTCCTTGCGCGGGAAATAGTAGAGCAGGTTGGGCTTGCTCATCCCGGCCGCCTCGGCGATCTGGTCGATGGTGGCGCCGCGGAAGCCGTGTACCGAAAAGATATCGAGCGCCGCCTCGAGGATCAGGTCCCGCTTCTCTTTCTGGATTCGGGTCTGCGGCCGGGGCTTGCGCTCCTTGCCTGCAGTTCCGCGTCCTTTTGGCCGGTGGTCGTCGAGCATTTTCACCTTGATCGGTGGCATGGGAGTGCTAACATTTTTCCAACTGGTCAAATTTCTGGATAAGTCGTGCCCCCGTCAAGGGACATTGACTGGAAACGCCAAAAAGACTTCAGGGAGCACTACGTGTCCAACCGCCGCAACGTAACGCCGAACGATCTGAGCGCCTTCTGGATGCCGTTCACGGCCAACCGGCAGTTCAAGAAGGCGCCGCGCATGTTCGCAAGCGCCAAGGATATGTTCTACACCACGGTCGACGGCCGGCAGGTGCTCGACGGCACCGCCGGGCTCTGGTGCGTGAACGCCGGCCATTGCCGGCCCAAGATCACCGAAGCGATCCAGCAGCAGGCTGCCGAACTCGACTACGCGCCGGCCTTCCAGATGGGCCATCCCAAGGCCTTCGAGCTCGCCAACGCGCTGGTCGGCATCGCCCCCGAAGGCATGAACCATGTGCTGTTCACCAATTCCGGGTCGGAATCGGTCGAGACCGCGCTCAAGGTCGCGCTGGCCTACCACCGCGTCAAAGGCGATGGCAGCCGCTTCCGGCTGATCGGCCGCGAGCGCGGCTACCATGGCGTCAATTTCGGCGGCATCTCGGTGGGCGGCATCGTTTCGAACCGCAAGATGTTCGGCACCCTGCTCACCGGCGTCGATCACCTGCCGCACACCCATAACCTTGCCAGGAACGCCTTTACCCGTGGCGTCCCCGAGCACGGCGCCGAACTGGCCGACGAACTCGAGCGCATCGTCACCCTGCACGATCCCTCGACCATCGCGGCGGTGATCGTCGAGCCGGTGGCCGGGTCCACGGGCGTCCTGATCCCGCCAAAGGGGTACCTGCAGAAGCTGCGCGAGATCACCAAAAAGCACGGCATCCTCTTGATCTTCGACGAGGTCATCACCGGCTTCGGACGGCTCGGCACGCCCTTCGCCGCCGACTACTTCGGCGTCGTGCCCGACATCATGGTCACCGCCAAGGGGCTCACCAACGGCGTCATCCCGATGGGCGCGGTGCTGGTCAAATCCGAAATCCACGACGCCTTCATGCAGGGACCCGAGCACGTCATCGAGTTGATGCACGGCTACACCTATTCGGGCAATCCCATCGCTTCGGCGGCGGGCCTGGCAACGCTCGAGACCTACAAGGAAGAAGGCCTGCTCAGCCGCGGCGCCGAGATGGGCAAATACTGGGAAGACGGGCTCCACTCCTTGAAGGGCGAGCGCCATGTCATCGACGTGCGCAATATCGGTCTGGTTGGCGCGATCGAGCTCGATCCGATCGCCGGCCAGCCGACCAAGCGCGCCTTCGCCGCATTCGTCAAAGCCTTCGAAAGCGGCATCCTGATCCGCACCACCGGCGACATCATCGCCCTGTCGCCGCCGCTGATCGTCGAGAAGGGCCATATCGATACGATCATCGAAACCCTGCGGAGCACCCTCAAGACGCTTGAGTAGAATGGAACAAGTGTTCTATATCGCAACATCTAGAACAAACATTCCATTTCCTTTGGGCGGAGACACATGATGCAGACCATCCAGAACGCCATCGGCGGCAAGCTGATCCAGAGCACGAGCACGCGCATCCAACCGGTGTTCAACCCGGCCACGGGCGAGCAGAGCGCGAGCCTGCCGCTCTCGACCATCGACGAGATCAATGCGGCCGTTGCTGCGGCAAAGACGGCGTTTCCCGCCTGGTCCAGCACACCGCCGATGAAGCGCGCCAGGGTGATGTTCCGCTTCAAGGAACTGCTCGACAAGCACGCTGCCGACATCGCCCGCGAGATTTCCAGGGAGCACGGCAAGGTCCATGACGACGCACTGGGCGAAGTGGCGCGCGGCATCGACTGCGTCGATTTCGCCTGCGGCATCCCGCAGCTTTTGAAGGGCGAATTCTCCCGCAATGTCGGGCCGAACATCGACAGCTATTCGGATCGCCAGGCGCTGGGCGTCGTCGCCGGCATCACCCCGTTCAACTTCCCGGCCATGGTGCCGATGTGGATGTATCCGATCGCCATCGCCTGCGGGAACACCTTCGTTTTGAAGCCCTCCGAGCGCGATCCGTCAGCGCCGATGCTGGCCTGGCAGCTGTTCATGGATGCGGGCCTGCCGGAGGGCGTGTTCAACGTCGTCCACGGCGACAAGGAGGCGGTCGACGCCATCCTCGATCACCCCGACATCAAGGCGGTGAGCTTTGTCGGCTCGACCCCGATCGCCGAATACGTCTACCGCCGCGGCACCACGGCCGGTAAGCGCGTGCAGGCGCTGGGCGGCGCCAAGAACCACATGATCATCATGCCCGATGCCGACATGGATCAGGCCGCCGATGCGCTGATGGGCGCCGGCTACGGCTCGGCGGGCGAGCGCTGCATGGCGATCTCGGTCGCCGTGCCGGTGGGCGAAAAGACCGCCGACGCGCTGGTCGCCAAGCTCAAGCCGCGAGTCGAGAGTCTGAAGATCGGCCCCTCGACCGACAAGGATGCCCAGATGGGCCCACTGGTCACCAAGATGCACCGCGACAAGGTCGCCGGCTATATCGACGCCGGCGTTGCCGCAGGCGCCGAACTGGTGGTCGATGGCCGCGGCTTCTCGCTGCAAGGCTACGAGAACGGCTACTTCCTCGGCGGCACCCTGTTCGACCACGTCACCAAGGACATGTCGATCTACCGCGACGAGATCTTCGGCCCGGTGCTCTCGGTGGTCCGCACCCACAGCTACCAGGAAGCGGTCGATCTGATCCACGGCCACGAATACGCCAACGGCACGGCGATCTTCACCCGCGACGGCGACGCCGCGCGCGAGTTCGCCGACAAGATCGAGGTCGGCATGGTGGGCATCAACGTGCCGATCCCGGTGCCGGTCGCCTACCACTCCTTCGGCGGCTGGAAGCGCTCGCTGTTCGGCGATCACTCGATCTACGGGCCCGAGGGCGTGCACTTCTATACGCGGCTCAAGACCGTCACCACCCGCTGGCCCGCGGGCATCAAGGAAGGCGCCGAATTCACCTTCCCGAGCATGAAATAACCAAGGACAAAAACCATGGCAGCTCCCGGCGAAAACCTCAGGATCAATGGCGACCGTCTCTGGGACTCGCTGATGGAGATGGCCAAGATCGGCCCGGGCGTCGCCGGTGGCAATAACCGGCAGACGCTCACCGATGCCGACGGCGAAGGCCGGCATCTGTTCAAGAAATGGTGTGAGGCTGCCGGCCTCACGCTGGGCGTCGACCAGATGGGCACCATGTTCGCCCGCCGCGAGGGCACCGACCCCAATGCGCTGCCGGTCTATGTCGGCAGCCATCTCGACACCCAGCCGACCGGCGGCAAGTATGACGGCGTGCTCGGGGTGCTTTCAGCGCTCGAAATCGCCCGCTCGATGAACGACCTGGGCATCAAGACCAGGCATCCGATCGTCGTCACCAACTGGACCAACGAGGAGGGCGCGCGCTTTGCGCCCGCCATGCTGGCCTCGGGCGTCTTCGCCGGCGTCCATACGGTCGACTACGCCTATGGCCGCAAGGACATGGACGGCAAGAGCTTCGGCGACGAACTCAAGCGCATCGGCTGGCTCGGCGAGGAAGAGGTCGGGGCGCGCAAGATGCACGCCTATTTCGAGTATCACATCGAGCAGGGGCCGATCCTCGAGGCCGAAGAGAAGCAGATCGGCGTCGTCACCCACTGCCAGGGCCTGTGGTGGCTCGAATTCACCCTCACCGGCCGCGAAGCCCATACCGGCTCGACCCCGATGAACATGCGGGTCAATGCCGGCCTTGCCATGGCGCGCATCTTCGAGATGGTGCAGACCGTCGCGATGGAGAACCAGCCGGGCGCCGTCGGCGGCGTGGGGCAGGTCAAGTTCTCCCCCAATTCGCGCAACGTCCTCCCCGGCACCGTGGTCTTTACCGTCGACATCCGCTCGCCCGACCGGGCCAAGCTCGACGGCATGCGCGCCCGCATCGAGGCCGAGGCCCCCAAGATCGCCGAAGCGCTGGGCGTCGGCTGTGCGGTCGAGGCGGTGGGCCATTTCGACCCCGTGACCTTCGATCCGACGCTGGTTGGCCGCGTCCGCAAGGCCGCCGAGGACCTCGGCTACAGTCACATGAACCTCATCTCCGGCGCCGGCCACGACGCCTGCTGGGCCGCCAAGGTGGCCCCCGCCACCATGGTCATGTGCCCGTGTGTGGGCGGGCTTTCGCATAATGAAGCCGAGGATATCTCGAAGGAATGGGCCACGGCAGGCGCCGACGTGCTGTTCCACGCGGTGGTCGAGACGGCGGAGATTGTGGCGTGACCGAGGACCTGTTCGGACCAATTACTTTCGGTGGCGGCGCCAGGTGGAACCCTCTCGCCACCGCTGACGACGACGCATACATGCGGATTGTGCACTCGGTCCTCAGCGTAGCAATTGCCTTGCGTGGTGCTGTACCCAATCTGAATCTGGCCACGCCGATGACTTCATTTTTGCGGGCGAGTGGGAATTGGCTTTGGACGAGATGGCGGGGGTGATTGCAGAGAACCCGGGCAATTCGACCCCATTGGCAGAAACCATGCTCGCCCGGGCAAGGGCGATTATGAACGACGGCACGAACGACAGGGAAGCAGCAAAATGACCAGCAAGATCATCAAGAACGGCACCGTCGTCACCGCCGATCTCACCTACAAGGCCGATGTTCGCATAGAGGGCGGCAAGATCACCGAGATCGGGCAGAACCTCTCGGGCAGCGAGGAAACCCTCGACGCCACCGGCTGCTACGTCATGCCCGGCGGCATCGATCCGCACACCCATCTCGAGATGCCCTTCATGGGCACCTATTCGACCGACGATTTCGAGAGCGGCACCCGCGCCGCGCTCTCGGGCGGCACCACCATGGTAGTCGATTTCTGCCTCCCCAGCCCGCAGCAGAGCCTGCTCGAAGCGCTGCAGATGTGGGACAACAAGACCTCCAAGGCCTCTACCGACTATTCCTTCCACATGGCCATCACCTGGTGGGGCGAGCAGGTCTGGGCCGAGATGGCCGATGTCGTCGACCGCGGCATCACCTCGTTCAAGCACTTCATGGCCTATAAGGGCGCGCTGATGGTCGATGACGATGAGCTGTTCTCGTCCTTTTCGCGCTGCGCCGAGCTGGGTGCCCTGCCGTTGGTCCATGCCGAGAACGGCGACGTCGTCGCGCAGATGACGCAGAAGCTGCTCGCCGCCGGCAATAACGGGCCGGAGGCGCATGCCTATTCGCGGCCGCCCGAGGTCGAGGGCGAGGCCACCAACCGCGCCATCATGATCGCCGACATGGCCGGGGTGCCGGTCTATATCGTCCACACCTCCTGCGAGCAGGCGCATGAAGCCATCCGCCGCGCCCGGCAGAAGGGGATGCGCGTCTACGGCGAGCCGCTGATCCAGCACCTGGTCCTCGACGAAACCGAGTATTTCAACAAGGACTGGGACTATGCCGCGCGCCGGGTGATGAGCCCGCCGTTCCGTTCCAGGCAGCACCAGGATTCGCTCTGGGCCGGACTGCAATCGGGTTCGTTGCAGGTGGTGGCGACTGATCACTGCGCCTTCACCACCGAGCAGAAGCGCTTCGGCCTCGGCAACTTCGCCAAGATCCCCAACGGCACCGGCGGGCTCGAAGACCGCCTCCCCGTGCTGTGGACCAAGGGCGTCACTACCGGCCGGCTGACCATGAACGAGTTCGTCGCCGTCACCTCCACCAACATCGCAAAGATCCTCAACTGCTATCCGCAGAAGGGCGCCATCATGGTGGGCTCCGATGCCGATATCGTGGTCTGGGATCCCAAGCGGAGCAAAACCATCAGCGCCGGGACCCAGCAATCGATCATCGACTACAACGTCTTCGAAGGCATCGAGGTGACCGGGCTCCCCCGCTACACCCTGACCCGCGGCGAAGTCGCCATCGTCGAGAGCGAGATCAAGACGCGCCCCGGCCACGGGAAATTTGTCGCTCGCGAACCCAAGGGCGCGGTCAACCGCGCGCTCTCGACCTGGAAGGAAATCACCGCCCCGCGCAAAGTCGAGCGCACCGGCATCCCGGCGACGGGGGTCTAGAACTACGTGAACGGGGGCAATTCACACAGTGTGGTCGAGGCCAACGGGCTCGGCCTCACCTTTCACACCAACGACGGACCTGTCGTCGCGCTCAGCGATGTCAACCTCGACATCAAGAAGGGCGAGTTCGTCTCCTTCATCGGTCCCTCGGGCTGCGGCAAGACCACGTTCCTGCGCGTCATCGCCGATCTCGAACAGCCCACCGCGGGCGACATCCGCATCAATGGCATGACCCCCGCCGAGGCGCGCACCACGCGGGCCTACGGCTACGTGTTCCAGGCGCCGGCGCTCTTTCCCTGGCGCACCATCGAAAAGAACGTCGCGCTACCGCTCGAGATCATGGGCTTTGCCAATGGCGAGAAGCGCGAGCGCATCAAGCGCACGCTCGAGCTGGTCAATCTTTCCGGCTTCGAGAAGAAGTATCCCTGGCAGCTTTCGGGCGGCATGCAGCAGCGCGCCTCCATCGCCCGGGCCCTGGCCTTCGACGCCGACCTCCTCTTGATGGACGAGCCGTTCGGCGCGCTCGACGAGATCGTCCGCGATCACTTGAATTCCGAGCTTTTGAAGCTCTGGGCGGCGACGCACAAGACCATCGCCTTCGTCACCCATTCGATCCCCGAGGCGGTCTATCTCTCGACCAAGATCGTGGTGATGAGCCCGCGACCCGGCCGGGTGATCGACATCATCGAGTCCACCCTGCCCGCCGAGCGCCCGCTCGATATCCGCGAAACGCCCGAATTCCTCGCCATCGCCGCCCGCGTCCGCGACGGGCTGCGGGCCGGCCACTCCTACGAGCAATAGAAGATGGGCAAGGCACGCCTGAGCGTCGGTCTGTCGTGCCTCGCAGCCCTGCTCGCGCTGGGTGCGGCGCCAGCCACCGCCGCCGAGAAGGCCAGGCCGACCGCGAAGGCCTCACGCTCGGGCTTCGTGGCGGTCGCCTCCATCGTCACCGACCCCGACTGGCGGGAGAAGTGGAATACCCCGGCGGAGACCACCCCCCATTTTCACCTCCCCACCAGGATGAAGATCGGCGAAGAGGCCTGGCTGTTGACCTTCTTTTCCGGCGCCATGCTCAAGGACGGCATCGCCACTCTCAAGTGCGACGTCACCATCCGCGATCCGGAGGGTATCGTCCAGAAGCATCCGCCACAGCTGTGCTTCCAGGGTCCGGCGTCGGAACCCGAAGGTACGCTGTACCTGACCGGCCTGGAAATCGGCTTCAAGGTCGCCCCCAATGACTTCAACGGTCTGGCCCAGTTCGAGGTCGGGATCACCGACGTCAACCGCGACCTGCGGGTGCCGGTCAAGGTCTCGGTCGAGTTCGAGACAGGAAACGAACCGAAATGATCCGGGCGCTCCGCAGCAGCAACACGCTTCCCGTTCTCATCGTCCTCGGCGCACTGGTGCTCGTCTGGTATCTGGGCGCCATGGCGATGAACTGGCAGCGCCAGATCGATGCCTATCAGCGGACCGACGTCACCGAATGGACGATGCCGCAGCTCGTGGGCGACGTGCTGAACCAGGACAAGCCGCTGCTGCCGACGCCGCACCAGTTGATTTCCGAGTTCTGGAAGACCACGGTGGGGCAGGCGGTCACCTCCAAGAAGAGCCTCGTCTACCACGGCTGGATCACGCTGTCGGCGACGCTGCTCGGCTTTGCCTTCGGCACGGCGCTGGGCATCGGGCTCGCCATCTTCATCGTCCACAACCGCGCCATGGACCGCTCGCTGATGCCGTGGATCATCGCCAGCCAGACGGTGCCCATTCTCGCGATCGCGCCGATGATCATCGTCGTGCTCAATGCCCTGGGCATATCGGGGCTGGTGCCCAAGGCGCTGATTTCGACCTATCTGAGCTTCTTCCCGGTGGTCGTCGGCATGGTCAAAGGCTTCCGCAGCCCCGAGCAGATCCATCTCGACCTCATGCACACCTACAACGCCTCGCGCCTGCAGACCTTCATCAAGCTGCGCTGGCCCATAGCCCTGCCGTACCTCTTCACCTCGATGAAGGTCGGCGTCGCGGCGAGCCTGGTCGGCGCCATCGTCGGCGAACTGCCGGCGGGTGGCGGGAACGGTCTGGGCGCGCGGCTGCTGGCCGGGTCCTACTATGGCCAGACCATCCAGATCTGGTCGGCGTTGCTCACAGCATCGCTGTTGGCGGGTCTCCTGGTGATGAGCGTCGGCATCGCCGAGCGGCTGGTCAACGCCCGCATGGGAGCGCGGGCATGACGGGGCTGCAAAAAATCATCGCCCTTGCCGGCGCCGGCGCCTGCCTCGTGGCGCTGCTGTTGGACTTCGCCCATACAGAGGGCGCCCCGATCGGCTACCTGGAGTTCGCCATCGTCACGGCTTTCCTCGGCCTCGGGGTGCTGAGCCTCGCGCGTTTCTTCGTGCCGATCAGCCCCTTCGTCGACGCGGCGCTCGCTGTTGTCGGGGCCGTCGGCCTGGTCCTCTCGCTCGACGTCATCGAGGTCGGGGGGGCGGGGTTCTGGCTCGTGCTCGCCGCCGTCTGGCTGTTCGCCTGGCTGTTCGCGGAGCGGCTGTCGCTGGCGATCGCCAAGCGCCGGATCGCCGCGCAACTGGGTTTCCTCGTACCGCTGATGTTCGGGGCGGCGATACTCGTGGCATGGGAGGCCGGAACCCGCGGCGGCAACGTGCCCACCATCCTGCTGCCGCCGCCGTCGCTGATCTGGCAGGATATCCTGGGCAATCTGCCGACCCTGGCGGCGGACTTCCAGCAGACCTTCCTCAAGGCGGTGCTGATCGGCTACGTGCTGGGCTGCGGCTCGGCCTTCCTCGTCGCCATCGCCATCGACCGCTCGCCGTTCCTGAAGCGGGGCCTGCTGCCGCTGGGCAACTTCATCTCGGCGCTGCCGCTGATCGGCATCGCCCCCATCATGGTCATGTGGTTCGGCTTCGACTGGCCGTCCAAGGCCGCGGTGGTCATCATCATGACCTTCTTTCCCATGCTGGTGAACACGGTCGCCGGCCTCAACGCCTCGGGCCAGATGGAGCGCGACATGATGCGCACCTATGCGGCGGGCTACTGGCAGACGCTGTTCAAGTTGCGCCTGCCCGCGGCGGCGCCGTTCATCTTCAATGCGCTCAAGATCAACTCGACTCTGGCGCTGATCGGCGCAATCGTAGCGGAATTCTTCGGGACACCCATCGTCGGCATGGGCTTCCGCATCTCGTCCGAGATCGGCAAGCTCAACGTCGAGATGGTCTGGGCAGAGATCGCCATGGCGGCACTGGCGGGCTCGGTCTTTTATTGGGTGGTGGCGCTGGTCGAACGGGCCGTCACCTTCTGGCATCCGTCCGTCCGTGGTGGACGGGCGTAACAGTAAAAAGGGAAACGCTGAAAATGAAGAAACTTCTGGTAGGCATGCTTGCTGGCGCGCTGGCGCTGGGAGCGACAGCGAGCTTTGCAGCCGATCCGGTGACCTTGCAGCTCAAGTGGGTCACCCAGGCTCAGTTCGCCGGCTACTACGTGGCCAAGGACAAGGGCTTTTATTCCGAGGAAGGCATCGACATCACCATCAAGCCGGGCGGCCCCGACGTTGCCCCCGAGCAGGTGATCGCCGGCGGCGGCGCCGATGTCATCGTCGACTGGATGGGTGGGGCGCTGGCCGCGCGCGACAAGGGTGTCGGGCTGGTCAACATTGCGCAGCCGTTCAAGAAGTCCGGCCTGCTGATGATCTGCCCCAAGGACGGCCCGGTGCAGACCGAAGCCGACTTCAAGGGTCACACCCTGGGAGTCTGGTTCTTCGGTAACGAGTATCCGTTCTACGCCTGGATGAACAAGCTCGGTGTCCCGACCGATGGCGGCGCCGACGGCGTCAACGTCCTCAAGCAGAGCTTCGACGTCGAGCCGCTGATCCAGAAGCAGGCCGACTGCATCTCGGTCATGACCTACAATGAACTGGGCCAGGCGATCGACGCGGGCTACACTCTCGATAAGCTGGTGGTCTTCAACTACACCGATCTGGGCAACGACCTGCTCGAAGACGGCCTCTATGCCATGGAAGACAAGCTCGCCGACCCGGCCTTCGCCGACAGGATGACGCGCTTTGTCCGCGCCTCGATGAAGGGCTGGCAGTATGCGATCGAGCACCCCGACGAGGCTGCCCAGATCGTCATCGACAATGACGAGAGCGGCGCGCAGACCCTCGACCACCAGCTCTACATGATGGGCGAAGTGGCCAAGCTGGTCGACCCGAACGACGCTGCGCTCAACCTTGATGCCTACAGCCGCACCGAGAAGGCGCTGCTCGACCAGAAGATCATCGCCACCCAGCCGTCGGGCGCCTACACCACCGCGATCACCGACGCACTCTAGAGCGTGATCAGCAAAAGTTGTGAGACTTTTGCGGTTCGATCACGCGGTAATACAAAGACATAGAGCCCCATTTCGATTCAATCGAAATGGATCTGGCTCTAGACCGCCGGCGTAGCGAAACCGGAGAGGCG
>Ga0214473_10010050_pt1 | contig 11157 bp, 10 predicted proteins | sample RVTome_7_FD_203509 | JGI IMG/M metagenome (GOLD analysis project Ga0214473, IMG submission 203509) | Soil microbial communities from uranium-contaminated site in the Upper Colorado River Basin, Wyoming, United States - RVT98D197 | ecosystem: Environmental > Terrestrial > Soil > Contaminated >...
CTTCTCGGCGGATCTCGCGGATCCGGCGCTCTTCTACGTCTTCGAGGAGTGGGAATCCCAGGCGGCCCTCGACGCCCACTTCAAGACCCCGCACATGGCCACCTTCCAGGGAGCGATGGCGGGCCTCGGGATCCAGGGGGTGAAGATCCAGCGCTACGACGTGGCCTCGGTCAAGCCCCTGATGGGCTGAGCCGCCCCGCGCGGACCGGCTCAGGCCAGCTCGCGCAGGGTGAAGACCGCGCGGCGGCCGCTCACGCCGCGCAGCTCGTGCTCGCCCTGCGGGACCAGCTCGCCGGGGACCAGCGCCGCGAAGGAGCCCGACGCCACCACCGGCTTCCCCAGGCGCTTGGAGAGCTCCTCCAGGCGCGCCACCTCGTTCACCGCCGGGCCGGTCACGGTGAAGTCCAGGCGGCCCTCCACGCCGATGTTGCCGTAGCTGACCTCGCCCAGGTGCAGCGCCAGGGCGGCGGCCAGGCGCGGGTCGTCGGGCGCCGCGCGGGCCGCGTTGAAGCGCTCGAGCCGGGCCAGCACCTCCCGGGCGGCCCGCAGCGCCGCGCGGGGCGCGTCCGGGTCGTCGGCGGCGGGGAAGATGGCGAGCACCGCGTCGCCGATGAACTTCAAGACCTCGCCCCCCGCCTCGATCACCGCTCCCGCGGTGCACTCGAACCAGGCGTTCAGCAGCTCGAGGTAGCGCGCGCGGCCCAGCCGCTCCTGGAGCGGCGTCGAGCCCCGCAGGTCGGCGTACCAGATCACGGCGGGGATCTGCTCGCCGTCGCCCCGCCGGATGCTCCCGTTCAGCACGCGCGCGCCGGTGCGCGTGCCCAGGTAGGTGTCCAGGAGCGTGCGCGCCGTGCGGCGCAGCGCGTGCACCTCCGCCAGCCGGCTCACCAGGGGCAGGATCTCGTGCACGTAGCCCAGGTCCTGGGTGGCGAATCCCCCCGGCGCGGCGCTGGCCAGGGTGAGGGCGTGGATCTGTCCGTCGGCGAAGGTGAGCGGCATGGCGGCGTAGTCGGTCATGCCCTCGTCCCGCAGCTCGCGCAGCACCGGGAAGTCCAGGCGCGCGTCCGGCCCGTCCAGGCGGCGCCGCACGCCGCCCCGTCCCGCGAAGATGGGCACGAAGGGGCTGGCGAGGAAGCGCTCCTCGGCGCCCGCCGCATGGGAGAGCTCGACGGACCGCACCGCGTCCGTGTCGGCCGACCACAGGTGGGCGGTGCCGAGCACCTGGGGGTGGAGGGTGCGCACCAGCAGGTTCATGCGCGCCAGCGGGACGCGCACGGCGCGGAGCTGGCGGGCCAGGCGCGAGACCAGCTCGCCGGTGCTCGCGGCCTCCCAGGCGTCGCGCAAGAGCCAGTCCACCAGGGGATTGCCGTGGGCGTGGGTGTCGGTGACGGGATCGATCTCGACCTCGCCCCCCTCCTCGTGCCAGGCGTCCATGCGGTTGCGGTAGAAGGCCACGTAGCCGCGGATGGCCTCGGCCTCGGGCAACGGCTTCTCGTAGCTCCACAGCACGTTCTCGGCGACCCGCTCCCCCACGCGCAGGGTCCAGTAGCGGGCGTTGCCCTTGAAGGGGCAGTGGGTGCGGTAGTCCGTGGGCTCCATCAGGTCCATGCGGACGTCGTCCCGGGGCAGGTAGTAGACGGGCGGGAGCCGCGTCTCCCGCAGCACCAGCGCCCGGCTGCTGTCGGCCACCGTGACGCCGTTGAAGACCACGCGCACGCGCTGCGCGGCGGCCTCGACGCCGATGCGGTAGCCGTCGCGGGCGGCCGGGGGCGCCTCGGGCGCGTCAAGACTCCTGGGCGTGCTCATCGGTCCGCCTTCCAGTCGCTGTGCACGGAGACGCCGGGGCGGTCCACCCGCTCGTAAGTGTGGCTCCCGAAGGCGTCGCGCTGCGCCTGGATCAGGCCGGCGCTGCCGCGCGCGGTGGTGAGCGTGTCGAACCAGGCCAGGGACGCGGCCAGCCCCGGGGCCGGCAGGCCGGCCTCCGCGGCCGCCGCCACCACGCGGCGCCAGGCGGGCAGCCGGCGCTCCAGGTCGGGCCGCAGCTCGGGCGCCAGGACCAGCAGCTCGTCCCCGGCGCGGAAGGCCCGGCGCACCCGCTCGAGGAAGCCCGCCCGGATGATGCAGCCCCCCGTCCAGATGCGCGCCACCTCGGCCAGGTCGGTGGCGTAGCCGTACTCCCGGCTCGCGGCCCGCAGGAGCGCGAACCCCTGGGCGTAGCTCGCGATCTTGCTGGCGTAGAGGGCCGCCCGCAGGTCGGCCACCGAGACCCCGGAGAGGTGCGCCTTGCGCGGGCCGCCGAAGGCCGCCTCAGCGCGCACCCGCAGGTCGCGGTCGGCCGAGAGCGCCCGCGCGTCGACGGCCGCCGCGATGCCGGGAACCGCCACCCCGAGCTCGAGCGCCGCCTGCACGGTCCAGCGCCCGGTGCCCTTCTGGCCCGCGCGGTCGAGGACCGCGTCCACGAGCCTCGCGTCCGGATGCTCCGGGTCGGGCACCCGGTGGATCGCGGCGGTGATCTCCACGAGGAAGCTCTCCAGCTCGCCCTCGTTCCACGCGGCGAAGGTCTCGGCCACGCCGTCGGGACCCAGGCCCAGGCCCCGGCGCAGGAGCAGGACCGTCTCGGCGATGAGCTGCATGTCGGCGTACTCGATGCCATTGTGCACCATCTTGACGAAGTGCCCCGCCGAGCCCCGGCCGCACCAGGTGACGCAGATCCCCGAGGCGCTGCGCGCGGCGATGGATTCGAGCAGCGGGCGCAGCCGCTCCCAGTCCTCGCGCTCGCCCCCCGGCATGAGGGAGGGGCCGAGCAGGGCGCCCTCGGCGCCGCCGGAGACGCCCATCCCCACCAAGCGCCAGGGCCGCGAGGCCGCGCGCGCGAGACGCCGGTCGGTGTCGCGGAAGAGGCTGTTGCCCGCGTCCACCACCACGTCGCCGGGCCCGAGCAGCGGATCGAGGGCGTCCAGCACCTCGTCCACCGGCGGGCCGGCGGGAACCATGAGCAGGACGGCGCGCGGCGGCTCGAGGAGCGCCGCCAGGCCCGCCAGGCCGTCCGCCACCGCCAGGCGCGCCTCGGGATGCTCCTCCGCCAGGCGGCGCGCCACCTCGGGCGTGCGGTTCTGCACGGCCACCCGCCGGCCGCGGCTGGCGAGGTTGCGCGCCAGGTTGGCGCCCATCACCCCCAGGCCCACCACGCCCACGTCGCAGCGGCTCCCGCTCACGCCACGCCTCCGAGCGCGAGGTCCGTCACCGCCACCAGGCCGGGGAGCCCGCTGGCGGGGAGAGCCGCATCGCCGGACGCCAGGCGGCGGAGGGCGGCGCGCTTGTCCTCGCCCGTGGCCAGCAGGATCCCGCAGCGGGCCGTGGCCAGCACGGCGCGGGTCAGGGTGATGCGCTCGGGCGGCGGCTTGGGGCTCGACGCCACGTGCGCCACCCGCGCCCCGTGCGGCGCCGACCAGCCGGGAAAGAGCGACGCCACGTGCCCGTCTTCGCCCATGCCGAGGAGCAGGACGTCGAGGGCGCCGCCGAACCATGCGTCGAGCGCGCGCTCCACCCGGGCCACCGCCCCGGCGCCCTCCTCCCCGTCCAGGAAGAGCGCAAGCTCGGCGGCCGGCGGGTGCACCGCGTCGAGCGCCCCTCCGCGGTAGGCCTCCCCCCGGTTGGAGGCGGCGTCGGCGAAGGGCACGCAGCGCTCGTCCACCCAGGTGAGTCGCACGCGCTCCCAGGCGGCGCCCAGCCGCGCGCGCGCGGGCGCGAGGGCCGCCAGGGCCGAGCCGCCCGGGATCGCCAGGCGGGCCGCGCCGCGCCGGCCGTCGGCCTCGGCGATGGCCTCGGCCAGCAGGGCGCTCGCCGCGGCCACGGGATTGTCGGCGCGCACGATGCGCGGCGCGCTAGCCACGCGACCAGCCTCCCTCGCAGCCGTGGAAGAGCGCGTCGGCCTCGGGCGGCCCCCAGCTTCCCGCCGGGTACTCGAGGAGAGGCGGCGCGTCCGGCCCCTCCCAGCCGGCCCGAACCTCGTCGGCGTAGCGCCAGGAGGCCTCGATCTCGTCGGCCCGCAGGAAGAGCGTCTGGTCGCCGAGCAGGGCGTCCAGGAGCAGCCGCTCGTAGGCGGGGGCCGGCGCCTCGCCGAAGTGCTCGCGGTAGTCGAAGTCGAGCGTGGCGGGGGCCATGCGCAGGGCGCTGCCCGGCTGCTTCACCCCGAAGGAGAGGCGGATGGCCTCGCGCGGCTGGATGGAGAGGGAGAGCACGTTCGGGCGGATCTGGCACAGCGAGCCGTCGCGCAGGCGCCGCCGGAACTCCGCCGGGTCCATGCCGTCGGGCCGGTTGAAGAGCTGGAGCGGCGGGGTGCGGAACTGCACCTGCACCTCGCTGAAGCGCCTGGCCAGGCGCTTGCCGTGGCGCAGCAGGAAGGGCACCCCGCTCCAGCGCCAGTTGTCGATCTCCGCGCGCAGCGCCACGTAGGTCTCGGTCCGGGAGTCGGGCGCCACGGCCTCCTCGTCCAGGTAGCCCACCACGCGCTCGTCGCCGATGCGGCCGGGGCCGTAGCGGGCGCGCACGCAGTCGGCGCCCACCTCGTTCGGCTCCGGGCAGTGGAGGCCGCGCAGCAGCTCCACCTTCTGGCTGCGGATGGCCTCGGGCTCCAGCGAGGCGGGCGGCTCCATGGCCACCAGCGCCAGGATCTGGAGCATGTGGTTCTGGAGCATGTCGCGCAGGGCGCCGGTGCCCTCGTAGAAGGCCGCGCGCCCGCGCTCGACGCCGATCCGCTCGGCCACGCTGATCTGCACCAGCTCCACGTGGTGGCGGTTCCAGAGCGGCTCGAAGATGGCGTTGTGGAAACGGAAGCCCAGGAGGTTCTGGACCGTCTCCTTCCCCAGGAAGTGGTCGATGCGGTAGATCTGGTCCTCGCGCAGGACCTCGTGCAGCTCCTCGTTGAGGCGGCGCGCGCTGGCCAGGTCGCTCCCGAAGGGCTTCTCGATCACCACGCGCCGCCACGCCACGTGCTCGCCTTCGCGCATGGCCAGGAGCCCGGCCGCCGCGAGTCCCCGCAGCGCCGCCGGGAAGAGCTCGGGCCTGAGCGCCAGGTAGATGAGGCGCCCGCCCGGGCCGCCGGCGAGGGCGTCCAGGCGCGCCCGCAGCGCCGCCAGCGACGCGGCGTCGGCGACGTCGCCGGGCTGGTAGAAGACGCGCGGCGCGAGGGCCTCGAAGGCGTCGCGCGCGTCGTCGGGCATCGCCTTGGCCAGCTCGCCGCGGAACGCCTCGTCGCCAAGGGCGCGGCGCGCCACGCCCACCACCGAGAACTCCCGCTCGGCCCGCGCGCGGGAGGCCAGGCGCGCCAGGGCCGGCATCAGCATGCGGCGGGTGAGGTCGCCGCTGGCGCCGAAGATCACGATCTGGGCCGAGGGATTCATGGCTTCGATCCTAGCCGCCTGGCGCGGGGACGCGCGTCCGCTTGGATTCCGGAGCGCGGCGCCGGATTTCAGCGTGCGGATGGTGCGCGCCCCCTGGGGGGGGCCTCGTTGGCGCGGCGCGGGGAGGCGTGATACCGCCTCTCCCATCACCCGGAGGAATCCCCATGACCCGCCCCTCGCTCGCCGGAAGGACCGCCATCGTGACCGGCGCCTCGAGCGGCATCGGCCGCGCCATCGCCGAGCGCCTGGGGGCGGCCGGCGCCCACGTCTTCCTGGCCGGCCGCTCGGCCGCGCCCATGGAGGAGTCGCGCAAGCGCATCGCCGAGGCGGGTGGCCAGGCGAGCGTCGTCCCCCTGGACGTCCGCGACGTGAAGCAGGTGCAGGATCTGGTGGACTCGGCCGTCCACGAGACCGGGCGCCTCGACATCATGGTGAACAACGCCGGCGTCTCCTACCCGGCCGGCATCGTGGAGGGCGATCCGGAAGAGTGGCGCACCATGCTCGAGACCAACGTCCTGGCCCTCCTGGTGGGCTGCCAGGCGGCCGTGCGCGCCATGCGCGCCTGCGGCGCGGAGGGGCACATCGTGAACGTCTCTTCCATCGCCGCCCAGCGCCGCGACTCGGGCGTCTACGGCGCCACCAAGCACGCCGTGAACTGCATCTCCGCCACGCTGCGCGGCGAGCTCGAGGGCGACAGCATCCGGGTGGTGAACGTCATGCCCGGGGCCATCGCCACCAACTTCGCCCGCAACTTCGACCCGCAGTTCCTGGCGGGGATCGTCAAGGCCACGGGCGCGGACGTCCCCATCGTCAAGGGCGAGAAGCTTCCGGACGAGGTGATCGAGAAGCTCCAGCCGCGCATGCGCCAGCTTCTCGGGGCTCCCGAGGACGTGGCCGAGGCGGTGCTCTACGCCGTCACCCAGCCCATCCACGTGAACGTCGCCGAGCTCGTGGTGCGCCCGCCCAGACAGCTCCCCCTGTAGGGGCACTGTGATCCGGATCACGGACGCGCCGCCAGGCCCCCGTCCCCGCGGTCAAGCGCCCGGCGCGATCTGCCGATGCGACGGCCATGCGTGGCTTCCGGGCGCTCCTCCTCGGCCTGGCCGTGGCCGCCTTCTGGGCGCCGCGGGCCGCCGCCACCCTGATCGTCAACCCGGCCCTGCCCATCACGCACCAGGTGACGCTGCAGCTCATCCAGACCACGGACGACGACGGCAGCAACCCGGCCACGGTCTTCGGCAACGCCGTCCAGCGGGCGGCCATCGAGGCCGCCGTCGACACGATCTGGGCTCAGGCGGGGATCGACATCCTGTTCCTGCCGCTGGTGACCGTCTGGAACGACACCTTCTCCCGCATCGGCACGCCGGGCAGCAACAACCCCCGGCCTGGCATCGGCGACCTGAGCCAGATCATGGTCAACGCGATCGCGGACGGCGTCCTGCATTCCGACAACAGCGTGCTCAACGTGTTCCTGGTGGAGATCGTGCCCGGTCTCTCCCAGCTGAACGACAACTTCGCGGCCGGCTTCGCCTGGATCAGCGGCAACGGCATCGCGCAGTACGTGGGCGACAACCTGCTCGGCTTTGCCAACGGGCGCGACGTCATCGCCAGCGTGGTGGCCCACGAGATCGGGCACAACCTGGGGCTCTCACATCTCCAGGTGGACGAGAACCTGATGGCCACCACGGCGATCAACGGCGAGCGCCTGAACGCCTCCCAGACCACCACCGCCCTCGCCAGCGGCTTCGCGGCGCCGATCCCCGAGCCGGCGCTGCTCGCCCTGCTGGGGGCGCCCCTGCTCGTCCTGGCCGTGCGCTACAGGCCCAGGAGCCCGCGGACGTAGGGGCTCCGCGCCAGCATCCCCATCGCGACCAGCAGCACGAAGACGCCGAAGGCGCGGCGCAGCCGCGCCTCGGGCGCGCGGCCGGCCAGGCGCGCGCCCACCAGCGCTCCGGCGGCGGCCGCCGCCGTGAGGATGGCGGTGGGTCGCGGCTGGATCGCCACGTGCCCCAGGTGCCCGGCCAGGGCGGCGACGGCGTTGGCGGTGATCACCACGAGCGAGGTGCCGGCCGCGCGCCGCATGGGCATCCCGCCCAGGAGCACCAGCGCCGGCACGATGACGAAGCCCCCGCCCGCGCCCACCAGGCCCGTCAGCGCCCCGACGGCGGCGCCCTCCAGGGCCAGCGGCAGCGCCCGCAGGCGCGCGCCCTCCCGCGGCCGGACCGGCGCCGGGCGCAGCATCGCCCCCGCGGCGGCGAACATGAGCGCCGTGAAGACGAGCAGCAGCAGCTCGCCCGGCACCCAGGCGGCCGCTTGCCCGCCGGCGAAGCCGCCCAGCGCCGTGGCGGGGGCGAAGACGCCGGCCGCCCGCCAATCCACGTTGCCTGCGCGCGCGTGGCCCGCCGCGGCCACGGCCGCCGTGACGGCCACCACCACGAGCGACATGGCGATGGCCGGCTTGGGCTCCACGCCCAGCACCAGGAGCAGCGGCAGCGTCAGGATGGTGCCCCCGCCGCCCAGGAAGCCCAGCGACGCGCCCACCGCCAGCCCACCGGCGACGATCAGGAGCAGCTTCGCCATCGCGAGCCCGGTCCCGCCGGTTGCCTTTTGCCCCGTCCGGGCGTATGACGGGGCCGAGGCGCGCCCGCCGACGGAGGATTCCGATGCTGATCCTGCACCACCTGCAACCCTACCACTGGGCCGTCGCCGGCGCGGCCATCGGCGCCATCACCCTGCTCCTGCTCTGGGTCACGAACCAGCGCCTGGGCATCTCCACGGGCTTCGAGAACCTGTGCGCCCTGGTGGTCCGGGCGCCCTACTTCCAACGGGGCGAGGTTCGCGGCTCGCAGCGCTGGCGGCTTCCCTTCCTGGGCGGCCTCGTGCTCGGCGGCTTCCTCTCGGCGGCCTCCAGCGGCGGCTGGGCGCCCTTCTGGGAGCTGGGCCGCTTCGACGCCGCCCTCGGCTGGGGCCCGGCCGGCAAGCTCGCCTGGATGTTCGCGGGCGGCCTGCTGATCGGCTTCGGCACGCGCATGGCCGGCGGCTGCACGAGCGGGCATGGGATCTTCGGCCTCTCCAACCTGGAGCGCGCCAGCCTCGAATCCACCCTCGCCTTCATGGCCGCCGGCATCGTCACCTCCCACCTGGTGTACCGCCTGGGAGCGCTCTGAGATGAACGCGCTGCTCTACGCGGCGTTCGGCACGGCCTTCGGCTGGGTGCTCAGCCGCAGCGGGGCCGCCGACTACGACATGATCCAGGGGATGTTCCTTTTCGAGCGCTTCCAGCTCTACGGCATCATCGGCACGGCCGTGCTGGTGACGGCGCCCGGCCTCGCCCTGCTGAAGCGCCTGGGCCGGACGGCGTCCGGCGCGCCGCTCCAGGTGAAGCCCAAGCCGCGCCACCCCGGAAACGTGGTGGGCGGCCTCCTCTTCGGCGTCGGCTGGTCGATCACCGGCATGTGCCCGGGGCCGATCCTGGTCAACGTGGGCGAGGGCAAGCTCTACGCCCTGGGCGCCCTGGCCGGCGCGCTGGCCGGCGCCGCGCTCTTCGGCGTCCTGTACGAGCGCTTTCCGGCCCGCCTGCGCCTCCCCGCCCTGGGCGTCGGCACGGGAGACGGCTAGGAGAGTGACCCATGACTGGGTCACTCTCCTGCCTCCGTCCTTGCGGGGGCCCGCACTCCGTTCGCCCCGCGCCGGGCTACGCCCGGCGCGCCCACTGTTCGGCGGCGAGGCTTCGCCTCGCCGCGACTGCGCGGCCGCCGGGCGGCGGCCTTGCTAGGGCTTGGGGGGCGGTCCGATCTCCAGCTGATGCCCCGCCTCCTTCCAGGCGCGCATGCCGCCGTCCAGGGCGATGGCCCCCGAGAAGCCCATCTCGCGCAGCGTGGCGGCCGCGATCGTCGAGATCTTGCCGAACTCGCAGTAGGCCACGATGCGCACCGTCGGGTCCGGAAACACCGAATCGACCAGCAGCTCGAGCTGCCCGCGCGGCACGTTGAGGGCGCCCGGCACGTGGCCGGTCGCGTAGGCCTCCCGCTCCCGCACGTCCAGGATGCGCACACCCGGCTCGGGCGCCTCGATACGCCGGTGCAGCTCGTCCAGGCTCATGAACGAGACGTGCTCGGCCGCCTCCTGGATGATCTGCGCCACGGTCTTGCCGCCGGTGCAGTTGGTGCGCAGCGCCTCGGTCAGGTGGTCGGGCATCGCCAGGTCGAGGCTGTTCATCAGCTCGACGAACGCGGCGCGCTCGGTGGCCTGGAGGCGCGGATTGCTCTTCTTCTGCTCCGCCAGCGTGGTGGGCCGGCGGCCCTTGTAGTTGTGACCCGGGTAGACGAGCAGCGAGTCGTCGAGCCGGAGGAGCTGGTGGAAGAGGCTGTCGTAGAGGGCGTTGGGATCCCCCGTGGGCAGGTCCGTCCGACCCGTGCCCCCGAGCAGCAGGGTGTCGCCCGTCAGCACGCGATCCGGGAGCACCACGCACATGGAGTCGCGGGTGTGGCCCGGCGTGTGCAGGAGCTTCAGGCGCAGATCCCCCACGATGATCGTCTCGCCGTCCTCCACGTGGATGTCCACGAAGGGCGCCGGGCTGCTGCGGTGCATGATCGAGGGCACGCCGAGCTGCTGCCGCAGCTCGCGCACGCCCGAGAAGTGGTCTGCGTGGGTGTGGGTATCGAAGAGGTAGCGGATGCGCAGACCGTGGGAGGCGGTCAGGGCGAGGTAGCGGTCGATCTGGTCGAGCAGGGGATCGACCACGATGGCCGCGCACGTCTTCTGGCAGCCGACCAGGTGGGAGACGCAGCCCCGGTCGCTGCGGATGGCCTCGAAGTACATGGCTCTCCTCCGCCGGCTCCCCGCCGCGCAGGATATCACGGGCGCCGCGGCGACACCGCACGCGGGCGCGACGCTGGACACGCTCGGAGCGCCGAGCTAGCCCTGTGGCGCGTCTCGACGCTCTGGGGAAGGGAGGGGTTCCGGATGGCCGTGCGCGGCACCCCGCGGCTCGCCGCGGCCTGCGCCGCCGCGCTCGCGGGACTTCTTGCCCCATGGGCGCCGCCCGCCCGCGCGGCCTCCGCTGGCGGCGCCGGACCCGCAGGCTGGCTGCGTGAGACGCCGCGGCTGCTCGGCGACCCGATCGGCGCGCGCTCCCGTCTGGAGAGCCTGGGCGTGAGCCTCCAGCTCTTCTTCAACACCACCCTGGGCGCCAAGCTGCGCGGGGGCGCCGATCCCGCGGACGTGCTGCGCAACAGCGGGAGCTACGACCTCTTCACGCGCGTGGACCTGGAGGAGCTGGCGGGCGCGCGGGGGCTCGCCCTGCTGGCGCAGGTGAAGGGCAACTACGGGCGCAACGTGAACCCCCAGGTGAGGGCCCTCTCGGAGCCGATCGACGACGCGGACTTCGACGAGCCGATCTACCTGGCCCAGCTCTGGGCGGAGCAGGGCCTCCTGGGCGAGCGCCTGCGGGTGCGGGCGGGCTACCTGGATCAGCAGACCATCTTGGATCGGAACGCCTACGCGAACGCCGAGGACGTGCAGTTCATGTCCACCTTCCTGGACAACGGCCCCATCGTTCCGCTGAAGGTCGGCCTGGGCGCGGCCCTCTTCGTGCATCCGGTCGACTGGCTCGAGCTCGCCATCGGGACCGCCGATGCGGACAACGAGCCCCGGGGGTCGGGCTTCGACACGGCCTTCGACGGGGTGGACAGCCTGATGGGCTACGCCGAGCTCACGCTCCGGGTCGGGCTCCCCGGCCCGCGCGGCCCCCTGC
>Ga0214473_10010052_pt1 | contig 11155 bp, 6 predicted proteins | sample RVTome_7_FD_203509 | JGI IMG/M metagenome (GOLD analysis project Ga0214473, IMG submission 203509) | Soil microbial communities from uranium-contaminated site in the Upper Colorado River Basin, Wyoming, United States - RVT98D197 | ecosystem: Environmental > Terrestrial > Soil > Contaminated >...
TGCGCCACGGCGATCGCGACCTCTGCCTCGTCGATTGCCAGCGATTGGGCCAGCTCGCCAGCGGTGACGGGGCCCACGATGCTCAGACGCCCACGCAGTAGTTCGCGGATGGCGCCCTCGCGGGTCGGTCTCGGCGTCCCGGCCGGCGCGGCGAGACCCGGCGGCTCGACGCGCGCCGACGGGTGCACCGCCAGCATCTCCGGCAGCCGCTCGGCCGCCATCCAGAACGCCTTGGTCGCGCCGTTCCCGGCGGTCACGCGCCCGGCGCGCCCCATCGTGCCCAGCTCTCCCAGCCACCCATCCCAGTCTGCCCTCCTGCCCTTCTGCCCCTCTGCCCCTTCTGCCGCTTCTGCCTCTTCTGCCGTCAGAAACCCCGCGACCATCAACGCGTCATGCAGCTCATCGGCGTCGCGCGGGTCCGGCCACGCCTCGTCCCGCACCCGGGCGATGGCCGCCGGGTCCAGCGCACCCAGGTCCGCGGCCGACGAGGGTTCCAGCGCCCGGCGGGTGGAGACCGCGTGGGCCCGCCGCTCCTCCAGCGGCGCGTCGTCCAGGAAGGCGTAGGGCCGGGCCCCGAGGATCTCGTGGCTGAGGACGGACGGCTCCGGCAGGTCGCGGGCCACGGACCGGATGGCGCCGGCGTGCACCGCCTCGAGCAGCGCGATGAGTCGGTCCGCGTCCATCGCCCCGGTGAGGCAGTCGGCGATGGTCTGGCTCACCAGCGGATGCTCGGGCACCTCCCGATCGCCCGCGATGTTCTCGAGGCAGGCCGCGGCGTCGGGGAATGCCGCCGCGAGCAGGTCCTCGGCCTCCATGCGCTGGATCTGGGGTGGCACCTTGCGCCCGCCCCGGTGCCGCACCACCGCCAGCGCGATGTTGGCGTTCCAGCGCCACCGCGTGCCGAACATGGGTGCGTCCAGCAGTGCCTGCACCAGGATGTCCCGGGTGCCGGCCGGATGGAGGTAGCGGAACACGTCGAGCAGCGGGAACGAGTGCTGCGGTCCCAGCGAGAGCAGCAGGCCGTCTTCGGTCGCGGCCGCCTGCAGCTCGAAGTTGAACTGGCGGCAGAAGCGCTTCCGGAGCGCCAGGCCCCAGGCCCGGTTCACCCGGCTCCCGAACGGCGAGTGGATGACTAGCTGCATCCCGCCGGCCTCGTCGAAGAACCGCTCGGCCACCACCGTGTCCTGCGTGGGGAGCACGCCCAACAGCCGCCGGGCCTCCGCCAGGTAGTGCAGGAGCTGGGTGGCGCCCTCGGCCGGCAGCCCCGGCACCTCGGCCAGGAGCCAGGCGTGGGCGGCATCGTGGTCGTCCAGCCGCTCGCCGATCTCGCGCCGCAGGTCCGACACCGCGGCCGACAGCTCGTCGCTCCGCGCCGGGGCCTCGCCCAGCCAGAAGGGGATGCCCGGCAATTCCCCCCGGGCGTCCTCCACCCGCACGACGCCGGCCTGCAGCCGGACGATCCGCCAGGACGCGTTCCCCAGCTGGAAAACGTCGCCCGCCATGCTCTCGAACGCGAAATCCTCGTTCACCGTGCCCAGGAACGTGCCGTCGGGCTCGAGCACCACGCGGAAGTCGGCGTTGTCGGGAATGGCGCCGCCCGAGGTGATCGCGGTGAGCCGGGCGCCGCGCCGCCCCCGCACCCGATGGTTGATCGCGTCCCGGTGGAGCATCGCCCCCCGCCGGCCGCGCCGCGTGGAGTACCCGTCGGCCAGCATGCCCACCACCGCGTCGAACGCGTCCCGCGTCACGCTCCGAAACGGGTAGGCCCGCCGGGCCAGGTCGAACAGCGCGTCTTCACTCCAGTCCTCGCCCGCCGCCTCGGCGACGAGCTGCTGGGCCAGCACGTCCAGCGGCTGCTCGAGCATCACCAGGCGATCGAGCTCACCGCGGCGTACGGCGCGGAGCAGCGCGGCACACTCGACCAGGTCGTCGCGCGACAGGGGGATCAGGCGCCCCTTGGGGGTGCCGGCGATGGTGTGGCCCGACCGGCCCACCCGCTGGAGGAACGTCGTAATCCGGTGGGGCGAACCCAACTGGCACACCAGGTCCACGTGCCCGATGTCGATGCCCAGCTCGAGCGAGGCGGTGGCGACCAGCGCCCTGAGCGTGCCGGCCTTGAGCCGGTTCTCCGCGTCGAGCCGCACCTCCTTGGCCAGGCTCCCATGATGCGCGGCCACGGTGCCTTCGCCCAGTCGGGGCGCCAGGTGGTACGCCACCCGCTCGGCCATGCGCCGGGTGTTGACGAAGACGAGCGTGGTCCGGTGCCCGGCGATGAGCGCCGCCAGCCGGTCGTAGATCTCCTCCCAAACCTCGCCGGCCATCACCGCCTCGAGCGGCGAGCCCGGGAGCTCGACCCCCAAGTCGCGCTCGCGGCGGTGGCCCGCGTCCACGATGGCGCAGTCGGCCTCCCCGCCGGGGCCGAGCTGGCCGGCCCCCACCAGGAAGCGCGCGACTTCCTCGATGGGCTTCTGGGTGGCGGACAGTCCAATCCGTTGAAGGCGGCGGCCGGCCACGTGATCCAGGCGCTCGAGGCTCAGCGCCAGGTGCGCACCGCGGCGCGACTCGATGACCGCGTGGATCTCGTCCACGATCACCGCGCGCGCGGTCCGGAGCATCTGCCGACTGCGCTCCGCGGTGAGCAGCAGGTAGAGCGACTCGGGCGTCGTGACCAGCAGGTGGGGCGGCGTCTTGAGCATGGCCGACCGCTCGGCCGCCGGCGTATCGCCGGTGCGCACCGCGGCCGTGATCCGCACCGGCGGCAGGCCCAGCTCCTCGGCGATGCGCCGGATCTCGCGGCGCGGCTCGGCCAGGTTCTTGTGGATGTCGGCCGACAGGGCCTTGAGCGGGGAGACGTAGACCACGCGGACTTCGTCCGGCAGCGGCGTCGCCAGCCCTTCCAGGAGCAGCGCGTCCAGCGCATGGAGGAACGCGGCCAGCGTCTTGCCCGAGCCGGTCGGGGCCGCGATCAGCGCATGCCGCCCCGACCGGATGGCCTCCCAGCCTGCCGCCTGCGCGGCGGTCGGCTCACCCAGTCGCTGGGTGAACCAACGCCGGACGGCGGGATGGAAACGGGAGAGCGGCATATGGAAGAAACTACCAAGGCGATCAAGGGCGATCAAAGGCGCCCGAGGGCGCTGCGCGCTCGCCCCTGATCGCCTACCTGGTCCCCGTCGTTGGCCCGCCTCCGAAAGCAGCCGGATGCCGCTCGTCCCACTCTGTCGCGTCCTGATAGGCCCGCGCCACCTCCAGCATCGCCGCTTCGCCGTACATCGGGGCACAGAACGTGATGCTCACCGGGGTCCCGTTCTCGGCGAACCCGCTGGGCACGGCCACGCACGGGTGGCCGGTCAGATTGGTGATCACCAGGTTCGGGCCGGCCGCCGTGGGCGCCACGTAGGCGTCCACGTCCGCCAGCACACGGTGCATCTCCTCCTGCAGCAGCCGGCGCACCCGGTTGGCCTGGATGTACTCGACCGCGGGAATGAAGCGGGCCGAGCGGAAGCTGTTGGGCCACGACCCCGCGTCCTGGCGGGTGAGCAGGCTGTCGCGGTCGGATCGGGTCAGCTCGTCGAACGCCGCCGCCGACTCCGCGTTCAGGGTGAGCAGGAGCGGGCGGGCCGGCAGGGACGGCAGCTCCAGGGGCACGAGCGTGGCGCCGAGCCCGCGGAGGACGTCGAGCACCGTGCGGTCGAGGTCCGCGCCGCGGCGGTTTCCCTCGAACGCGGTCGCGACGTATCCGATCCGGAGCCGCCGGACGTCGGCGCGCGAGTCGTAGGGAAACGGCGCGTCCACGGTGACCGGGTCGGCGGGGTCGGCCCCGCGCAGCGCCTCGAACACGATGGCGCAGTCCTCCGCGTTCCGGCACAGGGGGCCGGCCTTGTCCATGGACCAGGACAAGGCCATCACGCCCGCGCGGCTCACCCGGCCGAAGCTCGGCCTGAGGCCGGTCACGCCGTTTCGCGTCGAGGGAGAGATGATGGATCCCAGCGTCTCGGTGCCCAGCGCGAACGGCACCAGCCCCGCGGCGACTGCCGACCCCGGTCCGGCGGATGAGCCGCTGGAACCCTGCTCCAGGTTCCACGGGTTCCGGGTCATGCCGCCGAACCAGCGGTCGCCCAGCGCCAGCTCGCCCGAGGTGAGCTTGGCCACCAGCACGGCGCCCGCCTGCTCGAGCCGGCGCACGGCGGCCGCAGTCTCGTCGATCACCTGATCCCGGTACGCCCCCGCGCCCCAGGTGGTGCGGTATCCGGGCACCGCGTAGAGGTCTTTGGCTCCGTAGGGAATGCCGTGGAGCGGGCCCCGGTAGCGTCCGGCCGCGATTTCCCGGTCGGCCCGGCGAGCCTGCTCCAGGGCCAGACTGTCAGTGAGTGTGACGACCGCCAGGAGCTGGGGGTCGAAGCGCCGCAGGCGGTCCAGGAACAGGTTGGTGAGCTCCACCGACGTCACCTGCCGGCCCTTCACCAGGGCCGCAAGGTGCGTGACCGGCCAGAACGCCACGTCTTCCAGGTTGGCTGGCCGCCGGACGTCCCGGGGCGGCGCAAAGCGCGGCGCGCGGTTTGCCGCCGGATGCGCCGGCGGGATGGGCCGGAAGAACACGGCCGGCGGGACCGAATTGGGGAGCGGGACGCCGCGAATGGCCTCGAACGAGGCGCGCCGGTCCCCGCGTCCCGAGAAGTCGTTGCCCCCCTGTCCCCGTTCCTCGAGCAGCAAGTCCAGCTCGGCATCGGTGTAGCTCAAGCCGAGCAGGTCGAGCGCGGCCTGGAGCGTCGCCTTGGTGACGCGGGGTCGCGGGGGAGTGGAGTCGGTGCGGGAGGAGTCGGGCCGCTGGGCGGCGGCCGGCGCCGCCACCAGGGCCGCGGCGAGCAGCAGGAAGAGTCGCGTCATGGCCCTAACCTATCACGCCGGCGAGGCCCGCCACTACCGGCCGCCGGTTACGACCTCGCGGCGGGCCCGCGTGGCGCGGGGCTTGGCGGGCATCCGGACGGGAATCGGCGTTCCGTGGGCCGGGGTGGAGCCGGGGAGGGTGACGTGGAACACCGCCCCGGACGGGCGGGCATTCTCGACGGCGATGCTGCCGCCGTGCGCCTCCACCACCTGACGCGCGATGGCCAGTCCGAGGCCGGCGCCCGCCCCCGAGCCCGGCGGGCCGGCCTGGTAGTACTTGGAGAACACCAGGGGGAGCTTCTCCGGCGGGATCCCGGCCCCGGTGTCGGCCACGGTGAAGTGCAGCTGGTCCCGCTCTCCCCACACCCGCACCGACACCCGGCCGCCCGACGGCGTGAACTTGAAGGCGTTGGACAGCAGGTTCCCGATCACCTCGTGGTACAGGCATTCGGGATCCGCCCGTACCAGCGCCGGGGCGCTGGGCTCGACGTCGACGCCGAACTCGACGCCCTGCCGGCGCGCCTGGGGCTCGAAGGACCCCACCAGCGCCTCGAAGGTCGGCGCGACGGGCAAGTCTTCTGGATTCACCGGATACGCCCGGGCCTCGAGCCGGCCCAGACTCAGCAGCTTGTTGATCCGCTCGGTGAGCAGTTGCACGTGGTGGACGATCGACCCGAGCAGCTCGTGCTGCTGGGGGGTAAGCGATTCCCGCTGCTCGTCGATCAGCTCGGCGCAGCCGCCGATGAGGTTGAGCGGCGCCTTGAGATCGTGGCTTACGACGTTCAGGAACTCCCCGCGGATGCGGTCCAGCTCAGCCAGCCGCTCGGTCATGGACCGGAACGAGCGCGACAGGTCGCCGATCTCGTCGCTCCGGCCGTACGGCAGATCGCCGGCGACCAGGGTACCGCTCGCCACGGTGGCCATGCTGGTGCGGAGCCGCCGGAGCGGGCGGACCAGGGTGATGGCGGCCCAAAGCGCCACGGCGGCGCCCAGGAGGAGCGCCAGGATGGTGGCGGCGGTGGCGGTGCGGACGGCCCGGGCCGTGATGTCCTGCGCCGCCGCGGCGGCGCGGGCGCTGGAGCGGTTGATGGCGTCGCCCATCGGCCCCAGGCCGGCCTGGGCCTCGATCAGGGTGGGCTGAACCGTCGCCCGGAGAAAGTCGGTGGCGTCCTGCGCCCGGCGGGCCTCGACCAGGGCTTCCAGCATGGTGGCCGTCGCCGCGAGCGAGTCGAGCCGGATGGCGGCCGGCTGTGCCTGCTCCGGGTAGCCGGCCGCATCGAGCCGCCGGATGGCGACGCGGGCATTGGTCAATTCGTTCCGCAAGCCGTCGCGGAATCGGGGGTCGGGGGCGATCACGTAGCTCCGCGCCAGGCGGTCGACTTCCACCAGGCTGGCCCGGAGGCTGCCCAGCGCCGCCAGGGCATCCGCGTGACGCCCGCGGAGCGCCACGGCGATCTCCCGGACCTCGAGCAGCCGGCCGATGCCGTAGGCCAACGGCAGGCCCAGCAGCAGGACCACCGCGGCGAAGGCCGCCAGCAGTCGATTCCTGATCGTCACGGCTTGAGGGTCTCTTGAATGCGCGCCAACTCGGTGCGCAACCGGGCCACCGCCCGCTCCAGCTCCTGGAGGCGGGCCGCGAGCGGCCGGACCGGGAGATGCGGCAGGCCGGCGGTGGTGTCCTGCGGGGCCCCCAGATCCAGGGCCAGCGCATAGAGAAAGATCCCGATGGCCGCGTCGCTCCGGTCGTTGGCACTCGACACATACCGGGCGGCGAGGGCCGCTCCCTGCTCGGGCGAGCGGTCCGGATTGCGCGGATCGAGCGCCAACAGCGCCCGGAGGAGCACCACCTGGCGACTGGCTGCGGACGAGTCCACCGGAATCGCGTTGGCCCGCTCGAACGCCAGCCGCACGTCGCCCGCCTCGAGCGCGCCGAGCGCCTGGACCAACAGGTCTCTGGGCGCCGGCTCGGCCCGCCGCGGAGCCGGGGTGCAAGCGCCAGCGGCGAGGAGCAGGGCCAGGACCGGTCCGGTCCTCATACGGTGACCGGTGCCGCCATGCGCCCCTCGCGGTGCAGGGCCGCGAAGGCCTGGGCGATTTCGGGGTCGAACTGCCGCCCGGCCTCGCGCCGGATTTCTTCCAGCGCGGCTTCAGCGGGCCACGCGGCCTTGTACGGGCGCGGATGGGTGAGGGCGTCGAACACGTCGGCCACGGCCACTGCGCGCCCCGAGAGCGGAATGGCGTCCCCCGCGAGTCCCGAGGGGTACCCCGAGCCGTCCCAGTGCTCGTGGTGGGTAAGGGCGATCTCCCGCCCGGTGGCGAGCAGCGGTACGCTGCTGCCGGACAGGATGTCGGCCCCGATCAGGGTGTGGGTCTTCATCACCTCGAACTCGTCCAGGCTCAACCGCCCGCCCTTGAGCAGCACCGCGTCCGGAATGCCGATCTTGCCGATGTCGTGGAGCGGGGCCGCCCGGCGAATGACTTCCACTTCGCTCGGCGCGATCCCCAGGCCCTCCGCCAGCAACGCCGCGGTCCGCCCCACGCGCTGGGTGTGCTGCCCGGTCTCGTCGTCCCGGAACTCCGCCGCCCGGGCCAGGCGCTGCAGGATCTCGACCCTGGCTTCCTCCAGCTCGACCGTCCGCCGAGTGAGCTCGGCCGTGCGCTCGCGCACCCGCTCCTCGAGCCACTGGTTCTGGTTCTGCATGGCGAGGTGGAGAAACCGCGTCTCGAGCAGGTTCCGGATCCGCAGCCGGACCTCGATGGGGCTCAGGGGCTTGGTGAGGAAATCGCGGGCGCCGCCGGACAGGGCACGCCGCTTGGCCTCGCTGCTCCCGTCGGACGTGAGCACCAGGATGGGCAGGTATGTGTCGGGCGGGATCTCCTCCCGGAAGAGCGCCAGCACTTCGTGCCCTTCGAGGTAGGGCATCTTGAGATCCAGCAGGATGAGATCGGGGTGGTGCTCGCGGTACAGGGCCAGCGCCTGCCGCGGGTCGGTGGTGGTGACGAATCGCGAGTACCCCTCGGGCTCCAGGACCCGCCGCAACATCTCGATGTTCATCTCCTCGTCGTCGATCACGAGGATGCGAACGTCGCGCCAGGACGGCACGTGCATGGGCGCCACCTCTGTTTTGGCGACGGGAGAGGCCACCCGCGGGGGGCCGGGCCTCTGCGCCACACGATTGCCAGGGACGAGGTTGCCTGCCAGCCGGGGACTCAGCCCCCACTTGGGGGGGCGGTACGATACCGACCCGGGGGGCGGCCGCGCTGTGACATCTAACCCGGGTTTTCGGCCCATTTTCGGGCTCCCGGCCCGGGCCGGTGCGGTATCGCAAGGCGGGGCGCCACGATAGCTTTTCCCATGCCGCCGATCCCCAATCCCAAGGTCATCCTGACCACCAGCCTGGGCGCCCTCACGGTCGAGCTGCTGGCCGACAAGGCACCCGTCACGGTGCAGAACTTCCTGACATACCTGGACGCCGGGTTCTTCGACGGCACCATATTTCACCGGGTGATCCCCGGCTTCATGGTGCAGGGTGGGGGCTTCACCCCCGACATGCGGCAGAAGCCGACCCGCGCGCCCATCAAGAACGAGGCCGACAACGGCGTCAAGAACGCGCGGGGCACGCTGGCCATGGCCCGCACGTCGGATATCAACAGCGCCACCGCGCAGTTCTTCGTCAACCTGACCGACAACACCTTCCTCGATCATGGCGGCCGCGACTTCGGCTATGCCGTGTTCGGACGCGTGGCGGCGGGAATGGACGTCGTGGACGCGATCGCCAAGGTGAAGACCGGCCATAAGGGCGCGCACGGCGACGTTCCCGTGGAGCCGGTGGTCATTCAGCGCGTCGCGCGGGCTTGACGGACTAGCCGCGGCACCGCCTCTTACACCGGCCGCCCCGCTCCGGGGGCGGCCGACAATCCACTTTCGCGAGGCATTGGTGACACGGCTCCTCCCAGCCGCCGTGGCCGCCGTATTCCTGGTCGTGGGCCCGGTTCCCCGGGCCGCCGCCCAGGACGTCCCGCCCGCCGAGACCTCGACGCTGGGCGGGGCCTACACCGCGGCCCAGGCACGTCGCGGGGGCGAGACCTATCGGAAACACTGCACCGAGTGCCACGTCCCGGCCGCCGTGAGCGGCTCCGCGTTCCGGCGGGCCTGGGCGGGACGCACCGTGTACGACTACTACGAGCTCATCCGGACCACGATGCCCAACGACAATCCCGGCAAGCTCAGCCGGGGGCAGTACGCCGACATCGTGGCGTACCTGCTCCAGCTGAGCGGCATGCCGCCGGGCGAGCGATCCCTCCCGACCGACACGGCGGCGCTCCGGCGCATCCGGATCGACGTCGAGCCCCCTCCATCCCGCTGACTCTCGTGCGGAGCCGTCCGATGACCCGTGGCATGGCTTTGTTCCTGCTGGCCCTCGCCTGGACTTCCGGGGCGCCGCCGGCGCGGGCGCAGGCGCCCGACGGGGAGTGGCGGTTCTGGGGTGGAGACGCGGGCAGTACCCGCTACTCCCCGCTCGCCGCCATCAACCGGGAGAATGCGGAGAGTCTCGAGGTAGTGTGGCGCTGGAAGGCGGCCAACTTCGGTCCCGAGCCGGAGACCTACTACCGCGCGACGCCGCTCTATGCCGAGGGCCTGCTGCTCACGGTCGCCGGCGAACGCCGCGCGGTCGTGGCCATCGATCCCGCCACCGGGGAGACCATCTGGACCTGGCGGATGGACGAAGGGCGCCGGTGGGAGAAGGCCCCGCGCCGCTTTTCCGGCCGGGGCCTGGCCTACTGGTCGGATGAGGGCAGGGGCCGCGTGATCGTGGTCACCCCCGGCTACCACATGGCGGCGCTCGACGCCCGGACCGGGCGGCCGGTGGAGGGGTTCGGGGACCACGGGGTCGTGGACCTGATGACGGGGCTCGGCTACGAGCTGGTCCCGTGGACCGGACCGCCGGGCCCGCTCGCCACCAACGGCGACAACGCGCCCACGCGAGCCACCGGGACGATGCCGGCCAACGCCACGCGGGGCATCGATCCCGCCCGGGGCCAGGTCGGCTCGAGCTCGCCGCCCATCGTGGTGAACGGCGTGATCGTGGTGGGCGGCTCCGCTCTCCAGGGCTATTACCCCAAGCGGCTCCAGAACATCCCCGGCACCATCCGCGGCTTCGACGCCCGCACCGGCCGCCAGCTCTGGGTCTTCAACCTCGTTCCCCGGCCGGGGGAGCCGGGGCACGAGACCTGGCTCGACGATTCCTGGAAGGTGGCCGGGAAGAACGACGCCTGGGCGCCGTTTTCCGCGGATCCGGAGGCCGGCCTGGTTTACATTCCCGTGGGTCACCCCCACAACGACTGGTACGGCGGGCACCGGCCCGGCGACAACCTGTTCTCCGAGAGCGTGCTGGCGCTGGACGTGACGACCGGCCGGCGTCGCTGGCACTTCCAGATGATCCATCACGACATCTGGGACCTCGACACCCCTACCGCCCCGAACCTGGTGGACATCACCGTGAACGGCCGGCGCATCAAGGCCGTCGCCCAGACCACCAAGCAGGCGTGGGCCTATGTGTTCGACCGTCTGACCGGCGAGCCGGTATGGCCCATCGAAGAGCGCCCGGTGCCCAGGTCCGACACGCCCGGCGAGTGGACCGCGCCCACCCAGCCGTTCCCCACCCGGCCGGCGGCATACGATCGGCAGGGCATCAGGGTGGATGACTTGATCGACTTCACCCCGGAGCTGCGGGCCGAGGCGCTGGAGATCGTGAAAGGCTGGCGCCTGGGGCCGCTCTACACGCCGGTCTCCCGGCTGGACGCCCCGGACGGCACCCGGGGCACCATCCAGATACCCGGGGCGAACGGTGGCACCAACATCATGGGCGGCGCCGCGGTGGACCCCGAGACCGGAATCCTCTACGTCGCCTCGCAGAGCGGACACAGCCGGATCTCGCTCGAGCGCAATGCCGAGCGCTCCGACATGCGCTACGTGTCGCAGGGGCCCGGCGGGCTGCGGGGCCCGCGGGGCCTGCCGTTGCTCAAGCCGCCATACGGCCGCATCACGGCGATCGACCTGAATACCGGCGACCGCGTCTTCCAGATTCCCAACGGCGACACACCGGCGAACATCAGGGACAACCCCGCGCTCCGGGGACTCATCATCCCGCGCACCGGCTCGAGCGGCCACGCCAACGTGCTGGTGACCAGGGCCCTGCTCTTCTATGGCGAAGGGCGGGGAGGGGCGGCGGTACTCCACGCGGTGGACAAGATGACCGGCGAGGAGATC
>Ga0214473_10010053_pt1 | contig 11154 bp, 13 predicted proteins | sample RVTome_7_FD_203509 | JGI IMG/M metagenome (GOLD analysis project Ga0214473, IMG submission 203509) | Soil microbial communities from uranium-contaminated site in the Upper Colorado River Basin, Wyoming, United States - RVT98D197 | ecosystem: Environmental > Terrestrial > Soil > Contaminated >...
ATCACCAGGCCGGGGAATCTGTGCTGGCTGCTCATCGGGCCTCCCGTGACACTTAGCAAGTTCCGACTAACCCAGGGCAGTGATGTGGCATTATGTTCACCAGTCGCAAGAGCAGAGTATAGCATTGTCCCAACCTTGTGTCAATAGCGCTGCCAGATGGCATGGAGATGTATGCACCCTTTTTGGACCATGGCAGGTGAAGGAACGGAGGCATCTGGAGACCAAGGGCGAGGAAGGGGAGAAGGCAGAACAGAGAAGAACAGTGTACCGGCTCTGCTGCATGGGGCAGGGAGACGAACGCCGCAAGCGATGGGTTCCCGCTCCCGTATCGCTGCACGGGCAAGCTTCGGGGGCATGACGGAGTGGTTGTGTATCGCTAAGAGGGGACCACCCTGAGAGTCCGCGAAGGACGCAGCGGCGGCACCCGGTTTCCTTGCCAGAGGCGGGGGCCAACGACCCGATCGGGAATGCCGCTAGGCTTTGGCGGGATCCCTCTTCTTTGCAACCAACCCGAAGCAGGACATGCCCGCGAACATGGATCCGACGTGGAAAGCCATACCCGGAATCAGCTCCGTGAGTGTGGTGAATCCTTCTTTCCCCATGGCGGCACCCGCCACGATCGCGATCCCTGAGATGACGCCAGCGGCCAGGAACAAGCCGCCCAGTACCTTCAGTGCTAATCTCATCGTGACTCCAATCCCGGTTGGTTCGTCAGGCTACCGCATTGAGGAACATCCAGAGCGCCAGCACGGCGAATACCCCGTGAATGGAGTACCCCGTGATCGCGCTGTTGCTCCACGCTTTGTACTTGCCGCGGAACACGTCCGCCATGACGAAGGCTATTCAGACAAAAGCAGACAAGCCCAAGCCGATCGCGCCAATCCACCACCACATGGGTTCTCACCTCCTGCCCGATAGTATACCTGCGGCCTGCGTGCGGCGACAACTGTCAATACGGGCGTAGCCCCGCCAGAATTTCTTGACAACCCGTCACCCTGCGTATAAGCTGGGGAATAGCGGCCTTACCTGCGCGGAGAGTGTGAGCCCGGTCTGTGCCCAAGAAGAGACTATTCCGCTTCCACATCCTGGATGTCTTCCTGTTCCTGGTACCTGTCTCGCTGGCGCTGCAGTTCTTGCATACGAATCCCCTGCTTATCTTCCTGGTCACAGCGGTTGCCGTCGGGGGCATCGCGCACCTCATGGCCGAGTCCACCGCCATCATCGCCGGTCGTGTCTCCACCGCCGTTTCCGCGCTCCTCAACGCCACTTTCGGCAATGCTATCGAGTTCCTCATCGCCTTCTTCGCCCTCAGGGAAGGGTTGGTGCAACTGGTCAAGGCGTCCATCACGGGCTCCATCGTCATCAATGTGCTGCTGCTGGTGGGTGTTTCCATGCTGGCAGGGGGCCTGAAGTACAAGGAGCAGCGGTTCAACAAGGACGCGGCCGGTCTTTCCTCCACGATGCTGATCATCGCCGTGGTGGGGCTGGCGATGCCCTCGTTATACAACATGGTGGTTGGAGCGCCAGAGCCGTCCATGAGCTTTGCCGTGTCCATCATCCTCGGCGTCATCTACCTGCTCAGCCTGCTGTACTCGTTCGGCACCCACCGCCACCTGTTCGTGGTGGAGCGGCAACCACCGGACGAGGTCCACGGCCGCTGGTCGTTAGAGACTGCGGGCATCGTCTTGCTGGGCGCGACGGTGCTGGCCAGCTTCGAGGCGGACATACTCGTGACCGGCATCCGGCCCCTGGTCATGGAGACGGGCATCACGGAGACCTTCATGGGTCTTGTCTTCGTGGCGTTGCTGACCAACATCCCGGAGCATGTCAGCGCCATGACCTTCGCGCGCCGCAACAACATGACACTCTCGCTGGAGATCGGCATGAGTTCTGCGCTGCAGATCGCGCTGTTCGTTGTGCCCGTGCTGGTGCTGGTGAGCTCGGCCATACCCGGCGGCGCTCTCGACCTCGTTTTCGGACCTTTCGAGTTGACCGCCGTGCTCATCACAGCCATGCTCGCCAACTACATCGGCTCGGACGGGGTGTGCCACTGGGTGGAGGGTGTGCAGCTTATCGCCGTCTACCTGCTGATCGCAGTGGCCTTCTTTTTCCTGTGATTATTGTAATGTGACGGGCTATCACATAGAATAATGAAAGTATCCGCCGCCATGTGCTCACCAGACAGGAGAAAACCGCATGCAAGTTGAAGATGCGCGCAAAGGCACCAAAGTACTGCTCGACGGCATACCCTATAACATAGAGGACGCGGAGTTCATGAAGCCTGGCAAAGGCCGCGCCATATACCGCTACCGCCTGCGCAACCTCGTCGATGGCAGCAGCCTGGAGCGCACCTATCATTCCGGGGAAAAGCTGGATGAAGCCAACATCTCCACCCGCGAAGGGCAGTTCCTCTATCACGAGGGCGATCACTACGTTTTCATGAGCACGGATAATTACGAACAGTACCTGATCAACCAGAACCAGCTCGGCGACAAGCGCTTCTACCTGAAGGACGGCATGACAGTCGTCACCATGTTCCTCAACGACCGCCCGCTGGATATCCAGCTCCCCATCTTCATCGAGGCAACCGTGACCAAGAGCGATGTCACCGCCCGCACGGACACGGTGACGGCGCAGATGAAACGCGCAACGCTGGAAACAGGCCTGGAACTGGACGTGCCGGTATTCATCAAAGAAGGCGACAAGATCAAGGTGGACACCCGCAGCCGCGCTTACGTGGAGCGCGTCGTCACCAAGAAATAGCCATGGCGGATGCTGATAGTGAGCGGCTGGCGCGCCTCGCCCCCAACATGCGGCGAAGGGCGCTCATACTGCAGCTCGCCCGCCGCTTTTTCGATGAGCGGGGCTTTCTGGAAGTAGACACACCCCTCCGCTCCCCGGCCATCGCCCCCGAGAAAGAGATCATCCCCTTCGATAGCGAGGGCTGGTTCCTCGCCACTTCTCCAGAACTCTACATGAAACGGCTGCTCGCCGCCGGCTATCCCGCCCTCTACCAGATCAGCCACTCCTTCCGCAAGGGTGAACGCGGCAGACTGCACAACCCGGAATTCACCATGCTGGAGTGGTACCGCGCCGCTGCCACCTATGAAGCCTTGATGGACGATACGGAGCAGCTTGTCCTGCACATCGCGCGCGGGCTGGAGCTGGGGCAGGCTTTCAAGTACCAGCGACGCACCATCGACCTGTCGCCGCCGTGGGGACGGATCACGGTGAGCGAGCTGTACCGTCAACTCGCGGGCTGGGACCCGGTGGCGGACCCTGACCCGGTGCGCTTTGACACGGACATGGTGACGAAGGTGATGCCCTGCCTGAACCCGCACCGCCCCACCATCGTCACGGAATATCCCGCCCCTATGGCGTCACTGGCAAGGCTGAAGCCAGGCAACCCGCATGTGGCGGAACGCGCCGAGGTCTTCATGGGCGGGCTGGAGCTGGCGAATGCCTACAGTGAACTCAACGACGCACAGGAACAGCGGGCGCGTTTTCTGAAAGAAGCCGGGGCGATCGAGCGCGAACAGGGGAGGAAGGTGCCGCTGCCGGAGAAGTTCCTGGCCGCCATGACCCACCTGCCGGAATGCGCCGGCATTGCGCTGGGGATGGACAGGCTCGTGATGCTCTTCTGCAACGCCGCCAGCATCGACGAGGTGGCACCGTTCACCGAGGAGACCGCTTAGCCCGGAACAAGGATAGGAGCCAACCCGCCTGACGTGCCTAGCGAATCAAGAAGTAGACCGCCACGATGGCAACCAGTATCAGCCCGGTGATGGCGCCGATGATCTTGAGCTCCGTACGCACATAGCCCAGATTGGCGCCCGGCGCCGGTTTGACCGCCGCCCCGCTGGCCTTGGTGGTGGGAGCCGCCGCCTTCACAGCCGTGGCGGTCGCGGCCTGGCCCGCGCTAGCAGGCTGGGCAGGGCGCGCTTGTGGAGTATACCGCGCCTTCTTGCGCTTCGATTTTGGCATCAGGAGATGTCCTCTCGTTGACTATTTCGCCCGCGGATGCGCCTTCTCATACGAGCGGCGGACGTGATCGCTGGTGAGATGGGTATATATCTGCGTGGTAGAGATGTTGGCATGCCCCAGCAGCTCTTGCACTGCCCTCAGGTCCGCACCACCGCTGAGCATATGGGTGGCGAAACTGTGCCGCAGTGTGTGCGGGGTGACCGGCACTGCAATGCCTGCTGCCCGCGCGTGCTGCTTGAGAATCTGCCAGAAACCCTGCCGCGTCAGGCGCTGCCCACGCCGGTTGAGGAACAGCGCCCGCTCGGTCTTGTTCCGCACCAGGCGGGGACGGGCGTTGGTCAGGTAGTCTTCTACGGCCCTGGATGCCTGATCGTGAACGGGGATAACACGCTCTTTACGACCCTTGCCGAAGGCCCGGACCTCACCGTCCACCAGGTTCACATCTTCCTGGTTCAGGGACATTAGCTCGCTGACGCGCATGCCGGTCGCGTATAGCAGTTGTAGCATGGCCGTGTCACGCTTGGCTTCCGGAGTGTTCAGCCGCGCCGGCTGCTCCAGTAAGGCACGTACCTGCGCCAGTGAAATGGGCTTGGGCAGCGACCGCCCCACGCTCAGCGATTCGAGGTTCTGGGTCGGGTCTTCCGTGATGATCCCTTCGAGGGTGAGGAACTTAAAGAAGGACCGCGCTGCCGCCAGCTTGCGGGCACGAGTCGTCGCTGCGTAACGCTTCTCCTGCAGGTTGAGCAGGTAGCGCAACACCGCGTCCTTGTCCATGTTCAGCCAGTCCGGCATGACGCCGCGTTCGCGGGCCTCGGCCTCGAAGAAAGCCTGCATCTGAGACAGGTCGTTCTGATAGGCGTAGTACGTATTGTCGGAAAGACCCTTCTCCGCCTTGACGTAGGCCAGGAATCTCTCAATATCCTTTTTCACCGCAACACCTCCACCACTTATGTCACCTTCCACCTATATTCTAGCATAATCGGCAAACATGCAACATGACCGAATAGTTCGGCCATGGAGGGTAGGAAAGTGGGGGCGTATATTGGTGCTAGATCCAGCGCCGCCGGCGGAAGTACCAGAGCATGGCGCCCGTCATTCCCAGCATGATGACCATGAGAATGGGAAGAGTCAGCGGATTGCTGCTGCTGACATCCCCGGGCATGAGAACGTTCATGCCGTAGATGCTGGAAACGATAAGGAAGGGCATGAGAATGGTGGAGAACACGGTGAGAATCCGCATCACGCGGTTAAGGCGGTCGGTGCTCAGGATGAAATCCGTGTCCTTGAAGACCTCGATGATTTCCTTCACTTCGTCCAGCGTGTCCCAGATCTTGTTCAAATGGTCCATCACATCGCCGAAGTAGACCTCGAGGTCCCCCGTGGCGAACCGCCGCAGTTTGGCCTCCAGCTCACCGATGACGCTGCGGAGCGGCCAGATGATGCGCCGCTGGGCGATAACGTCCCGCCGGAGGTTCGCCAGCTCGATCGCAGCCTCGACATTCTCGTCGAAGACGGCGCTCTCGACGGCATCCATCCAACCGAGGATCTTGTCCAGGATGGTGAAGCACCGGTCGACAAGCCCATCGATGATGCGATACACGAGGAATGCGGAGCCGTGGCTCATGAGCTCCTGCCGCGCTACGTCACTGCTTTTGGTGTTCTGGAACAGCTCCCGCAGCAACCGCAGGTCGCCGTTGTGCAGGGTGACGACGTAATTCTTGCCGATGAAGATGGAGAGCTGCGTGGCGGTGGCGATCTGGGTGTCACGGTGCCACACCGGGAAGTGGAGCACGATGAACATGTAGTCCTCGTACTCGTCTATCTTGGGGCGCTGGATACGGCTCAGGGTATCATCCAGGTCCAGCGTGTGGAAGGGGTAGTGCTGGGCAAGGTAGTCCGTGTCCGCAGGGGTGGGACGCTCGATGTTGAGCCACGTGAGTTCACCCCAGGAGACCGACTCTACATTGAGCTGCGGTTCCCGGCTGACCGTGGGTGTTTTTGCCACAGATTGAACCGGCTGTTTCTGCGGCATTGGCATTCCTCACTCATCTTGAACCTTACCATTCTAGACAACGCCGCCTGGAAAATTCAAGTCCCACGCGGTTAAGAATAGGTAACAAAACGCGTGGCATACCGCCGCCACACGTGAAACACAAAGCAGAAAGGCCGGGTAGCCTGCCTCTCACGGGCACGAAGGTCTCTCTCCTCCGTACCCAGTCCCACGCAATTGGCGCGGGATCCAGAAGCGCACACCCGACCTTTCGGACTTGACCCGGTTACATGCCCGAGAGGTTCAACCCCCGGGCCGTTCTTCGTCTAGCCGCCGCTCATCTTGCGATAGTGGACATTCCACTTCATGCAGAGGTCGTTGATGTATTCCTTGACCTCCGGCTTGGCGCCAAGATACAGCTCCGCCAGGAAACCGTGGAGCAATTCACCACCACTCATTCCCGGTGACGGCTCCGTCGGCCCCGGCAGATTGATGTAGACGATCTCAGTCATCTGCTTCTGGTATTCAATCGCCGAACCCATGCAGTCTCCTCCTTAGAAGGCTCAGATTTATATAATTATAGTCTCAATTGCGCTGCAAAACAAGAGGGTGTCCAGTGTTTATTGCGCTACATTATCAGCCGGAAGAGCTGCGCAAAGAGATAGCCGAGGATGCCGCACACGGGGAAAGTGATCAGCCACGTCATGACGATCTGCATGGTGACGCCCCAGCGTACCGCGGAGAACCGGCGAGTTGACCCCACGCCCATGATGGCGGTATTGATAGTGTGCGTCGTGCTCAGCGGAATACCCAGGGAAGAAGCCATGAGGATAGCAGCGCTGGCGGATGTCTCCGCGGCAAACCCGTGCACCGGCTCCAGACGGGTCATCTTGAACCCCATGGTACGGATGATACGCCAGCCGCCCACGCTCGTACCGATGCCCATTACCGCACCGAGGAGCAGTATGACCCACCAGTCGATGCGGAACTCCGGTATGACACCACCCAGGACCAAGGCCAGCGCAAAGGCGCCCATGAATTTCTGACCGTCATTACTGCCGTGACTGAACGCCATGAAAGCGGCGGAGATAATCTGCAGTTTGCCGAATATCCTCTTGACCGTAGCATGGCGGGCACGCCGGAACACCCAGTAGATGATGAGCATGATCACGTAGCCGAGTCCGAAGCCGACCACCGTTGCCAGCCCTAATCCGAGCAGCACTTTGCGCCACCCTACCCACAGCAGGGCAGCCGGGCCGGCCGTTGCCAGCGCCGCCCCCGCCAGACCAGCTACCATTTCGTGGGTCTCACTGGTGGGGATGCCATAGTACCACGCCACGGTAGTCCAGACGATAATGGTGAGAAGCGCCGCCGCCACCGTATTCAGGTCGATGATGGATGGGTCGACGATGTCCTTGCCGATGGTGGCGGCAACAGCCGTGCCGGTAATGGCTACGCCGAGGATGTTGAGTACGGCCGCCATGGCCACAGCCTTGCCTGGAGAAAGAACGCGGGTGGAGACAACGGTAGCGATGGCGTTGGGGGCGTCTGTGAGGCCGTTGGTGAATTCGGCCGCCAGACACAGGAACAGGACCAGCCCAAGCGAGAAGCTCATGATGCTATTTCATCACCGCCGATTCTCAGCCCCACCTTCTACGAGTACTTGGTGACCACGCCCTCAAGGACGTCAGCCACATCCTCGCACCGGTCGGTCACGGTTTCCATATGCTCGTATATCTCACGCCACTTCATGACGTAGATCACGTCCGTGGAATTGGCAAACAGTTCGGCGAGGGCGGAACGGTAGATGCGGTCCGCCACGTTCTCCAACCGGTTGATCTCAACGCAGTGTTTCAGCATCTGCCTGACATCCAGCTTCTTGCTGAGGATCGAGACCGCGCGCTCCACTTCTTGGGTAGTCTCCACGATGATGTCTGCTAATTCTTTGGCGCGCTGCGTGGGCTTGTCAACCCCGTATAGCAGCATCATGTCCGCGGCAGAGTGGATGAAGTCCGTCACGTCATCCAGCGAGTGGGACAGCATGGCAATATCCTCACGGTCGAAGGGGGTGACGAAGGTGCGGTGCAACTGTGCGGCAATCTGGTGGGTGACGTTATCACCTTTGTGCTCCAGGTCTGCGATGCCGGCGATCTTGTCTTCCACGGATGTCCAGTCGTTCAATAGCTCTCGCAGCTTCTTCGCCACCTCGACGCCATTGTGGGCGCTCTCCTCGAACATGACGAAGAACTTGCCGTCCTGCGGCATAAAGGAAAGCTTCATGGCTGCTCCTTCTTCAGTCTCCAGGCGCGATAATGGCAGGTACGCCGTCTAGATACCCTGTCTGGTGGTCTTGCCCGCGAACTTCTCGAATACCTTGCGGAAATGGAAGCCGTACACGGAGAGAGTGAGCGAAAGCGGCAAGAACCGGGGGCGCTTGAACGCCACGCCGAGGATGAAGCGCCAGAAATGGCGGCGGCCCCTCTGCATGACACCAAGAATCCAGAACGAACGCACCAACCCCACGAGATGGTAGAAACGCAACTGCGATATCTTGCCGCTGCTACGGGGCCGGTACTCCCGCAGGAACGTGGATATCCTGGCGTAGTATTGCCGGGGAGCGTAGATGGTGGAGAGAATCTGCTTGTAGCCATTGATGAGGGCTTCCCGGTTCATCCTGGGCACGAAGTTGAGCGAGCAGTCCGTGTTGTCCCCGGTGAACTCCTGCTTGAGAAGACGGTTCTCCTTCTTCAACCGCTCGTAGAGCCGGGTGCCGCGGGGAGCGTTCAGCAGCCCCACCATGGCGGTCACAATGCCGCTCTTCTGGATGAACTCGATCTGGCGGTGGAAGATGGAAGCAGGATCGCTATCAAAGCCGACGATGAAGCCGCCCTGGACTTCCAGCCCGGCGCTCTGCAGCTTCTTCACCGACGCCACCAGGTCGCGGTTCTTGTTCTGCAACTTGTTGCATTCGGCCAGGCTATCCTCGTTGGGCGTTTCGATGCCGACGAAGACACGGTCGAAACCGGCCTGGCTCATGAGGCGCATCAATTCATCGTCATCGGCCAGGTTGATGGATGCCTCGGTGAAGAAAGTGGGGGCATACTTGCGGCGGCGCCGCCATTCGATGAGCGCGGGCAGGATCTCCGTCTTGAGCTTCTTCTTATTGCCGATGAAGTTGTCATCCACGAAGAAGACGCTGCCCCGCCATTTGCGTTCGTAGAGCGAGTCGAGTTCGCGTAACACCTGCTCCGTCGTCTTGGTACGCGGCACACGGCCGTTGAGGCTGACGATGTCACAAAACTCGCAATCGTAAGGGCACCCGCGGGAGTATTGCAGGTTCATGGCGGTATAGCTCTTGAGCTTGATGAGCGACCAGTCCGGAATCGGCGTACGGGTAATGTCCGGGCGCTCCATGGACGTATAGATGCGCTGGGTGGCGCCGCGCTCCAGGTCCGCCAGGAAGAGGGGCAGCGTGACCTCGGCCTCATCCAGCACCATGTGGTCGACGGTGGGAAACTCCTCCGGCTCCGTCGTGAAGAGGGGACCACCCACCACCACTTTCTTGCCCAGGGACTTGCAGCGGGCGATCGTGTCCGAAGCGGACTGGCGCTGCACGACCATGGCGCTAATGAAGACGCAGTCTGCCCAGCGGATATCCTTGTCCCGCAACGGCGAGACGTTCATGTCCACGAGTTTCTTGTCCCAATCCGCCGGCATCATGGCGGCCACAGTTAGCAGCCCCAGTGGTGGGTTAGCGGCTTTCTTGAAGACGACCTTCAGAGCGTGCTTGAAGCTCCAGAAGGTATCAGGGTATTCGGGATAGACAAGTAGTGCTTTCAAAAAACTGACTTCCTTGGTTACCGTGGGGGTCGGCAGGACGGTACAAACTCACGTTAAGTATAGCTTTCCGGCAGGTGATTGTCCATACAGAAAGGAGGGGAATTTACAGGCACGCGGCCCTGCGCCGTGCTTGAAGTGCCGGGGGTGCGGGTGTATACTGTGGAATAGACGCGGGGTGGAGCAGTGGAAGCTCGTCGGGCTCATAACCCGAAGGTCGTTGGTTCGAATCCAACCCCCGCTACCAATTGTGAAGCCAATGAAGCCCTCGAAGCGATGAACCTCGGGGGCTTCTTCTGTTTCTGCTAACAAATTGCTAACAGGGAATTCAGCGTAAGGAAGGGAAGTGGAGGTCGACTGCATTCAGGGCGCGAGTGGCGAAATCGAAAGCTGAACGTGGTAGGGCAGCAATTCTCCAGAAGAAGTCTTCGGTAGGCTGCCAGTTACGCCCGAGCGTATCTTGTGTCCCCAGGCGGGACAAGAACAAGCCTGCAAGGGTTCTGTTCCCAATCTGTTCTTTGCTCAGGAGGTCTGCCTCGATGCGGTTGCACACGCGAACGATACAGGAGGCGACCATCCTGTCTTGTTCAGTGGGTGCCCTATAGCCGGGAACGTAGGCGGGGACCAGCCTCTCTAGCGTCAGACTCCTTAGGTCATTGACCCTAGTGATCGTCATCCGGCCGACGGCTCCGGTGAGGGGTTTACCGGTCTTGTCCATGGTGGCAGTCTTCGCAAGCGCGAGATTATACTCCGCAGAGGCTTCCAATATGTCGTTCCTGGACTTGGCCGTGATGTAGCGCGCAGCGAGTATCTCGTGCAGAACTGCCTTGTCGAAGTCCAAGAAACGCTGGAAGAACGCCAAGGCGAAGATCTCCACATGCATGGCAGTCATTTCGCGCTCAAACAGTGAGCGGTCTATGTCTGCGAAAGAAGGTTCGGATTGTAGTAGTCCCTCGTACGTGAAGTCAAGAACCTTCTGCGTAGCATCTGTGCCGTCAACTAGAACGTGGAACAGTTGGGAATCGTAGTAGTCGTGACAAAACGGCTGCATGTCAACCTTCGGCTTCCCGCTGAACAACGGCATGATTGTTTACCTCCTGCAAGTGGTTCGAATCACTACGTGTGGCGCGTGGTCGCTGGTACGTCGTGCCGCGTTCGTGGAGAATGAGCTAGCATCTCATCGAAGCGTGCGGCAGCTGCTTCCTGCATCCCTGGTGCTACGTGACTGTAGGTGTCCAGCGTTACTTGAATGCTTGAGTGCCCTAACCTCTCTTGGACCACCTTTGGGTGTATGCCCTGCTTGAGCATCAGAGACGCGTGACTGTGTCTGGCATCGTGCAGAC
>Ga0214473_10010054_pt1 | contig 11153 bp, 10 predicted proteins | sample RVTome_7_FD_203509 | JGI IMG/M metagenome (GOLD analysis project Ga0214473, IMG submission 203509) | Soil microbial communities from uranium-contaminated site in the Upper Colorado River Basin, Wyoming, United States - RVT98D197 | ecosystem: Environmental > Terrestrial > Soil > Contaminated >...
ATGGAATCTCAACGCTACCCGGAGGATTTCGACGGCATTGTGGCCGGCGCACCCGCTTTCGACTGGACCGGGTTCATGACGGCCATGGTGCACGTTCAGCAGGTGAATTACCCCGACCCAAAGAACATCGAGGAAGGGGTTATCACCCGCGACAATCTGACGCTTCTGGCGGGATTGGTTCGGGAGCGGTGCGACAAGCTCGACGGGGTCGAAGACGGCGTACTGGACGATCCTCGCGAGTGCGATTTCGACTGGTCTTCCATCCCGGAGTGCGAGGGCGACGCTCCTGGCCCGGATTGTCTCACCTCCGCCCAGAAGAAGGCGCTCCAAGCGATCTACGAAGGTATCCCGCGGAAACAGGGCCGCCCGTATCCCGCCATCCCGCTGGGGACGGAACAGGAAGAGGGTTTCTTTACCTGGATCGTCGGCCCCGAGTCCGGGCTTCTCAAACAAAGCGGCATCCCCAACCTGTGGTACGGGTTCGGCACGGAGTTCTACAAGTTCATCGTTTTCAACGACCCCAACTGGGACTATTCGCAGTACGACCCCTCCCGCTGTGAGAAAGACACCCATCTGGTGGGGACTTTTCTGAATGCCACCAATCCCGACCTGAGCGGACTCAAGACCAACGGCGGCAAACTCATCATCTGGCACGGTTGGTCGGACGCCGCCCTTTCGGCCCAGGCGACCGTCGACTATTTCGAAGAGGCGGAGAAGACAGACGCGAACATCCGCGATTATTGTCGGCTCTACCTTCTGCCTGGGGTTGGCCACTGCGGGGGTGGCACGGGACCGGACAAGGTGGACTGGTTCGCCGCTATCATCGACTGGGTGGAGAACGGCAACCCACCTGAACGGCTGGTCGCCCGCAAGATGGACAAGGAGGGGGAGGTCATCCGCTCCCGCCCGGTTTACCCCTACCCGTTGCGGGCGGTGTACACGGGCGCCGGCAGCACGGACGACGCGGACAACTTCACCTTGCAAACACCGTGAGGGATGGAGGCGTTCGGTCGGCTGCTTGTGGTGGTGTACACGTGGCGCGGGGACAACATCTGCATCATCTCGGCCCGCATAGCAACGCGGTCGGAGGTCCGAGACTATGAAAGCGAACTATGATTTCAGCAAGGCTCGACGTGGGGCCGTCGTGCCTCCTTCGGGAAACAAGGTCAGAATTACCATCCGACTCGATCGGGACGTGGTCGACTGGTTCAAGTCCAGAGTGGACGAGCAGGGCGGGGGAAACTACCAGACGATGCTCAACGATGCGCTTCGATCGTATATCGAGCGTCAGGACCAGCCACTGGAGGAGATCCTTCGCCGGGTCGTTCGGGAGGAGATTCGTGCGGTCTCCTAAGACGAGTGAATAGCGGCCACTGCCCGCGAGCCAAATCGGCCCGGACTACAGGCAACTCCGGCTGAGGGTGACTGGACCTCAGACCGAAAATGCCCTATGGAAACCGCTCGTTGGAGTGCGCAAGCCATGCTTGCGCCTTCTCTCTACGAAGCCATGCTTCGTAGTCGGTCCCCGCCGAGCACAAACGATGAAGCACGAGATGCGAATCGACGGCGAGAACCGCCACCTCACCATCCGCGCGATGGACGAAAACTTCATCGTCTACCGCAAGATGTACACCGCGCCGCTGACTCCGGGGAACATCGGCCGGAGGAATCCCGGCGACCCGGCCGACCTGTGTGGGTTCCTGAAAAGCGATGCCCCCAAGATCATCGAAGACTTCTTCCGCAAACAGATCCAGATCGTCGGCAGCTGCATGATCCTCGCCTGCGACGGCGAGGGTGTGATTGGCAAAATGCACTTCACCACACGCGAGATGCACGAGGCCATCGGTGGCCCCGAACGCTGGGAGTCGGCTTTCTGTTACTGCGTGGAGCACAAAGGATTCGCGCCGAAGCTACAAACCTTCAGCGACGAGGAACTCGAGCGACTTCTGCGTTCGGAAAGCCACACGCTGCGAGTTGTTTGTTTCAATATCGGCCACACCGACCCCCGGTGGCACGGGCTCGGCATTGCCACGGCCCTACTCGAATACCTGAAACTGTGGGCTCACGAACGCGGATGGCGGCGCATCGAGGCCCGTTCCTGCCCGGACATCACACCTGACACGGTCGTCGGCAATTGGATGCTCCGCAGAGGCCCGCTGGAGCGGCGAGGGTTCCGCGTTGTCGCGGAGACAACTGTGCCCCCCGCCGACGCCTTGCGCCGCCTGGAGGCGATTGAAAGATTCCTCACGGGCAACCAGGATCACCCCGCATGGGCCGAATGGTATGCCCGCAACGCCCACCGGTTGGCTACCGATCCCGTCTGGAAGTCCGAGTACGATAAGGACTTTCTGATGGCGTGTGATTTGTGACCGCCATTTCGCCCGTTGCGGACAGGAATGTCCGCGCTCCGCTCGATACTCATCGTCATCGGAAGATCCCGTTAACGCCTTTCACGTCGAAGTTGGAGGGCGGACATTCCTGTCCGCCGCCGTTCCCGGATTACCGCACCACACGGACAACTCTGCCTCCCTGCGGGCGCCTCAGGAAATCCGGCAACTTGCTTCGGCTGCATGAATTGGGCATGATTCTATGCATGAGAGGGAAACACCCACTCATGAGGCGAGGAAGATGATCGAAAGAATTTCTGTCAATCCCAAAGTGCACTTTGGAAAGCCCTGCGTGAAGGGAACCCGGATCACGGTACAAAGCGTACTCGAAGTCATCAACGAAGGTTTTTCATTTGAAGAGATTGTCCAAAACCATTATCCCGACTTGACCGTTGAGGACGTCCGGGCCTGCATTCGATATGCCATTGCGGTCGTGGCAGCTGAAGAGATCCATCTCACGGCAACCCCTGTATGAAGTTCCTTCTCGATCAAGATGTTTACGCTCCGACAGCCGGCTTCTTGAGCGAGCTGGGTCACGATGTTGTTCGCAGATTACCCCACCGCGAGGACAACTCTGCCTCCCTGCGGGCGCCACAGGAAAACCGGCAACTTGCTTTTGCTGTACGAAATATGCATAATCGTATGTATGAGAACGACACTCAACATCGATGACGGGGCCATCAAGAAAGCCTCGGAGCTGACGGGGATCACGGAAAAAACCGCATTGGTCAGGCTCGGCCTAGAGGCCCTGATCGCTCGGGAGAGCGCCAAGCGCTTGGCCGCCCTGGGTGGAACCGAAACAAGACTCACCTCGATTCGCCGGAAAAGACCTGGACGAAGCAACCTATGACATTGGTTGATACCTCCGTGTGGATCGCACACCTCCGGAAGGCGGACCCCGAACTTCAGTTTCTCCTTCACGCCGGGGAAGTGGTCTGCCACCCTTTCGTGGTGGAGGAGCTTGCATGTGGTAATCTGGCAAACCGGTTGGAAATCCTGAGACTGTTGGAGGATCTCCCTCAGGCGGCCGTGGCAGAGCATTCCGAGATACTCGGGTTCATCGAGGCTTACAGGTTGATGGGGAAAGGAATCGGGCTGGTGGACGTCCACCTTCTGTCCTCCTCGCTTCTGAGTGGGACCTCGATCTGGACAAGGGACAAGCGCCTCAGGGAGGTTGCTGTCGAACTCGACATCTCCTGCGACTGAGAGAGGTCTCGCAGTTTGAGGCGAGGCCTCGCTGGCAGGTATTTGTTGTCAAACGACTGAATCTCGATTATGCCGCATTCTCTTTTCTTCCTCTCCTGGACGCCGATTCTGTTGGTGTTCGTTCTCGCGGTCGGTTTCCGCACGCAGGCAATGACCCTGGCCGTTTGCGCGTTTGTGTATACCGCCCTGCTCGTCTTCTTCGTCTTCAAGACCGCTCCTGCGGTGATCTTCCTGGCATCGCTGGACGGGATTCTGACGACCGTACCGCTCCTACTCGTCGTCTATTGCGGAATCCTGTTGTCGGCCTTCCTGCTGGAAAAGGGTTCCTTGCAGCGGCTGGCGCAATGGCTTTCTTCCGGCACTCTTTCTCCGATAAGGAAATCGCTCCTGCTTTCCGTCGGCGTGGGGAACTTCATGGAAGGGGCCGGGGTCATCGCCGAACCGGTGGCCGCCCCCATGATCCGGGCTTCCGGCATGGACCCGAAGGCTTCCGCCATCTTGAGCATCCTCGGCTACTCCGGCCTGATGCACCTGTCCCTCGCCGGTGTGATTGTCACCGTCCTGGCGTCGGTCACCGGCATTGCGCCCGAGACCCTGGCGTGGCATCTGGGGATCCTCTCGTTTCCCTCCACCATCCTGCTCTGCCTTTCCATCCCCTGGGTGGTTAACACGCCCTACGGGCTGAAGGAAAACCTCTTCGCGCTCTTCTTCACGGGCCTGCTCGCCGCGTTTGTCGCGGCCGCCTCAGCCCGGTATGTGGGCTATTCCATTTCGGGGATGCTGGCCGGTGTCGCTGCGGTCGTGTTTTTCTATCTTACGACCCGTCAGCGCCCCCGATCGACCCCTACGCTTTGGCGGGATCTTTGCCCGTTTGCATTCCTGTTCTTCTGCCTGGCTTCCGTGAATCTCTTCGAGCCGCTCAGACACCTGGTCTCTCGGCGGCTGGTTGTCTCGATCGCCCTCATTCCCCAACACACGATCCGGTTGCGCCCCTTTTTTGACGCCTACACGTATCTGCTGGTTGCGTTCCTGCTCGCGTTCCTGCTCCATGCGGAGAGAGACGAGAGGTTGTTGAAATTCTTCCGCACGGCGAGCCGAAAGGCGGTCCGACCCGTTGTCGCCATGGCGCTCTTCGGCGCGATGGGCCAGGTCATCGCGTATTCCGGATACAGCCGCAGTTTCGCGGACCTCGACCTCAAGCACAACGTCGCGTTGTGTCTGGCTCAGGGCATAATCGACACCACCGGGAACCTGTACCCGCTTTTCGCGCCGCTTTTGGGATGGGTCGGCACTTTTCTGACCGGATACGGCGTCGCGTCCATCATGCTGTTCGGGAGACTCCAAATGGAAACGGCTTCCATGATGGGGATCTCCGCTCCCTTTCTGGTGTGTTCCTTGACCGTGGGGGCCAGCATCGGGAGCATCTCCAGCCCGTTCAAGATTGCCATCGCCGCTCCGCTTTGCGGCGCGGAAGGCCGGGAAGGGGACATCCTCCGAAAAACCATCCCCCTCGGCATCGCCATCTCGCTGGGCGTCGGTCTGTTCACACTGCTGTGGCTTCGGTTGCATGTGTCAGCCCTCCCCCTTGCAGGGGGAGGTTAGGTGGGAGTGAACCAAGGGATTCCCCCTCGCCGAGGGGAGGGGAACTGTTGCAACATTAAGGCAACAAAACATCAGGCGAAAAGAGCGAGAGCGATTCCGAACTGCGAGGTTTGCGCTGAAAAGACTCTATCGCTCGGTCACCGTGTTTCCGCTCTGAGAGTTCCCTCGGTCGGGAGCCTGCCGTAGTCTTCCCCCCATGAATCGGAAACGTCTATGGAAGAATTGGGTTGTCCGGATCGCAGGAGTTCTCATCATCCTCCTGTTTTCCGCGATCTGGCTGCTCTGGCTGCTCCCTTTCTGGGGAATGCCTTTCAATGCATCCCGACACACTCGAGTACCACTCACTCCTGCTTGGGCTCTCGAGTGTTGGCTTTGGGAGGATGATGTGAATACAGCGGAAGAGGTCCTCCGTCTCCTTCAAGGCTATGAGGAACACGACATTCCCGTCCGGACTATCCTGATCGACAGCCCCTGGAGCACTCGCTACAACGATTTTCAGGTAGACACGGACCGCTATCCGGACCCGGAACGGTTCTTCTCCGACCTTCAGGACCGTGGTTACCGGGTCGTCCTGTGGATGACTTCCACGATCGACAGCAGGAACAAGGACACGGCGTTCCGCGACTCTTCGGACTGGTTCTCGGATGCGGTGGAGCAAGGGTACGTCGCAGGAGATGGCCACCAGATCGGGTGGTGGAAAGGGAAGGGAGGATTCATCGATTACACAAATCCCGAAGCCGTCCGGTGGTGGAGGAGTCTGCAGCAGAACGTTTTGGATTGGGGGATCGACGGCTGGAAGCTGGATGGAACGGCGACGTTGTTCGGCGGGAGGGTGGGTCCGATTCCCATTCCCTATCTGAAGGCTCACGGTGGCTGGCTGTCGACGCGAGGTTACATGGATCTCTACTATCGCAAGGAATACGAGCACGGCCTCCAAGCCAATCCGGAGTTCGTTACTTTGGTCAGGTCGGTGGACGGCAAGTGGGTTCATCCGGAAGGCTTCGCGCCTTTGGATGCCGCTCCGGTTACTTGGGTCGGAGACCAGGACCATACCTGGGGCAAAGAGGAAGAAGGTTTGGAAGAGGCGCTCGAATACATCCTCCAAAGCGCGAAGCTGGGCTACTGTGTGGTCGGCTCGGACGTCGGTGGTTATGGGGGAGAACATATCCCGGCGGATCTCTACATCCGCTGGGCTCAATTTTCAGCCTTCTGCGGTCTTTTCCTCAACGGCGGACACGGAGAAAGAGCGCTGTGGGACCGCAGTCGAGAGGAACTCGAGATCGTCCGCAAGTTCTCCTGGCTCCACACCGAACTCAGGCCCTACATCTACAGCCATGTTGTCGATTGTCGCCAAGGCGGCGCGCCCCTGATGCGTCCGATCGAAGGGAAGTATCAATACCTTTTTGGGGATGACCTCCTCGTGGCTCCAATCCACACCCCCGCTGCGACTCGGACGGTCGTCTTCCCGACCGGAAGGTGGCGTAACCTTCTCGATGACAGCCAGGAAATCGAAGGCCCAACCACACGGACGCTTTCGTTCTCACTGCAAGGATTCCCGGTCTTCGTTCGGGTGGGGGCGATTCTCCCTCTCGAGGTCTCGCGACCGTACACCGGCTTTGGCGACCGGGATTCCGAAGGTTTTCTGACTCTTGCGGTCTATCCGGGAGAGACAAGCCGGTCCACCGTTCACCTGCCAAGCGGAGATGGGAAACTGGAGGTCGAAGTCACAGTCGAAGAGAATCTTCGCATCAAGTTGGATGGCTACCCCGTCAAGCACGTTCTCCGCGTTTTCCTGGAACGTAAACCCACCGAGGTTCTATACAAGGGGCAGTCTCTCCGCGAAGAAGAGACATGGAATTACGAAGGCCCATCTCGGATCCTTTGGGTTCGGAATGCGGAACCAGATCTTGGGGAATACGAGGTGGTTTTCTGATGGTGGGACGGCATCTGTGTCGTCGTCTGCACGCTGCGGCGGGGGCGGCGCTGTGTGGTCGCCCACCAGGGCACGGGCGGGGTGCACAGGCGAGGGCGCCTATTCCACACGCGGCTTGCCGGGTGGGTGCACGCCTGGGGGGCCGGGTAAAGGCCTGAGTGGGGGTGGGTGCACGCCTGGGTGGGCGGGCCGGAACGTGCAGGGGCGGACACACAGGTCCGCCCCTACACGGGCCGGGGAAACAGGGTAAGATGGGTTCGTGTGGCGTGACCCGGATGACACTGCCCGACAGAAGAGACTGAAGCCTCTCCCAATCCATGAAAAACAAGTCTGAGAAAGGGGCAAAACAAGTGCCTGCTCACCTGATTCTGCTTGCCGGCGCACTCGGCGTCGTATCCGCTTGCACCGCATCGGCGGCCGAGCTCGAAGTTGGCATGGGACGGTGCGTCATTACCCCCCAACATTCCCAATGGCTCGCCGGTTATGCCGGCCGCAACGCGCCTTCCGATGGCGCGATCCACGATCTTTACGCCAAAGCGATGGTCATCCGCGATGAGAGCGGGGACCTTGCGGCCATCGTGACAACCGACCTGCTCGGCATTTCCGCCGACCTTTCGCGACGGACGGCGGAGTTGGCGAAGGAGCGCTTCGGCATTCCGCGCGAGCGGCTTATCTTCACCGCCTCCCACACCCATTCGGGCCCGGTGATCCACGACCGCCTTCAGAGCATCTATCCGCTCGACGAGGAGCAGCGACGCGTCGTCACCGAATACACCGAGGCCCTTCCGGGCCATTTCCTGGAGGCCATCCAGGAAGGTGTGGATACTCTCGAACCGGGACTTCTCAAGTGGGGCATCGGCCAGGCGCGTTTCGCGGTCAACCGGCGGGAGTACACCCCCGATGGCGTCATCAACCGGAAGAACCCGATCGGTCCGGTGGACCATGATGTTCCGGTTCTTGCCGCGTGCGACCCGGAAGGAAAAGTGAGAGGCGTCCTGTTCGGCTATGCCTGCCACAACACGACGTTGTGCATTCAGCAGTTCTGCGGCGACTACGCCGGTTTCGCCCAGGCCGCCATCGAGGAAAGGATGCCGGGGACCATGGCCCTTTTCACCGAGGGCTGCGGCGGCGACCAGAACCCACTCCCTCGCCGGAAGATGGAACTGTGCCGGCAGTACGGGCAAGAACTCGGCGAGGCGGTTGTCTCGGTCCTGAAAGCGGAGATGTCCCCCGTAACGGGCCCGATTCGTGCAGTCTACCAAGAGGCGCCCCTTCAGCTCGGCGAACCGCCGAGCCGTGAGGAACTGGAAAAACAAGCCACCAGCGAAAACGTTTACGTCAAGAAACGTGCCCAGAACTTGCTTGCTTCCCTCGACGAGAAGGGCGCGCTCGACACAACCTACCCCTATCCCATTCAACTTTGGCAATTCTCCGACACCCTCCAGATGACCGTTCTGGCCGGGGAAGTGGTGGTCGACTACGCCCTCCTCTTGAAACATCTTTTCGGCCGTGAGAAGCAGTACATCATCGCATACGCCAACGACCTTTGCGGCTACATCCCCTCCCTTCGAGTCTTGAGGGAAGGCGGCTACGAAGGGGCCGACGCCATGCTCTACTACGGTTTCTACGGTCCGTGGGCCGGGAACGTCGAAGAGACTATCCTCTCGGCTGTCGAAGAACTGGCTCGTTCACAATAGATCCGGCTGGGAGCCGCTTGAGAGCCCACGAGGATTGGAGTACCTTCCCCGCAACGTCATCAGGCCGCGGAGTCCCGTTAGGGGTAGCATGGCAACTCACTTGCCGGCACTCCGGAGGAGCGGATCTGTAGCCCGGAAACCCTTTTCCGGGAGCCAGGCTGCTCCCAATCCCGGCGAAGGGTCGCCGGGCTACAGGCTTGCCGGTAATGACGTGGAAGCCAGAATGCGAAGGCCAAAGAGAGGATCGTCCCCATGAAACGCCGTGCTTTTCTCCGCAATACCACCGCCGCCGCCGGAGCGTTCCTTGCTCCCTGCTATGTCCCGCGCCACGTCCTCGCGGCGCCCGGAAAACCGGGAGCCAACGACCGCATCGCCATCGGAATCATCGGCCCGGGCGGCCGGGCTCATTCTTTGCTGGAGGAGTGCCCGAAGGACGTGCGCGTGCTCGCTCTAGCCGACTGCGACCTGCGGCAGATGGAGGGGTACGAGAAATGGGGTGCGGAAAAGCGTCCCGACATCGTTGAAAGCAAACTCGCGCGCTATCAAGATTACCACGAGATGCTCGAGAAGGAGAAACTCGACGCGGTGATTATCGCGACAACGACTCACTCCCGCGCGCTCATCTGCCTCGATGCCATGCAGGCGGGGCTGGATGTCTATGCCGAAAAACCGCTCACCATGACCGTGGAAGAGGGCCAGTATCTGGTGAAGGCCGAGCGCAAGTTCAAGACCGTCTTCCAGGTCGGAACCCAACAGCGCTCCGTTCCCATCGACAACTTCGGCAGCGACCTGGTGAAAAACGGCGCCATCGGGAAGGTGCATACGGTGCTCTGCCCGAATTTTCTCGGCCCGGAAGTCCGCGAGCCCACAACGGGTGAGAAGGTTCCGGATGGCCTCGACTGGGACAAATGGTGCCATTACACGCCTCTCGTGCCCTACACGCCGGACCTCCATCCGGGTCTGGGCAAATGGGGGAAGTGGCGCGCCTACGACGGCGGCGGGCTCAGCTTCGGCGTGACCGGCTGGGGAGCGCACGCCTTCGACCAGATGCAGCGGGCTCTGGGCACGGACGACACGACTCCCAGCGAGGTCTGGTTGGAGGAAGAGCCCAGTATCACCGCTAAGGTCTCGATGCGGTACCCAAACGGCATCCTTGTCAAATGCGAACTGGCGCAAGACGAAGGGCCTGGGTTAGGAGCGATTTTCATCGGTGAGAAGGGAAGAATCGAAATCAATAGGAATATCGTGGTCAGCGACCCGCCTGAATTGGCGAAAGGCGCTCCCATACCCGACAATACATCCTTCACTTCGAGCGTGGCGCACCATCACCTGAAGAACTGGGTCGACTGCATGCGCTCCCGCGAGAAACCAAACGCCAGTACCTCGATCGGCCACCACTCTTCCGTGATCTGCCATCTCATCAACCTCTGCCGGGAGCTCGGCCGGAAGCTGGAGTGGGACCCGGTCAAAGAGGAGTTCATCGGGGACGAGGAGGCCAACGCGCTGCGCGCGCGTCCACGGCGCAAGGGTTACGAGTTGCCGGAATTGGGGTGAAGAAAGGAAGTGGCTTTTTTTCTCTTGTAGGGGCGAACCTGTGTGTTCGCCCCTACAAGAGGTGTTCGTCCCACATGACGTGTTCGCCCCGCGCCGGGACGTTCGCCCCGCGCCGGGACGTTCGCCCCGCGCCGGGACGTTCGCCCCGCGCCGGGACGTTTGCCCCGCGCCGGGATGTTTGCCCCGTGCCGGGATGTTCGCCCCGCGCCGGGATGTTCGCCCCGCGCCGGGACGTTTGCCCCGCGCCGGGACGTTTGCCCCGCGCCGGGATGTTTGCCCCGCGCCGGGATGTTCGCCCCGCGCCGGGATGTTCGCCCCGCGCCGGGATGTTTGCCCCGCGCTCGGGTCCGGGGCGGACACGCAGGTCCGCCCCTACATTCCACGGCTTCGGACCGGCAGAGGGTGGTTGCAGACAATTGGATCCCATCGTGTCTGACGGGCTCAGCGAATCGCAAGAGAGGAAACAGTCCGATGACCCGGTTGCATAGGAAAGAAGCCAACCTTTTCACCCAACCACAGAGTCCAACACTTCCTGGTGGGTCCCCCATCCCCCGGCGCCGCTTCCTCCAAAGCGCGGCGGCAGTTGCGGGGGCTTCCCTCGCTCTTCCAGGACAGGCCAAGGAAGCCGCCGGATCCAGCAACCCTGGAAAAGTCTCCGATCTGAAGATCGGCATCTCCACGCTCGGTTTCCCCGATCGCACCAACCAGGCCCTTGCCGAAGAGTTGGCGGAGGCGGGTTTTAACCTCATTCAGCTTTTCCTCAACCAAAGCGAC
>Ga0214473_10010055_pt1 | contig 11152 bp, 9 predicted proteins | sample RVTome_7_FD_203509 | JGI IMG/M metagenome (GOLD analysis project Ga0214473, IMG submission 203509) | Soil microbial communities from uranium-contaminated site in the Upper Colorado River Basin, Wyoming, United States - RVT98D197 | ecosystem: Environmental > Terrestrial > Soil > Contaminated >...
TGAACCGAGAACTCTCCTCGGCCCAAGACAACCGCACCTGCCGTACCCCATGCTCTCTGCAGTTAATCCGAGGAGGGCGGGCATGAAGAAACGTCTTGAACTGGCAACTGTCCAGATGACGCCACGCCCGCTCAGGAGCATGGTCATACAGGGATGCCATGGCTCCACATTCCGGACAGGGCCAACGGATCCCTTCCGGATGGGTTACCAACACATCTACCCTCTGATTCTCCATATCCAACGTCACCCGCTCCACAGTCCAAGGTCCTTCAATGCCCAACAAGTAACGGTAAAGTTCAGTGTCTTGCATGGCTCCAGTCCTCCTTGGAGCCATTTTACCCTAAACTATCACCCATTAAAAACCCGGAAGAACCCCATTTATTAACTGAGAATGATTGATTCGATGAAATTTGTATTATCGGGGAGATTCAGGAATCACTCCTTTATTCAAAGAAATCAACGGCATGCTTAATAGGCATGGACGGTCAACCATATCTTCCAGAAACAAAGTCCCATTAATCCGGTTGGATAACAACGCGGATGAGGTTTTCAATTTTCTTAGGGGATATCCCAGCAATACGGTACTTCTTGGCAAGAAATACAACGGTTACCCTATTTTCTTTTCAGATTATCGATATCTAAAACCAAAAATTAGCGATAAACTCGAGAAAGACCGGCAAATAGTTCCTACAGATATTTCTTGAAAAAAAGGGGAATAGCATATAAGATATTTCGGGTTAGAAAAAATACAGATTAGTAATTGGAACCCCTTTTTCCTGTTAAGCATCTTAATGTAGACTAATTAACAGGCGGAAATTGGATTCCTGAACTTCAAAATTGTTTATCTTTGCCTCGGCCTTTTTGATGGGGATTCCAGAGTCCAATACTGACTTTATAGGCATCTCCATCACGGTAGCCGTTTTTGCTGTCATTCTAGTCTGGTAGAAGATAGCGGATAGTCGTAATATTCATGAAAACTGAAAGCCCTCAGTTATTTCTTTTGACTTGTATTTTTGAAATTGGTTAGCGTCGACGGGTGCGTGTTTTGAAGCCATCCCTCTCTATAAAAGGCTTAAAGGTAGCGTTGTTAAAGATGAAGTCAACGACAACGATAGAGGATGAAGGTGATTGCTCGGAACCTTTTGAGAGGAAAAGATCGAGTGGCTCAGGGGGCCGTTCAAATGCTGCGAAGGGGCAAATTACTGTGCCAGCGACAAAGATACCTTTGATTGCTGAAGCCGATGTTGTCGTGATCGGGGGGGGACCTGGAGGTTTTGCTGCAGCTCTGCGTGCGGCTCGGTGTGGTTCAAGTACGGTTCTCATAGAAAAATATGATATGCCGGGAGGTGTTCATACAGTCGGACTTCAGGCTGCTGCCGGGACAGGTGTTGGCGGGATTCATACCGAGCTGATGCAGCGATTTGCTAACGAAGGTTACATCCATACAGCGACTGAAGAAACGTACCCATATTTCAATGGTAATCCACTTTCTCACTATGGCCAGAACGCTGTGCTTGGTAGCCCTTTCACAAGGAAGACTTTTAATCCCGAAGGGGGCGGTTGTGTAATGTTGCAGATGCTGGACGAAGCACGTGTAAGATCTATGTATGGGACGGTTTTTGTTGATGCGGTGGTGAAGAGTGGAGCTGGGGATGGCACTATTACTGAAGTGATTGTTGAAAATGCTTCTGGGAGGCAGGCAATCAGGGGGAAAGTGTTTGTAGATGGGTCCGGAACGGCCGAGGTGGTAGCACGAGCAGGTGCACCCTTTGTCCGGGGAGGGGGTGGAAAGCATGGTTGGCCCGTTCCGGGGGGACTTCTGTGGACGATGACAGGGATAGATTACCTGGAATTAGTTGACTACCAGCGGAGTACGAATGATTGGGCATTGTCTAATCTTATTTCTGCTGCCAAGGCTGCTGGAGACATTCCGGATAATCTTTATAGGACGAGATGGGAGCCGGACGTTTCCGGGCCAGGGCCAAACGTTTACGGTAATTTGTATATAGGCAAACCTACTGTGGACATGAACCCTATCGAAAGTCCTGGCAGTTTTCTCTTTTGGCAGAATGTCCCTTATGAATGGGCACTTCATATGGATGATAGTGCTGAAGACGAGACACGTGCAAAGGCAGAGATGAGAAGGCTTGTTGACGCAGAGGCGAAATTCCTGAAGAAGTATATCCCGGGATTTAAAAAGTCTTACATTACAAATGTCGGCCGGTACATGGGAATACGCGATGGTCGTCATCCAATAGGAGAACATGTATTTTCGATTGAAGATGTGACAGAGAGCCGCACGTTTCCCGATAATACAATAACCAGGACCAGTAATTTTCACTACGGTGGAGCAGGTAACCTTACATATCAAGTTCCTTATCGATGTTTCCTCCCCAAGAAGATCAATAACCTTTTGCTGACAGGTGCCTCAATGTCTTTCGGGTACGAGGTAATTTTTATGGCCTTTAGAAATTTTCCTTGGTGTGTGCAAAGCGGGGAGATTGCAGGATTTGCGGCAGCCTGGGCCGTGAAGGATGGAGTTGCACCGAAAGATATCAAATGGACCGAGCCATATTTTTGAAACTCCATCGATAGATTTTTCATGTTGGGCTTAAGATCCTGCCGTTACCCTGATACATTTTGTGCAGTGTGAGGGTTATACTGCAAGCTTTCACTATTATTTGACAATTCTTTGATTTCATGATTTATTGTCTCTGTCCGAGACAAAATTTAAATGGAGGAGGTTTTATTATGAAGAACAGAAGTCTATCAACGTTGCTATTGATTGGTATTATCTGCTTAATCTCAGTACTGGCAGCCTTGCCTCCCGTTCCCGCGCTCGCACAGAAGAAACCAATAGAGCTTAAATGGGCTTCGCACATGCCTGATACCAATAGGATCCAAAAGTACGGAGTGGTCGGTTTGGGAACGCAAATCGAGGAGGCGACCAAAGGTAGGGTTAAGATAATTCATTATAGTGGTGAGTCGTTGGCCAAGGGGAAAGACGTTCCCGACTCGGTGGCGGGTGGCATTGCTGATATTGGCTATGTCGTGACTGTGTACAATCCAGGTCGCTTTCCTATGAGCGAGATGTTCATGCAATACCTTGGCCTCCCCAGCGGGGAGCTGTCAAGCCGCATACTATGGGAACTTTATGAGAAATTCCCAAAGGCTTTCAGCAAAGACTACGGAGATGTGAAGGTTCTGGGTTTGTCAGTTTCTGAACCGTCCCATATTGGCTCACGAAAGCCCGTTCGCACCGCGGAGGACGTGAAAGGTTTGAAAATAAGGGCTACTGGGAATGCAGCAAAAGTATTCAAAAGTTTGGGAGCTATTCCCATTTCCCTGCCCGTTGTCGAGATGTACCCCGCTTTGGAAACGGGCGTAGTGGACGCTTACAGTATTAGCGAGCACGTTACCGGAGATTACAGGTTATACGAACTAGTCAACTATTTTACACAGCTTAACGTCTATACTCTAATTTTCGCTACGGTAATGAACCTTGACAGGTGGAATGCTTTGCCGCCGGACATCCAGACGCAGATCATGAGTGTCTGTGGCGTCAAAGCCTCAATGCATATCGGTAAAGTAAATGACTGGACGGGGAAGGAAAGCATGGAAAAACTGGCAACAATGCCCAAAAAGGAGATTATCTTTCCCACTAAAGAGACTGTAGCAACATTCAGGCGCGCTGCCGAGCCCATTTTGAATGATTATGTGGCTAAGCTGGAGGCCTCGGGCTTGCCCGCCAAAGCTGTATTAAGTGAGTTGGGACGCCTGGTAGAGAAATACGGTAAGTAAGTGGTTAGCTGGAGTCTCAAAAAGCTTTACTTTCGTCTAAGGCATTGGGTTCTTTAATCCTTCGAAGCCACTCCAGCCTATCGAACGGTAATGCGGTGGGTTGGAGTTCAAAGTTTAGAGTGCCACGAGGACGAGGCGTTATGCTTATATCAGACAAAGTTGAACGAATTACAAGAATGGTTAATGGCTTGGGGGTAACCAGCCTCTTCGTGATAATGGTGCTTATTGCAGTAGATGTTTTCGGACGCTACTTTTTCAACAAACCGATACCTGGGTCCTTTGAAATCACCGACATGATGATGGTTCTTATTGTTTTCTTTGGCATAGCGTACACTGGGGTGAAGGGTGAGCATGTCAATCTTGGGGATCTATTGCTCGGCAGATTCTCAAATAGACTCAGGGGCTTTATTGCCACCACCACCAATATTCTTAGCTTATGCCTATTCGCTTTAATCGTCTGGCAGAGTTTTCAGCAGGCGAACATACTGCGGTTCAAAGGTACCGTATCGGAGATACTGCGCATACCCGTTTATCCCTTTCTGTGGGTAGTTACTTTGGGCAGTTTATTGCTTTGTGTGGTTCTATTATTAGGGATTCGCACCTCCCTGGCTCAAATGACCGCAAAAAGCCATTGGCGGACAGTCTTCTGGCTGGGATTAGGGCTCCTGTTGGTTCTATTGTTTCTTGCCACCCCGTTATGGGCGCGAGAGTTGCCCTGGAAAATGAGTCCTTCCTCTACAGGATTTGTTCTTACGATAGCCCTTATTGTACTCTTGTTATTAGGAATGCCAGTTGGTTTTGTCATGGGGGCAATTGGACTCATGGGAATGGTTTATATTCTTGGTCCCAAAAGCGGTATTGCTATACTGCGAACTACACCTTACTCTACCGTGGCCTCTTGGACCATGACTGCTATTCCCCTGTTTGTACTCATGGGAGAGTTTGCTTTCTATAGTGGATTAGGTCACGAACTCTACCGAACCGGCTACAAATGGCTGGCACGACTGCCGGGAGGACTGGCTATGGCCAGTGTCGTTTCATGTGCTGGCTTTGCTGCTGTGAGCGGGTCCGGCATAGCAACAGCCGCTACTTTGGGAGCTGTTGCTCTTCCAGAGATGAAGAAATATAAGTACGATGATGCACTGGCTACTGGCTCAATTGCTGCTGGTGGGACAATGGGTATCCTGATCCCCCCTAGCATAGTTCTCATCATTTACGGTTTGCTAACTGAGCAGTCTATTAGCCTGCTCTTCGCCGCTGGAATCCTGCCTGGAATATTAGAGGCAGTCTTTTACATCATTACCATCTACATTCTCTGCAAGCGAAACCCCCTCCTGGGTCCCCCGGGCCCCAGCACAACTCTAAAAGAGAAACTGTTTTCCCTAAAGGATAGCTGGGAAATACTTTTCTTGTTCGCGTTAGTTATGGGTGGTCTCTATGGAGGTGTTTTTACCCCGACTGAAGCAGCTGGAGTGGGTGCATTCCTTGCTTTAGTATTTGGTCTGGCAAGAAGAAGATTAACTCCCAAGAAGTTCAAAGAGAGTCTTATAGAATCAGGGAAGATAACGAGCATGGTCTTCGTTATACTTATCGGTGCCATGATCTTCGGTTACATGCTGTCGATAACCAGACTTCCCCACGCGATGGCTTCCTACGCAACAACAGCTCCACTTGACCGATATGTTATTTTGATTATGATCTTAGTTGTTTACCTGATATTCGGTTGTTTCTTAAGTTCCTTAGCGATGATTGTCCTAACGATTCCTGTTTTCTTCCCAGTGATTGTTGCCCTTAAATTCGACCCAATTTGGTTCGGTATATTAGTAACACGATTGGCAGAGATAGGAGCAATTACTCCACCATACGGTATAAACGTTTTCGTCATAAAAGGAGTAGCTAAAGATGTTCCCATTACGACTATTTATAGAGGCGTATTTCCCTTTATTATTACCGATTTGGTGCACGTAGCCCTCCTAATATGTGTACCCCAGATCTCGCTATTCTTACCAAGCCTGATGCAAACAAAATTCTGAGGAATTTATGGCCCCAATCTGAATATGATTTTACGCTCTTAATTGTTCAGATACGTCAGGAGAATTATATGAAAACCTACAAGCTCGTACGAGACATTTTGGTTGAGAATACATATGACGTACTCGTAGCGGGCGGTGGCCCTGCAGGATCGGCAGCCGCGGTCTGCGCAGCTCGCCTGGGCGCGAAAGTCCTTCTGATAGAAGCTACAGGATGCCTGGGAGGGATGGGTACGTCAGGACTGGTGACAGCCTTTGACCCGATGGCGGATGGAGAAAGAATGCTGGTCGGGGGATTCATGCGCGAGGTCGTAGAGACGATGTACAAGCGTGGGTTTCTGGGTCCTCAAGTGTACCCTGATTTTTGGCGCAAAGAATACCATCGCTGGACGCCATTCAAACCTGACGGCCTGAAAATGCTCCTCGATGAGCTCTCTAAGGACAGCGGTGTCGAAGTCCGTTTCTTTACCCAGGTGATCGATGCCGACGCTGCACCGGAGAAGGTGAATGGCGTCATTCTCCACAACATTGAAGGCTATCGATATGTTTCCGCAAAGACTTTTATCGATGCCACAGGGGACGCAATACTCGCTGATCTTTGTGGTGTACGCTGCCGGGAAGCGGGACGCGATACTTCTCGGATAATGCCGGCCAGCCTCTGTTCTCTCTATGCAGGTATCGACTGGCCCCGTGTGAGAGCCGAGGAGGATAGACTCCCGATAAATTGGGGTACTACAAAAAAAGTTCACCTGGAGCCCCTGAAACGCGCAATCGCCGACGGCCATTTCACCCAGCCCGATCGGTTTCTACCCGGTATGTTTCAGATTGGAAAAACCCTAGGTAACCTGAACGGCGGTCACATTTTCAACCTGAACGCCCTTCGGTGCAAAGACCTTACAGATGGCATGATGCTCGGTCGGAAGATAGCGATGGAGTATACCGAATTCTACAGAAAGTATGTCCCCGGTTTTGAAAACATAGAGCATGTCACGACCTCTGCGCTTATGGGGCTCCGTGAGTCACGAAGAATTGTCGGGGAATATGAGTTGAAGCTGGACGACTACATGGTGCGGCGTCAGTTCCCGGACCAAATCGGTGTCTACAACAAGACGATCGACATCCATCCCTACGACTGCTCAGAGGAAGAATACGAACGCTTTGAAAAAGAATTCCTGCGCGATGGGCGGCTCGGCCAAGGTGAATGCGTGGGGATCCCGTACGGTATTATCGTCCCCAAAGGCTGGACCAACTTGTGGGTACCGGGTCGCAGCTGCTCAGCCGATGTAAAGGTCCACGGATCGATTCGGGTACAACCGTCGGCGGCGATGATGGGCCAGGCAGCAGGGACCTCGGCGGTCCAGTCCTTCAGGACTGGCCAGCCGGCGTGCGATCTGGACACAGCCGAACTCGTCAACACACTTCGGAAGGCCGGTGCGTATCTCCCTCAGAAAGGGTTGAGCAGAGAGATGACGCGCTAAGAAGCAGCGGCAGAGGACCGTTTTCTCCAGCATGATGCCCCCGAAGGACATTTGGACAGGCACAGTAACAGAGCTGATTTGTGTCACTGACAAATTACGAACGGTCAGAGAATAGAGAGGCACCCAATGAGTAATGGAACGGTCTGGAAGGAAACCGATGTCCTGATTGTCGGCGGTGGGGTATCGGGAGTGATTGCAGCCACCGCAGCCGCGAGAACAGGGGCAAAAACGCTCCTCGTCGAGAAGAATAGTTTTTTCGGTGGCACGGCAACAGCGTCGATGGTGGGTCAGTTCTTCGCCTTTTACCACAACGAGCAGCGGACGGTAGCGGGTATTGCCGGCGAGCTCCTCGACAGACTCGAAGCGGCGGCCGGTTCAAATGGGTTTGTCCGCTATATTATGGCAGAGGCTGCTGATACACCGCTACCTTTGATGGGATACCCCTTTGATCCAGAGGTATTGAAGCTGGTCCTCGACGACCTCGTCATGGAGTCCGGTATCGATTTTCTCCTGTGCGCGAGTGCCGCAGACGTGAGTCTCAGTCAAGGAAAGGTGTCCGGCGTTCTAGTCGAAGGGCCCTTTCAGAAGCGGCTCATCGGATCAAAATGCACGGTCGACGCGAGCGGCGATGCCGTAGTTGCAGCCAAGGCGGGTGTGCACTTCCTCGATGAACCCGAGGGCAAGAAGAGAGAGCTTCAGCCGATGACCCTCGTCTTCAGGCTCACCGATGTCGATGTCAAGAAGGTGAGAGCACTGCCAAGAGAGGTTAAGCGGGAACTCGTGCATGAGGGCCTGGCAAGCGGAGAGCTTTACTGGAAAAGCCTCAGTTTTTCCTCCACCCCTGCAGGCAACGATGCACTCTGTCTCATGAGCCGCGTCATGGGGTTCGATCCCCTCGATAACGAAGAGATAAGCAAAGCTCACATCGCCGGCCGTAGACAGGTCCGGACGATCGTGCAATTCCTGAAGCGGAAGGTCCCCGGCTTCGAAAAAGCGACCCTGGTCAATATTGCCTCTACCATAGGCGTGCGCGAAAGCCGGAGGATTCTGGGCGAGTATGTTCTCACAGACGACGACGTCCTGTCTGCCCCGTCTTTTGCGGACTCAATTGCCGTCGGCAGCGGCCCCTTCGACATCCACGACCCTGCAGGGACGGGCCTTATCCTCAAGATGCCCGATTCTCCTTTCGGCATTCCGTACCGCTGCATGGTTCCTAAGGGCATCGGTGGTCTCATCGTTACCGGAAGGACCATCTCTTCTACCCATGGCGCCAATGCCACAATACGCCACATGGGCACTAGCATGGCACTCGGGCATGCGGCCGGAACGGCCGCGGCCCTTTGCGCCTTGTCGGATAGGGAACCGGCGCGGTTGGATATAACACAGTTGAAACACAAACTGGTGGCGCAGGGTTCGTTGATTTCGCCAGAAATGCTACAGAGGGTATAGAGATGTCAAACCCAGGAACCCACGGAAAAAGCAAAATAATCATTAAAGGGCTGAGCAAGATCTTCAAGTAACGTACTTCCGTTCCTCGTCTGGGTCCGAGCGTAAAAGCCATCGTCTGTTCCTTTGCTGAGACATGACCTTCCTCCTCCATTCCTATAGGAGGATCCTTTAAAACCGGAAGAGATCCATTTTTGAACTGGGCTGATCACAGATTCATCTCAAACATACCCCAGGCATGAAAGACGCTCCTCGCGAACGGTCGAGAAGCCACTCCCTTGAAGCCCATCTCCCCTCCAATTCTCTTGTATTCCGTAAACTTCTCCGGCAGTGATAAGAATTTGCTTCGGGAGGGGTTGAATATAAAAAGAAGAAAGTAGTATGTCAAGAAAAATTGACCACAAGATTGGTAGCTTCTTCCGCGCACGTTCGGACAGCAACCCCGGCGATAAGAAAGTAAGGGAAGAGGTTCTTATGTTGATAAGAAGGAGCACTGATGGTTTCAATTCAAATCGTGCATACTTTGCTAAAGTGCTGGATTGTTGACTTCAGCTTACTATAAGGAAGTGGAGAGAGACATGGTAATCTCCATCTGTTAAAGTTGAATTGTCCAAAAACAACGAAACAGAAAGGAGAAATTACCATGTCTGAGAGAGATTATAGCAAGCAGGTAGCGAAGCGTCAAAGGATAGGGAGCAGGACCTTGGTGGTAGGAGTGGATATCGGGTGTGCATCCAATGCGGTTGGGTTCATGAGCAAGGAAGGGAAAGTGTTGGGAAGTTATCCTAATATGCTGAACTCCCGAGAGGGATTTGAGCAGTTTGTGAAGATGACCGAAGGGTTGAAAGCGAAGCATGGGCTGACCGATGTGCTGATTGGATTGGAGCCGACGGGTCACTATTGGAGGAAGTTTGCCTATTTTGCAAAGGCAAAGGGCTGTGAGGTGCGGTTTGTGAGGACGACGGCCCTGAAGCACCACCGGGAGATTGATGAGAGTTCTTCAGCAAAGAGCGACAAGCAAGACGCCCTGACCCTTACCAACATCACGAGGGAGGGCAAATACATCGACACGGTGATCGAAGATGGCAGGATGAGGCATCTGAGGACATTGGTGAAGGTACGGGAGAAGATCCAGAAGCGTAATGTGAGTGCCAAGAACTCATTACATGCGGTCCTGGATGATTATTTTCCTGAGCTGAAGGAGATCTTCTGGTCGATGCACTCCAGGGGGCTATGGGCCCTCCTGGAGAGGTGTCCTTTCCCGACGGATGTGGTGCCCCTTAAGGTATCGGTGCTCAAGGAGATCATCGGGCGGGCATCCCGGAGGAGAGCAGAAGCTTCTCAGAAGGCGATGGCGGTATATCAGGCGGCAAAGAAAAGTATTGGACTGAAGCAAATCGGCAGTGCTGATCGAGATCGGCTCAGGATGTGTCTTGAGGAAGTGAAACGGACGCAGTTCATGATCAAGGACATGGAGCGGGAGATCAAGAGGATGTTAAAGGGGACCCTCAGGCGGAGTATCTGTTGTCTATCCCTGGGATCGGACCTCTTTCAGCCGCTGTCTTTCTAGGGGAATTAGGGAATCCTTCATACTTTCAGGGTGCCAGGCAGATCGTCAAATATGCGGGATATGATCCACAGGAGAGTGATTCCGGGTACCGGGTAAGCCGCAAGTTCATCTCGAAAAAAGGGCGGTGGCTTTTGAGGAAGCACCTTTTCTTGATGAGTATGAGGGTGGTCGTCCTCAGCAGATACTTCCAACAATATTATCAGAGGAAATTGCAGACCAAGAACCGGTTTGGCCAACTGCCACGGAAAAAGGAGGTTCTGTGCGCGGTGGCGATCAAGTTAATCAAGGTGATCTTTGCGCTCTTGAGAGATCAGCGGAACTTTGAGGACACGGTAACCTGTTCCGTTCAATGAGTGAAAGCAAAAAATGGTTGTGGTGGAAGAAGGACCGCACTACTTCGTAGGCACTACAAGGCTTGCACGATACAGCTTGGTCAACTTCCACCATCCTTTCGACCTGTATAAAGTAAGTTGAGCATAAAAGGCTCGTAGAACAAAAGAGGTTAGGTGAAAAGGGAAAAGGGTTGAAGTAACACCACAACCATTACAGCTTTAACAGGGCATTACCAATAAGAGTATTGACAACTTCCTTAGAAGAGGAAGTAATACGCGCGATGGGGTTGAAAGTTCCTCCTCCCCCGATAGCCAGATATCTTGCCAATATGTGCACTTCTCCGGAAATCAAGATATCTATTTGAAATCTGCATTTTTGGATTAAATCTGCACTTAACGAGTAGTTTAGGAGGAGGAGATGGCTGGGTTGTGAATCTATTTTTTGAAGAGGATATCCCCGTAATACGCGGTGGCAGACTCACCGGTGTTGTCGGT
>Ga0214473_10010056_pt1 | contig 11152 bp, 7 predicted proteins | sample RVTome_7_FD_203509 | JGI IMG/M metagenome (GOLD analysis project Ga0214473, IMG submission 203509) | Soil microbial communities from uranium-contaminated site in the Upper Colorado River Basin, Wyoming, United States - RVT98D197 | ecosystem: Environmental > Terrestrial > Soil > Contaminated >...
CCAGAACAGATCGCGTGTGACGTAGGATCCGGTCCCGAAATCCGGCAGCCAGTATACGCCCTCCGCGTGTAGGGTCAGGTTCAGGCGATCCGGATGCCCGTGTCCCCCCCCACTCGCACCGCACTCAAGGCCGACATATCGACCCCCGGTGCGCAGAATCCCCAGCCCTTGCCCTGACATGAAGACACTCGGCGCCGCCCACGGCTGCTCTGGCACGGGGAGCTGGGGCATCATTTCCAGGAGCGCCCACCAGGAGAGCCCGTGGCGGGAGCGGGGAGCGGGGAGCGGTCCAATCGGTGCGTCGTGGAGATAGGACTCAAACAACTCAGGTCGAACGGGAGCGCTCCCATACAGCGCGCGCAGCCATCCGGCAATGTCCTGCTCGGCATCCCCCTCGCTCCTCACTCCACTCCCCAGCCGTCCCAAGCCGACCTCCCACGACTCGAGGTACATCGGCTGCGCCAATGAGATGCCGAAGCGCGCATCCTTGCGCGCGGGGAACGTGAAATCCGGCAACGCCGTGAGCGCCGGCGCGCGTAACGCCCGGGTCAGCGCGGCCGCGAGCTCGGGCTCGACGCTGAAGTCCATCCCGGCGTGAGCGGCCCAACCCGCTCCGAGCAACATGCCGCGCAGCGCGAAGAGATGGTAGTTCTCGCCCTCGTACCACAAGCCGTCGTCGCGGTACCCGCGCAGGTGAGCCACCAGACCCGTCTCGCCCTGGATCGCCCGCCGCGCCAGATCCTCGTCCTCGAACCAGACCGCAATGGCGCACAGGGCCGCATTGTTCCAGGTCTGGCGGTTGGAGAATCCTTCGTCGTACTCACCGATCAGGTTCGCGGCTTCGTCGGCCACGTCGTGCACGGCGCGTGCCGTCGCGTCATCGAGTGCGCCGGCCTCGCGCAGCAGTGCGGCGGCCGCCAGGTAGTTCAAGACCCAGATCGATTCGAGATAGGTTGAGAAGAACAGCCGGCTCGGCCCGAGCACGTTGTCACGGTTGGGAAAGCTGAAGTAGCGATCGCCGTAGGTGCGCAGGATCTCGGCGGAACGCGCGGTCGCGCCGCCCGGCCCATCGCCCAACGCCGCCAGTGCCGCCAGCTCGACCGCGCGCTCACCGAGCCACAGATGCTGGAACTTGGCCCAGGCGCGGTGATGCCGAACGCCCGTGTGGCGCCGGCCACAGGTCGGACAGCGGTGCTCGTCGGGACTCCACGGGTCGAAGACGAGCGCGCTGCCGTCGTCCGGGCACCGGCCTCCGTCCACCGAAAGCAGCGCCTTCGATTCCGGTACCGGCGGGAGCCGCTCCAGGACTCGTGCGTTGCGAGCCGTGATCTGGCTCGCCAGCGCGGTCAGATCGGGCGAACCGGCGATCGCCTCGCGCCGCGCCGCGAGCTGCTCCGCCGTCACCATGCGTGGCCGCCTTCCCATGCCCAGCGCGCCGGCAGCACGGTGGCTCCAGCCTCGCGCGCCACGTTCCCGGCCGACACACTCGGATCGCGCGCCAGAAAGAACATCGACCCACCGGCCCCGGCCCCGGCCGCCTTGCCGCCCAATACTCTCTGATCACGCATGGCGACCTCCAAGCGTGCCATTTCGTCGGTACGCATGCCGGGATCGAGCGCCTGCTGGCAAGTCCAGTTCTCGCTCAGCAATACGCCCACCTTCGCAAGATCGGCCGCCCGCAATGCGTCCACCATCGCCGCAGCCACGTCCTTCATCTGCTCGAGCGCCCCGATCACGGCGCGGTCGCCGCGCTCGTAGGCACTCATGACACGCGCGATGGTCGCCCCCGAAACGCGCGAGCGGCCGGTATAGCATAGAACCAGGCGTCGCTCAAGCGCCTCGGCGAACGCCGGATCGAGCGTGATCGGCTCGATGCCGACGTCCGGATCGCGGAAGCTCAGCCGCTGAAATCCCCCCATCGCGGCGGCGAGCTGGTCCTGCCGCCCACCGGGAATGCGGGCTTCGTGCGTTTCCAGGAGCCACGCCTGATGCGCGAGATCTCGTGGCTCCAGCCGCTCCTGCCGCGCGGCGCTCAGGCAGGCCACCAGCGCGACGTCGAGCGCACCCGACCCACCGAGCCCCGAGCCGGGTGGGGCATCCGAGCGGGCGGTCAGCGTGAGCGGTCCGAGCACCGGGAACATGCGCAGTCCGGCCTTGAGCAAATCGAGCCGGCCATCGAGCACCAGACCGGCGGAGTTCGCGCATTCCACCGTTTCTTCCAGGTCCAGGGACTCGAGACGGACCAGGGAGCCGCCGAGGCGCAATTCGACGTGGACCATGAGCCCGATCGCCGCGTTCACGACGAGGCCGCCGGCTCGCGCGGAGAATGGCGGAACGTCGGTCCACCCTCCGGCGAGATCGAGGCGCGCCGGCGCGGTCGCGCGAAATTCCGTGGGCAGATCGCTGCGCCTCACGGCTCCGTCCACCATTGGGCCACCGTCACGAGCTCGCCACGAACGTCCATCGTCACGCCGTGGACGCGCCGGTTCATTCCCTGCACGCCGCGCGCAAGGTAGAGCCAGGCGACGGGCACCTGATCCGCGAACACGTGCTGTTCCGCCGCCGGATCGGCAGGGGCCGGGAGCCCCGTCAGGGCGACGATCGGAGCCAGGTACCCGAGCCCCGGATCGCCGGGGATGCCCATCACGGCGACGTCGAAGTCGTGGCGCGGCCCGTACACGCGATCCAGGAACGCCGAGAGCTCCAGCTGGCGAATCGTGACATCGAATCCCACCGCGGCGAGACGCGACTGCAGCAACTGCTCCAGCGCGGCCTCGCCGCTCCCCACCGTGAGCAGCTCGAGTTTCGGTCTTCGTCCGGCCAGGAGCCGGCGCGCCGAGTCGGGGCCGAACGGCGTGGGCGGGGTGGGCACGTAGCCCGGCAGGAACGGCGGCACGGGACCGGCGGCCGGCGAGCCGAAGCCGAACAGGAACCCATCCACGATTTCCTGCCGGTCGATCGCCAGCGAGGCGGCACGGCGCACCGATCCGTCGTCAAACGGCGGCCGGCGCATGTTGAACACCATGCCATAGACGAAGATGAGCGGGTAGCTCCGCACCACGAGATCCGGCTTGGTGCGTACGAAGTCGGCGTGCGCCGCCGTGATCCCGGCGAAATCGAGCTCTCCCGCGGTGAGGGCGGCCAGCTTGGTCATCGGCTCATCCACCACCACGATCACCAATCGCTTCAGTCGCGGCGGTCCACCTAGCACGTCGGGAAAGTCCGGGTTGCGGTCGAACACCCAGCGGCGGTGCGGCTCATGCCGCACGAAACGAAACGGTCCATTCCCCACCGGGTGTTCGTTCCACTCGGCACGGCGCAGTTGGGGGTGCGGTACCGAATCGAGCACGTGCGCCGGCAAGATGGGAAGATCGGCGAATACGTCCGGGAGCTGCGCCTGGGGTGACCGAAACCGCACGACGACCGTCGTGTCATTGACCGCCTGCAGGCTCGCGATCCGCGCGAGATCCGTCAGTCGCGGATAGCCGGTGGCGGGATCGCGTGCCGCCTCGAACGTCCAGGCCACGTCGCGCGCCACCGTGGGCTGGCCGTCGCTCCAGGGAAGACCGCGCAACAGCGTGAACGTGAGCATCGTGCGATCCGGAGACCATTGCCAGTGCCGGGCCAGATAGGGCTGCGGGACGAGCGCCGAGTCGTAGCGTACCAGTGTGGTGAGCAGCGCGAAGCGCTGCACTTGCTTGGCGAGCGGGTGAATCGTGACCAGGGGGTTGATGCTCTGAAGGTCGGCACCGGAGGCGTACAGCACCGTGTTCCCGCGACGGGACGCCCCCGCCGCGTCCCCGCACGCGGGCGCCCCTGAACTGCCGAGGATGCACCAGACCAGCACCATGCGCCGCTTCACGCGCTGGATTCTAGCGGGGCTCGACGGGCAACGCGAGATTGCGACATGCTGCGCATGATCGCGCGTCGCGCGCTCACCGGCTTGGTCGTGATCGCCGGCGTGGTCACCCTCACGTTCCTGCTGCTCCACGCGGCGCCGGGGGATCCCGCGGAACAGCTGCTCGGCCCCACGGCGACGGCCGAGCAACTCGCGGCCGGACGCCATGCGCTCGGGCTCGATCGCCCGCTCCCGGTCCAGTACCTGAGCTGGCTGGGTCGCTTCGGGCGCGGTGACTGGGGTACGAGCCTCGCCACCGGCCGTCCGGCTCGCGCGATGCTGGGCGGCGCCTGGCCCGCCACGGCTCGCCTGGTATTGCTGTCGCTCATCCTGAGTTACGGACTGGGCCTCGCCATCGGGGCGATCCAGGCCGCCCGACACCGCACGCGAGTGGACACGACGCTCTCGATCGCCAGCGTGACGCTCGTCGCGCTGCCGGGTTACTGGCTCGGGTTGATGCTTGTGGCGCTGTTCACCTATCTGCTGCGCGCGCTTCCCGCGTTCGGGGCCGCCGGGTTCGACGTGGACGAGCTGGGGAGCTGGGCTCGCTTCGCGGACGGCCTGCGCCACCTGGCGCTGCCGCTCGCGACGCTGACGCTCATCGGGACCGGCGCCGCAGCCCGCTTCGCTCGCGGGGCCATGCTGGACGCCTTGGAGCAACCGTTCGTCGTCGCCGCGCGGGCCAAGGGTCTGACCGGCACGCGCGTGCTCGTGCACCACGTCTTGCGCCACGCCGTGATTCCGGTCGTCACTCTGCTCGGCCTCTCTCTGCCGGCGTTGTTTTCGGGGGCGGTGTTCGTGGAAGCGGTGTTCGCCTGGCCCGGCGTGGGACGCGTCCTCGTGGAGGCGGTGCAGGCCCGGGACTACCCGGTGGTGATGGCGGCGACGGCGGTCAGCGCGACTCTCGTGGTCGTCGGAAACCTCGCCGCCGACGTGGTCACCGGCCTCGTCGATCCCCGGGTCCGCGCGATCGAGGAGCGCAGCGCATGACGGCCGCCCTGCACGATCGTCGCGGCCAAGTCGGTCTCGCGTTGCTGCTCGGCGTCACGATCGCGGCACTCGCCGCTCCGCTGGTCACCGGCGGCGACCCGAACGCCGCCGGCGACGTCGTGGCCACCCGCTTCCTGGCCCCATTGACCCGCGACGTGCACGGCGTCGTCCATCCGCTGGGGACGGATCGGTTCGGGCGCGACGTATGGACGCGACTCGCCTACGGTGCCCGGATCTCGCTGGCGGTCGGGGTGCTCTCGATGATTCTGTCCGTCGCCGTCGGCACCACGATCGGCGCCGTCGCGGGGTGGTGGCGCGGCTGGGTGGCCACCGTGCTCACCGGCGTCACGGATTTTGCGCTCGCCCTTCCGCGCGTGGTCCTGTTGCTGCTGCTCGCGGCGCTGTGGCGGCCCAATGCCGGGCTGGTCGTGCTGTTGTTAGGGGCCACGGGCTGGATGCCGGTAGCGCGCCTGGTGCACGGCGAGGTGCGCGCGCTGTCGGCCCGACCGTTCGTGGAAGGGGCGCAGAGCCTCGGCGCGCGACCCCACCGGGTGTTGTGGCGGCACGTGCTGCCCAACGCGCTCACGCCGGTGATCGTCGCCGCCGCGCTCGGTGTCGGGAACGCGATTCTGCTCGAGGCCGGCCTCTCCTACCTGGGCCTCGGCGTGCAACCACCGACGCCCTCCTGGGGGAACATGATCGCCTCCGGCCGTGACACGCTGGTCAACGCCCCCTGGGTGGCGACGGCACCAGGCGTGATGCTCGTGCTCGTGGTGGTTGGTTGCACTCTCCTGGGGGATGCGCTCAGAGACGCCATCGGTCATCGGTCATCGGTCGTCGGTCGGCATGCCTTGTGATTACCGATGACCGTCTACTGACTACGCTCCACAACTCTCTGCAACACCTCCGGCACGATCTCGTGCCCGCCTTCGAACCGCTCCACCCGGTACGCGATGCCGTGCTCCTGCAGCCGGGCCTCGTCTCGCGCCAGCACCTTGGGCGTGATGAACCGGTCCGTGCTGCCGGCGACGAGCGTCAGCGTGGTCCCGCTCCAGCGCTCGCGCGCCGTGGCGAGGTCGAGATCGGGCGGAATTTCCCCACCCCAGAGGATCAGCCGCTGTGCGCGCGCCCCACCCTGCGCGAGCCAGCGCGCCGCGGTCGCGGTGCCCTGCGAGAATCCGAAAACGGTCACCGCGCGGGCGACGCCGGCCCCCACCAGTGCGTACACCGCCTCGAGGTAGCGCACGTAGTCCGCGATTTCCGCCAACCGGTCTTCGCGCGTCATCCAACTCGCCCCGATATTGTCGTTCCGCCCCGTCTCCAGATAGAACCGCGACAGCCCCTCCGGGGCCACGATCCGCCGGCTGCCGTCGTCGAGTGCGGTGAAGTGGCGGAGGAATCGTCCTGCGAGCTGACCGTACCCGTGCAGCACGAACCAGACATCGTCTTGGGCTCCGTGCTCGTCGCCCAGCGTGAAGAAGCGGGCCGTTCGCGGCACGCTGACATGGTGCTCGTTCATCAGCGGCGCACCAGCACCGTGACGATTTCGTGCGGCTCCGCGATGAAACGCACGACTCGGCCGCCGTCGTCCGTGACGAGCGGCATGGCATCGCGCTCGTCCAGTCGAGTCCGATACGCGGCACGCGCGGCTTCGGGGAGGCGCCAGGCTCCGGCCCGGCGCTCGGTGCCGGGGTTGTAACAGCGGAGCACGATTTCGTCCCCGCGACCCCCGAGGGCCGGCTTGAGCGCCGAAAACACGAGCCCGGCTCCTTCGAGCGTGATGCCATCTCTGGGAACCACGAGATCGACCGCATCACGGATCCACAGACCTCGCAACGGCGTAAACACACTCTCCCACTGTCCGTTGAGCGAGTCGCCGGGCGCGAGCGGGGCGAGCGCCAGCTCCACGCGGGAGACGCCGAAGCATTGCGCGTCCGGGATCGACGCCGGCCAGGCGGCGTGACCGGGCCTGGTAGGCAGGTCGGCGCGGGACAGGCTGCCGATACTGCGAAGCATCGTGACGATCAGGTCGCCCGCTGGCGTGTGCTCGTACTCGAAGAAGCCCGGCGCGAGAATCGCGAGCCCTCGTGCGTCGTCCGACAGCGACACAAACCGGTGCGCCGGTGCCGTGACCACCGGTGCTTCAAGGGCCGGCACGTCGATGGATGGCTCGATCGGCCCTCGTGTTTCCTGGCCGAACTGCGTGCCGACCACGGCCGCGCCCGGGCACCCGGTCTGCACCCGCGCTCGCAACCGGTGGTTCGTTGCCTGATTGTCGATCTCGAATATGCAGCGCACCGCCGGGCTGTCGGCCTGCAACAGGACGGTCAGCGACACCGCGACGCGTCCGCGCCGTCCGGCCCGCATGGTCCAACGGGCTTCGAGCGACGCGACGAGCGGCCCCCCCGCCCGGCGCCGTACCCGGATCGGACCCTCGCTGCGCAGCAGGCGATCGCGCGCCGGCGGGCAGTACGTGTACGCATCGCCGGCATCTCCGTCGCTTTCGAGTCGCAGCAGATCGAGCCAGCGCCCGCCTGTCCGGCGATCGTACAACAGGAGCGCTCCGGTCCGGTCGAAGGTCACGACCACAAAGCGATTGACCAGCGAGCGCCCCTGCACCTCCGCCACATCCTCCGGGGTCGCCGTCGACGCTGGTTCGGTCGATAACGTCGCCAACCCGAAGCCCGCCATGGCCGGCACTCGGAGTGCCAGCCGTACGCGGTCCACTTCATCCAGATCGGGAGAGTGCCGCCGGGCATCGAGCCGCTCGACCCCCTGACGGCGATCGAGGATCTGCAGCGGGACGACATGACCATCCAGCCGCAGCGACACGGGCTGAAAGCCGTGAGCCTGGCGCGCCACGCGTGCCCCAGGCGGGCCGACCACCACATCGCGGCGGAAGAAGGTCGCGTCCGTGATGACGATCCCATCGCGCACGTGTGGCGTGGGATTCCACACGACCAGCCGGGGGAGTTGCGCCTCGGGCCGTTCGCGCGCGCGATCGGGATCGTGCCGCACCAGCCCGAAGGCGGCGTCACGCACCACCGCATCGGCGTACGACTGGGCCGCATCGAGTCGCAGCTCCGCTTCCCGGGTGACCGGGTCGCTGGTGGTGCCGCAGATCGTGTCGTGGAACTGGCACTGGACTAACGTGCGCCAGGCCTGCTCGAGTTGGGGACGGTAGTCCCCGCCGCCGCGCCAGCGCGCCAGCGCCGCGAGCGGCTCCGCCGTGCGCTCCAGCCAGAGCTCGACGGCCGCGGCTCGGCGCTTGAGTGGTGCCCGCGTGCCGTGCACGCCCTGCAGCGACCAGGTGTACCCCGGCGACGCGCGCAACATCCCTTGGAGCACGGGCGCCGAGCGAAACTCGTCCGCGGCGGCCTCGAAGAACTCGTCGAGGCGCGACACGCGGACGATGTTGGGGCGCTCGAGCTCGGCGAGCTGATCGCGCAGCCGACCCATCTCCATGGGCGGGGCCTGATGGTCCGCACCGATGAACACGGGAATCGCTCGCCCGGCGGCGCGACCGACGAGCTCACCCCGCACCCAGGCCCACGCCTCCGGGAGCCGCTCCGCATCTGCGGCGAGCGCCATGCCGATCTCGTAGCCCGCGGGCGGCAGGTGCCACAACCGCACCTCCGCCCCGCTCGGACCACGCCAGCGATAGCGGTCTCCCTCTTGTCCCGGGACGCCCCCGAGGCCGCGCCAGACGACACCGGAGGTGAGCCCCGCGCCACGCGCGAGCTCCGGCCAGCAGGCGGGGTGACCGAACGCATCCGGCGAATACAGCACGCCGAGCCGGCCGCCCCACCGCTCCGCGTCTGCCGCTCCCAGCAGGAGATTGCGGACCAGCGATTCCCCGGAGGGGATCAGCTCGTCGGCCAGCACGTACCACGGTCCCACCTGCAATCGACCCGCCCGCGCCAGATTGCGAATCGTCTCGGTGCGCTCCGGCCGGACGCGCAGATAGTCCTCGAGCAGCACGGTCTGCCCGTCCAGGAGGAAGCTGCGGAAGCCGGCATCGGCCGCCAAGCGATCGAGCAGCTCGTCCATCATGGTCACCAGGCGCGCGTGAAACGCGGCCCGCGGCAGGTACCACTCGCGGTCCCAATGCGTATGCGGAATGAGATGGAAGGTCAGGGTCGCCATGCAGGCTCAGGGCATCGTGGCGAGTCGCTCCACATGCCCTGCGTCGGCCAGGTGCACGTGGCACACTCGTCGGCCGCGCGCGAGCAGTGCTCGGATGTCGCCGGCCGCTTGGGCGCGCTCCAACCGGCCGAAGCTCGTTCCCATCGTGGGGATTCCCAGGTCTTCGGTCGTGTCGGCGGTGATCACGAGGAATAGCCCCGTGTTGGGGCCACCCTTGTGCAGCTGACCAGTGGAATGGAGGTAGCGGGGCCCTAGGCCGACGGTCGTGACGACGCCGAGAGCGCGTCCCCAGGCGGAGCGCACCCGCTCGAGGGCTGCCTCGATGTCGGGCCGCGGTGGCACGTAGGCGAGCAGCGCGAGATAGTCACCAGGACGGGCGGCGGCTCGCAGCTCGGCCAGCGACAGCGTCGGCGGTAGACCCTCCAACGCATCGCCGGGCTTCGCCAGCTCCGCCCGCGCGAGCACTTTCGCCTCTTCGACGTTCGGCTGATCGAACGCATTCACGCCGAGCCGCTCGCACAGCTCCCAGGTGGCGTACTCCCAGCGCAGGAACTCGCGGCCCAGGTCGAGAGGGTCGGTCGAGAACTCGCTCACCCGCTGCACGTCGTCGCCGGGCGGGTGTTCCCCGTCGATCAACGGCACGACGCCTTTGCCGTCCTTTCCCGAGCTCTCGGCGACCAGCTGCTCGATCCACGACGCCAGCGCCATGATGGGAGCGGGCGGCAGGAGCGCCAGCTTGTCACGCCCAGCCATGGCGGTGGTGGCGATCCTCTCGCCCAGCGCTCGGGCCGTGTCGACGTCGGCGTCGCACGCGCGCTCGAGCAGTGTGCGCCCATCGATCCCCGCCAGAGCCGCGGGGAGCATGCCGACGACCGTCAGCGCGGCGTAGCGCCCTCCCACGTCGACGGGATGGGGGAACACGGCGCGAAACCCTCGCTCCGCGGCGAGGCGCTCGAGCGCGCTCCCGGGATCGGTGACGGCGACGAATTGGTCGGGTCGCGCCCGGGCGGCGAAGTAGTGGTAGGCGGCGAGGGTCTCGACGGTCGACCCGGACTTGCTGACGATCAGGAATAGCGTGCGGTCGATCGGGTGGTCACGCTCGGCGTCGCGCACGGCGGCCGGATCGGTGCTGTCCAGCACATCGACGCCAGTGGACTGGAAACTCTGCGCCAGGACGCGGGGGGCGAGGCTCGAGCCCCCCATCCCACATACCAGCGCCCGATCCAGCCCATCTGCCCGGATCTCGGCCGCGAACCGGATCCACTCGGGCCAGCGCTCGAGCGAGTCGCGGGCGGCCCCGGTCCAGCCGAGTCGGTCGTGCATCGCGCAGCAAAGCTAATGCGCTCTCGCCCGGCTGGCGGCTTCTCACTACTTTAGCGCCTACCAGCGTGATTACCACCGGCACTCGTTTCGCTCGCGCCTACCTCGCGGCCGCGGGGAGCCTGCTCGGGGTCCTCGTCCTCCTTTATCTCCTCCGCCCGGTTTCGCCGGGGCTGCTGTCGGGCGCGGGGTGGACGATCACGTCGCTGGTCCGAGCGATTGGCGTGCTCGCCGCGTGGCGGGCGAGCCAGGATCCCCGGCGGCGACGGGCATGGGGCTGGCTCGCGGTCGGCAGCGTCATCGATCTCGCCGCCCAGGTCTACTGGGATGTGGCCAAGGCGCAGGGCGCCCCGCCACTCACCCTCTCCCTCGCGGACGTCGGGTTCCTGGCGGTGTACCCGACGTTCTTCCTGGCCGCCTGGAATCTGCTCGCCGAGCAACCGCGGTTCCATTTCTCCGCCGAGATTCTGCTCGACGCGCTATTGCTCACCCTCACCGCGGTCGCCTGGGCCTACGAGCTGGGCATCGAGCCGGCCACCCTGGAAACGACGGGCCCGGCACTGCTCGGCAGCATCGCCTACACCACGGGCGGACTGGCGCTGATCTGGCTTATCGGCCTCCTGTTGCTGCGTCCCAACCGGTTTCCCACCGGCGGCGAGGGCCTCGCGGTCGTCGGGCTCGTCGTGTACGCGTTTTCGGACCTGCTGTTCGGCACCGTGGTGCTGCCGCGAGCCACGACCTCGCCTGAAGCCCTCGACATCGGCTGGGATCTGGCGAACACGCTGCTCGGTGTGGCGG
>Ga0214473_10010057_pt1 | contig 11151 bp, 14 predicted proteins | sample RVTome_7_FD_203509 | JGI IMG/M metagenome (GOLD analysis project Ga0214473, IMG submission 203509) | Soil microbial communities from uranium-contaminated site in the Upper Colorado River Basin, Wyoming, United States - RVT98D197 | ecosystem: Environmental > Terrestrial > Soil > Contaminated >...
CTCGCTCGCGATCCGAGTAGTACGGACATTCACGCCAGGCGTCCAATGAATAAAGCCGCTGCTCGGCTTCCCCGCGGACGCGCAGGTCCTTCCAATGCATGTCGAGACAGTAGGCGCGCCATTGATCTGAGAGGCGCGCAGCCGAACCAGGTGAAGGAGCGATTCTTCGATCGCGCACTGGCCGAGGTACTGGTCGAGGGCATTCATCGCCTTGTAGACCCCCGGAGCCACTTTGGCATAGTCGAGTCGTGCTTTCATAATCGCGCACCGTAGTTGAAAGTTGCCCCCACCGCCAAGGTCCAATCGCGAATTTCGACCGGTACCACTTTACTCTCACCGATAGGCAGCGGCCTCGATTCCGTCTTCAGTTGCCTCGCCTTGAGACCTGTTTTAGCGATTGGGGGAGCCTGAGCGGTTCGTCGCGGCGACAGCGCCAGAAAGAGGGGCGATAAGGCCTTGCCTGAGCCGACGGCGTCTGAAGGTCCGACTCCGATCCGTGACCTAGTAATCGGCGGTGGGACGGACCCGGCCGATGTCGAATCCCCAAAACGGAATCCCCGAGAGCTGGTGCTGATGGCCACGGGAACGTGCGTGGCGAGCGTCTCCCACGTCGAGTAGACGTCGCCCGACCACAGGAACGCACCGTAGTGCCTGCATCGCGACGTAGCCGTTTCGATGGAGCGCATATGGCCGCTCGTTCGGGCGGAGCGGCTGCATCCCCTCCCCATGCCGTCAGTCGCCGATCGAATGCTCGGCGAGCTCGCGATAGCGACGCGGAGTGATCCCAACAACCGGACGAACGCGCGCCTCACGACGGTGCCGAATCCCGCAGTCGATGTCACGGCCTGAGTGCCATCGGAGAGCTCGGGGGGTCGTCCGGCGTGTTCTCGTCTACTGAGGTTTCCGCTGTCTCCGCACCACCGAGGGCATCGGCGTCTGGCCGCCAAGCAGTTTTGCTCATGACCTCGCCCCGGGGAGCCCTCTGGCCCGGCTGACGTCAGGTCGTTCCGAGCTTCTCGACATCCCGGATATAGAAGCTCACGATCGACGAGCGCGTCCCCTCCGGTGTGAGGATGCGGAAGCCCCGCGCGGTGAGACCCTTTCGCAACCGCTCGACCAGCGCGAGCGACTGGGCCTCGACTCGATCGAGGCCGATGCTTTCCACGTTTTCAAGGCCGCAGCGAGCTGGAAGATCTCGCCAAAGGCGAGGCTCGCGTACTCGAATTTCGTAGGCCTGATCGCCTGCACAAGGAGGGGACGACGAGGTAAGCCCGCCAAGATCGTAGTTACAACAATCCGTTCTCTCAGGCGTTTGCGGCGCGTCCGGCTGAGTTGGAACGGCGCCCACGCTCTACCGGGTGATGGAGCACTTGCTTAGGAGCGCGCTTATCGGCCGCTAAGCGCCGCCTTCACTCGCTCCCTGGCGAACGGCACCTCTCGGATACGAGCGCCGGTGGCGTCGAAGATGGCGTTTCCGATGGCGGCGGCGGCGAGGGTGATGGTGGTCTCGCCGGCGCCCATCGCCTCCACGTCGCGACGATCGATGAGCACCGTTTCCACTGCGGGCAGGTCGAAGCCGAGCGGAAGGCTTCGGTACGTTCCCCAATCCACCGAAGTCACCTTCTTCTCGTCCCAGGTGACCTCTTCGAGGAGTGCTCTGCTTACTCCCTGGAGCGTGCCCCCTTCGACCTGGTTCTGCAGTCCATCGGGGTTCGAGATGGGGCCGCAGTCGACACCGGCCACGAGGCGCTTCACCGCCACGGCTGCCGTGTCCTGATCCACCTCGACGTGCGCCGCGAGCGCGCAGTAGCCATTGTCACCCTCGTAGAGCACACAGGCGATCCCGCGACCCGACGCGACACCCCTTTTCGAAAGGCCGCGCCTCGGGGAGGGCCGCGGATCCCAGTCAGCTTTCCGGGCCACGGCTTTCAACACCTCGATCAACCGCGGGTCACTCAGATGATCCAGCCGGTAGGCCACCGGATCCACTCTCGCTTGCGCGGCCGCCTCATCCAGGATCGATTCGTGCGCGAAGGTGTTCTGGAGACGAGAGGGCGATCTCAGAGGCCCGGTGAAGAACATGGACCGGGCGGTGTGCGTGAGCACACGCTCGCTCTTGATGGTCCCGGTGCCGCCGCAACGGCCAGAGACGCAGCCGGCAACGTACGACGGCGCGGCGTTACTGCCGTTCTCGTACGTGCTGGGATCCGTGGCCGGCGATGGTTCGGTGACGGCCGCCGGCTCGAAACCAGCCAGAAAACCCGTGACCACGTTCCCGGGGGTTCCCGTCCTGGGTCGGCTGCCCAATGTGGGGAACCAAGCTTCGTAGTCCCAGGCGAGAATCCGTCCTTCAGAGTCGAGCCCCAGGCGCTGATCGATGACGTAGGCGTAGCCGTAGTTCTCCCAAGCCATTTCGTCTTGCCGGGAGAGCTGCACCCGGACCGGCCGACCCACTGCTTGCGACAGCAGCGCGGCGTCGTAAGACACGGTATCGGCGCCGTTGAGCCCGTAGCAGCCGGATCCCATCTTGAAGATCACGCGCACGTCGTCAGGCGACACCCCGAGGACCATGGCGGTCGTCTGCTTCAAATGGTGTACCGCCTGGCTGGCCGACCAGAGGGTGACCACCCTCCCGTCCCGCACGTCGGCAACAGCGCAGGAGCTCCCCACCGACCCGTGCATCTGGTAGGGATGTCGATAGGTGGCGCTGACGACGCTGGCCGCTCTCGCAAGCGTTTCGTCCACGTCTTTGGAGTCCACCACCAGCCTGTCGCTGGTCGGCTTCTGACGTCGCAGATGCTCGTAGAGGTCGCTCTGTCTTACGAGCCCAGCGCCCGGGCTCCATTCGCAGCTCAGTTTCTCGGCGGCCTGAATCGCCTGCCAGGGCTTCTCGGCAACCACCCCCACGAAGTCGTTCTTGACGACCACCTTCACGAGTCCCGCCACGTCCTTGACCGATTCCTCGTTCACGCCCACGAGCTTGGCGCCCACCGCCGGCGGTCTTACCACCCGGCCGTGCAGCATGCCCGGGACCCGCACGTTGTGCACGTGCTCGAAGCGGCCCGTCACCAGATCCGGAATCTCCGCGCGCGGCACCGGCGTTCCCAGAACCCGCCACTCGCTGGGAGGCAGGCGGCGGGCACGGCTGTCGAGCGAAAGGCGGAACGTCTTCCCTCCTACCAGTTCCCCGTAGTCCGCTCGCCTTCCAGGATCGGTCCGCGAACGGACGACACCGTCTTCGACGTCCAACGCCTCGACGGGCGCCTGGAGACGTGCCGCGGCCATGCGAAGCAACGCTTCCCGAGCGGTCGCCGCGGCCTGGGCCAGGTTGCCTTCGTTGAAATTGGTAGGGTGTGATTGGCTCCCGGAGGTGGTGCCCTGATCGGGAGTGCGTTCGGTATCGCACTGAATCAAGGTGATGCGATCGAGCGGTACGACGAGCTCTTCGGCGATCAATTGCATCTGCGCCGTTCTCAGACCTTGACCGAGCTCGCACTTACCCGTGTAGGCGGTGACCCGCCCGTCCTCGCCGATGGCAATCCATGAATCGAGCTGGTCTCCGGGTACTCCGGAAGTCTGGGCGTTCTGCGCTGGGGCAGGCCGCGGGCTCAGAATGCCTCCCGACGCGCTGAAGCCGACGATGAGACCACCGGCTCCCATCAAGAAGTCCCGTCGGGACACGACGAGCCGGTCCAGGGCGGCGCTTGCGTCGGGCGTCCAGGACGTCGGGTCCATCGCTCCATCGGGTTGCTTCCTCATCCTGCCAACTCCCGGGCATACCGGCCGATCGCTCGAAGCATTCGAACGTGTACGAAACATCGGCAGAGCACCGTCGACAGGGCTTGCCGGATTTGTTCGTCGGTTGCCTTCGGGTTCTCGTCGAGGAAAGCTTTCGCGGTCAAGAGGACACCGCTCAGGCAGAATCCGCATTGCGCGGCCTGCTCATCGATGAAAGCGCGCTGAATCGGGTGCGGGTTCTCGGCCGTACCCAATCCTTCCAACGTGGTGATGTCGGCTCCATCCACGGTTTCCACGGGCGTGACGCAGGAGCGGATGGCCCGGCCTTCCACGATGACCGTGCAGGCTCCGCACTGAGCCAGCCCGCAGCCGAACTTGGGTCCACGTAGCTCGAGGTCGTCGCTGAGAACGTAGAGGAGCGGTGTCGAAGGGTCCACGTCCAGAGAGTGGGAACGACCGTTGACCGTCAGGGTAATCGCGCTCATGCTGCTCCGCCTCGCGTAGGAGGAAGGTCTCGCGATTGTAGGGGGCCGCCAAGCTTCATGCAATGAGGAGAGACACGATCGCTGCCGCCGAATTGACTCGCGCCCGCGTGTCGATTATGTATCGTGTGCTATGCCAGACTCCACTATCGATTGCTCGTCGTCTACGCAATCCCCCCGCAGCTCCGTCAACCTCACCCGGCGCCAGCTGCTCGCGGGCGCCGGCGCCGGCGCCGCAGCCCTCCTTATCGAGCCACGCGGCCTGAAGGCTCAGCCGCCCTCGAGCGGGACCGTCGTCTTCTCTCATACCACCGTCGTGAACGCCGATGCCGTTCAACACGACGTGGCGCTCGCGGTCGAAGGCGACAAGATCGCGGCGATCGGCGAAACCGATGCGATCCTCGGGGCGTATCCCCGAGCCGCGGTCTACGACGGACGGGGGAAGGCCCTCCTCCCGGGCCTCATCAACTGTCACGCACATCTCGCGGCGACTCTCGCTCGTGGTTTCAACGAGGACTTCGGATTCCCCAACAGCTATCGGCTGGCCATACGGCCGGAAAGTCTCCTTTCCGACGAGGAGGCCACGCTGATGGCCGTAATGGGTGCTCTGGAATCGATACGGTGCGGGGCCACCACGGTCGTGGAGTACACGGGAAGCATCGGCCGCTCGGCGGCGGCGCTCGCGGACACGGGTCTGCGCTTCGTGTTCGCGGAGTCCGTCCGCGACGTCGAGAACGGTGCCGGCCCGGTCTCCGCGGAGAGTCTCGCCCGGAGTGAAGCCCCCAGGTTCTCACCCAAGCTGCGAGACGAGGGCTGGAAGCGCGCCCAGGACTTGTTCGACGCCTGGCACGGCGCGAGAGAGGGACGCATCCGCGTGTTCCCGACCACCGCGCTCGCCGAGGACTCATCGCCCGAGCTGCTGCACGCCGTCCGCGACTTCGCAGAGAAGCACGATCTCGGATACACGATCCACCTGGCCCAGACTCGCTGGGAGGTGGAATACATGCTGCGTCACCATGGCCTTCGTCCATCGGCGTATCTCGCCAAGCACGACTTCCTCGGCCCTCGCCTCTTCGCCGCGCACTGCCGTTACGTCGACGATTCCGAGATCGCGCTCCTTGGCCGCTCGGGCACCATCGTTACCCATCAGGCTCACATGGCGGGCAACCGTGGGGTCATCCCGCCCATCCCTGCCCTGCGAGCGGCGGGCTGCCCCATCGCTCAAGGCACCGACAACAATACCAACGACATGCTGGAGACCATGCGGATCGCCCTGGTGACAGAGCGAATCCTGCGCGACGATGCGACCCCCGGCCGACAGCCGCAGCCGGAAGACATGCTCGCGGACGCAGCGGAAGGGGGTGCCAGAGCCGTGCGGCAGGAAGCGCTCCTAGGCTCCCTCGAGGTGGGGAAGAAGGCGGACCTCGTCGTCCTGGACACCCAGCGGACCCACCTCGTACCCGCTGGACGCATCCTGTCCGCGTGGATCAACAACGGTCAGCCGTCCGACATCGAGTCCGTCCTGGTCGATGGCCAGTTCGTGATGCGCGACCGTAAGATTCTCACGGTGGACGAGGAGAGCCTCATCGCCGAAGCCGACAAAGTTGGGCGGCGGATCTGGAGTCAGGTGGAGGCAGCGAGCCCGGTTACGGTGCCGCGCCTACCGCGCTCGTAGCGTCCCAGAACCGCGCCAACCGGCGCATCCACGACAGGAGCAGGTCGATTTGCTCCTGGGTGATGAGCTCGCGGTTTCGAAGAAGTCCCAGCGCCTTGGGGTCATAGAAGCTCACACCGGGAGGACGGGCACGCCCATCTCCCGCGATAGGAGCTCGAATTCGGCTTGATTCGCCGTGACCACCGTTGCGCCGTGCCGTCGAGCCGTCAGAGCGATGAGAACGTCGTTCTGGAAATCCCGCCGCTTGCTTCGGTCCCAGTCTCGGGCATCTCCCAGCTCTCGGATGAGCTTTCCTGCTTCCCACCAGTCCGAGCTCTGAGGGGCCCAGACGACGGTTGCGCGTTCCATGAGATTCGCAACCACCGTCTGCGCGGCTTTCGTGCGCGCTCCGCGGCGGAGCTCCGAGAGGACTACGGAGGAGTGACGAACGATAAACGCCTGGCGCACGCGGGCAAGCGTTTCGTCGTAGAGACCTCTCTCCCAATGGCCGATGTAGACGTTCGTATCGAGAATCGCCCACGGCAAGCTAAGGAGTCTCCAGTGTTCCGGGCTCGAGGATGCCCCGCGTCTCCTTCATGAACTTCCAGAATTCTTCCATTTCGGCCACTCTCTCGATCGCTTCGCGCACCACCTCCGCGTCGGTAGCCAGTCCCAACGCTTTCTTCGCCCGCCGGAGCGATCGCTCGTCGACGAAAAACGCCCGGCGTTTCAGCACCGCCTTCTTAGTCATGGGCATACATTACACCGATATTAGGCCCATGTCAACGAGCGGCGCTCCGATGTGGCAGTCGATTTCCTATCAGTCCTCTGGCCGGGCGGACGTCAGGTCGTTCCGAGTTTCTCGGACACCTCGAGGAAACGGTCGACGTCTCTGGCGTTGTAGAAGAACGAGAGCGAAACCCAAACCCGGGTCACCGGGGCCGCGCCTCCATAGCCCTCGGTGCGGTCGCCCCTCTGAAGGCTCACCTGGACCCTCGCTTCCTCAAGGATCTTCTCCGCGGCGGGCGGCTCTTCCCGGATATAGAAGCTCACGATCGACGAGTGCCGTTCCAACTTGTTCAGCCGAGATCCGCCGGCGCGGTCGGCAGGATACTCAAGTGCCGTCGATAGGGTTCCTTAGTACGAAATAGTTGGAGACACGCAGAAAGTGGTGCGACCAAGCCGATCCAAAGCGGTGGCCAGGTCGATCAAACCCCGCGCGGATGCGTCGTTGAGCTCGCGGAGGGTCCCCGTCGTGGCCATCCCGCGCCGCGTGGCTTCCCGCCTGCGATCCCTATCGTCGATGATGAGCAGTACGCTCGGTCGCAATCTCTCGGCCAGGACGATGGCTTCCGCTCCCCTTCATCCAGCGCGTCGAGTCCCGAATCCGCCCGCACGTCGACATGCCGAACGTCGATCCGGTCTGGGGTGACGTTCATCCAGGCCCGGACGGAGGACGGCGCGCCAACGACGGTCAGCTCGCGTAGAACGCCCGCGGGGACCGCGACACGCCCATACATCTGCTGCAGCACATCCACGTGACCGATCAGGATGAGATAGTTCAGCGGGGATGGGTCTGCGATGACGATCCAGGGACGACGAGGCGGCCATTTGCCGTGTCGTGCTCCAAATCGTCAAGCGTGTAGTCGAGGTATGCGCCGTGTTGCTTCAAGAAGCCGTCGACTTCCGCGAGCGAGGCGAACCCGAGCAGGCGGCGGACCAGTGCCTGCGTGAGTGCGCCCGCGCGGTACGCTTCCAGAGCGAGGCTCTCGAGCGCGCCCCTCGGCAGGTCCGCCCACTTGCCGGCCAAGTCCTCCGCGATGTCCTCAGGCAAGTTCAGCGTAATCCGCATAGCCCCAACAACCTTCTACCCTAATCTATACCGCCCGTCGCCCCTTCTCCCCCATCGCCATTAAGGATCGGAACGCCCGGTGCGGGTCGGTGACGTGCTCCTGGTTCGCAACCCCGCATTCCGGCCGTCCCTCGCGGGCGGCTGACGCACGTTCGCGAATCAGAGAGGACTATGCGCGCATAGGGTCGAAAAGTTTGTCCTCGTATAAGCGGGCGGACGCGACGGGAGCGTTTTCTCTTCGCCCGCTATTCAGCTCGGCGGGAGGCCGATGACCTGAAGGCCGTATTGGCGAAAGTGGGGGTCGAAGGCGAATGCCGTACGAAGTCCGAGGCGGTCCATGACGGCAAAGCTCGTCGCATCCGTGTAGGAAAATGTCTTGTCCGTATATTTCCGGATGATGTCCCGGGCCGTAGCTTCGTCATCCGCGGTGACTCGCTCCACGACCCAGATGTTCGACAGAAGCCAGTTCCTGGCCAGACGTGCCCCGAGGCGTGCCAAAGAGAGCGCGTGGCATTCGGCGACGATGAAGTTGGTGAGCACCGGCTCGGACCGAGCTCTCTTCAGGCTTTCGAGAGAAGCCTTCGCCTCAGGGTGATGGGCGTCACTCTGATCGAGGAGAGCGTAGACGGCGCTCGTATCTACGAGGACTCGCGCCAACGCTCTATCTCGCCGTTCGCTAGAAACCGGTCGTGCTCGCTCGCCACGTTCCGGAGGCCGCTTTCACCCGCGCCAACGAGGCTCCAGATCGGGTCGTCACCGCTCAATGGCCGTGCAGGCACCACTTTGCGAAGTCGGATTTCCTCGCCTTCCTCGGTTACCTCCAAATAGGTACCCTCGTCGATTCCGAGCGCCGTTCGTACCTCGGCCGGAATCGTCACCTGTCCCTTCGAGGTCACCTTGATTACCTTCATGCGGATATTCTTACCCTTGGTAAGGCGGGCTGTCAAGAACTGACCGACTCTCCAACCTCACCAATCCGACACGGCGTTCGCAGAGATCACCGGTCCGAGTGTTCTCCGGCCGCTTGGTCGTTTTGCTCACGACGTCGCCCGGGGAGCCCTCTGGCCCGGCTGGCGTCAGGTCGTCCCGAGTTTCTCGGACACCTCGAGGAAACGGTCGACGTCTCCGGCGTTGTTGAAGAACGAGAGCGAAACCCGAACCCGGGTCACCGGGCCTGTGGCTCCATAGCCCTCCGTCCGGTCGCCTTTCTGAAGGCTCACCTTGACCCTCGCTTCCTCGAGGATCTTCTCCGTGGCGGGCGGCTCTTCCCGGATATAGAAGCTCACGATCGACGAGCGCGTCCCCAAAGGCGTGAGGATTTTGAAGCCCCGCGCGGTGAGACCCTTTCGCAACCGCTCGACAAGCGCGAGCGACTGGGCCTCGATTCGATCGAGGCCGATGCTTTCCAGGTATTTCAAGGCCGCCGCGAGCTGGTAGATCTCTCCGAAGGCGAGGCTCGCGTACTCGAGCTTCTTCGCCGTTCGGTAGTGCTGGTACTGGTAGCCCTCGAGCCGTTTCTCCACCCGCCAGCCCACGTTCGCGGGATGGATTCGATCCAGGAGCTCTCGCCGGACGTAGAACGGCGCGACCCCGAAGCCGGCCCCGAGCCACTTGTAGGAGCCCGTCGTGAGGAAGTCGATGTCGAGAGCCTTGACGTCTAAAGGCCCCATTCCCACGGCCTGCACGCGTCGGCGTAGAGGTAAGCGCTGTGGTCGTGAGCGAGCTCCGCGAGGGCCTTCATGTCGTGACGGTATCCGCTGATGTTCGAGACCAGCGCCACGGACAAGAGGCGCGTGCGGTCGTCGACGAGGCGCGCGAAGTCCTCGATGGTCGTGGCTCCTTCCCGGTGGTTCGCCATCCGGAGCTCCACCCCCTGCGTTTGCTCGAGACGTCTCAGGATCACCGGTGTCGACGGGTACACGAGATCGTTCACCACCACGTTGTCGCCCGCCTTCCAGTCGAGAGAGTTCACGACGACGTTCTCGCCTTCGGAGGTGGCGTACAGGAAACCGATCTCGTCCTGGCCGGCGCCGATGAACCGGGCGAAGAGCCTTCGGGTCTCATCCGTCTTTTCGAGCCACTGCGGAACGTAGTACGTCTGGCGCGCCCGCGATTCCAGCCAGGCGCGTCCGGCGTCGACGACAACGGGATTCAGGTGGAAGAGGTTGGTGATGACGGTCTCCGGGTGCTGCGCCTCGATGCCATGTGGATGCTGTCGGACCACCGCGCACGGAAGAGCCCGTGGACCGCGATGAGCCACACGAGCCACTTGAGTGAAGTTCCGAAGCGACACAGGGTAGAAACACTCGAGTCCAGAAAGGCGGTGAACCCATTCCCTATTCGAGCCCGAGCTCATGATCACGAGCGGCGAGCTCCCGCAGGACCTCAGGGCGCTGTTGCTTCGTCTGTCGTTTGTAGCGAAGCCGGTCCGACAGCGCCCACCCAAGCGGTGGGTCCCAACATTGCGGTGGGGTCGTTCGTACGATTACCGGTCCGCGAGCGCATCTTGGATCTCGAGGGAGGGAAGAACCGTCGCGGCACTGCGTCATCGCAGCGAAGCTTGTGACTAGGGCCATGAAGGTCTTATTATAAGGACATGAAGGCCATTAACGTCAGCGAGCTCAAGGCGCACCTGAGCAAGTATCTGCGGCTGGCCTCGCGCGGGGCGCGCATCGTCGTGAAGGATCGCGACGAGCCGATAGCGCAGCTTGGCCCGCCGCAGGGCGAGGCGCTCTCGTGGCGCGACCGGCTGGCGCGTGAAGGCCGCCTCCGGCTCGGTACGCAGGACTGGGCAAAGCTCACGGTTTCCAAGCTCGATCGGCGCGTGGACATCCAGGCGTCGCTTCGCGCGGTGCGCGACGATCCACATGAAGTACGTCGACGCTAGCGCGGTTCTGCGGATCCTCTTTGCGGAGCCGGGGCCTGCCGTCGTTCTTGCCGCTGGTGACCGTGCGGCGTCATCGGAGATCATCGAGATCGAGGCGTTCCGGGCGGTCGACCGCGAACGCCTGCTCGGAAACCTCGACGATCGCGAGACGGCGCTCAAACGCAAGGAGTTGACGGAGCTCCTCGCCAAGCTCGACCTCGCTCCGGTCGATCGCATGGTGATCGACCGGGCGAAAAGCTCGTTCGCCGTGAACCTCCGTGCACTGGACGCGATCCACGTCGCGACAGCGGAGATCCTGGCCGCCGAAGCTGAGGGGGAGCCACTGGAGTTCTGGACGCACGACGATCGCCAGGCGACTGCAGCGCTGTCGCGGGGTCTGACAGTGCATGGAGCCGGGTAGAAGCAGAAGCGGCCCCGCACGCTCTGCGCGTCTTATAGGAACCAGTTGAGGATTGCCAACATTCTGATTACGTCCGCCCCATATGACGTGACCGATCAATTCCTCCTTTTTGAGAGTTCCTGTTGGCCCTGTAGCCAC
>Ga0214473_10010058_pt1 | contig 11150 bp, 8 predicted proteins | sample RVTome_7_FD_203509 | JGI IMG/M metagenome (GOLD analysis project Ga0214473, IMG submission 203509) | Soil microbial communities from uranium-contaminated site in the Upper Colorado River Basin, Wyoming, United States - RVT98D197 | ecosystem: Environmental > Terrestrial > Soil > Contaminated >...
CAGGTAATCGGCAACGACATCCAGGTCATCTTCCCGGCGTCGTTCGCGTCAGCGAAGCCGGTGTTTCCGATGCCCCGGGCCTGACGACGCCGGCGGATCGGCGGCGCCGTGCCGGCGCCGCGGTCCTGGCCCGGCAATCCACCATGGTATCACCCGTCATCCTTGTTCCGGCGATACTCAACGGACTGATGACCGGTGCCGTCTACGCGCTTATCGCGCTCGGCCTGACACTGATCTACGGCGTCCTTCACATCATCAATTTCGCGCATGGCGCGCTGCTGACTGCGGCAATGTTCGCGGCATTCTTCGCGTACCGGCTGCTAGGCCTCGATCCCTATGTCGCGGCCGTGTTCCTGACACCGCTGTTTTTCGTGTTGGGATACCTCTTGCAGCGCTTCATCATTGGCCCGGCGGCGCGTGGCGAGGATCGCAATATCCTGCTGGTAACGCTCGGACTCGCCGTGGTGATCGAGAACGCGCTGCTCTACGCCTTTCGCGGCGATACGCGCACGATCAATCTGCCTTACGCCTTCAACGTTGTCGAAATCGGCACGGCCTTTCTCGCGGTTCCCCGCGTCATCGCCTTCGTGGTCGTCATCGTCGTGGCACTGGGACTTTGGCTGATCATGCAATGGACCGATACCGGTAAGGCCATTCGCGCGGTGGCCAAGGAAAAGTTAGGGGCCGAGCTCTCCGGTATCGACGTCGCCCATATTTATGCGGTGACCTTCGGACTGGGCACCGCCTGTCTCGCCATCGCCGCCTGCCTGTTGATTCCGACCTATTACGTCAACCCGGGCGCCGGAAATGCCTTTGTCCTCATCGCATTCACGATCGTCGTGCTTGGCGGCATGGGCTCGGTTGCAGGCGCACTGGTCGGCGGGTTGTTCGTCGGCGTGGTGGAGAGCCTGTCCGGCCTCTACCTCGGCGAATCGCTCGGCCAGATCGGTATTTTCGTGATGTTCATCATCGTGCTGCTGTTTCGGCCGAACGGCCTGTTCGGAGAGCGAGCGTGAGGGGGCTCGCCCCGATCCTGGTCGCGGTGGCACTGCTCGCGACCGTGCCGCTGATCACCTCGTCCAACGTCGTGCTCAACTTCCTGGTCACGACTTTTCTGATCGCGCTCGTCGGCCAGGGCTGGAACCTCCTCGGAGGCTATGGCGGTCAATACTCATTCGGCCACGCGGCGTTCTTCGGCACCGGCGCCTACGTCACCGCGGTCCTGCAGGTGCGATATGGCGTCAATGCGTGGTTGGGCTTTTGTATCGGCATCGCCGCGGGTGCGCTGGTTGGCGCCGTGATCGGCGCGCTGAGTTTCCGTTCCGGGCTGAAGGGTTCCTACTTTGCGCTGGTAACGCTCGCCTTCGCGGAGGTTTTGCGCATCATCGCCAGCGTCGCGCCGATTACCGGGGCGGGCGTCGGCACGCTTATCAAGCTCGATTTGCGCCCGGAGGCATTCCAGTTCCAGAGCCGGGCGCCATTCTATTGGATTGTTCTTGGGCTGGTTGGTATCTCGTTGGTCCTTGTTCGGATGATCGAGAACAGTCGGTTCGGCGCCTATCTGATCGCCGTGCGCGAGAACGAGGATACCGCCAAGGCGCTTGGCGTGGATACGATGATCGTCAAGCTCGGGGCCATGACTGTGTCCGCCATGATTGCCGCAGCCGGCGGCTGCTTCTACGCGCAGTATTTTCTGTTCATCGATGCCGGCATCGCCTATGGCCCGTGGATTTCGATCGAGGCGCTGCTTGCACCGATCATTGGCGGGGTCGGCACCGTGTTCGGCCCTCTGCTCGGCGCGCTCGTCGTCAAGACGCTCGGAGAACTCGCCAAGCTCGCGACCGGCGATGCGCCAGGCCTCGATCTCGTCCTCTATGGCTGCATCCTCATCCTGGCGGTTGCGTTTGCGCCGCGTGGGATCGCAGGCATCCTTGCCGACCTGCGGCATCGGCTTCGGCCGATCGGGCCCGCCGCGCCGGCTTCGCAGGAGCGCGGGAATGGTTGAGCCCCTGCTGCGGGTCGAACAGGTGTCGATGCGCTTCGGCGGCTTGCTCGCGGTCGACCGGGCATCATTGTCCGCCAAAGCCGGGTGCATCACGGCGTTGATCGGACCGAACGGCGCCGGCAAGACCACCTTGTTCTCGATCATTTCCGGCTTCTTGTCGCCGAGCGACGGCAGCGTCGTTTATGACCGCATCGATATCGCCGGCGACCCGCCGCATCGGCTTGCCCGGCGCGGCATCGCGCGCACCTTTCAAATCGTGCAGCCGTTCGCTGGCCTGACGGTGCGCGAGAACATCGCGGTCGGCGCGCACCTTTCGCGACCGGGCCGCGCCGACGCGCTTGCCGCGGCCGGCGACGTCGCCCGCGCGGTCGGACTTGGCGAGATGCTGGATCGCTCGGCCGCGAACCTCACGGTTGCCGGCCGTAAGCGGCTCGAGCTTGCGCGAGCACTTGCGATCGAGCCGCGACTGCTGCTGCTCGACGAGGTGCTCGCAGGGCTCAACCCCTCCGAGATTCGAGATATGGTGCCGGTCATCCTTGCCATTCGCGATCGGGGAATCACCATCATCATGATCGAGCACGTCATGCAGGCGGTGATCAGCCTCGCCGAACACGTGTTCGTGCTGGCCGAAGGCCGCGTCATCGCGCAAGGTTCGCCGCAGGCGATCGCGAGCGATCCGCGCGTTGTGGAGGCCTATCTCGGTCATGGCGCGGCTGGCCGGATGATCGCGGCAGGAGGCTCCCATGCCTGATCCAATCCTTGCGGTCAGCGGCTTGCATGGCGGTTACGGCACGACCGAAATCCTGCGGGGAGTCGATCTCACCGTGCAGCCGGGCGAAATCGTTGCAGTACTGGGGTCGAACGGCGCCGGAAAATCGACGCTCAACCGCACCATCTCTGGCGTAATGCGCCCCTGGCGCGGCAGCATCTGCTTTGGATCGACGGCGATCGAACACGAACGGCCGGCGGCCATCGTCGCGCGCGGCCTGATCCATGTGCCGGAGGGGCGGCGCGTCTTCCCCAACATGACGGTCCGCGAAAATCTCGACCTCGGCTCCTACCGCCGCGGCCGCGAACATCGCGAACACAACCGGAGCCGGGTGTTCGCGATCTTCCCACGGCTCGCCGAACGCCAGCGACAGCGCGCCGGCACGCTGTCCGGCGGCGAACAACAGATGCTCGCGATCGGCCGCGGACTGATGGCCGAGCCCAAGCTTCTAATCCTCGACGAGCCGTCGCTCGGCCTCTCCCCGCTTCTGGTTGAGGAGTTGTTCGCGCTGATCAAAAGCATCAATGCGGAAGGCATAGCCCTGCTCCTGGTCGAGCAGAACGTGGTGCAAAGCCTCGATTTGGCGGGGCGCGCCTATATCCTCGACAACGGCGTGTTCGTGCTACAGGGAAATGCAGCCGAAATCCGGAACGACCCCAATCTCAAACGCACCTACCTCGGAATGTGACCATGACCGAAGCGGAAACGCTACGTTCTCGTCTAGCCCGGAAGCCCATCGTGGTGGCGCCGGGCGTCTATGACGCATTCACCGCGTTGGTCGCCGCCCAGGCGGGGTTCGATAGCCTTTATGTCTCGGGCGCCGCCATCGCATATACCCGTCTGGGACGGCCGGATATCGGTCTCGTCGGCATGGGCGAGGTTGCCGATACGCTGGCGCTGATCCGCGATCGCGTCGATGTGCCCCTGATCGTGGACGCCGATACCGGATTCGGCAATGCGCTCAATGTCATGCGCACCGTTCGCCAGTTCGAGCGGGCGGGCGCCAGCGCCATCCAACTGGAGGATCAGGATTTTCCCAAGCGTTGCGGACATCTCGACGGCAAGGCCTTGATTCCGGCGGATGAAATGTGCGGCAAAATCCGCGCCGCGGTCGACGCACGGCATTCGTTCGACATGCTCGTGATCGCGAGGACCGACGCGATCGCCGTCGAGGGCTTCGAACGCGCGATCGAGCGTGCTGTTCGCTATCGTTCGGCCGGCGCCGACGTGCTGTTCATCGAGGCGCCGCGAACACGCGACGATCTCGCCCGAATTGCGGCAGCGCTCGGCAGCGGCACGCCGCTGATGGCGAACATGGTCGAGGGCGGCAAAACCCCGACCCTGCCCGCCGGCGAACTGGAGGCGATCGGCTTCGCGCTGGTGATCTTTCCCGGCGGCATCGTGCGAGCGCTTGGGCGCATGGCGAGCGACTACTACACCTCGCTCGCGGCGCACGGCAGCACCGAGCCGTTCCGCTCCCGCATGCTCGATTTCGATGGTCTCAACAAACTCATCGGCACGCCGGAAATGGTGGCGCTAGGCGGGAAGTACCAAGTCATGCACGCACCGGCAGACAAGAAGACGGGCGTCAGCCCGTGACTGCGCTCGATCCGGTTATGCTTGCGGTGCTCAACGGCCGTCTGATCCAAATCGCCGACGAAATGGACGCCACGCTCTTTCGTTCCGCATTCAATCCCATCATTGCCGAGGCGCACGACGCCTGCCACGGCCTCTATCATGCCGACACCGGCGCGACCCTGGTGCAGGGAACATCAGGCCTGCCGATCTTTGTCGGCGCCATGGCGTTTGCGGTCAAAGCGGTGATCGACAAGGTCGCGCGCGATGGCAACCTCGCGCCCGGCGATACATTTCTCTTCAACGATCCCTACGACGGCGGCACCCACCTCAATGACATTCGTCTGGTACGGCCGCTCATGCGCGCGGGCCGAGTTTTTGCCTGGCTCGCCTCGGTCGGTCATTGGCTGGACGTCGGCGGCAACGTGCCTGGCAATTTCAACGCCAAGGCCACCGAAAGCTTCCAAGAGGGTTTCCGTATCCCGCCGGTGAAGTTGATGCGCGCGAATATCCTGCAACAGGATATCGTCGACATCTTGTCGGCGAATTCCCGGGTGCCGCAATCGAACTGGGGCGACCTCAACGGACAACTCAATGCGCTCGATCTGGGCGAACGGCGCCTGCACGCCCTGCTCGATGACTACGGCGACGAAACGGTGGCGGCCGCGTTCGCCACGCTGAGCGCGCGCGCCGAAACGCTGATGCGCGCGAATATCGCGGCACTGCCTGACGGTACTTACAGCTGCGACGACTTTCTCGACAACGACGGCGTGTCGGACAAACCGCTCCGTATCGCGCTCGATCTCACCGTCACGGGCGACCGGATGCGGCTCGACTTCTCGCGTTCCGCGCCTCCCTGCGACGGCCCGCTCAACATCGCCCGCTCGACCACCGTCGCGTGCTGCTATGTCGCTCTCAAGCACCTTTTCACCGACGTTCCCGCCAATGCCGGTTGCCTGGCGCCGATTGAATTCGTCATCCCCGACGCCACCTTGCTCGGCGTTTCGGCGCCCCGTCCCGTCGGCGGCTACACCGAGACCATTCTCCGCGTCATCGACGTCATCTTCGGCGCTTTCGCGAAGGCGGCACCCGAGCGCGCCAACGGCAGCCCGTTCGCCACCATCAACGCCCTGTCGCTCGCCGGCTGGCGCAGCCATGGCCGAAAATGGGTGATGTTCTGCTTTTTCGGCGGCGGCCTTGGCGGCAACCCGGAAGGCGACGGCCTCAATCACGCCAACAACCCGATTTCGACGGCGACTATCCCGCCGGTGGAGATCCTGGAGGCGCTCTATCCCGTCATGTTCACGCAATGGGCGCTGCGGCCGGACTCCGGCGGACCGGGCTGGCATCGCGGCGGGCTTGGCGCGATCTATGAGATCGAGGCGCTGGCCGAGGACGGCGCCGAAGTGTTTCTGCTGGGCGAACGCGGCAAGTATCCGCCGTTCGGCGTCAATGGGGGGAAATCGGCGGCACTCAATCGATTTGTCCACGAAACCGATCAAGGAGAAAAGACTCCGCCGCTGGTTTCAAAAGTCACAGAGATCAAGATTCGCCGTGGCCAGAAGGTGCGGCTGGAGACGCCGGGCGGCGGCGGCTTTGGCGATCCGGCCACGCGTGAGCCGGAGCGTGTCATGCGCGACCTGCGGCTCGGCTACATTTCCCGGGAGGCCGCCCGCCGCGACTACCAGGTCGTGCTGCGCGACGACGGATCGCTCGACGCCGACGCCACCGCAATGGTTCGCGCCGGAACAAAGGCATGAGCGGTCGCCGCGTCATCGTCGGTGTCGATGTCGGCGGCACCTTCACCGATCTATTCCTGCTGGATTCGCCCGCTGGCCGGTTCCTGACCGCCAAGGTGCCATCGCATCGCGACGACGAAGCGCAGGGTTTCCTGAACGGCTTGAAGGCGCTCGGGGGCGTCGCGACCATCGATTCGATCGTGCACGGCACCACGGTCGGGACCAACACGCTGCTCGAACGCCGCGGTCCGAAAATTGGCATCATCACCACGCGCGGTTTCCGTGACGTGCTCGAAATGCGCCGGCGGGACCGCCGCCGCACATGGGGCCTGTGGGGAGATTTCATTCCGATCGCCGACCGCGACATGCGAATCGAAGTCAACGAGCGGACGCTCGCCGACGGAAGCGTTCGGACCGCGGTCGACATCGCGGATATCCGCGCGGCGGCGAAGCAGCTACTGGAACAGGGTGCGGCGAGCGCCGCGATCATTTTCATTAACGCCTATGCCAACGCCGACAACGAACGGATTGCGCTCGAAGCGTTGCGCGCGGCGTGGCCCAACGAATTCGTCACGGCCTCGCACGAGGTGCTGTCCGAGATCCGCGAGTTCGAGCGCTCATCGACGGCGGCGATCAACGCCTATCTTCAGCCGGTCGTCGCGTCCTATATCGCCAAGCTCGAAACGGCGCTGGCGGCACAAAAGTTCCTCGGCCAACTCCATATCGTGCAATCGAATGGCGGGATCATGTCGACTGCGACGGCGCGCAAGCTCCCGGCGCGCACCGCGCTGTCCGGCCCCGCCGCCGGCGTGGTCGCGGGCGCGGCGATCGCCAAGGCATCGGGTTTCGACAATCTCATCACCTGTGACCTCGGCGGCACGTCGTTCGACGTCTCGGTGATCGCGGGCGGCAGGGTTTCGGTCGCCGCCCAGACCACCATCGATTTTGGTCTGGTCATTCGCACGCCGATGATCGAAATCACGACGATCGGCGCCGGTGGCGGCTCGATCGCCTCGGTCGACCGCGGCGGGCTGTTGCAGGTTGGCCCGGAGAGCGCCGGCTCGGCGCCGGGCCCGGCGTGCTACGGCCAGGGCAACACCCGGCCGACCCTGACGGACGCCCAGGTCGTGCTCGGCCGCATCAACGCCGCCCGACCGCTCGGCGGCGAACTGAAATCGCTCGACCTCGAAGCGGCGACGCAGGCCATCGCGGCACATGTCGGCACTCCGCTCGGCCTCGATGCGATAGCGGCGGCGGCGGCAATCGTGCAGGTGGCTGAAGCGCGCCTTGCGGGCGCGATCCGGCTTGTCTCGATCGAGCGCGGCCACGATCCGGCCCGCTTCGTCGCGATGCCGTTCGGCGGCGGTGGGGCATTGCACGCCGGCGCGCTGATCCGCCAGATCGGCCTGAAATGCGCGTTGGTTCCTCGATTCCCAGGCATCACATCGGCGCTCGGCTGCGTGCTCGCCGATTTGCGGCATGACATGGTGCAGACGCTCAATCTCATGCTCGACGGGCTCGACGCCGCGGCGCTCGAACGGCGCATGGGTGCCGCAGGGCAGGACGCTAGCGCGGTCATCGCCGCCGCGGGCATCGCGGTTGAGCGGATCGACGTGCTTTATGAATTGGATATGCATTACCTGGGGCAGACCCACACCATCGCCGTCCCGCTGCCCGTTGCGCGGCAAGGCGAATATCTCGGCATCTCCGAGGACATGATCCATTCTGCATTTGAAACTGCATACCTCGTGTCGTTCAGCCGCCTTCTGTCCGGTCTTGAGATTCGGATCGTGTCGCTGCGCGTGGCTGCGATCGGTCGCCGTCCGGCATTCGACTTTTCGGTGTTTGCCCCCGGCCCTTCGGCATCACTTGAAAAGGCACGATCGGGATCGCGACCGGTTTGGTTCGACGGCGGATGGCATGACACCGGCGTGTGGGCGCGCCTCGACCTGCCGGTGAATGCCGTCGTCAACGGGCCGGCCATCCTGGAGCAGCCGGACGCAACCACCGTGATCGAACCGGGGCATGTCGGACGGATCGATCCGCTTGGCAACCTCGTGGTGGAGCCTGCGCGATGAGCCGGGCTTCAAACGCGCTCATTCTCGGCGATCTGCAGAACGATTTCCTGCACTGCGATGGCGCCTATGGCCGCGCCGGCCAGACCAGCCGTGCCATCGCTGCGCAGCCGGACAAGCTTGCGCCGCTGGTTGGCGCCGCCCGCAATCGCGGCATGCTGATCGTCGCAACGCTGTTCACGCCGGTGCCGCGGGCGAACCTTTCATCTCACCGCATTTGAAGTCATTGCTGGCGTTCTTGAAGCAGGGCGATTTTGTACCCGGCGAATGAGGCCAACAGTTCATTGATGCACTCGCGCCCGCCGATGTCGCAGGCAAGAAGATCGCGTATTCGGCGTTCCGCATGGCCGACATTGAAGCCGATCTCGCCTCGGATGGCTGTTGCACCGGTACGGTGCGGAACGGCTTTATTTCACCCGTGTGTTCCGAAAACCTCATCCGCATTGATTAGCTGGACGAGCAGGTGCATGCACGTTTAGGAGGTGCATGCACGTTCAGCGGAGAATTCATCGCCCACCAGTTGCCGAACGCCTTGAGCAAAATCCCCTGCGCCTCGCAATATTCTCGCTGATTCAACTCAATCCGGCGCTACGCCTCATGGTCCGCCCGCCAGAAGGCCTCGCTGCAACGTGCACGGGACAGGACATCGTCCGCCATCTCGTCCTCCTCACAATAGATTGACATGTGGAAACTTCGAATGCGATGATTTTTGGCCGGCAAAAGCCAGACAACGCGGACATTTCGCCGCACACGACTTAGAATGCGCGGTTTGGTCTGCTTGCAGGTTGCGGCTTGAGCAAGAGTATCTGTCCATACGATCCGGCAATCGACTTCGGCGTGGCGCGACGATGAGCAATGGCGCATTCCCTTTGATCACCGACCTTCCCGTCGCAATCGTGGGAGCTGGCCCGGTCGGACTGACGACCGCGCTCGCGCTCTCGTATTACGAAATCCCATTCATCGTCCTGGAAGCTAACGCCGATCACTCGACCGAAACCAAGGCAGGCACCACGCTCACGCGCACGCTCGAAATCTGGCAGCGTTTCGGCGCGGCGGGCGCCGTCCTGCGAAGGGCGATGCGCGTCGATGAAATCGGCGACATCGAGCGCGCGACCAACAGAAGCCGCAACACCATCAAGCTCCACCTGCTGGGGGACGAGACGCGGTTTCCGTTCGTGGCCAATATTCCGCAATACGACATGGAGCCCGCGCTACGCGACTGCCTGTACGGCTCCAGGCAGGGGAAGCTCCTGTATCGCCATCGGTTGACGTCGTTCACGCAATACTCGGACAAGGTCAAGCTCGAGGTTGAAACGCCCGACGGCGCCAGGACGTTCGCGGCGTGCTATCTGCTCGGATGCGACGGCGGGCGCAGCACGGTTCGCGATCGGCTTGGCGTGTCGGTCGAGGGCCGCTCGATGCCGGAGCGCTACGCCCTGGTCGATCTCAACGTCGATCTCGATATCGAGAACCCACGCGACTATCCCCATCTCGCCTATTTCAGCGACGCCAAGGAGTGGATGATCCTGGTCCGCCAGCCGAAATGCTGGCGATTCCTGTATCCCGTGTTCGAGGGACAGAAGGAATTCACGATCGACGAATTGCGCGAGAAAGCGGTGCACTTTATCGGCGACGTGCAAAACGTCGAAGTGCTGGGTACCAATCTTTTCAACATTCATCATCGAGTCGCAAGCAAGTGGCGGGTCGGCCGCGTCCTGCTGCTGGGCGATGCGGCGCATCTAATCACGCCGATGTGGGCTCTGGGGCTCAACACCGGGATCCTCGACGCCAACAACCTCGCGTGGCGCGTGGCCTGGGTATTGCGCGGCTGGGCGAACGACACGTTGTTCGATTGCTACGAGCGGGAGCAGAAACCGGTCGCCGAACAGGGCTCCGGCGAAATGGCCGAAGCCGCCAGGGCCTATATGGCAAGGCGTGCCGCCGACGTGAAAGCCATGTCGAGTCATGCCTGGGGCAATGCCTATACGCGATCCCTGCTGGGCGTGCGGCTCGGGCTCGACCAGACGGGCGACTGGTCGATGGCAAAGCCTTACGCCGAGCCACCTCCGGTCGTGGTCGGCGACCGCGCGCCGGACGGGCTGGTGCACGACAGCAACGGCCACCAGGTCAGACTGCATGACCTGTTCGGCCACTCTTTTGTCGCGCTCTATTTCACCGATGTCCGCCGGCGCCCCGATATCCCGGAAAACAAGTTCCCTTGGCTCACGCACTACGCGGTGTCGCGTTGGGACGCCACCCGCGATTCGCCGATCCGCGAACGTGCTCTGCTCGATTCCGGCAACCTCATCACACAGAGATACGGCTGCGCGGCCAATACAATGGTCCTCGTGCGGCCGGACGACCATATCGCGGCGATCGAACCGATGACTCCGAGCCTGGCCGAGACGGCGTATCGGGCGGCACTCTCAATTCCGCGCCGCGAGGCTGTGCCGGCATGACGATATCGGTCTCATACCGTTTCGACAATTCGGTCGTTCTGATCACCGGCGCCGGGAGCGGAATCGGCGCCGCGCTCGCGCGCCACTGCGCGCGCGAAGGCGCCACGGTCATCGCCGCCGACCGGCGCCACGACGGGCTCGTTCGCGATCTGGACGCCGGCGCGCGCAGCCGGATCGACGTTCGCGAACTCGACGTTGCGAATGAGACGGCCGTGTCGACGATGCTCGAAGACGTCATGCGAAAATACCCGCGGCTCGATGCGGCTGTGCTCGGCGCAGCCATCCAGATTCGCACCGACATCGATGAAATGAGCCCGGCGCAGTGGCGCGAGGTTATCGACATCAATCTGAACGGCGTTTTCTATTGCCTGCGAGGCATCGTTCCGTTGCTGAAGGCGCAAAAATACGGCGCAATTGTCGCCTTCACCTCGGGGCTCGCCCTGACCGGTTGGGCCGGCGCGAGCGCCTACGCGGCGAGCAAGGCGGCGCTGATCGGCATGATCAAGTCGGCCGCGCATGAACTCAAGG